>Ga0214472_10007628_pt1 | contig 11311 bp, 8 predicted proteins | sample RVTome_6_FD_207662 | JGI IMG/M metagenome (GOLD analysis project Ga0214472, IMG submission 207662) | Soil microbial communities from uranium-contaminated site in the Upper Colorado River Basin, Wyoming, United States - RVT140D175 | ecosystem: Environmental > Terrestrial > Soil > Contaminated >...
GGGGCGGCGGGTGGCATGCCCGGCGTTAAAGCCGGGCATGTTCGCTGCGAGTGCCACCACGGTGTCGTGCCGGAGCGCGGAGGCTCATCCGCCATGTCCGCCTTGGAGGCGGACATGCCACACAGGCCCGAGGAGCGTAGGGGGCGGCGGGTGGCATGCCCGGCGTTAAAGCCGGGCATGTTCGCTGCGAGTGCCACCACGGTGTCGTGCCGGAGCGCGGAGGCTCATCCGCCATGTCCGCCTTGGAGGCGGACATGCCACACAGGCGCGAGGGGCGTAGGGGGCGGACATGCCACACAGGGCGATCGGCGGCTGCCGAAGGAACATGTCCGCCTTGGGGGCGGACATGCCACACCGATTGTTGTCGTGGAACGCATGCCCAACGCGGGCCGTACCCGCCGATTCAATCGGCGCCGACGATAAGGGAGTGGAAGGCGGGGTAGTCTTCGAGGGAGATGTAGCCGGTGGCGTCGAAGTCGAAGGCCCGGCAGCGGGCGGTGATGGAGTCGTCGAGGAAGCAGTTCTGGAGCTCGGCTGCGTCGCGGAGGTCGAAGCGGCCGTCGGCGTTGGCGTCGCCTTGGATGTAGGTGTACGCGACGGGATCGGGGTGCAGGCGCCAACAACAGCGGATGGCGGCACGGTTCGAGGCCGAAGGCGGATGCGCGACAAAGCGCGAGCGCGCGGTGCGGTTTTGGTCCTAATCCATGTATGGGGCAATCCCACGCTCTCATTTAGTCCGCCCGAAGGCGTTCTGGAAGTCGGCGAAGTCGGCGAGGTCGGTGTCGGCGTCGGCGTTGAAGTCGGCGAAGCGGCATCCGGGGCCGGCGTCGTTGTCCGGCCCGCCGTTGATGCCGGGGCGAACGTTCGTGAGGCACTCGTGGAAGAAGTAGAAGTCATCCAGCGCGAGGGCCCCGTCGCTGTCGTAATCCCCGCCGGCGTCCTCGGGGATCACGCCGTAGCGGATGTAATCCCAGGCGTTTTCGCAAGGGAGGTACCAGGATTTTCCGCGCCAGGAAATCCGCGAGTCGTGAGCCGGAAACGGTCCCTCGGGAACGCCTTCATCGATCAAGTCGCCGTCGATGTAGAACGCGTACGAGTCCGGATTCAGCTCGATCCGGTACGTGTGGGGCATGCCCGGCTCGATCTCAATGAACAGGATCGGAAGATCCACGTCCCGAAGAAACTGGACCAGGTCGCTGGCGACTGTAATATGATAGCTCACGCCGAAGAAGTTGCCCATAACGAGCGAGGTGGGGGCCACGCCGGGAATCTCCGACCGGTCGCCGTCGGTCCAGACCCGAAACTCCGCGGAGAACGGCGTCGTGCCGTTAAATGCTTCGAGGGAGCGCCGGTAGGAGTCGCGGTCGCCGCTGGGTGGCGGAGCGCACTCGCCAACGGCGAGCGTCTGCCGAAACCAGGTGCCTTCAATCCAGCGATCAGGGGAACAGAATGCGTTTCTGTCCCATCCGTCCGCTTCAGGCAGGGACGTGCCCTCCCACGAAGGGGCCTGCGCGAACCCGGCTGCCGCCGCCGCGTCCAACAGCAGCCAGGCTGCCACAAGATGTATCCGCTCGCGTCCCATGCAGCTTCGGTGGTCCAGCGACCTCGGACCATTATACCACGGAACCCCAGGGTTTGCTCATTCGAGAGGGTGAAGTCATGAAGAAAGACCGGAAGCATCGCTACTTGCTGGCAGCGGTTATCGCCATCTTTGCGAGGCCGTTGACGGGGGAGGGCCCCCAGGCAAGGGCCCAGGAACCCGTCGAATGGTGTCCGACCTAGATCCTAGATCCTGAGGGACAGTCACCTATTACTTGACAAACAGGTCGCGTCGTGCTTGATTGTCGGACATGCCTCGGGTAGCGCGGATTGTCATCGAGGACGTGCCACACCATGTCACCCAGCGGGGGAACAACCGCCAGGACGTGTTCTTCTTGGATGAGGATCGGCACGTTTATCTCTCGTTCCTCAAAGATCGGGCCGAGGCCTACGGGCTGGACGTGCTGGGCTACTGCCTGATGACCAACCACGTGCACCTCGTGGCGGTGCCGCGGTCGGCAGACGCCCTGGCCCGGGCCGTCGGGCGGGCGCATTTTCTCTACACGCAATACGTCAACCGGCGGCACGGGCGGGTCGGGCATCTGTGGCAGAACCGGTTCTTTTCGTGTGCCCTGGATGAGGTGCACCTGTGGCGCACGATGAGCTACGTGGAGCGAAACCCGGTGCGGGCGAAGGTCGTGCGGTTGCCCTGGCGGTACCGTTGGTCGAGTGCGGCGGCGCACGTCGGTGAGGCGGATCGCACCGGGCTGCTCGACCTGCGCTGGTGGCGGCGGACGTGGACGCCGGGGAAATGGAAGCGGGAGTTGGGGCGGGGTGACGACGAGGGGATTCTCGGTGAGATCCGAAGCAACCTGCGTACCGGGCGCCCGCTGGGAAGTGACCGGTGGATCTCCCGGTTGGAAACGAGATTGAACCGGCGGCTGCGGCCGGTGCCGGTGGGGCGGCCCAAGCGAGACCAGGGGCGCAAGCGGACGCGGCGACGCAAGCCCGCCGATTCTCGGTGAGCGTGCGTGCGTGTTGCGGGTTCCGACGAGGGCTGCGTCGCCGTTCGCCCGCCGCCACAATATAGGTGGCTGTCCCTCCTAACGCTCCTAACGATGCCTCTGGCGGCGCGGCGGAACCTGCTCCTACGGTGGGGACTTGGTAGCGACGTAGCTTGATTGCTGGGTCCGGGTTGTCGCAGCGACAAAGTCTCTTACGTTCGCTCGAGTTCCGCTTGAGTGAGGAGGCGTGGCTGGAACGTCGAGGTGAGCAGGCCCGGTTGTTCCTGGCGTTTCTTCGTGCCTTGCGCCGGCTCGGCTCGCGTCGGACCGCCGTTGGCAGGCGTCGTCCGGCAGCCGCCGGCTGCGACGGCGAGCACGATGAGCCCGACGAACAGACGCGTCGCGGCGGGCTTGATGTCGACCATGCTGACTTCCCCTCCGGATGCCGGCCGCGCGAACACGCGCCGATCTCCGATTCCATGAGCTGCGCAAAACGCGGTAGGCTCGTCCGAGTTTAGGGGCCTCGGACCGGCCCGGTCAAACCGCGATCGAGGGTCCGAATACTCGACGCCACCTCCGCCGGACAGCGTCCGGCGGGCGGGCTGATGATCCGGGCCAGGATGCCAACCGGGCGGGCGTGTCCTTTCGCCGGCGCAGGATCCCAATGCGGCGGGTCGCGCTGCGGTCACCGCCCGAGCCGTCGGTTGACAGCACGGGCCCGGATTTCTAAGCTGGCGGTTTCACGCCGGAATGGCAGGTTCAGGCGCAATCGGAGAATCACCATGGCGAAGAAGTTCGACGACATCCTCGGGACCATCGGGCGTACGCCTCTGGTCAAAATCGGGCGGATCATCGACGCCCCGGCCACGGTCTACGCGAAGTGCGAGTTTTTCAACCCGCTCTCCAGCGTCAAGGACCGGATCGGCGCGTCGATGATCGCCGCGGGGGAGCGGGACGGGAAAATCACCCGCCAGACGACGATCATCGAACCGACGTCGGGCAACACGGGGATCGCCCTGGCGTTCGTCTGCGCCGCCAAGGGGTACAAGCTCACGCTCACCATGCCGGAGAGCATGTCGGTGGAGCGCCGCGCTATCCTCAAGGCTCACGGCGCCTCGCTGGTGCTGACGCCCGCTGCCGAGGGCATGAAAGGCGCCGTGGCCGCGGCCGAGCGGCTGGTCGGTGAGACACCGAATTCGTTCATGCCGCAGCAATTCAACAACCCAGCCAACCCCGAGATCCACCGCCAGACAACCGCGATGGAGATCTGGGAACAAACCGACGGCAAGGCCGATGTTCTCGTGTCCGGAATCGGAACCGGCGGCACGATCACCGGCTGCGGCGAGGTGCTCAAGTCGAAGAAGCCGTCGTTCAAATGCTACGCCATCGAGCCCGAGGCCTCGCCGGTCATCACGCAGACCCGCGAGGGGCAGCCGCTTCAGCCGGGCAAGCACATGATCCAGGGGATCGGGGCCGGCTTCATTCCCAAGGTCCTCAATCTCGACGTGATCGATGATGTCGAGCGGGTGTCCAACGAAGACGCGATCGCCTGGGCGCGCAAGGCCGCCAGGCTCGAGGGGCTTTTCTGCGGCATCTCATCGGGGGCCGCGCTGTGCGCGGCCGACCGTGTTGCCCGCAAGCCGGAGACCAAGGGCAAGACCATCGTGGTGGTTCTTCCCAGCGGCGGCGACCGGTACCTGTCCACGCCGCTGTTCGCGGAGGAAGGCTAGCCGGGGTCGCAGTCGCGTCGATCGGGGAGGAGGGCCTCACTACACGCGCCGCGTGGTGACCCCCTTCCGGTTGACCGCCGCCGGGCCGTGGGTACACTGATCTGGATTCCCCGGCGGCCCAAGGCCCGAGCGACCACCTGTGAGCCGCCAGGTTCAAGCTTCGAGTCCCAGTCGGGGACCCCGTGGGCGGGTTTGGCCGGTTTTGATCCGGCGGGCCGAGCGCCTCGGCGGCCCGGCGCGCGTACCGTGCCACCGTCTCGCGGTGCACGCCCAGCTCGCGGCCGATCCGCCGGAGGGACCAGCCTCGAGATCGTAGAACCTGAATTGCCTCTACCTGCGCCATCCCAAGCTGATTCGCCATCCACAACTCCTCCGGCCAACCACTGGCCGCACAAGCTGTGATCGCGAATCCCCGTCTCCTCAAGACGGCCGGTCTTCACCCACCCAATCCTGGCCGGTTTTGCGTCCCCCATGACACCGAGGACGAATCTCAGGAGTGGCCCGACCTTCACACCGCCATTTGCGCCGCGCGCAAGGCGTACCAAGCCAACCATTGGATGTCTGATCGGCAATTACATGAAGCCCTGATCGGCGAAGCCGGCGCATGACGTGCGTAGCGAGCACAGCGGCATCGGCCCACGTGGCCTCGCCAGCCGGAAACGCGACGGTAACTGTTTTGGCGCGTCTCCAGAGTCTCGAACCGCGTTTTTGCGCGCAAAACGCAGGTCAACCCAAACGAATACCGAATCTTTGGCGGCGTTCTGGATCAGCCGCGCGGCTCGGTGCTGGGGCGTGTCGTCGAACGACTGGGCTCGCTATGGGCCGGCGGTGGTGTCCTGCGACATGACGGTCCGCCAATGTTCAGCGTCTTGCGGACGGTCCCACTGCTCGTAGAGCCAAAGGAGACGGGCCGCGGTCTGTTGCCGGCGGAGGCTCCTGGGATATTTGTCTATGATCTGTTGGTAGGTCTCCAGGAGCGTTTCTTCCGCTTCATCAAACCTCCGCTGTCCGGCCAGGGATTCGCCGAGGTTGCTCCGGATGGAAAGCCGCCAATAGTCATCGACCGGCCGTTGGGATTCGGCGATGGTCAGAGCCTCGCGGAATAAAGGCTCGGCTTCGGAATAAGCCTCTCGGACCAATAGTGAACGGGCCAGCCCTTGTCCGGCGATGGCGATGTTGGGATGTTCGGGAGGCAATGTCTTTCGCCAGATTTCCAAAGCACCACGGTGTAACGGTTCCGCCGAAACCGGGTCCTTCAAGTCGAACAAGTTATTGGCGAGGTTATTCATGCTCTGGGCGACTGCGGGGTGCTGGGGCCCGAGCAGTTTGAGGCGCATGTCCAAGGCTTCGCGAAGCAGTGGTTCGGCCTCGTTGAACCTGCTCTGCGCGCGAAGAAGATTGGCAAGATTGTTGAGCGCGTCGGCGACAATAGGATGCGGATCGCCGAGCAGCTTTCGGCGCATGTCGAGCGCCTCGCGAAAGAGCGGTTCGGCGGCGGCCGAGTCGCCTTTGTTTTGCCTCAGGAGCGCCAGGCTGTTCAGGCTCTGGGCGATATCCTCGTGCTCGGAACCGAAGAGCCGGCGGCGCATATCCAAGGCCGCCCGATAGAGGGGCTCCGCGTCATCGAGTCTTCGTTGTGCACGAAGGGACGCCGCCAGGGCCTGCATCGCTCCCGCCAACTCGCGGTGATCGCCGGGGTGTAGAAGTCTGCGGATGTTGATCGCCTCGCGCAGGATCGACTCCTGCTCCGCATACCTGCCCTGGGCGCTCACCGCTTCGGAGAGGGCGGCCAGGTCGGCGGCGATGCCCTGGTTGTCCTGGAGCGTTCTTCGAATCGCCAGCGCCGCGCCTACGTGCCGTTCGGATTCCGGGAAAACCCCCAGCGCGAGGAATGTCGTGCCGATCACCGACCGCAGGTCGGCTTCGACCTCCGGCTCATTCCTGAGGGAACCAGACTCGATTGTCGCCGCGGCTTCGTCCAGCGCCTCGCGGATGGTGACTTGGCGGCCCAGCGCCTTGGACGGATCGACCGAGGAGAGCATTTCCTGCAAGAAGTTCTTGACGGCTTCGGCCTTTCCGGCGGAACGGAGTGATTCCTCGGACCGCCGCACGGCGATTCGTTCCGCGCGGGTTGCGCGGAGGAATCCGATCGCCAATCCAAAGGTTCCAAGAACAAGTGCCGCGAAAACCACGGCGAGCGCGCTGATGGTGACTTTGTTTCGCTTCGCGAATTTGCGAAGTTTGTATCCGCGGCTTGGCGGGGTGGCCAGAACCGGTTGGTCCACCAGATAGTGTCCGACGTCGTCCGCCAGGGCGCCGGCCGTCGCATAACGCCGCTGGCGGTCTTTTTCCAGGCATTTCATGACGATCCAATCGAGATCGCCGCGAAGAATCCGCGTGAGGAGTTGAGGCTCGGACCGCCGCCGTCGAGCGATCTCGACGGCCGACGGATCGGAAAGATCGCTCGTAAGTGCAACGGGCGTTTTCATCGCCGACGACGATCGCGTGGCGATCCGCACGCTCGGCCGTTGAGGCTCCTCTTCGCGGATGAGCCGCTGGACGTCCGCCAGCGGCGTGGACCGCAGCCGGGCGCGTTCGAGCGGCGTGCTGCCCGTAAGCAACTCATAAAGAAGCACGCCCAGCGAGTACACGTCGCTGCGCGTGTCGATATCCACGCCGGAGACTTCGGCCTGTTCCGGGCTCATGTACTCCGGCGTGCCGATGAGCTGGTGCATCTCGGTGAACAGGGTCTTGTCGGTGAGTCGCGCGGCGGTGGCCTTGGCAATTCCAAAATCGATGACCTTCGGCAGGGGCGCTCCGTCGGCCACCGTCACCAGGACGTTGTTGGGCTTGAGGTCGCGGTGGATGATTCCTTTCTGGTGGGCATGTTGCACCGCGTTGCAGATATCGCGGAAGAGGTCGAGCCGTTGGCGCACCGGCAGCCGCCCGCGGTCGCAGTACGACGTCACCGGCTCCCCGCGAACCAGTTCCATCACGAAATAGGGCCGACCGCCGTCTGTGGCGCCGGCGTCCAGCACTCGGGCGATTCCCGGATGGTCCATCATCGCCAGGGCCTGTCGCTCGGCCTCGAACCGGGCGATCACCTGCCGGGTGTCCATGCCAGCCTTGATGATCTTCAGGGCCACGCGGCGCTGTACGGGCTCGGTCTGCTCGGCCATGTAGACCGAGCCGAAGCCCCCCTCGCCGATGAGTTGCAGGAGCTTGTAACGATCAATGCGCGTTCCCGGACCTTCGCCGGCAAGGGCCGCGCCGGGAAGCGCCGCCGCCAATCCGGCGCCCGTCGGCGCGCTCAGGAACGCGGCGTCATCCAGCGTGGCGAGCAGATCCAGTGCCTCCGACGCGATCAGCCGGTCAGCCCCCGCCGCTCGCTCGATGAAGGCCGCACGCTCCTGCGGCGGAAGCCGCGCCGCCCGCGAAAGAAGATCCTTGACCCGTTCGCGATTCGCGGCGTTCACCTTGTCGATCCCGTTTCCTCGCCCCGTTGCACGTACCGAAGCAGCCACGAACGGGCGTATCGCCAGTCCCGATCCACGGTGGTCGGGGCCACGCCCAGCGCTGCGGCCGTCTCATCGATCGAGAGCCCCGTGTAGAACCGCAGGTGTACGACGCTGGCCGCCCGCGGGTCCTCCTCGCGGAGGGCCTCGATCGCTTCGTCGATCGCCAGCGCGTCGCCGACCGTCTCTTCGCAGGCCAGATCGGCCACGCTGGCTATCTCCCGCGTGCGCCCGCCGCCGCGCTTCTTGGCCCCCACGCGCCGCGCGTGCTCGATCAGAATCCGACGCATCGCTTCCGCCGCCGCCCCGTAAAAATGGGCGCGGCTGTCCCAGCCCACGTTCCCATCGCCGACCAGTCTTGCGTACGCCTCATGCACCAGTGCGGTGGCCTGGAGCGTGTGCCCGGCCCGCTCCTGACGTATCCTCCGCTCCGCAAGGTCGTGCAAGGAGCGGTACACCAGCGGAAGCAGCTCCCGAGCCGCCTGCGGGCTCCCCGCCGCCGCCTCGCCCAAGAGGCGCGTGACCTGCGGGGCGGCCCCGCCCTCCGCCGGTGTGGGCACATCCGAGTCAAGCCTTCCGGGCATCATGTCCCATTATGCGCCAACGGGGCGGATTCGGCACCATGAAACCGGCGGTCGCCTCCTTCTGAACGCCCCGAGGCGACGTCCGGGGCGTGCTCTTGTCCGGAAATCTGACGCCTCGGTGGCTGCTCTGTCGCATGTACACGGGTCTTGACGCGGCCATGCCCCGGCGATGCCGTCCGGGGCGACCCGTCGCATGATCCCAGGAGTCCAACCATGTTTCGCCGGATTTTGATCGCAAAGAAAGCCAAACGCCACATGAACGGCGCACATGAGCGTTCGCCCATCCAGGCCTTGCCTCCAGGTGCAGGCCGGCTGTTGGCTATTGTGACGGCGATGCTCGTTGCCCCGGCCGTCACGGAGGGCCAGTTCTTGTCGCCCGGCTCCGCACCTTCCGCCGGGCGCCAAACCCTGGACGATGGTGATGACCATGACGCCCTTACGCCGCCGCAGGCGCGGCCCGATGGGCCTAAGCGCTGCCGACCGGAGGGAAGACACAGTCGCAATGTTGACCGCTGCTGCAGCCGGAGCGCTTCCGGCAACATCTGTTGCGGAGAGCCCGGCGGCTCTTGTGCCAACAGCCAGTGCTGCGCGGGCGGCCAGTTTTGCATCAGTGGGACCTGCGTGGCCTGCTTGCCGGAGGGGGCCGCTTCCGACCCCAACGTAGGCCCCGGCCAGTGCTGCAGCCAGGCGACGTCTGATAACGTCTGTTGCGGCGAGGAGGGCGGCTCCTGCGTCGTCAGCGATTGTTGTGGCTCCAGCGACACCCCGCATTGCCATCAGGGGACCTGCGTGGCCTGCTTGCCGGAGGGGGCCGCTTCCGACCCCGACGTAGGCCCCGGCCAATGCTGCAGCCAGGCGACGTCTGACAACATCTGTTGCGGCGAGGAGGGCGGCTCCTGCGTCGCCAGCGATTGTTGTGGCTCCAGCAACACGCCGTTCTGCCACGACGGGACCTGCGTGGCCTGCTTGCCGGAGGGGGCCGCTTCCGACCCCAACGTAGGCCCCGGCCAATGCTGTAGCGCGACCACTGTTAACGACATCTGCTGCGGTGAAGACACCTGTGCCGTCAGCGGTTGCTGCGGCGCCGGCAGCACTCCGTTCTGTCACGAGGGCACGTGCGTGGCCTGTTTGCCGGAAGGGGCGGCTTCCGACACCGCCGGCCGATGCTGCAGTCTGACCAGTGTAAACGACATTTGCTGCGGCGTAACGGGCGGCTCTTGCGCAAACAGCGGTTGCTGCGGTTTCGGCGACACCCCGTTTTGTCACGAGGGTACCTGCGTGGCCTGTCTGCCGGAGGGGGCGGCTTCCGACACCGCGAGCCGATGCTGCAGCCTGACCGCTGTTGACGGTATCTGCTGCGGCGAGGAGGGCGGCTTTTGCGCCGGCAGCGATTGCTGTGTTTCCGGGCAAGAATGCCGAAACGGTGTCTGTGTGCCCTGTGAGGGTGCGCCCTGCACAGCGTCGGCCGACTGCTGTAGCGGCGAATGCTGCAACGGGTTCTGCAGGGACACCTTCAACGACCGGTTCAACTGCGGTACATGTGGCAACACCTGTAACATTCCGTTGTTTCCCGACCTTGCAGTGTGCCAGAACGGCAGTTGTGGAATGGTATGCCGCGACGGCTGTAACACGCCCGCGCCGGCCTTCCCAGACGGCTTCTGCCCTCAAGGCTCCTTCTGCAATATTCTCTGTGACTTGGACGTTCGCGATTTCATCTGCTGCGAAGCCTGTTCCACGTCGCCGCTCTGCCTTGCCCGCGTCTGTAACGGCGTCTGCTGCTGCGGCGGCTGTGTCATTCGCTCCGGCGAATTGGTTTGTGACGAGAGTGTTCCCAATTCACTCTGCTTTCCCTGATGAGACGAGAGAGCCGGGAAGTTTTTGAAAGGTGATTCGATTATGAGAACTGCATTGGCACGAAAACTGACTTCGACTCTGGCCATGTTATCCGTTGCGTGGGCCGGGGAGATTGGCTTCGCCCAGAGCATCGCTCCTGACTACCCGCGGCGGCTCAAGGACGCGGGGCTACCCGTGGAGCGCTCGTCGGCCACGGCGGCATCGACCACCGGCATCCAGGTCGGCAAGACCGCCTACGTGGACGGGCAGAAGGTGTGCGGCGCGATCCGCATTACCAATGTCGGCCTGGAAACAGTGACCGTCAGCGGCGTAGTCGATTTCCTGGAAGTCCACTTCCCCCGCAAGGTGCCGATTCCCGCCGGGCTGGACGCGGGCTCGACCCGTGAATGGTTCAAAGTGGCCGACGTGCCCGTCACGCCGCCGTTCCCAGGACCCATTGCTCCGGGCGCAACGGCGACCATCGACTATTGCCACTCCCTCTGCCTGGCCGCGGATTCCCCGGAGGCCAACTCCATGCGCAACGTCGTCACCGTCACTGTGACCAACGAATCCGGCAGCACCAAGACAGTCACGACCCGCTCCGTCAGTTTCCCCCCGCCCGTCCTCGATTGTCAGGCCTGCTGCCTGCTGGACGGCTCGTGTACCGACACCGTGCCGGATGAGTGTGCAGCCGCAGGCGGTTTGTCCCGAGGGTCCGACACCAATTGCGCGACGACGGCGTGTACCCAAGCCTGCTGCCTCGGCGACGGTACGTGCAGCGATGAGACGCTAAGCGATTGCCAGATCGACGGTGAGCCCCTGGGACTCGGCACGACCTGCGCCACGGTGACGACGACTTGCCGCGGGGCCTGCTGCACAGGCGCAGGTTGCGTCGATGACGTGAGTGATTCTGAATGCCGACTCGAAATCGATTTGCAGGGTACGTACCTCGGCGATGACACCGCCTGTGCCTCGGAGGCCGCGGCCTGTCCGACCGGAGCCTGTTGTGAAGGCGGAACAGGCCTTTGCAGAGATGACCTCCAGCCCAGCTCGCACGTCATTCACACGAACCAGAACCAATGCGAAACCGGCTTCGGCGGCACCTA
>Ga0214472_10007630_pt1 | contig 11311 bp, 6 predicted proteins | sample RVTome_6_FD_207662 | JGI IMG/M metagenome (GOLD analysis project Ga0214472, IMG submission 207662) | Soil microbial communities from uranium-contaminated site in the Upper Colorado River Basin, Wyoming, United States - RVT140D175 | ecosystem: Environmental > Terrestrial > Soil > Contaminated >...
CCGGCCGCGGCCGCCCCCCCCGCCCGCGGGGCGTTTCGTCGATCCATGACCATCGCGCGTCTCCACCCTCCCCCAACCCCTCCCTTGAAGGGAGGGGGGTAACATGACTGACCAAGCAACGGAGCGATTAAGCAACGGAGTGACGTAAACGGAGCGACCAAGCAACGGAGCGACCAAGCAACGGACTGACCAAACTACGGAGTGACCAAACAACGGAGCATGGGTGCCCCATCCTTCGCTCCTTGCGAAGGGTGGGGAAAAACCTCTCACCCTTGCAGGGGGGGATTGAGGGGGGGTTGGCGTTTCGTCGATTCATGACCATCGCGCGTCCGCACCCTCCCCCAACCCCTCCCTTGAAGGGAGGGGGGTAAAAAGATTGACTTGGTGCTCTGTTAAGCATGAGTTGAGGGGCAGATCGAGAATCGGCTGCCACCGACGGCTTGTCCGCCAGTGTTTTTGTCGCCGGCGGTGGTCCTTGCCGCTTCTGAACCAGTTAGTTGCTTCCTGATGAGACACTTGGCCTTGTCACAACACGGTAGAGCCAGTGCCACGGCGGGTCCGTGACACTTTCGGCGGAGCATCCGTTCGCCCCGAAGGGGCGGCGGAACCGCGACTGCGCCGGCCTCCTCCGCCCTGATATCCTCCCCGACGTTAGTCATAGACGAGTGGCGCGGCGCGTTGGTATCCACGGGTTGCGCTTGACCCGCCTAGCGGCGGGCGGCGCTCCACCCGTGGCTACAATCCTCGGTCCCCCCGGGACCGTCCCAACGCCGCCTAAACTGTCACGCACCCTGCCACGGCCGGCAGATGATCCCATTCGACATCCTCATTGTGAATCCGTAGAATACGTCCTGTACTTTGAACAGGGGGTATCGTGGAAACCATTAAGAATTACATCGCCGGCGAATTGGTCGAGCCGCAAGCGGGCCGCTATCTCGATAACATGAATCCATCGACGGGGACGCCCTATTCGCGCGTGCCCGACAGCGACGAAGCAGACATCGATCGCGCCGTGCAAGCGGCGGTCGCGGCGTTTCCTGCGTGGTCCGCGACGGCTTCCGCCCAGCGCTGCCGAGTACTCTTGAAACTTGCTGACTTGATCGATCGGAATCTGGACGATCTGGCCCGCGCGGAGAGCGTGGACAACGGTAAGCCCATGAAGCTGGCGCGTTCGCTGGATATCCCGCGTGCCGCCGCCAACTTTCGTTTTTTCGGGACATCCGCCCTACACACGCGGTCGGAATGTCACCCGATGGACGACGGCGGAATCAACTATACCCTTCGACGACCGCGTGGCGTGGCGGGCATTATTTCACCGTGGAACCTTCCGTTGCACTTGATCAGTTGGAAAGTTGCGCCGGCCCTGGCCACAGGCAACACCGTGGTCGCTAAACCGTCCGAGGTGACGCCCATGACGGCGTACAAACTTTCACAGTTCGGCATCCAGGCCGGCCTGCCTCCGGGTGTTTTGAACATCGTTCATGGTCAAGGCCCCAAAGCCGGTGCCGCTCTCGTGCGCCATGCCGACGTGCCCACGGTTTCGTTTACCGGTGGCACGGTGACCGGTGAAGCAATCACGCGAGTGGCCAGCCCTATGTTCAAGAAGGTGGCACTCGAAATGGGGGGCAAGAATCCTAACGTAATCTTCGCCGATGCGGATATCGACGAGGCGATCAAGCACAGCTTGCGCTCTGCCTTCGCAAACCAAGGGCAAGTCTGCCTTTGCGGTTCGCGGATGTTCGTGGAGCGTTCGATCTACGATTCGTTCCTGTCCCGTTTTGTCGAGGCCACGGGCCGTCTGCGGGTGGGTGATCCGCTGGAGGAAGATACGGATCAAGGGGCGCTGGTTTCCAAGGCGCAGTATGACAAAGTGCTCAGTTACATTCAGCTCGCCCGCGACGAGGGTGGTGAAATATTGTGCGGCGGTGGTCCGGCGACGGGACTGCCCGATCATTGTCGCCATGGCTACTTCGTGGCGCCAACGGTCATTACCGGTTTGGATATACAATGCCGCGTCAATCAGGAAGAAATTTTCGGGCCGGTGGTCACCGTGATGCCGTTTGAGGGTGAGGATGAGGTTGCTGGGTATGCCAACGCGACGGGATACGGATTGTCCGCGTCGGTCTGGACTCAAGACATTTCCCGGGCTCATCGGATGGCCGAGCGCATCCAAACCGGGACCGTTTGGGTGAATAGCTGGATGATCCGCGACCTGCGCGTGCCGTTCGGTGGCATGAAAAGAAGCGGTGTGGGTCGGGAGGGCGGGGAGGAATCCATCCGCTTCTTTACCGAGCCCAAAAACGTTTGCATTCATGTCCCATCCTTGAGCTGATGGTTCGAGCAGAGCCTATGGCCGGCGTTTCACGCAGAAAATGTTCCGGTAGGGCGTTTGATCGTAACCGCGAAGTGATGCCAACTTGGTGGCCACAAATGCCGGGCGTTGGGGGTTTTTTTCGATCCACTTGCGCCAATCGGCCGGTTTCGTGTTGACGATCAATATATCATCGCGATCCGTTTCGGTGAATTGAGCGTACCAGAGCACCGTGGAGTATTGCCAGACGGAGCAGATCATCGAGTCTTTCGGCAGCGTCTGCATATCCAGTGCAGCCAAAAACCCGGTGCCGTCGACAGGAGAGCGCAGCGCCCGATGTGGTGCGTCGCAGATGGTCACGACCGCGGCGACGATCAGCGCGGCGACGGCGACGGTACGCCGACTGCCGATACTTCGATAGGGGATGATCACGGAGGTCGCAACGCCGGCAAGCACGCTGGCGGAAAACAAAATCGGCAGCAAGTCTGCGGCGTGCCCGTAAATGATGTACGTGCAGATGAAAACGGTGTTGCCAATCACAAGCCCAACGAGCAAAACACCGCTCACCTGGCATCGCCTGAATGCGAGCACCACCCCGAACAGGCAAAACAGCAGCACGATACCCATCAAGACCGGCCGGTATAAGAAGTACTCTCGTTGCATCCACAGCAACCTGTTCCTCACGCCGTCCCAGGAGTTGCCCATGTAGACTTTGAACTCGCGGGCGGTCGCTTGCCACCACAGTCGCTGGAGCTTGGCCTCCGTTCCGTCGCGGGCGTCGGGCAGTTCCTCAAACTCCAGGCGTTTGAGCTCGATGTAGTTGAACGGCGTATCGGGCGAATCTCTGACCCACAAGTAGCCGAGCGCATAGAGACCGGGCAACGAAACAAGCAAGACGCACACGGGCAGTGTGCGCAATGATGCGCGTAGCGAACTGCCCAACCGTATGGAAATCATCCACCACGCGGCGACGAAAAACGGAAGCGTCCACACCACGGTGGGCCGATTCGCCATCGCCATGCCGAAAAGCAAAGTCGCGAGGTACAAATCCCTGCGGCGCTTCAGGCGGCCATACTTCACGAGCAGGTAGACCGCCGAAACCAGAAACATCAGCGACGGGGCGTAGACTTCCGGCGCGATCAAATTGGACCAGACACGGTACGTGGCTGTCAGTGCCAAAACGATGGCGCTGGCGATCCATGCATTCACGCCCAGGCGAACCTGCAACATCATACACAGCCACAGGGCGACGACGCCGGACACCAGACAGGCCAAGCTGATCATGTACGCCGGATTCACCCCCGGCATGAGCGTCGTCAGGAAGCCGATGGAAACCAAGCCGGTATACCCCGGAGGGTGCATGATGCCCAAGGTGCGGGCGGCCAATTGCAAGTCGCCGGAATCGCCGTAGCAGATCCCCGGTGGCAAACGGGGCAACGTGACCAGCACGATAACGGCGACCCCCAAGCCAATGGCAAACCGCTCTGAGCGAATCAGTCGAGGCCACGATCGAGGGTCGTCGGCGTTTGCCCCTTGATGCGTTGGCGCTGATTGGGGCACCGGCGGTGAGGCTTGCGTAGGGTCAGGTTGATTGGGATCGTTCATGTTCCTGGTCACATTCAAGGGGTTGCACCGTACGAACTTCGATCTTGGATGATTATTCCTGAACGCCGCCGTGTATCGTGGGGCCGGGTCGTTGTGCGGCGATGATCTTAGCCTCTTCGTTGAGGAAAAAATCCCAGCGTGGTTCGACCGCCGGGGCGCTGGGAAGCTGTCGGGCCAGATCGATAAAGATGCGGTAGTGACCTTTTTCGGAAGCGTAAAGCCCGGCGTAGAGCTTGGTGAGTTGACGATCGGTGCATTGGTCCGCCAACATCATGAACCGTTCGCACGACCGCGCTTCAATGAGCGCGCTGACCATCAGCCGATCCATCAACTCCCGTGGCCCTTCCCCCAGGCGAACGAGCTTGCGCAGGCTCTGGGCGTACTCATTGCGGTGCTTGCGGGTGAGCCTGCCCCCTCGTCTTGAGAGCATCTTGGTTACCAAAGCGAGGTGTTCGACCTCGTCGCGGGCGATGGCCGTCATGGCCGCAACCCAGTTTTCCGGAGGGCACGGCTCGGGCCAACGGTTGAGCATGTCCAGCGCGTTGGCGGCCGCCTTTTTCTCAAGATGTGCGTGGTCGTTGAGCAGCGCCAAGGGGTGGTGAAGCACCTGCTCCGCCCATACCGAAGGCGTGGTCCAGAGCAGCGGCAAATCATTCCTGGATGAACGCGCACACATCATGGATGCCATTGTAGCGAGATTCGGCCTACCCCGCGATTCCTTGCGATCTATTGCATGTCTGGTGGCAATCCGGTATCAGTCTCATGCTAGGCTTTGACTGAAAAGAGTAGAGCCGGCTTGAACAAAAAGTAGAGCAGCTTCCCTGCCGGCTACGGTGGAAGTGTTTAGACAATTCTCCGGCACGGAGGCCGGAGCTTCTGGAACGGAGGCATTAGATACCCATGGCACAACAATTTGAGGTGGATGCGGCGACCGGCAAATGCTCCGTCACCGGGAAACCCTTTGAAGAAAACCAAGAGTTCTACACGGTCTTGTTCGAATCAGGCGAATCCTTTACGCGGGCGGATTACTCGCTTGAGGGCTGGAGCGGTCCGCCGGAGGGTGCGTTCTGCTTTTTTAAGTCCCGCGTTGCGGTGAAGGAAAAGCGCAAGAAAATGCTGGTGAACAACGAGTTGCTGATCGGATTCTTTCAACGATTGGCCGACGAGACCGAGCCGGTTCGATTGCAGTTTCGTTTTGTGCTGGCGCTGATCCTGATGCGAAAACGCATCCTGCGTTATGACGGATCCGTCACGCAGAGCAACCTCGAAACCTGGACCATGACACTGCCGCGCGATCAATCGGTGCATCAAGTGGTCAATCCGAACCTGACCGATGCGCAGATCGAGGGCGTCAGCGAACAGCTCAGCGCGATTTTACATAGCGATATGGGCGAATGGGCGGACGCCGAGGCGACCGACGCGCCGGGATCTTTGGAGCAACCTGAGTCTGCGTCGGAGGCGCCATGAAGTTCGGCGTGATGATAGGAGGCACGCACGCCCATGTGGGCGCGTCATTCGCGCTGGCCCTACTCGTCTTGATCGTCACAGGCGGCTGCGAAACGCCGTCGAAAGCAATTCCGCGAAATCCTGTGTCGATGCGCTCGGCCATCGAAACAGTCAACACCAATACCAGTGCCATTCAGGGGACGCTACGCGCGTCCGGGTTCGTGGACGGCACCTCGACACGCTCGGACGGTAAGAAGATGGACTACCATCTCGACGGCGTCCTGTTCTATCTAAGACCAACCTACGTACGTTTTGACCTAAAGAGCTTCGGCGATCGAAAGTTTTTGCTGGGCTCCAACGCCGAATCGTTCTGGGTTTTCGACAAAGCGGAAGAGCGCTACCACTGCGCTCGGCACGGCGAAGAGAGTGAGCTCGCCGATGCTCTTCCGATTCCCCCGGATCGAGTTGTTGATGCCCTGGGTCTGTCGCTGATCGATCTGGATGCCGACGATGAACGCACTCTGGGTCATGTTCAACGAATCGTTTCTGACTTTCAGCAGGTTCTGTTTCTCGAGCGCGATTCGGATGGCCTGGCCGCATTGCGCAAGGAGTACTGGCTCGATCGCTATTCGCCGTACCTGATTCGTCGTGTCATCTTTCGCGACGTACAGGGGGATGTCGAAATGGTCTCCGAGCTTTCCGACTACAAGCCCCTCGCCTCCGGCGGGCCGTTGTTACCCCATTCCATGAAGGCGGAATGGCCTCGGCGCGGGTCACAAATGCGGTTTCGCGTTTCGAACTGGCGGATCATTCCCGGTTTAGGCCCGGACGCCCTACAATTCCAACCGCCAAGCGCCTGTCGCAATCCCTAACTGCCATCCATAATGGCCATCCGTAACTGAGCGCGTAGGGTGGGCACCGCCCACCATTGGGCACCGCCCACCATCGTGTAGGGTGGGCACGGCTCACCTTTTCAGCCGAGTAGGGTGCATCTTGATGCACCAATTAGTCGAGTAGTCGAGTCGAGTAGGATGCATCAAGATGCACCGTACAAGCTGCGGTGCGATCAAAGGCAATCCGAAAATCCCGCGCAACGCTCGAGTCGAGTAGGATGCATCAAGATGCACCCTACAAGCCTACGTTATTGACGCTGGAAACACCCACCCCCCCTTAATCCCCCCCTGCAATGGGGGGAGATTGGTTCGCTTCGTCGCTCCATCCTTTCTACGCCCTTCTTTCTAGGCCCTTTTTATGCCCTTTTTATGCCCTTCTGATGCCCTTCTTTTCACGTCCTTTTACGTCTTTATTGTTACTGCGTTTCACGTTCTACTTTCTACCTCCTATCTATGGTCAAACCATCTTTTCTATCATTCCATACCCTTCTATATCGCTACGACATTTCGACGTTACGCAGCTCGCTAGCTTCCCCCGATCCCTATGTCTCCTCTATCGGTGTCCGAAAGGGGATTGCCCGATAAGTTCAGGTTCGCCGGTGCGGAGCCGATGTTTCTGTGGGACCAATAACCTGGGCGCGCTGCATTTCGCTGCGCGTAGGGTCTGGTTTGGTGTTGGTTATCGCTGCTGGTCATGGCCGGCTGTGTCTCGCTATTGGGTGCTGTTGTACTGGCATTGAGGTGAAGAACTGATGTATTGCGACCATTTCAAGCTGCAATGTCTGCCGTTTGAGGATCGAGCGGACCGCCGCTTTTTCTTCTCGACGCCGGACCGCGATGAAACGCTGGCCGCCCTAGAGTACGAGATTCGAAGCGGCAAAGGAATGTCACTCGTTCTCGGATCGGCGGGGACGGGTAAGACCTCACTCATCCGCGTGCTGCTGCAACGCCTGGATACGGGGAGTCATGCGGCCGTGCTGCCGTGGCCTATGGTCGGTGGGCCGGATCTAATTCGTGAAGCGGCGAAGGCGTTCGGCGTGACACTTCCCGCGTCGCATAACCGATCGCGCTGTCTCGCTCGGTTTCGCAGACACTTATCGCGCGTCGCCGGCAAAGGCGGACGTTGCGTGCTCATCATTGACCAAGCGGAGAATCTATCCGCCGAGAATCTGGCGCAGCTTTCGGCGCTGGGCGACGTGGAAACCAAGGAACCCAAGACGCTGCGCATTGTGCTTGCGGGTCAACCGCACATTCGTACGCTACTGAGCAAGCCCACTTTTCAGCGCATCGCGCAGCAGCTCTTCGGCGAGCGCGTACTATCGACACTGTCGCGCGACGAAATCGAGCAATACATTACGCATCGTTTGCGGGTGGCCGGCGCGGGGGAGCGAGAAATCTTTACGAGTGAAGCGATCGCGCTGATTCATGATGCGTCCAACGGCATCCCGCGGCTCATCAACCACATGTGCAACGCGGCCATGGTGGCCGCATACGGGGCGGGCGCGTTGGAGATTACGCGGGAACTGGCAAGTGAGACGGACGGGCGCAATCAAGTGCGCGAGCGTTCGATGTCGAAGAGCGTCGTTGGTGTGGGGCGGTCGATTCCCGCGTTTGCTTCGATACCCAATCAGTTGGTTCCCGTCATGGCGGAGAATAGTGAGCCACAGGGCGAGCCGCAGCAGGCGAACGGGTTGGAATTCGCCCCGCAGGAGATCGCTCAATCGTCCGGTCCGCCGACGGGCATGGGCGATTTCGCTAGATCTACGGTTGACGTGGGGTCTTCCCGCTTGGAAGGGACCATGTCGCGTTTGGAGCGCGTGCAGGGAATCGCCGATGCGACGCTCGCCAAATTCGCCGCCGTCGAGAACCATCTTGCGACGCTGACCGAGTCCGCAGGTCGATTGATTCACCAACTCGGTGACAAAGTTCAACAAGCCGCTCGCTCGCAGGAGCATTTGGAGCATGGACTGGAATCGCAGATCAAGCGGGCCGAGCAACGTGCTGACGCGATCGAAGCGCGGTTGCAGCAGGTATTAGATGCGACGACCGACGCACGTGAACAGACCCGAGAGATCGGTAGGGTTCGCGCAAAGGCGGAAGGCGTTGAGAATCGCATACGATCATTTGTCGAACAGGTGGCCGACAAGGTGGATCAGGTGCAAGAGCGCGTGGCCGTTCTGATGGCCGGCACCGAACACGCCGAAAAAATGAACGCGGCGATGAACGACACGGTGAAACGAACCTCACGCGTGCGCAAGGACGCCGACGGATTAGCGGCGTCACTGCGAAGCGAAATCGACGAAACCATTTCGTCGGCGCGCAAGGAAATAGATTCTTTCACCAACCAAATCGGCAAGACCACCACGGATGCACAACAGCAAATACGTGAGATGCGAGACATACTGGGCGACACCAAGGCAAAAGCGGGGTGCATTGGGGAGCAAATCGTTGCCGAAGTTCTGCAAAGTGCTCGAAAAACATTGGAAACTCGTAGTGACACGGTCATCAAGAAACACTTGGAATCCGTAGTAGCGGCCATTGAAGACCGTCGGGAGGAACTTGCAAAGGTAATCAAGGACGCCTCCGAGGGATCGGAGCGCGTCAAGGAAACGATCACTGCGCGCCGCCGCGACATGGACAAGGAACTCGAGGAATACCGTCGTTCTTCCTCCGAGTCACTGGCCGCGTTAGACAACCGCATTCGTAACTTGAAACAAGAGTACGGCACGCTCGAAGCGCAAGGCAAGCAAGCGGAATCGTCATTGGCTTCCATGGAATCCGCGATCGAAACCTCGAAATCGCAGGTGGAAGTATTGACCACGCTAAGCACGCGCGGCATGGAGACCATTCAAACCTTATCGCCCATGTTCGGGCGGTTCGAAACGATGGTGCCGCAGGCGCGAGAAACGTGTGCCCAGGTCGAGTCCACACAACAGCGTCTCTCCGCGACCCTCCAGGATCTAAGCAGGGGGATCGAAAAAGTCGGCAAGATTCAAGATCAAACCGCCGCGATGCAAAGCCTTGGCGATCAGTTGGCTCATGAACGAGTGAGTGCTGCGCGAACGGTCAAACAGATCGAACAGGTGATCGAAAAGGGTGAGCAAATGACGCGGCGAATGGAACACAGCCTGGGCACCGCCCACACACAGGTGGATTGCCTCGATTCACTCACTGCGGTCGCGGGAAAAACTGCTGAGGGTGTGTCTCAAAGCACCGTGGCCGGCGAGGCGGTCATTCACCGGATCGACGAGGCGGTGAGCAAAATCGAGCGGTCCGTTGGTGCGGCCGATGCATGCCATGCGAAGCTGACCACCCGGCAAGCCGACTGCGCGGGTATTCTCGATCAGCTCAATGATACGAGTTCATCGGCGCGTCAGGTGCATGACGCAGCACAGAGTGTAGTTGCGCACGTCGATGAAAAGATCGGGCGGATCGCGTCGCACAGTGCGGCCGCATCGAACGTGTTGCGCAATATGTCCGAAGCGATCAAGCGTGGCCATGAAACCGTCAAGCAAATCGACGATTCTAAACGCCAACTCGCCGAGCAAATGGACGGCAATAGGCAGAAACTGGATCGACTGGTTGAGGAAGTCCGATCGCTGAACACACGGGCGGAAAGCAATGCCAAAACGCTCGACACGCACAGCGCCAAGGCATCGACGCTCGTCAAGGCCATGGAATCGGCATCGCCTCGCGCGGAGAGAGCCACAGATCATCTATCGCAGCAACTCGATCATGCCAAAGACGCTGTATCGAAAATAACGACAAGCTGCCGGCAGGCAAGCGAGCTGAACGATCAGTTGCAGGCGATTACAGGATTATTCGCCGCGATGCAGGAAAAGGAGTCCGCCATTCGTCGTGTTTATGAAGAAGCGCAAGAGACACATGAAAGGCTGACGGGAATCGCGGATACATCGCGCGGTTCCGAGCAGAAGCTCACACAGCTCAACGCGGTCGCCCACGGCTTGATCGAAACCTATGGTCAGATGAAATGCGAAACGGAAGATGCAACCAACCGATTGGCCGCGCAACTCAACGCGACACAGAAGTCCGTCGAGGTTGGCGAACCGATGCTCAGCGAGTTTATCAAGCAGTCGCGCAGCATCGAGCGGCAACTCGGCGAGCTTGGCAAACAGGCCAAGCAATTCGAGCAAGGTGTCGCCGAGGCGACGGCGCGACCTTCGGAGATTCTCGTCAGCGCCCAGGCACAGGCCGATCAATTGGAGGGCGTTTGCTCGGCGGTACGCAAGGTGTTCGCCGGCGTATCGAAGGCCACGCTCGACGCTAAGGGTCAATCGGACGCGTGTGTGGAGGCCACCAAACAGGCTTCGGAGCAGATTTCCGTCTTGTCAATTCAAACGGATCAAGCGATTACCACCCTGCGGGAGTGGGTTGAAGAGGCGTTGCGCGCCCAAGCCCGCCTTGAGAAAACACTGGCGACCTGTCCGACCATTCAAGATACCCATCCCGGGGAAGTCATGCGCCGCACCGCGCAGCAGATGCGCTCGCCCGCCGAACGACTGGCCAACCCCAGTGCCAAGGGCGAGCTGTCGGTGATGGATAAAGCGCGGACGACCGGGCGTAATCTTCAAGCCAAGAGCTCGGCGGCACCATCGCGTGCTCAGGAGATTTCGACCTTGATCGAAGACACGCTGCGCAGCGGGGTCGATACGCCCACTTAGTGCATCGTCACGCCTAAGTTTTCCGGTGTGCGATTGCACTGGAGCAGCGCAGGAGCTCGACACAGGCAGTGCCGGAGTTCGACACAGGCAGTGCAGGAGCTCGACACAGCACGGACCGGAGTTCGACACAGCACGGGCCGGAGTTCGACACAGCACGGGCCGGAGTTCGACACAGCACGGGCCGGAGTTCGACACAGGCAGTGCCGGAGTTCGACACAGCACGGACCGAAACCGAAGATTTATGAGTGACAGAGCACTAGCAACCAAGCAACGGTGTGATCAAGCAACAGAGCGATCAAGATGGGTGCCCCATCCTTCGCTCCTTGCGAAGGGTGGGGAAAAACCTCCCCCCCTTGCAGGGGGGGATTGAGGGG
>Ga0214472_10007631_pt1 | contig 11310 bp, 10 predicted proteins | sample RVTome_6_FD_207662 | JGI IMG/M metagenome (GOLD analysis project Ga0214472, IMG submission 207662) | Soil microbial communities from uranium-contaminated site in the Upper Colorado River Basin, Wyoming, United States - RVT140D175 | ecosystem: Environmental > Terrestrial > Soil > Contaminated >...
GTCGAGTTGAAGACCGTGAGGTAGGCCTTCTGCGGGTCCATGATCCCGGCCCGGATCCGCTCGATCAGGCGCGGCCGCTCGAGGATCTTCTCGGTGAGCGAGCGCGGCGAGGCGTCGTCGGCGCACAAGAGCGTGAGCCGCGAGCGCGCGTGGCTCGCCGGGATCCCCGCGAGGAACTGCAGGTAGTACTCGAGGATGATCGGGTGGATCGGCTGCGAGGTGACGTAGACCATGCGCGCGCGCGGGTTGCGCAGGCGGATCAGCAGGAACAGCAGCCGCTCCTCGTAGAAGCTCACCCCGGAGATCTTGCGTAGCTCGCTCTGGTCGAGCGTGAGCGAGGGCACCACCACGGCGGTGTGGGGCTCCTCCTCGCGCATCGTGAGCGCGTCCCACACCTCGGCGAGGCGCGGCCTGAGGCGCTGGAACTCGGAGATCTCCTGCTCGGGGGTCAGGTCCTTGAGGAAGGGCGGCTTCGGGATCATCGCCCGCTCTCAGAACACCTCGCCCGCGCGGCCCGCACCCACCGGCTCGCCCAAGCTGCCCTGGATCACGCGGTCCTCGTGCAAGCCGAGTGGCACCGAGAGCGCCTGCGCTCGCCGCCGCAGCGCCCGGAACAGGTGAAAACGCAGCGGCCCGAGGAGGGTGAAGTCCGAAGTCAGGTGCAGCCGCTGGTCCACGTCTTCCTCGGGGAACTGGCGCGTCAGGATCTCGAGGCGCTCGCGATACCACGAAGCACTCACCTCGCCGCGGTCGCGCTTCTGGTCGAGGATCATCATCTGGCGGAAGCGGTCGACGATCTCGGGGTGGTGATTCACCGCGAACACGCGCGGCATCACGCCGTTTGCGTCGCGCGCGAACTCGATCATCGTCACCGCGTCCCCCGGCTCGCCGCCCACGCCTCGCGTCTCGAAGCCGAGCGGCACGGCGCCGGCCGGGAAGCCTTCGCGCGGCGGGATCAGGTCGAACAGGCGGTTCTCGACGACGCGCAGCCGTGCGCTCGGACCCACGAGCTCCGCGAAGCGGCGGAACCAGGGGTGCTCGGCGGCCGGCAGCGCCAGGATGTTCTCGAGCACACCGCTGCACTTGCCCTTCTCGGGACTGCGCAGCACCGGCGCGGCCGCCCCCGACCAGCGGCACATCACGCCGAACGTGTGGCACACGGCGAGAAGCGCCGCTTCCTCGTGGCTGCGGATCGCGTCGAACAGGCGAAACGCCGGCTCCTCCCACGCCGGGTCCTCGTGGATCCCCTGCGATTCCGGTCGGACGCCGTCGTTCGCGCGCGGGTCGATATGGCCCGGACCGCCGGTGCCCAGGTAGAGCGAGTAGCGAGGACCAGGGCGCTCCGGCAGCATGCCCGAGCGGCGGACGTCGAACGAGAGCGCCCGCACGCGCAGGCCGGCCGTCTCCAGCTCGGGAGTCACTTCGCAGGCCGCGTCCATCACGGCGTGCACCAGCGAGTCGTGCCCGAGGTTCGGCCAGCCGTGGTTCATGTCCAGCACGGCCACGTCGACCGCGCGCGGGTCGGGCGCGGGCAGATCCCGAGTGTCCTCGACCCTCACGTACTCGAAGATCCCGCAGGGAGCGCTCGCGGGGCAGTCGCTGACGCAGAACTGCCGGCCGTGCCGTCGTTTGAAGCCGCACTCGAGGGGCATGAGACGGACAGTCTACCGGGCCCCCCCGCGCGCGTCGAGCCCGCCGCTCTAGGAGGCTCGAACGGACAGGATGTCCACCGCTCCGGTCTCAAGAAGCGCGAAGTTCATGACTTCCGCCGACCGCCATGACAAGCATACTTGACAGGCAGAGTCTCCGAGCCTACATTGAGGCATGCGTACCTGACACCTTGGTTAGGCTCTCTCGGCGAGGAGGCCCAATGAGGCGCAACCTGCTCGACGTCCTACTCCCGATGGCCCTGTACGCGGCCATCCTGATTCCATCCTGCCAGTTCCTGAAGACCCATTCCGACTCGCCGTGGCGCGTACCGGTGGCGGTCGCTCCTGTCGTGCCCATTGCGTTCATCGTGCTGACGAGCGTCAGGCGCGTACGCGAGATGGACGAGCTGGCCCAGCGGAAGTACCTCGAGGCCGGAGCGTTCGCCTACCCGGCGATGATCGTGCTGAGCATCACCTACGGGTTTCTGCAGAACGTTGGTTTGCCAGCGGTGAACTGGATGTACGTGGGTGTTTCCATGTTCCTGCTCTTCGGACTGGGCCAGATGCTCGCCTGGTTCAGATACCGGTGAAATCGCGCCTCAGGGACCTTCGAGCAGAGCGCAACTGGTCGCAGGGCGAACTGGCCGGCCGCCTTGGCGTCTCACGCCAGACGGTGAACGCGATCGAGACCGAGAAGTACGACCCCAGCTTGCCGTTGGCGTTCAAGGTGTCGCGAGTGTTCCGCCTGCCGATCGAGAAGATCTTCCAGGACCCCGACGGGTAGCCTTGGGGCTCACACACGCATGAAGGCGTCGAACACATGGATCACCTGCAAGGGCCGCGGTTTCGAGCCCGCGCGGCCGTTGTCAGGTGCATCCACTTTTTCGACGATTTGTCGCTTCTCGAGCCGAGCCTACCCCCGGCCCTTGAGCGCACGACGCAACGCACGATGTCCGTGAAGCACGGCGACGATGAGTACACGCTTCGTCTCGACCAGGTAGATGAGGCGGTAGGAGCCGACGATGAGCTCCCGGAACCGAGAGAGTTCAAGGTCGGGGACCTTGTGACCCCGGTTGGGGAACCGATCAAGCGACTCGGCGGCGTCAACGGCAAGCTGAGCCAGATTGGCGGCATACGCCTCGGAGTCCTGGGCAATGAACTCAACGGCCGCTTCCAGATCCTCGACGGCGGGGTCAGTCCAGACTATCTTGCGAGCCACTTGGAGAGGCGCTTCTTCACCTGCTCGTGGCTATGGACGCGGCCCGCCGCTGCGGCTTCCATGCTGCGCTGGACCTTCTGGCGGACGTAGAGCTGGTACTGCACATCCTCGATCGTGCAGCTGTCGGGGAGCGTCTTGACGAGATCCAGAACAGCCCGCTTCACGCTGCTCATACCCTGCCTCGACCGATGATAACACGGCCGTTTTTGGGGCGTGCCCGCGCGGTGACTCCCCGAGACGTCGAACACCGGGGATTAAGCTGCGTAGCTCGGCCCGCGTGGGCCTCGGCCGGGCTGCAAAGGTGGTGAGTGGCCGATCTTCGATGACTTCCTTACCTTCCGGGCGCATGGCCGACACCGTGGCAGGCGAAATGCCGCGTGCAGCGAGGATCGAGGCAACCAAGTCGAAGACCTCGGGTGAGGCGGTTGCACCGGCGAGGGGATCGGGGAACACTCGGGTGGTCAGGAGGTGAGCATGAGTCTGGCCCTGACGTCCCCGGCCTTCACACCGGGCGGGGAGATCCCCGCGCTTTTCACCTGCGAAGGACGCGACGTGTCACCCGCGCTCCGCTTCACGGGTGTCCCCGAGTCGGCTCGGAGCCTGGCGCTGGTCGTCGACGATCCCGACGCTCCGGACCCCAAGGCGCCCAAGATGACGTGGGTGCACTGGGTGCTCTACAACCTGCCGCCCACGGCGTCAGGGCTGCCCGAGGCCGTGGCTCTCGGGGACCTGCCGGCGGGCACGCGACAGGGTACGAACGACTGGAAGCGCACTGGCTACGGCGGGCCCTGCCCCCCGATCGGCCGCCACCGCTATTACCACAAGCTGTACGCGCTCGACGCCGTGCTGCCCGACCTCGGCGCGGCCACGAAGGCGGAGCTGGAGGCGGCGATGAAAGGGCACGTCGTCGCGCAGGTGGAGCTTGTGGGGACTTACGAGAAGCACAAGTAACAAACCACAGCCCACTCCACCAACGAACTTGAGGAGCCGGGCGGACAACGGACAAACAACGAATCGCTTCAGAGCCGCGACGAATACGGCTAACGAACGGCGAATTCGTCGCGGGGGAATAGGTCGCGGTTCAAGGTGCCTTCGATCGGGCCCGCGGCCGGCGCCAGGTTGCGCAGCTTGTCGCGGACGGTCTGGGAGCGCAGCTCGCCGAGATACGCCTCGGACTGCAGCAGGCGTGCCTCCCAGGCCTTGACGTCGATCTGGATCGGGTAACGGCTGCCGATCAGGATCACGCCGCTGTCGACGTCGAGCACGTGCGGGAAGACGCTCCGGAACGTCGCCCGCACGCGGGGCGTGGGCGCCCACGTGCACATCAGGCCGCCCGCCCGCAGCCTTTGGGCGCAGGTCTCGAAGAACTCGAGCGAGTAGAGGTTGCCGCTGCCGGCGCTCTCCGGCCAGATCGCGTCGGTCTCGATCGCGTCGAAGACCCCGCCGCGCATGGCCTCGAACGCTCGCCGTCCGTCCTCGAGCCGGATCGCCATGCGCGGGTCGGCCAGGAAGTGCCCGAGCTCGGGCAGGCTCTGCTGAAGCACGATGCGCCGAAGCGCGCGCGGCTGGGGCAACGAGATCTCGAACACGCTGACCGACTCCGTCTCGCGCCGCAGGCCCGCGGCCCAGGCCGTGTCGCCGGAGCCGAGGCCGACGACGGCCACGCGCCGCGGCGCGGGGTGGATCACCGCCGGCAAGGCTCCGAGCGCGGTGTGGACGCCGCCGAATGGCAGCCAGCTGTTGCCCTTGCCGTTCACCGACAGGCGCAGGCGCACCGGGCCGCGCGCGGCGATCGCGACGACGCCGGTCGCATCTTCCTCGAAGAGCGCGCGCTCGGCCTGTTGCGTCTGGCCGTGGAGCCTGCGCCAGAGCTCCTCGCGGCCCGGCAGCGCGATCGCCAGCGCGACGAGCGCGAGCGTGGCGATCGCGAAGCGGCGGCCGTAGTAGCGCCATCCCACGGCCGCGAACACGAGCCCCACGAGCGTCAGCAGTCGCAGCGCTTCGGCGGTCCCCAGGAACTGGAGCGCCGCGAGCCCCACCAGCAGGCTGCCCGCGACGCAGCCCGCGATGTTCGCCGCCTGCAGCGCGCCTACCTTGCGCCCGCTGCTGCGCACCTCGTCGTGCACGGCGCGCTGCAGTACCGGGAAGGCGAAGCCCATCAGCGCCGTGGGCAGCGCGAACAGGAAGAGCGGCAGCACCACGTAGAGGTGAACGACCGGGGCCAGCTCATTCGCGTGGCCGAAGCGGAAGAAGCGGTATGTGCCCCAGTACTCGACGAGCCATGCGTAGACGGGCGTGCCGGGCGGCAGTCGGGTGAGGGCGATGACGGACAGGCCCGCGAGGACCAGGATCGCGCACTGGCAGAGCAGGAAGGTGGCGAGCGGCTGGCGCAAGCGGGCGACGCGAGGCACCGCGAGCAGGCAGCCGGCGGCCGAGCCCAGCAGGTAGATCCCGAGCACGGTGCCGAAGGTGAACGCGGTCGACTTCACGGCCACGTCCACCAGCCGGAACCAGAGGATCTCGAGCGAGAGCGCCACGAAGCCCGAGAGCGCGTAGAGCGACAGCCACAGGCCGAACCGGTGGGGCGCGCGGTCCCGCGCCACGGCGTCGAGCGCGGCTTCCGATTGGGTCTCCCTCGCGACCGTGGTGCGGGCCAAGCCGAGCGCGCCGAGGCCGGCCAGGACGTTGCCGGCCGCGGCGACGCTGACCGCGCCCGGGATGCCGCCCCACGGCAGCAGCAGCCAGGGCGCGGCGAAGGCCCCGGCCGCCGCCCCGAGCATGTTGATCCCGTACAGGTAGCCGATCGTGCCCCCGGCCGTGCTCACGTCGCGCAGCATCGCGCGCACGAGGAGCGGCAGCGACATCCCCATCAGCAGCGTCGGGGGCAGCAGCGCAGCGAGGTGCGCGAGCCCTCCCGGCAGCGAGGGGCTCTCCAGCCGGGATGCGAGCGGGTAGAGCCAGTCGTAGTAGAGGAACGGGCTCGCCACGCCGAAGAGGCCGATCGCGAGCTCGACGATCGCGAACAGCCGCAACGCGACGATCGCCCCGGTGTGCTCGCTCAGGCGTCCGCCCAGATGGCTGCCGATGCCGAGCCCGGCCATGAACGCGGCCACGATCATCGCCACCGAGTAGAGGCCGACGCCGCTGTGCAAGGCGAGGATGCGCTGCCAGGCGACCTGGTAAACGAGTGCGGAAGCGCCGCTCAGCAGGAACAGCAGGCCGGCCAGGGCGATCCGACGCGCCTCAAGCCCCCGCAAGGAACCGAGTCCGCATGGGCCGCTAACCTGCCACTTCTTCGGTGTGCGCGCAAACCTCGGCGCTCCTTGACATGGGCGCCTCGCGGTTCTCAAGATCCCCGAACGGTGACGCTGCAGAAAGGATCCACGGTCCGGCGTGTCGCGACGCTCGCCGCGGTGGCAGCGCTCGCGTTCCTGGTGCGCTCGCTTTACGCCGTGGACCAGGCGCCGGTCATGTACTCGCCCGAGCAGACCGGGACGCGGATGGCCCAGCGCTACGACGACACGGCCGTCGCGATCCTCGCGGGCGAGGGCATCTTGTGGCCGCGGGTGAGGGACAAGCAGCGCACGGGCTTGCTGGCCCGGCCGCCGGGCTACGCGCTCTACCTGGCCGCCGTGTACCAGACGCTCGGCCGCAGCTTCCTGGCCGCGCAGCTCGCCCAGAACCTGCTCACCGCGCTCTGCTGCGTGCTGCTGGTGCTCGCGGCGACGCGGCTCGCCTCCTGGCCGATCGGCCTGGTGGCGGGCTTCGTGGCGGCGCTCAGCCCGCAGCTCGGCTACGTGTCGGCGCTCGTGCTGCCCGACGCGCTGTCGGCGCTGCCGCTGCTGCTGGCCCTGCTGCTCCTGGCGCGCGCGCATCCGGACGGCTCCGCGTCCTGGCGGACGAGCGCCGTCGCCGGCGTGCTCGTCGGCGTGGGCGTCTGGCTCCGCCCCAACGTCGTGCTGCTGCCGCCGCTCCTGTCGCTCGTGATCCTGCTCGTCTCGCGAGACAGGAAGCGCGGACTCGTCCACGCGCTTTCGCTCTCGCTCGCCGCCGTCCTCGTCGTGATCCCGATCACGATCCGCAACTACACGGTCTTCGGCGAGTTCGTGCCCGTCTCGACGAACGGCGGCCTCACGCTGTGGCAGGGGGTGGCGGACGCGGGCGGTCGCGAGCTGGGCGCCCGCCGGCACGACACGCTCGTGGCGGAGGAAGAGGCCGTACGCTACGACCGGCCCGACTACCGCGACTGGTGGGCCGAGCCGGACGGGATCTGGCGGGACAACGACCGCTACCGGCGCTCCGTCGAGGTGATCCGCGCCAACCCAGGCCGCTACGCGCGCGTCATGCTCGGCCGCATGGGCGAAATGCTGAACTACGCCTCGGGCGAGGCGCCGCACGTGCTGCGCGAGGCGCCCGCGCTCCCGGGCTTGGAGACGAGCCTGGTCCGCCGTGAAGGCGCTCCGCCCACGCCCCGCGACGAGGGCCGCTTCCTGGCTTCCGGGCGCCTCGCGGCGCCGCTGCGTCCGCTCGTGGCCGCGCTGCAGCCGCTGCTGTGCGCGGTGTTGCTGCCACTCGTCGTCGCCGGCGCCCTGGCGCTCGCCTGGCGCGACTGGCGCCGCGCGCTCCTGCTGCTCGCCGTCTCGCTCTACTACCTGCTGAGCGAGAGCCCGTTCATCTACGAGTGGCGCGTGGTCGCGCCGATGCACTACGGGCTGCTGGCCGCCGCCGCCGCGGCGCTGGTGTGGGGCGTGAGCCTCGCGTCCCGTAGCCTCAAGCGCGGCCGCCGCCGCGGGCCGGGCGGGGAGACGACCGCTTGAGCCGGCTGCGCCGCCTGCTGACGGCACCTGTCTTCGACGACGAGGCGCAGACGCAGCAGGCTTTCATGCTGCACGTGATCCTGTGGGCGCTCGTCGTGGTGCCGGTGCCGTACGTCCTGCTGAGCGCGACCGTCGCGCCCGGCAGCACGGGCCGCGCGCTGGCCGAGGCGACGGCCGGCGAGGCGGCAAACGGGTTCGTGCTCTTCCTGCTGCGGCGGAGGCGGCTCGCGCTCGCCTGCTCGCTCCAGGTGCTGGCCTTCTTCGCCTTCTTCACGGTTCTCGCGGCGGGGGGGGGCGGCGTGCTGAGCCCGGCCTACATGCTGGGCTACGGCCTGACGATCGTGATCGCCGGCGTGCTCCTCGGCGGGCGCGGCGCCCTCGCCGTCACCGTGGCCGCGGTGGTCGCCGGGGGCGTGATGGCCGCACGCGCGGGCCCCGATCCCGATGCGGCGCGCAGCAACCCGATCTACGTGTGGGGCGTGAGCGCGCTGCTGTTCCCGGTGAGCGCGCTCGTCCAGAACGTCGCGGCGCGCACGGTGCGCGCGGCGCTCGCGCGCGCCCGCTCGAGCGAAGCCAAGTACCGCGAGCTGGTCGCCGAGCTCGAAGCCAAGAACGCCGAGCTCGAGCGCTTCAGCTACACGGTGTCGCACGACCTGAAGAGCCCGCTCTACACGTTGCGCGGCTTCCTCGACTTCATGGACCGGGACGCCCAGAGCGGCAACATCGTGCGCTTGCGGGCCGACATCGCGCGCTCCGTCGACGCCGCCGACAAGATGCGCCGGCTGCTCGGCGACCTGCTCGAGCTGTCGCGCATCGGACGGCTGGTGAACCCGCCCGAGGACGTGCCGTTCGGCGAGATCGCGCTCGAGGCGGTCGGGCTCGCGCGCGGACGGCTCGATCAGCGGGGCGTGGCCGTGGAGATCGCGCCGGACCTTCCCGTCGTACGCGGCGACCGCGTCCGGATGGTCGAGGTCGTCCAGAACCTGGTCGACAACGCGGCCAAGTTCATGGGCGATCAGGCGGAGCCCAAGGTCGAGATCGGCATGCGGCCGGTCGCGGGCGAGCCCGTCTTCTTCGTGCGTGACAACGGCGTGGGCGTTCCGCCCCGGCACCGCGAGCGCGTGTTCCGGCTCTTCGAGAAGCTCGAGCCCGGAAGTGACGGGACCGGCGTCGGCCTCGCGCTGGTCAAGCGCATCGTGGAGCTGCACGGCGGACGCATCTGGGTCGAGCCCGCAAGTGCAGCGGGCGGCGCCACGTTCTACTTCACCCTGCCACGCGCGACGAGCGCGCGTGCGACTTGACGCGGCGCACTCCGGCCAGCCGGCGCCTTCGCCTCGCGCAGGCGGACCAGACTCTCGAGCAGGTCGTCCACCTGAGCCTGGTCGCGCAGGTAGTAACGCGCCCGCGAGCCGGCACCACGGCCCACGCGGACGCCGAGCTGCTCCCGGGCAGGGTGCGCGAAGACGTCCTCGTCGGTCTCGTCGTCGCCGACGTAGAGGGCCGCGTCGCAGCCCAGCCGCAGCCTCTCGGCCTCGAGGGCCGTTCCCTTGTGCGGCGCCCCACGGGGCACCAGGTTGAGGACGCACTTGCCCCCCACGCGGCGGGCGTCAGCCAGGCGCGAGGCGGCCTCCGCGATCCTGTCCAGCGCCCGGGCCGGGTCCTTTGCCCTGCGATAGTGGACGGCGAGCGAGAGGCCCTTGTCCTCGATCGTCACTCCCGCGAGGCCTTGCAGACGCCGGGCGAGCGACTCGCGCCATCGCCGCACGCGTGCGCGCGCCTGCCGGCTTTGCGGCGACGGCTCGCCGCCGTGGTTCCCGATCACCTGCCGCAGGCCCAGCCCCCCCAGCCGCGGTAGCAGGTCGCGCCTCGAACGGCCCGAGATCACCACGCAGGCATAGCGCGCGGCCACTCGTCGGAGCGCCGCCCGCGTCCGCGTGCGCAGCGTGGCCCGGGCCGGGTCGGCGACGATCGCCGCGAGCGTGCCGTCGTAGTCCAGCCCGACGAGCAGCCTGCGGCGCGCGAAGCGCGCGAGCGTGGCGCGTCCCGCTCGTCCCAGGATCCACTTCACCCGATCGACTCGACCGCGGCCCCGAGGTGGTCGGTCAGCCGCCCGGTCAGACGCTCGCGCCGCCGCAGCCGCGCGGCGTCCACCAGCATGCGTCCCGCCCAGCGGTAGACGTTGAACTCCGAGACGAACGTCCGCATCGAGCGCATCCGGACGCGCTGCTCGTCGGCCGACATCGTGAGCGCAGTGGCGAGAGCGGAGCTCGCGTCCTCCAGGTCGTAGGGGTTGACCACGAGCGCCTCGGTGAGCTCGCGAGCCGCGCCCGTGAACTGCGAGAGCACCAGCACGCCGCGCTCGTCCTCGCGCGCCGCCACGAATTCCTTGGCCACCAGATTCATCCCGTCGTGCAGGCTGCTCACGTAGCACACGTCCGCCGCGCGGTAGTAGCGGAACACCGTCGGCGGCTCGTGGTGCCGGCGCAGCAGCACCACCGGCTTGTAGTCGCGCGTGCCGTGGCGCTCGTTGATCCGCGCGGCCAGGCTCTCGACGGCCTGGTTGAGCTGCTGGTAGCGCTCGATCACGGTGCGGCTGGGCGCCGCCAGCTGCACGAAGCTGAAGCGACCCCGGAAGGCGGGGAAGCGGTCCAGCAGGCGCTCCACCGCGAGCAGCCGCTCCTCGACGCCCTTCGTGTAGTCGAGGCGATCGACGCCCACGCCGACGAGCGCGTCCGGCGCGAGCCCGAGCTCGGCGAGGACACTCGCGCGGCACTCGGGAGGGGGCGCTGCCGTGGCGAGCCAGCCCACCGGCCACTCGATCGAGATCGGATACGGCCGGACCAGCGTGCTGCGGCCCTGCTGCACGATCGCGTTCTGCTCGCGGTCGATGCGGTTCTCGAGCAGCCGGTCCGCCGAGTCAAGGAAGTTGTTGCAGTGGAACTGCGTGTGGAAACCGAGAATGCTCGCGCCCAGCATCCCGTTCAGGATCTCCGTGCTCCAGGGGCAGATGCCGAACAGCTCCGAGTTCGGCCACGGGATGTGCCAGAACATGATCACGGTCGCGCGCGGCAGCCGCTCGCGGATCAGGCGCGGCGCCAGGGCGAAGTGGTAGTCCTGCACGAGCACGATCGGGTCGTCGGAGTCCACCTCCGACGTGACCGTCTCCGCGAAGCGCTCGTTCACCGTCTGGTAGTGCCGGAAGTCCTCGCTGCGGAAGACCGGGCGGGCGTGGGCGATGTGGCATAGCGGCCACAGCCCTTCGTTCGCGAAGCCGTAGTAGTAGCCTTGCTCCTCCTCCCGGGACAGCCACACGCGGCGCAGCGTGTACGATTCCTCACCGGGGGGCACCTTGATGTGGCCGCGCCGATCGGCGGTCTCCCGGTCCGCCGAGCCGCTGCCGTGGGCGATCCAGGTGCCGGAGCAGGCGCGCATCACCGGCTCGAGTGCCGTCACGAGGCCGCTCGCCGGGTGCAGCACCTCGACGCGCCCGTCCTTCGCGTGTGAGTGGACGTAGGGCTCGCGGTTGGCCACGATCACCACGCGCTCGCCGTGCAGGTGGTGGTTGAGCGTGAGCTTGAGCCGCTGCGGCGTCCACGCCCCGCCCTCGCCCTCGGACTCCCGCTCG
>Ga0214472_10007632_pt1 | contig 11310 bp, 12 predicted proteins | sample RVTome_6_FD_207662 | JGI IMG/M metagenome (GOLD analysis project Ga0214472, IMG submission 207662) | Soil microbial communities from uranium-contaminated site in the Upper Colorado River Basin, Wyoming, United States - RVT140D175 | ecosystem: Environmental > Terrestrial > Soil > Contaminated >...
GCCGCCCCACGGGGGCGCTCGGCGAGTCGGAGGAGGCCCGCCTGGTGATCGCGCGCGGGGCGATCAGCACGGCGATCAGCCGGCCGCGCGGCGGGAACGTGTCGTTCGCGATCGACGACGGCTCCGGCCCGATCCGGGTCACCATATCGTCGCGCAGCAACATCTCAGTTGGGTCTCTCGCACACGGCGCGTGGCTGGAGCTGCGGGCCGTGCTCGCGCAGGAGACGACCGGCTCGGCTCCATCGAGCGGGTACCGGCTCTGGCCGCGGACTCCGACCGACCTTCGCGTGCTCGCCACTCCGGTCGCCGGGTCGACCCATTCCGCCGCCGCCCCCGTGACCCAACGCGGGTCGGCGACGGGCAGCCTGCCCGACGCGCTCGAGGGAGAGGCCGAGGCGTCCCCACGCCAGGGCACGGCGCCGATCCTGGCGCGACAGCTGGCGACGAGCTCCCCGCCGCCAGTGTCGACCGGCGGGCAAGAGGTCCCTTCTGCGCAGGACCTCGGGGCACCCGCCGGGGGACTGGTCGTCTCCGGCATGGGACTCGCGGCACTCGCCGGACTGGCGGCCTGGCTCGGCCGGCGGCGGGGCCCGGACGATCCGTCGGCCGTTGCGGACGGCCACGACGCGCCCGACGAGCCCCGGATCCCGGCTGCGACGTCCATCCCACGCTTGTCCGTGCTGCGGGCCGAGCCTGATGACGCTCAGAATGAGCGGCGTATACTCCCGCCGACCCGAGGGTCCCACGCTCGCACGAGGAGCTCGCCGAGGCCTTGACCGACATCTCCGCGGCCGACGCGCCGCGCACCGGCGACCGCCAGTACCACATCGCGCTGGAGCGGGGTGAGCTGGCCGAGTACATCCTGCTCGTCGGCGACCCCGGACGCGTGGCCAAGGTCGCCTCCGGCTTCGACTCGGTCGAGCTCGAGCGCAGCAACCGGGAGATCACCACTGCGACCGGCACGTACCAGGGGATGCGCCTCTCGGTGATGTCCACCGGGATGGGCCCCGACAACATCGAAATCGTGCTCGCAGAGGTGATGGAGATCACCGATGCTCCCACCTTCATCCGGGTCGGTTCATCTGGCGCGCTCCAGCCGGAGATCCGCCCAGGTGACCTGATTATCTCGATCGGAGCGGTACGACTGGAGAACACAACCGACTTCTACGTGCACCCTGGCTACCCCGCAATCGCCCACCGGGACGTGGTCTGGGCCCTCGAGGCGGCGTGCATCGAGACGGGTGCTCCGTACCACGTCGGCCTGACGGCGACGGCGAGCGGGTTTTACGCTCCGCAGGGAAGGGCGATGCGCACGCTCCCGGTTCGCTATCCTGATCTCGCGGAGGAGCTGCGACGCCAGGGCGTCGCCAACCTCGAGATGGAGTCGTCGGCACTCTTCGTGTTGGCGGGACTCGCGGGGTTGCGCGCCGGGACGGTCTGCACCTGCTACGCACAGCGCGTCGATGGGACGTTTCTGGAAGGCGCGGCGAAGGAGGCCGCAGAGGCACGCTGCATCGATGTCGGACTGGCCGGCATCCACCTGCTCTGGGCGATCGACAACGGAGACGAAGGCGATCCCCACGCACGCTGGTCACGCTTGATCGGCGATCGGGGCAGACGGCGTTAAGGAAGCCCGGCGACCGAGCCGGATAAGGAGGCAATCGACCGATGGCGACCATTGCCTACTGCGTCAAGGACAAGATGAAGGTCGAGATGCAGGGCGCCCACCGCATCACCATGAAGAACGGCAAGCCCGCCTGGCAGGGCACGTGCCCAAAGTGCGGCAACAAGGTCTTCAGGATCGGCAACTGACCCTTGTCATCCGGTGAGGCACTGTCTCGCCGCCACCGTCACACCCGGCGACATGCCGGAATGAGGAGAAGAGAATTCATGGCGACCAATGCCTACTGCGTCAAGTGCAAGGCAAAGCGCGACATGCGCAACGAGACCAGGATCACGATGAAGAACGGCAAGCCGGCCACCCAGGGCACCTGTCCGGTGTGCGGCACCAAGATGTTCAGGATCGGCGGCTGAGCCCGAGCTTGCGGTTCTGACCGGCCGCGCGGGTTGAGCCCGCACAGCCGAATATCAATCGCGTCGGCCGTTCGGTCGCGTGTCGTCGGGAGATCCGATGGCCGCCGCCGAGCGGCCGATTCCGTGCTCGGCCGCTACAATGAAGGCCTGTGGATGAGGTAGCCGACCGGTCGATCCTGGCGATCGACCTCGGCGGAACCCAGATCCGCGCCGCGCACGTCAGCCCCGACCGTACGGTCTCGTGCCGCCGCGCCGTGGAGACCCGTGACGAGGAGGGCGTGGAAGCGGTGATCGATCGGATCTGCGCCACGGCCCGCGGTGTCCGTGAGGACGCACAGCGCGCCGGGCTGCCCGAACCGGTCGGGATCGGCATCTCCTCGCCGGGCCCCCTCGACCCCTGGAAAGGCGTCGTGGTGGCACCCCCGAACCTCGCCGGCTGGCGTGACATCCCGCTTGCCGCTCGTGTCGAGGCGGCGATGGAGTTGCCCACCTTCCTCGAGCGCGACACGAACGCAGCCGTGATGGGGGAGTGGCGCTACGGCGCCGCCGCGGGCGCTGACGATGTCATCTACGTGACCGTCTCGACCGGGATCGGCGGCGGCCTGGTGATCGACGGTCGACCGTTGATCGGCAAAGACGGAACCGCCGGTGAGATCGGCCACATCACGGTCGAGATCGAGGGGCCGCTGTGTGGCGACGGACAGCCCGGCCACGCCGAGGCGATCGCATCGGGCCGGGCCATTGCCCGGGAGGGGCGCGCACTGCTGGCGCGTGGTGAGGCACCAGGTCTCGCCGCGTTGGCCGCCGATGCCGAGGTCGACGCCGAGCTCGTGGCGCGTGCAGCCGACGAAGGTGACGCTGCCTGCCAGCAGGTCCTCGACCGCGCCTGGGTTGCGGTCGGCGCGATGTGCGCGGGCCTCGTCAACACATTGAATCCCGAGGTGATCGTGGTGGGCGGCAGCATCGGCTGCAATCGCCCGGAGCTGCCGAGCGCGATCCGGGCCGAGATCGATCGCCGCGCCTTCCCGGCTCCGGCGCGCCGAGTGCGCGTGGAGATGACCCGCTTCGCCGGCGACGTCTCGCTGGTCGGCCTGCTTCCGATCGTGAATGAACGAATGACAGACCCGTCCTATGCGAAGGAGCAAGCGTGACCCGCATCGGCATCAATGGCTTCGGCCGCATCGGCCGTCAGACCCTCAAGGCCATCCTCGAGCGCCACCCAGACAGCGTGGAGGTCGTGGCCATCAACGACCTGGCACCGACCGCCACCAACGCGCACCTCTTCAAGTACGACTCGACCTACGGGCAGTACCCCGGCGAGGTCTCTCACGGGGAGAGCGAGATCACCGTCGATGGGCATGTCATCCGCGCCTTCTCGGAGAAGGATCCCGCCGCGCTGCCGTGGAAGGACCTGGGCGTCGAGATCGTGATCGAGTCGACCGGCATCTTCACCGATGCCACCAGGGCCCGCGCCCACATCGACGCCGGCGCCCGCAAGGTCATCATCAGCGCCCCTGCCAAGAACGAGGACGCCACGCTGGTGCTCGGCGTGAACGAGGGCAGCTACGACCCCGAGAAGCACCACATCGTCAGCAATGCCTCGTGCACCACCAACGGCCTCGCCCTGCCGGCGAAGGTGGTGTGGGACTCGTTCGGGATCGAGCGGGGCCTCATGACCACGGTGCACTCGTACACGAACGACCAGAACGTGCTCGACGTCTACCACAAGGACCTGCGCCGGGCGCGCTCGGCGGGCCAGAACATCATTCCGACCAGCACCGGTGCGGCCAAGGCGCTCGCCCTCGTTATCCCCGAGCTCAAGGGCAGGTTCGACGGCTTCTCGCTGCGGGTGCCGACGGCCACCGTCAGCGTCATCGACTTCGTGGCGATCACGACCCGCCCGGTGACCGCGGAGACGGCGAATGCCGCACTGAAGGCGGCTGCCAATGGACCGATGAAGGGGCTCCTCGGCGTCAGCGACGAGCCGCTGGTCAGCATGGACTTCAAGGGCGACGATCGGTCGAGCATCGTCGACGGCCTCTCGACCATGGTCGTCGGCGACAACCTGCTCAAGGTCATCGCCTGGTACGACAACGAGTGGGGCTACTCGTGCCGCGTCGCGGACCTTGCCAGCTTCATGGCCACGCGGCTGTAGCTGCATGAACAAGCAGACCGTTCGGGACATCGACGTTCGAGGCAAGCGCGTCTTCCTGCGGGCCGACCTGAACGTGCCGCTCGACGACGGGAGGATCACCGACGACACCCGCATCCGCGCCAGCCTCCCCACCATCCGCTTCCTGCTGGAGCGGGGAGCGGCGGTGATCCTGGCCAGCCACCTCGACCGGCCGAAGGGAAAGGTCAACGACGCGCTCCGCCTCAAGCCGGTGGCCGACCGGCTGGGGCAGCTGCTCGGCCGGAACGTGCGGATGACCGGGGATGCCCTCGGCCCCGGCGTGCAGGTGGCGATCGGCAAGCTGCGTCCTGGCGACCTGTTGCTCCTCGAGAACCTGCGATTCCACGCCGAGGAGGAGGCCAACGATCCCGGCTTCGCCAAGGCGCTCGCCGACATGGCCGACATCTACGTCAACGACGCGTTTGGCTCGGCGCATCGGGCCCACGCCTCGACCGAGGGGATCACCCACTTCCTGCCGAGCGTGGCCGGGCTCCTCCTGGAGGAGGAGGTCGAGGCGCTGTCGCGGCTGCTCGAGAAGCCCCCCAGGCCGTTCCACACGATCATCGGCGGGGCCAAGATCAGCGGCAAGCTCGAGGTGCTCGAGGTGCTGCTGGCCCGCTGCCAGGCGGTGCTCGTGGGCGGCGGCATGGCCAACACCTTCCTTGCCGCCAAGGGCTATGCCATGGGCAAGAGCCTGCTCGAGAACGAGCAGCTCGCCAACGCGGAGCGGATCATGGGCGAGGCGCGCCGCAAGCGGGTGCGGCTGATGCTCCCCACCGACCTCGTCATCGCCGCCCAGATCCATCTCCGCTCGCAGCGCCAGGTGGTGCCGCTCAGCGGCGTCCCGAAGGACTGGATCGTGGTCGACGTCGGGCCACAGACGGTGGCGGCCTACACCGCCCACCTGGCCAAGGCGCGGACCATCTTCTGGAATGGACCGATGGGAATCTTCGAGGTCGCCCCGTTCGCCGATGGCACGAACGCCATCGCCCAATACGTGGCCTCGCGCACCGCCGCGGGGGTGATCACCGTCGTCGGCGGCGGCGATTCGGTGTCGGCGGTCGACAAGCTCGGCCTGACCGATCAGATGAGCCACGTCTCGACCGGTGGTGGCGCGTCGCTCGAGTTCGTCGAGGGCAAGAAGCTGCCCGGCGTCGAGGCCCTGCCGGACCGATGAACGCGGCAATCTCCGCGGTCCACGGGCGCGAGGTGCTCGACTCCCGCGGCAACCCCACCGTCGAGGTCGAGGTGCGGCTGTCCGGCGGTGGATGGGGTCGCGCCATCGTGCCGTCCGGCGCCTCGACCGGTGCCCACGAGGCGGTCGAGCTGCGCGATGGAGACAGGTCCCGCTACGGCGGCAAGGGTGTCCTGGACGCCGTGGCGAACGTGAACGGCGAGATCGCCGAGGCGGTAGCCGGCTTCGACGCCTTCGACCAGCCTGGGCTCGACCGCCTGCTGATCGTGCTCGATGGCACGCCCAACAAGGGGCGCCTCGGCGCCAACGCAATCCTGGGCGTCTCGCTGGCCGCCGCCCACGCCGCCGCCGCGTCCGCGGGGGAGCCGCTGTATCGGTACCTGGGGGGTGAGGCCGCGCACGTCCTGCCGGTGCCGCTGGTGAACATCCTCAACGGCGGAAAGCATGCCGTTGACTCGACCGATTTCCAGGAGTTCATGATCGCGCCCCTCGGCGCGCCGACCTTCGCCGAGGCGCTGCGCTGGGCGGCAGAGACATTCCACGCGCTCGGCCGGCTGCTCCAGGAGCGTGGCTTCGCCACCACCGTCGGCGACGAGGGCGGCTACGCGCCGAGCCTCGAGACGAACGAGGCGGCGATCGGCCTGGTGCTGGAGGCCATCCAGCGTGCGGGCTATCGGCCCGGCGAACAGATTGCGATCGCCCTGGATCCTGCTGCGAGCGAGGTCTACAGCGAGGGGCGATATGTGCTCGCCCGCGAGAAGCGCACGCTGGCGAGCGACGAGCTGATCACCTTCTGGGCCGATTGGATCGACCGCTACCCGATCATCAGCCTGGAGGACGGCCTGGCGGAGGACGACTGGGCGGGCTGGACGGCGCTCACCGCGCAGCTCGGCGACCGGATCCAGGTGATGGGCGACGACCTCTTGGTCACCAACACCGAGCGGCTGGCGCGGGGCATCCGTGAGCGGGCCTGCAACTCGATCCTGATCAAGCTCAACCAGATCGGCACCCTGACCGAGACGCGCGATGCGGTCGAGATGGCAAGGACTGCCGGCTGGCGCTCGATCGTGAGCCACCGCTCGGGCGAGACGGAGGACACCACCATCGCCGACTTCGTGGTTGCGATGGGCACCGGCCAGATCAAGACGGGCAGCGTCAGCCGTAGCGAGCGGATCGCGAAGTACAACCGGCTGCTGCGCATCGAAGCGGAGCTCGGCGACGCCGCCGAGTACGCCGGTCGCGGCGCCTTCGCGGCGCTGGCCGGCTGATGGACGGCCTGACCGAACACGCACGGACGAACCGGGCCTTCTGGAACGAGCTCTCCGACACCTACCAGGCCGATCACGGCCCGGACCTGGCGCGCCATGGCGCGGCGTGGGGCGTCTGGCAGATCCCCGAGGACGAGATCCACGCGCTGGGCGACGTCGCCGGCAAGGATGTGCTGGAGCTGGGGTGCGGAGCAGCCCAGTGGTCGATCGAGCTGGCCAGGCGCGGCGCCCGGCCGGTGGGCCTCGACCTCAGCGAACGCCAGCTCGAGCATGCCCGGGAGCTCATGGCCGAGGCCGGCCTCGACATCCCGCTCGTCCACGCGAGCGCCGAGGCGGTCCCGTATCCAGACGCCAGCTTCGACCTCATCTTCTGCGATCACGGCGCCATGGTCTTCGCCGATCCCCGTCGAACGGTCCCGGAGGCCGCCCGGCTCCTGCGCCACGACGGGCTGCTCGTCTTCAGCATGCACACCCCCATCGCTGACATCTGCTGGCCGCCCGACTCGGAGGAGGTCACCGACCAGCTGCGGCTCAACTACTACGAGCTGAACGTCGTCGACGTGGGGGAGTCGCAGCACGTCGAGTTCCAGCTGCCATACGGCGAGTGGATCCGCCTCTTCCGGGCCAACGGGCTAATCGTCGAGGACCTGATCGAGCTCCGGCCCGAGCCCGATGCGGTCAGCACCTACCGAACCGAGGCGGACCGCGAATGGGCGCGGAAATGGCCGATGGAGCACATCTGGAAGGTTCGCCGCCGCAGGGAGACGGCGGGCTAGCGGACGGCGTCTCCGGGTCGCACCGGCCCCTCGTTGATCACCCGCGCGTACCAGCGCGCCTCGGCGGGGTTCGTCTTGCCGCTGATGCGCGCGAAGCGGCCATCCGAGAACCACTGGGCCTGCTTCTTGCACGGTGCGGCATGCCAGGTGATCTCGATCACGAGCCCGTCCTCACCGATTGCGAGCCGATCTCCCGGCCCGATCGAGTCCAGCTCGATTCCCTCCAGGGTCAGGTTCTCCCCAAAGGCCCCGGGGAAGACGTTGTGCCCCTCTGCCACGAGGCGGCGAATCGCCTCCATCGAGTAGAGGCAGACCGCCTGGTCGACGCCGCCGTGCCACGGCTCGGGCTCGATGTGCCGGTCATCGGCCAGGCCGAGGGCGCCAACCCACTGTTGGGCCACCGGAAGCTTGGGGACACCGCCCTCGTTGACGTTGACGCTGACCACCCGGCCGGATCGAGGCTGGTTCATCGGCTGGTGAGTCTAGCGCTAGGATGCCGAGCCATGACCGAGGCTCCGCTCCATCCGCTCTGCGCCCCGGTCGCCTTCCTGCTGGGGACCTGGCACGGGGAGGGGCATGGCGGCTACCCGGGCATGACCGCGTTCGCCTACCGCGAGGAGATGCGCGTCTGGCACACCGGGAAGGCGTACCTCGCCTTCGAGCAGCGCACGTGGCAGACCGACGGCGACAAAGTCGGCCGCGAGATCCATGGTGAGCTGGGCTACCTGCGCTGCCGCGAGGATGGCGGCCTCGAACTGATGGTTTCCATGGCGCCAGGGCATGTCGAGGTTTCCACCGGTTTCGTCGACGGGACACGGATCACCCTCGCCAGCATCGGCGTGCTGGACGCTCCGAGCGCGGCCGGCGTCTTTGCGGTGACGCGCAGCTGGGTTCTGGACGGCGACGTTCTGCGGTATGACCTGGAGATGTCGGCCCTGGACCAGCCGATGAGCTGGCACCTGAGCGCCGAGCTGCGCCGGGTCTAGCCCTCGGCGGGAGCCTCGGGCTCGGCATCGCCGGCCTTGGCACGCTTGCGGGCGGCGGCCGTTTCGCGGGAGGCTCGCACCACGGCGACCTTCGCCTTGCCGGCGGCGGTGCGCGGACGATCGGCAGACTTGGCGGCGGCGGCCTTCGAGGCCTTGGCGGCGGCGACCTTCTTGCGCTGCACGGTCTTGGTGGCGGTGGACTTCTTCTTCGGCGCCGAGGGAGCCTCGCTCACGGCACCGTCGAGGAGGTGCGCCGCGTTGGCTTTGGCCATCAGCCGGCTCTTGCGGCGAGCGGCGTTGTTGGGGTGGATGATCCCCTTCTCGGCGGCCTTGTCGAGTGCGCTGATGGCGGCGGTGACGGCGGCCGCGCCATCACCCTCGGAGCGGCCGAGCGCGATGCTGCTGGCCTGCAGGACGAGGGTCTTGGCCTGGCTCCGCGTGCGCTGGTTGATGGTGCGGCGGCGGAGGGACTGGCGGACGCGCTTCAGGGCCTGCGGCGTGCGCGCGCCCTTCCAGGTTCGAGCCTTTCTGGCCACAGATAGTCCTCAGCGATGGCGGGTGAAAGAAAAAGAGCGCCGGCGAAGCCTGGCGCCGTGGTCGGGCGAGTATAGCATCGGTCTCGGCTAGACTCCGGCCCGATGATTCCCCCGGAGCGCATCCGCAACTTCAGCATCGTGGCGCACATCGACCACGGCAAGAGCACGCTGGCGGATCGGCTCCTCGAGGCGACCCACACCATCGACCCGCGGCAGATGACGAGCCAGGTCCTCGACTCGATGGATCTCGAGCGGGAGAAGGGGATCACCATCAAGGCCCGGGCGGTACGCCTCCAGTACGAGGCGCAGGACGGCCAGACCTACGCGCTGAACCTGATCGACACCCCAGGCCACGTCGACTTCACCTACGAGGTGAGCCGATCCCTCCAGGCCTGCGAGGGCGCCATCCTCGTCGTGGACGCAAGCCAGGGGATCGAGGCGCAGACCCTCGCCAACATGCACCTGGCCCTCGAGCAGCAGCTCGTGATCATCCCGGTCATCAACAAGATCGACCTCGCCTCGGCCGACCCGGAGATGGTCCTGGGCGAGCTGGAGGAGACGCTCGCCATCCCGCGCGAGGAGGTGATCCTGGCATCCGCCAAGGAGGGGATCGGTGTCCCGGAGATCCTCGAGGCGATCGTGAAGCGCGTTCCTCCTCCGAGCGGCGAGGCATCGGCGCCGCTCCAGGCGCTCGTCTTCGACAGCCACTACGACCCCTACAAGGGCGTGGTCGCCTACGTCCGGGTAGCTAATGGCACCCTCCACGACCACGAGCGCATCCGCTTCATGGCCACCGGCGTCGAGACCGACATCCTCGAGCTCGGCTACTTCCGGCCGCAGCCGGTCCCGACCCGGCGTCTGACCGTGGGCGAGGTCGGCTACGTGGCCTCCGGTCTGAAGAGCATCGCCGACGCCCGGGTGGGGGACACCCTGACCGATGCCGACCGCCCCGCCGCCGAGCCCCTGCCCGGCTACAAGCAGGCGCTGCCGCTCGTCTTCGCCGGCATCTACCCGATGCGCGGCGACGACTACCCGCTCCTGCGCGATGCGCTCGAGAAGCTGCACCTCAACGACGCGTCCTTCGTCTACGAGCCGGAATCGAGCGTGGCGCTGGGCTTCGGCTACCGCTGCGGTTTCCTGGGCCTGCTCCACATGGAGATCGTCCAGGAGCGCCTCGAGCGGGAGTTCGGGCTGGAGCTGATTGCATCGGCGCCATCGGTCGAATACCGCGTCAAGCGCCTCAACAGGGCCGATGAGCTGATCGTCGACAACCCGGCCCAGTTTCCTCCGGCCGGCGAGGTGGAGGGGATCTCCGAGCCATGGGTCTCCGCGACGGTCATCACCCCGACCGACTACATCGGCCCGATCATGGAGCTGGCCACCGCGCGCCGCGGCGACTTCATCAGCATGGAGTACCTCGACCCGAAGCGGGTCAACCTGCACTTCGAGATGCCGCTGGCCGAGCTGATCATCGACTTCTACGACCAGCTGAAGAGCCGATCCTCCGGCTATGCCAGCCTCGACTACGCCTACCTGGGCTATCGGCCCGGCGAGCTGGTGAAGCTGGACATCATGGTCAGCGGCGAGCCGGTCGATGCCCTCAGCCTGATCGTCCATCGGTCCAATGCCTTCCGCGTCGGGAAGGGATTGGTCGAGAAGCTCAAGGAGCTGATCCCGCGCCAGATGTTCGAAGTGCCGGTCCAGGCGGCAATCGGCTCGCATATCATCAGCCGCGAGACGATCAGGGCGATGCGCAAGAACGTACTGGCCAAGTGCTACGGCGGCGACATCACCCGCAAGCGCAAGCTCCTCGAGAAGCAGAAAGAAGGCAAGCAGCGGATGAAGCGGATCGGCTCCGTCGAGATCCCGCAGGAGGCCTTCCTGGCCATCCTTCGCATGGACGACGGGCAGTAGCGTGAACTTTCAGGACTCGCTGCGCCTGTCGATCGCCCTGGGGCTGACGATCTTCCTGGTGCTGCTGCGCTTCGACTCGGACCGCATCATGCGCTCCGACTACTTCCGATCCCGCGCCCCGTGGGTCGGCCCGCTCTCCTACTACGGGCTGGTGGTGCTGTTCGCGATCGGGATCGCCTTCATCCTGCCGCGCGGCCGCGCGCAGCTCTTCCTGGCGCCCGGCGACCCCGAGTCGATGCTGCCGGTGATGCTGCTCTTCAGCGCGGTCGCGATCCTGAACGGGCTGGTGCTCGCCTTCGTCCGCTACCGCGCCATCCTGCCGCTGCCGACGCCGCTCCTCGCCTCGCGCCTCGCGGGTGCCGCGGCCAACGCCTTCGCCGAGGAGCTGCAGTTCCGCTCGATCGTGCTGGGGATGCTCCTCTTCGCCG
>Ga0214472_10007633_pt1 | contig 11309 bp, 7 predicted proteins | sample RVTome_6_FD_207662 | JGI IMG/M metagenome (GOLD analysis project Ga0214472, IMG submission 207662) | Soil microbial communities from uranium-contaminated site in the Upper Colorado River Basin, Wyoming, United States - RVT140D175 | ecosystem: Environmental > Terrestrial > Soil > Contaminated >...
AGATGCCGCGGTACGATACGCTGCATGTCGGTTTCACCGGAAGAGACACTGGAGCACCTTCGTTACGTCGAGCATGAACGGCGGCGCATGGGCGACCTCCGCGCGCAGCAGCTGCGCGAGCGCCTCGGTCCCGCGGTGAGCATGCTTCGCGAGCGGTACGGCATCACTGAGGTTACGCTCTTCGGCTCGCTCGCTGCTGGCGGCACCTCCAGTGAGAGCGATCTGGATCTCGCTGTACGCGGTCTGCCGGCCGAACGGTATTTCGAGGCGCTGGCGGACCTCATGGAGCTGATCGGCGCACCCATCGACCTGGTTCGGCTCGAGGCGGCCGTCGACTCGCTACGCGACCGGATCGAAGCGGAGGGAGAGCGCTTGTGAAAGCGCGCTGACCTGGAAGCCGTCGGCGTCGTGGAATCTGGTCACCCCCTTGCCGAGCGCCTCCTCGCCGGCGAGCTGCATCGTAGCGGCGCATTTGCGCCGCGGTTTTTCGGTAAACGGCGACGTGAAGGTCCTGGACCGGGAGGCCGCCGCCCGCCGCCTCGCCGCCGGTCTCGATCCTGACGACGACCTCTCCGGCGCCGGGACTGTCGTCCTGCGGCTCGGCACCGACGACGAGCCCTTCCGCCGCCGCGCCCGCCTCACCTGGGCGGCGCTGATCAAACCGGTTTTCGAGGTCGATCCCATGTTGTGCCCCTTTTGGGGGAGAAATGAGAATCATCGCCTTCATCACCGAGCACGCCACCGTCGCCCTGACGCGGCGGTGCAGGCGGCCGCCGCCGACAATGACGCGCACGAGGGCGACCGCCGGGGCGACGAGGAGCTCTGACGCCGAATCCACGGCCTGCTACCCTGTGCGGCCATGGACGGACGAAGGCTCGGTCCCTACGAGATCATCGCACCGCTGGGCTCCGGCGGCATGGGGGAGGTCTATCGGGCCCGCGACGCACGCCTCGATCGTGATGTCGCCGTCAAGGTGCTTCCCGAGGGACTCGCCGCCGACCGGGAGCGGCTGCTGCGGTTCGAGCGCGAGGCGAAGCTGCTGGCGGCGCTCAGCCATCCGAACATCGCCGTGGTCCACGGCTTCGAGGAGGCGGGAGGCGTCCACTTCCTCGCCATGGAGCTCGTAGAGGGGCCGACGCTGGCGGAGCGCATGGACGAGGGCCCGATCGGGCTCGACGAGGCGCTGGAGATCGGCCGGCAGATCGCCGAGGCGCTCGAGGCGGCGCACGAGAAGGGGATCGTGCACCGGGACCTCAAGCCGGCCAACGTCAAGCTCACCCCCGCCGGCACCGTCAAGGTCCTTGACTTCGGCCTTGCCAAGGCGCTCGCGCCAGACGGTACGCCCGCCGAAGGTTCGCCGGATATCAGCGCTTCGCCGACGCTGGTGGCCGCCACGAGTGCCGGGGTGATCCTGGGCACGGCCGCCTACATGAGCCCGGAGCAGGCGAGGGGGCAGGCGGTGGACCGGCGGGCGGACATCTGGGCGTTCGGTGTCATGATGCACGAGCTCGTCTCCGGCGAGCGGCTGTTCGCGGAGGATACGGTGTCCGACACGCTGGCGGCGGTGCTGCGCGCGGACATCGACCTCGAAGCGCTGCCGCCCGGTACGCCGCCGGCGCTACGGCGGCTGCTGCGGCGGTGCCTGTCGCGGGACCCGCGCGGCCGGCTGCGGGACATCGGCGACGCCCGGCTGGAGATCGAGGAGATCCTCGCCGGAGCGGGCGAGAGCGAGTCGGTGGCGGTGGCGGCGACGTCCGGCGGCGCCCGATCCCGTGCCTGGGCAATGGCGGCGGTTGCCGGGTGGGCGGTGGTCGCCCTGGCGGTGGCGGCCTTGGTTTGGCAGGCAGCCGCAACGGCCCCGGGTCTCCGGCTCGTGCAGTTCACGATTCCTCCGCCGGCGGACGGCACGTTCACGAGCACCCCGGCGGTTTCTCCCGACGGCGGCCGAATTGCTTATGCTGTCACGCAAGCGGGAACATCGGGGATCTGGATACGGGACATCGCCGATCCGGACTCCGCGGCGGTACCCAATACCGAGGGCGGCGACCTTCCCTTCTGGTCGCCCGACGGGGAGTCCATCGGCTTCTTCCTCGACGACGTCCTGTATCGGATCGACCCCACGGGTTTGGATCGCCGGCAGTTGGCCCGGTTGCGGGAGGGCGCCTTGTCGCCAGCGTGGGGAGCCGACGACGTGATCCTGGTGGGTTCCTGGCCGCAACGGGAGCAAGGGTCCCGGTTGCTGCGGGTGAGCGCCCGGGGCGGCGAGCCCCGTCCGATCTTCGAGATCGGCGACGACGAAATCGGTCACTGGGCACCGCGATTCCTGCCCGACGGCCGACGCTTCCTGTTTTCCAAGTACCACCAACCGACTGCGGGCTCAGAGCGCGTGCGACGGAGCGAGTGGATCGGCCAGCTCGACGGTTCTGCGACGCTGCTCGATGTCGTCATGCCCAACCCGACCGCCGTGGTGGGGGCCGTGGACGCCGGGATGCTGCTGTTCGGTCGCGAGACGATCGTCGCGTTCGCGTTCGACCCGGACGCCGAGCCACCGATCGCCGAGGGAATCCCGCTGGGGAGCCAGCGGGTGAGCTTCGACATCTCGGCTGCGGCCGGAGTCCTCGCCTACGTCACTTCCGACGTCGGCCGCGGCACGCGCACCGTCCTGTTTGACCGGGAGGGCCGCGAGATTCGCGAGCTGACGCCCCGGGGGAACCACTACACGCCGCGCATGTCCTCCGACGGCCGTCTGGTGGCCATCGAAGCCCATGCCGCCGACGGGCAGACGGTCGGCGATCTGGAGATCGTCGACGTCGAGGGCCGGCGTCCCGCCCGCAACCTGAGCATGCATCCGGATAGCCACGACGCCTACCCGGTCTGGAGCCCCGACGACGAGCGGGTTTTCTTCGACTCCACCCGCAACGACTTCAACCGGGACGTCTACGCGCTGGCCGCCAACGGGGTCGGTCTCCTGGAGGAGGTTTTCGTCGGCGAGATGCGGACCGCACCGATGGATCTTAGCCCCGACGGCACCACCCTGCTGATCCACGTCGAAGGGGACAGCTGGGACGTCTACTCGCTCGCTCTCGGTGGCGAAGAGGAGCCCCGCCCCTACCTGACTTCGGAGCACGACGAGATCCAGCCGGTCTTCTCTCCCGACGGCCACTGGGTCGCCTACGCCTCCGACGAGACCGGCGATTTCGAGATCTACGTGGAAGCCTTCCCCCGCAGCGAGGAGCGGGTCGCCCGCTTTCGCATCGCCGCCGGCGAGGCTCCGCGCTGGAATGACGACGGCACGGAGCTCTTCTATCTGGCCCCCGACGACGGCCTGATGTCGGTGCCGGTGACCCTCGGCGAGACCGTCGAGTGGGAGAGCCCGCGGCTGCTGTTCCGGGCCCGCGTGCGCAGGACCGGCGGCATCATCCGGGACATGGTCCACTACGACGTGACGCCCGACGGGCAGCGCTTCGTCGCCGTCATCGCCGACGCTGGCAACGAGGAGATCCGCGTCATCCTGAACTGGCCGCTGCTGCTGCAGGATCGCTGAACGATGCACGGACGACGACGCCGCCCGCACGACACCTAGCGCAGCGCCACCGTCGTGCTCACGGTGCCGCCCTTGACCGCCGCGTAGGTCACCGTCATGTCGCCGGAACCGCGCACCAGGTACTCGATGGTGCGGGTGGTGCGGCCGGCGTGGCCGCTGCGCACCAGGATGCGATCGAGCTCGGCCTGCTCGATGCGCTCGGTGGGGCCGCGCAGGATCATGCCGCCGGAGTTGTGGAACGACTGGAAGCCGGCGATGTTGGGGCGCGACATCATGAAGTCGTTGATGGCGCGCGCCTCGGGCAGCTCGAACGGACATGATGCGCGGGTCGCGGGCGCTGATGCGGTGGGTGCCTTCGCCGGGCACGTACTTGCGGATCTCCTCGATCACCCCGTTGCCGTTGAGGTCGTTGGGGCCGTCCTCGTCGAAGCGCCGTCGCCGTCGGAATCCACCGGCACGTGGCCGGTGCGGGCGCCGGAGCCGTGCTCGTCGAAGAAGTAGTCGCGCCCGTCGAGGTTGACGCTCGGTAACAGATAGAAGACCCGCTCGTCGACCAGACGGGTGACGGCGTCGATCTCGCCATAGTTCTCATGGTCGCGACGAGACGCGATTATCGCACGGCGCCGCGCGGGGCCGGGGAGGGCGGAGGTGCAGGACGGGAAGCCACGCTGCCGGACGAACGCCGGGCGAGAGGAACCGCCGAGCCGCCGAGCCGGGGGAGGCGGAGGGCCAGCGGATCTGGGTTGCGCAAGGCCTTGCAACCTTTCCGGCGGGGTGGTCCATCTATACTACGGGAGTCGAGGCATTAAGATCCTCGAACACGGAGCGATCATGATCGACAAGCTGCTGCAGGACCTTCGCTACGCGCTGCGGGCGCTGCGCGCGGCCCCCGGGTTCGCCGCCGTCGCCGTCCTGACGATCGGCTTGGGGATCGGCGCCAACACCGCGATCTTCAGCGTCGTCAACGCCGTGCTGCTGCGGCCGCTGCCCTACGAGGAGCCCGATCGTCTGGTCTTCATCCGCGGTGAGCTGCGCGCCCGCGACGTGTTCAACTGGCCGATCTCGCCGCGCATCCTGCTCGACATGCGGGAGCGCTCGACGCTGATCGAGAGCTTCGCCGGCGTCACCACGGGCAGCGGCACGATGGTCACGGGCGAAGGGGATCCGGTGCAGCTCGAGCAGGCGTTCATCACGCCCAACATGTTCGCGACCCTCGGCGTTTCGCCGGTGTGGGGGCGGGGCTTCACCGACGAGGACGCGGCGCCGATCGCCGAGGGGACCGATCCGGCGACCGTTCCCACCACCGTGGTGCTGCTCAGCCACCGCCTGTGGCGGACACGGTTCGGGTCCGACACGGCGATCATCGGGCGCACGATCGAGTTCAACGGCAACGACGTCGAGGTCATCGGGGTCATGCCCCCGGGGTTCAAGCTGCTCCTGCCGCCCGACGCGTACGCTTCCAGCGACATCGACGTCTGGCTGGCGCCGCGCCTCGATCTGGTGAACTTCGACCGGCGCCAGGGTGTCTTCGACACCGTCGCGCGGCTGGCGGAGGGCGTCACCATCGAGCAGGCCCAGGCCGAGATGGACGTCATCGCCGCCTGGGAGCGTGAGATCAGCGAGTCGGCGGCCGGCGCTGGGTACGCCCTCCGGGTCGTTGCCATGCAGTCGGACGTGACCGCGGGCGTCCGTCCGATCGTGCTGGCGCTGCTCGGCGCGGTCGGCTTCGTCTTGTTGATCGCCTGCGCCAACGTCTCCCGACCGCCGGCTGGTGGAGCGACTCGGCTACGAGTGGCTCATCGAGAGCGACGGAGCGCCGCCGCTCCACGTCGACGAGTACGGCAGCCTCTATCAGATCGGCGGGCCGCACGACGAGCCGGTCATGCTCGTCTCGGTCCGCAACCCGCCGGACAAGAGCGGCCGCGAACACCGCTACGTGATCCCCGTGCATCCGGGACTTCGCCCGATGCGGGAGACCGAAACAGGCGGCATCGAGTTCGGCGAACCGCAGGAGCCGACGGCCCGCAATGCGGTCGCCTCGACCTACGGAATGCGCGGCTGCGACTACAGCCCGGCCCGGAGGACCTGAGTCCCTCGCAGGCCGGACCGACGTTGTCGGCAACCTCGCCACGGGGCGTCGCTGGAGCTCGACGGGCCGAGCCGGACCTGAGGGTCTGAGACCGAACGAGCGCGCGTTCGCCGGCCGGCCCAACGCCCCGAAGCCGGGGCTCACACGACTTCACCCAGCCGTGCTCCTCCATCCGGTAGAACGACGAGTAAGGCGAGCCGTCTTTATCCGCGCGTCACCTCTGCACACGGCCTCTGAGCTCCTCGGCGAAGCCCTGCACGAGAACGATCCGCGCAGGGGTGGAGCCGGCTGGCGGGTCTTTGATCATCAAGAAACGTTGTCCGTCCGATGTGACGTCGTACTGGCGGCTCAGAGTCGCTTCGCGAAGGTGGTACGGGCCGCTGAAGAGCCGGATCGGCGTCGTCGAGATCCAGCGGCTGCCGCTGGTCTCGACGGGGACAGACATCATCGCGCCATCGGCGTCGAGGTAGAAGAGCTCGTCGCCGCTCCGGCTCCAGAGCGGGTGCGTTCCACCGCCTGCCGACACCTGCCAGAAGCCGCTGTCCCCGGTGACCGGAAACGGCCTCACATACACGTCCATCTGGCCGGGGGCGCTCGCCGTGTCGGACTCGTAGGCCACCCAGCCCCTATCGGGGGAGACGGCGGCGTTGCGCTCGTCGCGCGCTGTCTCGAGCATTGCGACGTCCTCGCCTGAGTCGAATCGGAGCAAGTGAAGATCGCGGCCGCGGGCCGAGACCTCCGTGAACAATACGGCCAAGCCGTCGGTAGTCACATCGCTTGGGAGCTGCATGTGGGGGCTCTCGGAGAGCCGCGCGGCCTGGCGCGTGCCGTCGGCGACCTGCATGTACAGGTTGCTGAGCCCGCCCCCGCCCCAGGAACCGTAGACGAGCCACTCGCCGTCCGGCATCCAGAGCGGCATCCAGTCGACCAGCGGGGTGAAGGTCAACTGCGCGGGCGGGCGGGCGATATCCCAAACCCACAAGTCGCCGCCGATGCTGAACGCGAGCCGCGTCTCGTCGCCGGGAGAGATCCGGGGGTTCCCGTACGCGGCGGGCGGCGCGGGCAGCGGGCTCTCTTCGCCGCGGCGGTCGACCCAGACCAAGGTCCGAGCCCCGCTCGTTGCCGGCGGCTCGACGTACACGAGGGTGCCGTCGGCGCTCAATGAGAAGCTCGCGCTGCCGAAACTGTCGGCGACGACCCGCGGCACAACAGTGACCGGCGTACCGGTCGTTTGGAGGCGCTCGGCGTCGAAGGCGATCGCGCGTAATGAGTTTCCGGTCGCGTAAACCAGGTGGCCGCTCGGGACGTAACGGGCATCATAACCGCCACGGATCAGCGTCTTCGTGTCCCCGGAGGCGAGATCCAGCACGGCGACCTGCGCGGCGTCGATGTCGCCGCTCGCCGCCATGATCGTGAACAACACGCCGCGCTCGTCTGGCAGCATGTCCGGCCACCGGTGGCCGATCTCACCTCGCTCAGGGCTCGGACGCGTCAGGACGGTCACGGCGCCGCCATCGGCCGGGATACGCTGCAGACCCGTATCCACCGCCGCCGTCGCGAACACGATCGTGTCGTCCGCCGCCCAGGTCGCACCGCGGTCGGGTCCGTCGAGCGTGAGCAACGTGACCGGCGGTCCGCCGGTGATCGGGATCTTCTTCAACGTGTAGCTCGTGTCCGCGTAACCGACCCACTCGCCGTCGGGCGAGATGAAAACGCCGCGCAGGTCCGACCCTTCGGCGACCGTAACGATCGACTCCGCCTCGAACGCGTCGAGCGGGCGGACGAAGATCTGCCTCGAGTCGCCGCCGACGTATACCAGTCTCGTGCCGTCAGGGGTCAACGCGACGCTGCGCCAGACCATGCTGAGGGTGGCCGGCGCCTCGTGCGGGATCGTGGCGCGTATGATGCGCACTGGCGGCCTCGATCGCGTCGCGAGAGCGGCCGTGATCGCCGCGATGGCGAGGACCGCCACTGCCCCGGCGGCAAGCCACGCCGCCTTCGGGCGTGCCCAGGGGCTCCGCCGAGCGCGCTCATCCGCAGATGCGACAAAGGCATCAGTCAGGTCGGCGTGCGCGTCGCCGATATGACGCAGTCGGGCGCGGCGGTCCTTCTCGAGACAGCGGCGCACGAGGCGGGCGACGAGCGGCGGCGTGCGCGCGGGCAGCCGATCGAAGTCCGGCTCGCCCTCGAGCACCTGCGCGAGCGTCTCGCCCGCGGTAGCCCGCCCGAACGCCCGATGCCCCGTGAGCATCTCGTAGAGCACGCAACCGAATGCCCAGATGTCGGTGCCCGAATCGACCGGCTCGCCGCGCGCCTGCTCGGGGCTCATGTACGAGGCGGTTCCCAACACGACCCCTGCCTCGGTCGCGTCGACGGTCGCTGTTGGCGAGTGGCTCAAGCCTTCCGCCCTATCGTCACCGTCGCGCCCCGAGGGCTTTGCCAGCCCGAAGTCAAGGAGCTTCACCCGCCCGTCGCCCGTGATCGCGACGTTGGCGGGCTTGAGGTCCCGATGCAGGATGCCCTTTGCGTGCGCCGCCTCCAGCCCCTGGGCGATCTGGCGGGCGACCTCGACCGCCGCCTCGATGCCGAGCGGACCCGATCGCACGCGGTCGGCCAGCGTCGAGCCTTCGACCAGCTCCAGCACCAGGAAACGAACGCCGTCGGTTTCTTCGAGGCCGTGGATCGTGGCGACGTTCGGGTGGTTGAGGGCCGCCAGCAGATGCGCCTCGCGCTCGAGGCGCGCCAGGCGCCCGGCGTCGGCCGCGAACGCCTCGGCCAGCACCTTGACGGCGACGTCGCGCTTCAGGCGCGGATCATAGGCGCGGTACACCTCGCCCATGCCGCCCGAGCCAAGTAGCTCGACGATCTCGTAGGGGCCCAGCGTCCGTCCGATCATCTACCTTCCTCGCCGGAACCTCGAAGAACGCCGGTTCGCCACCAGGCGAGAGCGGTGCTGCGGCTGCGGCGCGACGCCGCCTGTGACTTCGCTCCTGGGCGCGAGACATTTATACGCTCCACCAGCCGTTCGGCGCAACTTTCGCCGATGCCCGCTCTTTTGCTCTCGACGTGGCCCTTGCGGGGGTCCCTAGAAGTCATTACTTTGGGACCGTCGTGACTTCCTGAAGACCGCCGGTATCGTCACAGCCGGTTACCGCCGTCGCCGCGCGCGACTTGGTGACACGCTACCCATGAGAACCCGCGCGATGGTCATGGCCTCCTCGCTCGCCCTCGTCGCCTGCGGGTGCGGCGCGCCGGACGAAGCAGCGTCCACCGGCGCCTGGGTCGGCACGGTCACCACTGAAGGCGACGTCACCACCGTCGTCAACCAGCCGGGATCGGTCTGGGGCGAGGTCGAGCTCGTCGAGGAACTCTCGATCGGTGAGCTCGGTGGCGACGATCGCTACGTTTTCTCCGGCGTGCGCGCCGTGACCGCGAGCGACGATCGGATCTTCGTGCTCGACAGTCTCGAAGGGATCGTGCGCGTCTACGACATGTCGGGGGCGCATCTGTTCGACATTGGCCGCGAGGGCGACGGGCCGGGTGAGTTTCGCCAGCCATGGGCGATTGGACTGAGCCTCGAGCCGCGCTTCATGGTGCGGGATGTGGGACAAGGGCGGCTGCACGTATTCTCCGTGAACGGCGAGTTTCTCGACGATTGGCGGGCTCCGGGAGGCGCACCGACGACCATGGCCGACGAGGGGTTCGCCTACGTCTATACGCGGCTGCCCGCCGAACCCGACGGTCCGCCGTTCCGCTGGGGCATGGTCGCGGTCGGCCCCGGGGCCCCGGAACGGACGATCCCTTTTCCGAGCTTCGAGCACGAGCGCCCGCTGCTACAGGTGGAGCGGCAGATGATTGAACTGAGCATGATGCAGGCGCGGAACCAGGGGCTGTCGTTCAGCGTCGCCGACGTGCCGTTCGCTCCCAACCCGCAATGGGCGCTGGCCAGCGACGGCACGATGATCTGGGGAGAGAGCGATCGTTACCGGTTTCTCGTCCGGCGTCTCGATGGCAGCGTCACGCGGGTCGAGAAGGCCGAGGAACCCGTGCCGGTGGATGCCGACGAAGGACGCTGGTACCGCGATCGTCTGACGCGTTTCTGGCGCGAGATGGTCCCCGAGTTCGTCTGGCGGGATGAAGTGCCGCGCACGAAGCCTGCTTTCGTGGCGTTGATGCCTGATCGTGACGACCGCGTGTGGGTTCTACGCGAGCTCGCCGGCGTGCCGCTGGCCGGCTGCGACCCCAATCCCGACGACTTCTCCGGCTTCATCGAGCGTCCGTGCTGGCGGCAGCCGTACGTGCTCGATGGATTCGGGGCCGACGGCCGCTACCTCGGTCGGATCCGCGTCCCGGACGAAACCCGCGTCGACCTGCCGCCCTTCATCGCCGGCGACGCGATGATCACCGTGGCCGAAGACGCGGCCGGCACGATTATGGTGAAGCGGTATCGGTTGGTGCGGCCGGGGTAGGCGCGGGCAACGCATTCCCCGGCACATCGACATGCCCGCCCAGCGCCCCGAGCCCCTCGCACATCCACGCCCCTACGGCCGACGACCGATGGGATTCGTGAAAAAGCGAGTTCTTACCACCCTACGAGAATAGCCAGATTCCTCGGCAATAACTAGCCAGTTCACGCGCAATAACATAGCCATAATCCGCGCTGCCGGGGACATGGTTGCTACCAAAGTAATAACTTCTGGGGGCCCCCGCAAGCGGAGCGAGGGGTCGACGCGACGGAAGGGGATCCGCGAGAGGTCGTCCCCTTTCAGGGGTAGCGGAGCACCGGTGGCGGCGTCCCATTTGCCGAGCGGTGCACCGTCATTGGCGAGAATGGCGATCGTTGCGCTGTCGTCGGAGAACCCGAGAGCGCCCGTAGCCGGCCGTTGCGCCGCGCCGGCCGAGGTGATCCCTCGTCGCGGACGAAGAGCGCATGTCGCGCCCCGCTCAACCCGATGTTGGAGAAGACGGCCCGCTGTAGGATCCGCTCCTCGGCCGCAGGCGGTCCCTGTGGCGACGCGTGGTGCGGCGTCACGTCATCGCCATCGACCACGCCGTCGCCGTCGGTGTCGGGGTTGAGCGGGTCGAGCCGCAGCCGTTGTTCCTCGAAGTCGGTCCAGCCATCTCCATCGGAGTCGCGGAGGATCTCTTCGATCACCAGCGTTCTCTGCTGCGGCCCTTCCTCTGGAGGTTCCGGACCGGGATCGGTCGTGCCCTCCATGACGCGACGCGGCGGCGGCGGTCCCTGAACGAAGCGGAGCTGCAGCTCGCCGCCGCCGAGATCCTCGAGCTCGACGTCCTTCATGCCCCGGTAGACGCTCAACGGAATCAGCTTGGGGCGGGTCCAGCTCACCCGGTCTTCCGGCGTCGCACTGGAGACCAAGAAGATGGCGCGCCCGCCCAGCATCGAGCTCTCGAAGACCGCCCAGCGCCGGCCATCGCCGGCGTCGACCTCGGCCATTGCCCGGCACAGCTCCGGTCCGAAATGCCACATGGGGTGCATCAGCAAGCCCATCTCGAAGGAGTCCGGCGTCGGCGAAACGGCTCGCCCGAAGGCCTCGATACGGGCGACCGCCGCCAGGCTCTCGGGGGTGCCGATCTCGCCGAGGCGGGCGTAGGCGATGGTCCGCTGTCGCTTCGGCGTGCCCTCCCACCTCCCGGGCTCGGTCTCGCTCGGGC
>Ga0214472_10007634_pt1 | contig 11309 bp, 15 predicted proteins | sample RVTome_6_FD_207662 | JGI IMG/M metagenome (GOLD analysis project Ga0214472, IMG submission 207662) | Soil microbial communities from uranium-contaminated site in the Upper Colorado River Basin, Wyoming, United States - RVT140D175 | ecosystem: Environmental > Terrestrial > Soil > Contaminated >...
CAGCGGGTAGAAGCTTCTCCCGATGCAACCGCCCCTGTGGGGATACGAGAAAGTACCGTCGCCGTTGCAATCGTGCCAGCCGAATTGACCGCGGTGATCTTCGCCCAGCCGTAACCGGGATGCCTGAAGGTCCACTGCACCCCCGGATCGCCGTCATAGGCGGAACCCACGGTGTGCGAAGGAACCACGGTTCCTGTAGTACCAGCGGTCGCCGAGAGGTACACCCGGTTCTCGACACGCCGCTCCATGCCTGCGGAAATGGTCTTGTTAGCTTCCCACGCAGGGACATCGTCGGTGTTGTTCTGCTCCAGCAGGAACAAAGCCCCGACGTGGTTCTGATTGAAAATAGCCGACGATGCAACGAGCGAGACCGTGCCTGTCGCCGCGCTCGCGTATACGGTCGTTGTCTCGTCCGGGTCCACGTCCTCGAACGGCCCGCCTTCTGTTTCAAGAGTTGCGAGCGACCACGAAAGAGCCCCCGAGCGGGTGAGTTTCCGTGGTGCGTAAGTGCCGGCAACGTGGGTGATGTAGAGCACATCTCCCGACTGCCACTTGCGGAGCTGGAAGTTTCCGGCAGCGTCGAAAAGGTCCGCAGCGACCCAAGGTGTCGCAAGCTCAAGAGGATTCGTGCCGTTCATCACGATGCCGTGATCGGTGTAGAACCGCATGTACTGATCGCCGATCTCCAGCTCGTAAGCCTGCTCGGTGTTGAACTGGAACTTGAGATAACCTGTCCGGTCGGTAGAGTCCTTCACTTCACGGACGAACCGTGTTCCGCCTCTGCGTATTGCTGGCCCCTCGATCATCGGGATGAAGTTCTCCAGCTTCCTACAGCCAGTGCCGTACTCTTCGAGGTCTACCCGCCCGTCGAAATAGGGCGATAGCTCCCCCGAGGAGAAGGCGAGAATGATGGGCGAGGCTTTGGGCACTAGAATCTCGACGCAATCCAGGAATCGTCGGGTTGAGCAGTCGGCGGAAGCTCGATCGCATTCGCACGAATCGCCTCAAGAATCGACTGCCGGCGATCATCTTTCAATCCATCCTTTTTCGTGTTCGACTGCGTAATCGCTTCGCAAGCCTCAACAGCGAGATCGGTCGCAAGAGACTCAACGAAACAAGCGTCGAAGGTCGCGGGGTTGGTGACTTTCTTGAGGTAGCGAATCTTGAGCGGAGCCCCGATGTCGGTGACGATGTTCCGTCCTTCGATCTTGAAAGGCTCCTCGTCAGGTCCGCCGATGAAGTCGGAATATCCCGGTATCACCCACACGTCATCGACCTGCACGACGCGCATGCAATCGGCAGGAAGAGGATACTGATAGGTGTAACCCCATGACGGCGCATCCACCGCAGCCGAGAGCTGCGTGCGCTCCATCGCGAAGCTCCAGTTAAAGGCCCGCAGAAGCCTGTCCCTGCGAAGGGTATAGATCGCGTTCATCTCACGCGCAGCCTTCACGTTGTCGGTGAGCGAGGTAATCCGCGACTCGCCGAGCTTCGTCAGCGCAGAATTGACCACATCCACTTCAGAGGCCATGGGCAAGCTCGATCATGGTTTCGTTGATCAATGTCTCTTCGTCGTCGTCGTGCCAGACAATTCGATGGTTCGGTCTTCCAATCTGGGAACCCACCGGAAGACCTACAGCGGCGAAAAACGACGGATCGCAGCAAATCGCCTTGGAGACCATCTTGAAGATGAGGCAGGGCACATCGCGCATGAGCGACGCCATCCAGGCGGGACCGTTGTTCACGAACAGATTCAGCCCAGCTCCTGCATAAACCCGTGCCCTCTCCGCGGCGTTGTGCAGCATCCCGTTGGTGATGACCATTACCTCGAGACCGAGCTTCTCGAGCTTCGCCGCAAGCGCGGACCACGCCTCTTTGTTGCTGTTGCGGGCGTCGTGGTACGTGTCCCTGAGCGTGAGGGTGACGAGCTTTTCGTTCTTCTCTACACGTCCAGCGGTCAATGGATAGCAGTCCGCCTTGAAACTGCTTACGATCTTGTCCATGCCGTAGTGCGGAGTACGGACCGTGGGCGACCATCCCTGCGGGAAGTCGGCTTTTTCTGGAGTTCCCTCTGCTACCGCGCAATGGGGAAGCAGGCTGCACATCGGGATAACGATGTTGTCCAGCATCCGCCGTCTCTCAGCCGGGTCTTGAGGCGGAAGCCGATCTCTGCGGAAACCGTTGTTCGGCCCCGGAGCGATGACGATGCGCAAGTCCTTCTCTCCGCGTTTCACTCTTTCGCGCTCGGCCGATACCAGAAAGGCCACGAAATCGAATGTAGGCGGCGACACGGCGAGGTCGTAGACGGCTAGCATCCGAGCGCCACCCTTCGATGAACGTGCGTGGTTTCGTCCAGCTTTACTTCCCTCTTTCCTTTTGCCGCCAGACACTCAGAGACGAAGGCTTCGTCATCGAAGACTCCATCCCCCCTCAACTGGATGCGGTGCGAGAAAAGCCACCAGTGAAAGCCGATGGTTCTCCTGGAAGTCCACGCAATCACGTCGTCAGCAGTGAACGGCTTATCCCCCATCGGGAGCTTCTTGCCGGGCTCGGAGATTTCCGCGAGCGCCAATTCATCGGCCCGCGTCACGACGTGGATTTCGTCGAGCGTGTAGTTCGATGCGATGTCCCAATCCGGGGTCGAGCTGAAGCCGAGGTCTCGGTCCATCACGATGGCAAGCGGGTGAAGATGGAACCCACGCATGCAAACAGCATCCCCGTTGCGGAAGTACACGACATAGGGAAGGCGGCTGTTCCCGGTCTTGTGGTAGTTCGAGACCGTGATCGGGTGGGCGTTGTCAAGCGTCCATGCGTGAAGGTCGCTAGCACTTACCCCTATCGGCGGGGGAGACTTAGGAAGCGTCCGCGTGCCGGCGCAGATAACGGCCCTCTTCCCCGATTCGATCCGGTTGATGACCGCCCTGAAGACTTCTCGCGACACGATGATGTCGGCATTCAGGAAAAAGACGACTTCGCCATTTTGCGCAAGCCTCAAGGCTTGGGCGTTCGCATCAGAGAAACGAGCGTAGCCCTTGCTTGGCGGTACCGACATGGTCATAACCTGGCGGCCCGTCTTCGCCTTCACCGCGTCGTGAACCCTCGCTGGGTCGTCGGTGTGGCAGATGTAGCGGACATCGGCATCGAGACCTTCGAGGGCCGCGGCGTGGGAATCCAGCACCGGCCCGGTGAAGAGGCCAACGCATAGCGGCCCCCAGGCTGGGGAGATGATGAGGATCTTCATTTCACGCCCACCGCGAGCCGGTAGTGGCACATCGGGCCGTAACCCGTATGCAGGGTCTCGTCGTTCATGCCGAACATGAAGACCCTCCGACAGTACCGCTCCATCGTGGAGCGAAGCCCATCCTCGGTCTTGCAATTGACGTGAGCCGCCTTCGACCTCGCGCTCGCATACGCCTGAGATTCGAGCGATGGCATGCCGATAATCATGGTTCCGTACACCCGAAGCGCGCGCGATACATGGCGCATGAAGGCTTCTTCGTGCTCGGTCCTGATGTGCTCCAGGACATCGAGAGCAAACACGCCATCGAAGCTGCCGGGATAGGGAAGGTCCACGATGTCGTGCACCTGACGGCGGATCGGTGCCGCTGGAGCAGAGGCGAGAAGGTCTTTGTCCTTGTCAATTGCTGTCAGAGCCCCTACATGCTGGGCGACGATCCACGAACCCGTGGAATCTCCGCAGCCGACCTCCAGCACGTCTTCCATTCCGGCGAGCATCTTGGCGACGAACTTGTACCGGGAGAATGTAAAAGCGAGGCGCTTGGGGTCTTCGTCCCACGCGAGGGAAAGCATCGCGCCCATGCGCATCAGTTCAGCGCCCAAGAAGTCTTCCCCTGATCTGTTCGTGCGTCTCGTGGCGCGCGTCTTCTTCCTTCGTCCTGCGGCTGTCTTCGTTCAAGACTCCAGGCGCGAACGACTCGACCATGACGTAGCGGTAGACCCTGCCATCGGTGCCGAACTCCAAATGCAGTAATGGAGGAGCCTTCTCGTACATCGTCAGGTTCCGAGGATCGAAACGCGAGACAGTCACAGCGTGAGGTCCATTTCCCGGGTCTCATCAACCACCGGAGAGCCGAGCCACTTTTTCGTGTGTCCTGACAGAGACTTCACCCTGCCCTCGAAGACATTCAGCGCCGCCCACTTCCACACAAGCTCATTCGAGCGGTCCTGGAATTCCGAGCCGTACCAGTGCGGATCGAAGTAGTGACCCGACCCAGACATCGGAATGCCAGCCAGAACGATCTCGGTGTAGCCGAGCAGCAAACCGATGAAGCAGGCGTAGAGCCCTGAAGTCCCGCCGAGTTGCCCCATCGGCCACACGACATCGACACCGGGCTTGGGCTTGTTGGAGTGCGTCATCGGCTGATCGCCCGAGCCGTACAGATGACCCCTGCGGAACGCCATCCAGCCGGGCATGTACTCCGCGTGCAAAGTCACCCAATGCCGTACCCGGTCGTGAAGGTGCTGGCCTACGTCGTTCACCACCATGATCTCGCCCTTCCACGGGCGGACCTTGGCGAAATCGTCCCAGACGGTTTCGTAGACCTTCTCGCCGCCAACAGCGACTCTCCCCCCGCCCATGATGAGCAAGGGGCCCGAAAACTTCCCCGCACGGGAAGGGATCTCGCCCTTCCCGCCGAGGATTTGCCAGAGCTTCGCGAGCTCCACTGCTACGTGTTGGCGACGTAGCGAACGATGACCGAGAGAGTCCCCGCACCCGAGCCGGCCGTGACCCCGGTGTAGCAGAGGTCATAGAACTTGCCCGGATCGACCGTGTCGCCCGCGTATTCCCAGACGCGCTTTTCGAGGTCTTCGACCCCTTCGTCCGCACCGGTCTCGAACATATCCGACACGCCGGTTACGGACCCCGCGGTGAGGGACACCGCGTCAGCGAAGCAGTTGATGTTCTTCACCGCCCCGCCGTTCTCCGCGGTCTGGTAAAGGCCCACGTCGAAGTCGGCGCCGGAGGTAATCGCGTCGTTGAAGCGCTTGATCTCCGAGATCAGCCAGCTCGAATGCACCCGAACCAGCCGATAGACCGACTCGTCGCAGTCGGCTATCGCGATCTCGACCGTGCCGCGCGCTTCCCGAAGGACGCCGCCCATGAGGTACAGCGGGTTCTTGACGTGCGGCGTGGCGTCCAGATTGGTGATGCCGGTACTCTTCGTGTTTGCTACAGCCATTGCAGTTCTCCTTGTGCCAACCGCCGCATGCGTGCTCGCGGCGCGCCGGCGTTAGTGCTACACGTAACTGATTTCCACGACCCCTTCGTCCTCGACCCGCGTTGCGCCGATGTCCATCTCGACGAAGACCTGCGTCGAGTAGTTCTTGTCAGCGCGCTCCGAGATACGAACGACCGGCTCCGCACCGATCGCCAGGGCCATCGCGTTCTTGGCATACACGGCCGCCTTGAGAGCGGTCATGCGAGTCGTCACGACGAACTTGTAGCCCATGAACGTATCGATGGCTCCCGCCACCAGCGCCTTGACCGTGTTGTAGTCCACGCTGGTAATCTGGGTCGTGCCCAGGAGATCGGTGAGTCCCGCCGGGTTGATCGCGCAGGTCAGGTTCTCCATGTCCACGTCGGCCGCGCCGAGGATTTCTTTCGCCGTGATGAGCTTGGCGATGGTGAGACCCGCCGAAGCCGCTGCGATCTTCTGCGCGGTCGGAAGCGCCACCGTGGTAGCGCCTGCTTCTCCAGCGTAGGCGGTCCCGAACAATGCGGTGACGATGACCGCGTCCATCTTCCTGCCGGCCGCCCACGCCGCATTCACGGCGTAGGGAGACTGCGGGTCGATGAGCGTGCGGACCTTGTCGGCGTTGTCGATCAGATCGGCCCAGCGCGAGGTCGTGAGGCTGACCCTGCGCCTGGAGTGCGGCGTGTCGATCTGCGGGGTGTCGTCGTGACGCGAGGTCGCGTCGACCATGTCCACCGACCCGATGCGCTCGAAGAACGCATTCTTGCCGGTGACCATTTCCGTGCGGACCGTGCCGCGGAGCTTCGAGCCCTTCTGCTGCGAGAGCATCAGGACGTTGCTGCGGTACTGCTCGACCATTGCTACTGTTATCTGGGTGGACATTTGTCCGGCCCTCCAAAAAAGTTGAACTGAACTTTTTCGAGAGGGCCTTCCCGGTCAGACCGGAACCCCTTCTTGACGCAATCTCGCTGCGCCCCGACGGCCTAGCTTTCAGGCTGTCACCGGACGGCTTCGGGAGCCGCTACCCGGTTTCGCCGCGCTCCTGCGCGGTCCCTATTTCATGCGGCCTGCTGCTCCGGGAACGCGATGGTATGCAGTCGCGTCCATTCCGCTTTCTTGTCCGCGTCGCCGTTCAGGAATGCGGTCTTCCAAGCGGCGTCCTTGTTCAGGTCCGCGATGCGCGCCTTCGCGCCCTCGGCCGACATCTGGAAGCCGCCCTGACCCTGGCCGTCCGTGCCGACGAAGCGATGTTCTCCGACCATGGCGCCGAACTTCGCGAAGCGCTCCCGGAACGCCTTCGGGCCCAGGGCTTGTTCGAGCGCCATCTGCTCCTCGCGCGTAAAGCCCGCAGTGCGCAGCACACGGTTGGAAAGGTCAAGATTCTTGTCGTAGTCCTGGCCCCATGCCGTTTTCAGCTCGCCGACTTCCTTGTCAAAGCGGGCGTTCCATTCGCCCTCGGCGCGCACCGAGCTCGCCTGAACATACTCGTTCCACTTGCCGGCGAGTCCCGAGGCCATGCCTTTCGGGATGCCCAGCTCGTGAAACCAGGCCGAGGCGGTCTTCAGGAACTCGGTCTCTTTGCCCGGCTCGGCCAGCCCGTAATCCTCGGGCTTCTCCGGCGCCCCGAGGCGCTGCCAGATCGGCTTCCAGTCCTCTGGCTTCGCGTCCTTGCCGGGGAGCTTGAGCACCTGGTCCGCAGGTACTCCAAGCTTCTGTTCTGCCCCACGGTACATCGGCAGCACCTTCGCGAGGGCTTGATCGGCCGGGAGCTTGTCCAAGCCCATGCCGCCGACCCACTGCTGCATGTCGGGCTCGAGCGAGGCGTGCCACTGTCCTGCGTTCGCGTCGGTGTTCGTAACGGTCGTGTTCTCAGCCATCAGTTTGCTCCATGTTCTTTTCCATCAACTGCAGGGCGCTGTCGTCCAAGTTCAGGTAGGACGTGATGCGCAGGTAAACCTCCTGACGCGCCGCCGCAGCGATCGAGGCGTAGGGGTCAAGACCCTGCGGACCGCTTTTGAGAGTCGGACGGTTGCCGTAGCAGAATCGTTGAAGCTCACTGAGCACCATTCGCGCGTCTTCATGGGGTTTCCCGTTCTCGGCTAGAAAGGTGCGACGAAAGGCACCCCGCACGCTCCACAGGCGGGCGATGTAGTCGCGCGCGCTCACGCCATCCCCATCTTCTTCCTGCGTTTCATCTCTTCGTCCATTTCCTTGTCGGTCATGGGCTTCTTCATCTTGCGCATGCGCTCCCGGTCCTTCTCATCCGAGGGCGAAGCCTCGGGCGGCATCCCGCCCTGCGTCAGCTTCTTCATCATCGGTTCCATTACGCCGCCTCCAGCGAGGGGATCGACCGCGGCACATTGCCCGCTGTAGCAGCCGCCTGCGACAAGTCCCTCGCCGCGCTCGCCGCAACCGGCGCAGCCTCCAAAAGCTGCTTCTGCTGGAGTGCAGCAACCTTCGCCTCGGCAAGCTCCCTCTTCTCTTTCTCGGTCCTGCGCACCTTCGCCGGCACGCCGTTGATCTCGGCAAGCTCGGCCGCCACTCGTTGAGGGTGGAACTCGTCGTAGACCGTGGGGTCGATCTGCGCCATCGGGGCCAACTGCTCGAACGTCCGCAGAATCGCAATCGAGTCCTCGGACCGGATCAGCCGCGAAAGCGGGCTCGTCGACTCGATGTCCAAGACCTCGGCCAGGTCGATCTCGGCCATGCCGAACTCGTTGAAATCCACCGGCAGCAGCTCCAGCACTTCTTCCGGCGGCTCAGGAATCTTGCCCATCTCGGTCAGGATGTCGATCTCGCGCCGGATCATGGGGTTCAGCCATTCGGTCATCTGCCGGCCAGACGCAGGAGCTAGAAGCTGCCCCTTCTCCTGCGCCCTCAACATGGCTTCGGTCGCGGTCATCTGCGGATTGTCGACGAGGATCTGGAAGAGGGTCAGCCAGAAGCCTTCGTTGATGAGCTTGCGGCGCTCCTCAAGTAATTCCGTGGCCCAGGGCAGGTTTGCGCCGGTCTGGAGAGGGACAACGAGCTGCCTGCCCTGCTCGTCAACCCCGCCGTAGTTCAGCGCCCTAGGACGCATCTGGAAGCCCTGCAGGCTGCCGTCCTCGAACAGCAAGAGCGGCGGATCGACGGCCAAGTGCCCGGCCCTCAAGCGAGTCTTCTCCTGCTCGTTCAGCATCTTGATGTCAGGCAGGAGGACAATCGCCGGGCCGCGGCCTCTAGTCTCGCGTGGATTCGTGGCATAGCGGCTGATGTGGTACGGAAAACGCCGGTAGCCTCCCTCCTCTACCAGCCCCTTGCCCTCGATCGACACGTAGCAGGACTGGAAACGCCGCCCCATGCGAACGCGTCCGGTCTCGGGTGCTACGTAGTGAATGAACTCAAACTTGCTCGCCTCGTCCTTCTTGTCGTACTTCTCCCTGATCTTCGGTGGCAGCTTATCCAGCCCGAACGCTTCAACCGCCTGTCTTGCGGTGTACTCGAAGCGCCGGTAGTTCGTGTCGATCTGCCCGTCCTTGTTCTCGGTGAAATCCAGCTCCGCAAGATGGATGGATTTGTAGCGCACCCCTCGCCCTGGTACGTCCTCGGTGAACATCGCCAGCGTCCCGAAGGCCAGCAATGAGCGGATGCACTCCAGCGCCTGACCTGAGAAATTCGCCTTGGGCGACCGGCGCATCGCAAAGAGCGCCTTGCGGATCTCGTCGAGCCACGCCTTCACCGCAACGACCTCCATCAGCCCCTGGTCCTTGCCCAGCGTGAGGCCGTGCCACATCTGCGAGTCGGGCACCATCAGGGAGTGGAAAGCTGAGGTTCCGCGGTCCAAGGCAAGGCACGCGGTCGCATCGAAAATCTTCTCGGTGCGCTTCTCGCCAGAAGTCCGCTTGACGTTGAAGTCCGCCATCGTCGGCCACACGCGGTCAGCGACCTCCTGGTAGAGGTTGTCCCAATTGGCGCGCATCCCCCGCAGCTTTTGCTGCTGGTCGATGATCTGCTCGGCGCGGGAGTCGGCCACTTACGACCCGACTAAAGTCTTGAACCCGAGCGGCGTCGAGCCGACACCTTCGGGCCCCGTGACGACAGTTGAACGCCGGCCGCGCTTGCGGCTCGCAGCATCGGCCTGCTCCCGAGCCATGCGCGCACGGTCGGCGGCGATCTTCGCGTCCGGAGGCGCGCCCATGGCCGCAGCGGGGGGCGGTGGAAGCGGTGCCGGTGCCTTCGGTCGTAGCGGTTTCGTGATGTCCTTGACGAACGGGATATCTTCCATCACTGTTCTCCGAACATGGCGTAATCGGCTTGGGCCTCGCGCGGGCGACCTTCCTTGTGCTGCTTCGCCTTCCTCACGCCCTCGCAGGCGTACCTGAGAGCGTCGATCAGGTGGTTGTCCTTGTCCTTCAGCTTCGGAAGGACTTGCCCGGTGAGCGCGTCTATCTCGTAGCAGTACATCGACAACTCCGCGATGACGTGCTCGCAACGCGGATGCACGATGATGTCGAAGGACTTCAGGAACTCGACCCCCTCCTCCAGGGATCGCGGCCCCTTGATCGCGGCATTGATCTTCGGATAGCCGTGCTTGCGCATGTAGCTGATCGTCTCGGGCCTAGCTGAGTCTGCGGTGATGAACCACTTGCGCGACTCGGGCACGCGGTCGAAGAGATCGGGGAGCTGGTCGATCTCGCAGCCCACCATCCAAGCCTCGTGATCGACGTAGAGCCTGCGGCCATCGAGGAATCCACGTACAAGGACCGAGGGATCGACGGCAAAGCCCCAATCCGCCCCGAGCCGGAAGGTAGCTCCCGCAGGCGTGTCGAACTCTTCAATCGTCCAGTTCCTGAAGACGCGCGCCTCGCTGTGCTGGAGACACCCGCCGAGCCAAACGTGCGCGTACTTGTCCGGGTCGCGGCGCTTGTCCCACTCCATCTCTTTGCGCAGCTCATCGGGAAACCACGGGTTGTCGGCGTAGTTCGCCTCGACCACGATTGAATCTGAAGATGGGACTTCGGGCCCCTTGCCATCGACGCCGCGCAGCAGGCTTTCGATGGGATCGGTGAGATTCTCGGGGTTCCACGAAAACCACATTTCCGAATTCGAGCGCATCGTCGGGCGCAGGATGTCGATGGACCTCTTGCTCGCCCGGTGGGCCTCCTCGAACCACGCGCGCTGAAAGCCCTCCAGCGACTTAATCGAATCGCTCGTGTGCGCCTGCATCCCATCGAAGATCGTAACGCCGCCGCGCTTGGACAGAATGCGCTTGTCCTGCACCGTGAAGTAGGCGCCTGCGTTGTTCTTCTCGACCTTGGACTCGAGCAGCTTCTTCACCGAGAATTGCAGCGACTTCTGATGCTCGCGCAGGCAGGCGAAATCCATCCTCATGCGAATGTTCTCGTCGAGCCAGAGGTCCGCGAAGAAGTGAGACTTTCCGGAACCTCGGCCACCATGAGCTCCCTTGTAGCGCGCCGGCTGGAGAAGCGGCTTGAAGGCGCGGGCCGTGGGGATTTCAAGGATCACGCCTTCGGGTCCACGACGCGGCGCTCGATCAGCTCGACAGCGAGCGGATTGTCGGGATCGCCAGCGATAACCTGAGCCGGCTTGCCGTCGATGCGATCACCAAGCTCTTTGAACGCCGCGATGTCGCCCTGCTCTACCGCAGCCAAGAATTTCTCGGCGAGGTCATCCAACGCTTCGACCTGATCGGTCTTCGACCGCTTGCGCAGCGCCCGGTGGATAGCGTCTCGCCACATCCGACCCTTAGCTGCGTTCTGGTTGCCAATCTGTCCGCCGCGCTCCATCCGTTACGAATCCAACTTTCTGACTCCGCATAAAGAAAGGCCCCGGCGAGCGGGGCCAAAAGAGGCGCTGCGCGCGCCGTGACCTGAGTATTCTGGGGAATTGCTGAGAAATAGCCTAATGTTTCACGCGGAACGTATTGCTCGGCAAATTATGTTGGCGGCTCTATCGGTCCAGCCCACTCTCCGGTGAAATCGTCGACATTGCCGTCGTAGTCCATGAACGGCTGCCAGGCGTAAGGCTCGCGGCTAGAATAGCCGCTGAGACTGCCCTCCATTGAAATGTACGTCACCACCGGCGATTACGATG
>Ga0214472_10007635_pt1 | contig 11308 bp, 23 predicted proteins | sample RVTome_6_FD_207662 | JGI IMG/M metagenome (GOLD analysis project Ga0214472, IMG submission 207662) | Soil microbial communities from uranium-contaminated site in the Upper Colorado River Basin, Wyoming, United States - RVT140D175 | ecosystem: Environmental > Terrestrial > Soil > Contaminated >...
CCCGATCGTACAGGACAGAATGGGCGGGTCCCGTCCGATCTCGCTCGCTCGTCGCAGGGCGCGGCGCTCCAAGGTCACGACCGCGGAATCTCGGCGGGTGACGGTCCGATCTCTCGAACGGGTCACCAAGGCTTACCTCCGTCGGTTGTGAGCATCGGAGCGTGAAGGGCGGCCTTCGATGGCCGCGTGGACGTAACAGTAATCGTGTCCCAATAGCGTGTTACGCGTGCATCGCGTACTCGCGTCGTTCGTCCGCCGGAATTGGCAACGGTGCAAGAGTGACATCGGGCGGGTGTTCATGAATTGAATTCCTCCTTGCATCCCGCGCAAACGCGTGTGTCCTCGAAAGCCGAATAGACGAGCATATCGACCCATGTCCCGCAACCTGGGCATCGAACGCGGGCTTGGTTCTCGCCTCCGCTAACATGAGAGGTGAGAGTGGGTCGGTAGCGCGTCATGCATGACCCCGCCCGTCGAACGCGTCATGGCACGACCGGCACAGCAAACGGTAGGACCGAGGATGCCTGAGGACATCGAGGACGCGTCGGTTGAAACCGCGCCCCATCCCGTTGAGTCCTGTAGGCCGAAGATGTGCGAATTCGAGGCGGTCCGTGCTGCCGCACGTTTGGCACTTGCCTCCGCGTTTCGAGATGAGGTTCTCGCGCGCAACTTGATACCATTCGTTTCCGCTGCTCATACAACAATCTCCGCGTGCCTCGATTCCACCACGCCACGGTGGCCGTCCTTCGTCCTTAGCTCTGGCGGTAGCCAACGTAGCCCGAGTGCTTTGTAATACGCGCCCTCGGACACTCCGGACCCAGGTATCCTTTCCGTACCGCGGAAGACTCCATACTCGTTCGCCTGGAGTCCGCGTGCTTTCGCGTGCGATCGAACCCCGATGTTATGCTCCGCGGAGCCCGTCAGATACGAGAGAGCCGCGCCCCAGGAGTCTGCGGTAGTCAGGACGACATCGACGCGGATTCCATCCACGACAGTACGCAGCAACGTGTTTCCACGGACGACATCCGCGATGGACCGCGACAACGACTCCGCCGCGTTTAATGTGTTCGCTTCATGAAGGGGCAACGGCTCGGCCAAGATGTCGATATCCCCACACGTTTCAAGGCCTCGTCGTATCGAGCCGCAGAACGCGAGTCGAACAACGAAGGGGTCGATAGTCGCGGCGATATTCCGCGCGGTCGCGATTGCGATGGCCCGAGGGACGCGAATCTTTCCGCTCATGGGTAGTGCCACCGCGCTTTCTCTCGCGCTTCATCGTCCGTGTAGCCGATAGAACGAAGATAGCGCGCCTTCGCGCGCCGTGGGCTCGTTAGTAGAAGCGCGGCGATGATGTACGAAACTGTGACGCATCCCGCGTACACAACGACGACCCATTCTATCAGATTCATTCCTCGTCGCCTCCGTCCTCCCCGACGATCACGCGGAAATGCGCTTGGCGTGGATGTTGCCGGTCCAATTGCTGCCGGATGAATTCCGAATCGCTGAACGCGGTCCGGAATGTGCGTCCTACGGAACGACGATAATGCACACCATCCGTCCGGTTCGTCCGATCGGTGAGCCTCGCATCCTTTTTGCGATCGCGCCAATCGTATTCTATCTTGACCGGCCGCGTCGCGAAGCGTCCATTCTCCCGGTGCATCGCTTTCGCCCGTTCGCGCGCGTTCGCGCGCACCAAGGCCATCCGCGCGCGTTGGAACAACGTTCCCGTCTTGAGAAAGTGTCCTGTTTCAGGGTCCCTTTCTGTCACCGAATTCAACCTCCGCCACGTTGTCCGCGAGAACGCTCCGGTCGCGCGCCGTCAATCCTGGATGGATGCGCGCGATATGCGATGTCAAGGCCTTCCGCAAACGCGCCCGGAACGTCTGCCGTCGTTGGATTCCCTGTCGCAAGAGATGAAGCTGCAAGAAGCACAACGGGCATCGGAATCGATAGACGACCATCCTCTCCGGATAGACGCGACGGGACCCGCGCGGGGGAGCCGACATAGGCGATTGGTTACCCGGGACCGGGCCGTCCGTGCTGACGGTGAACAGGGAATCCTCCCTCACAGGTTTGAGGATTCCGTCCCTGCGGGTATTGCCCGATAGCACGTTGAGGGAGGGAAGTCCTGCGGCTCCCTTACCCGAATCGCGCCCGTCGCGTCGTTCCATCATCGACCTCCGTTATTTGGATGTACGCAGAAAGGGCACTCGCACACGCGGCGGATGCCACGGCCATCGTATCGATATCCGCGGCATAGCGCATGATGGGAGAGCCAGCACCGATAGCTCAAGCGCCGACGGAGAGCGCGCGGAAGCGATCGCACGGTGCGCTCCATCCTCTCATCCCTCCCGTTCGCGGGCCTCGACGCGACGAAGCCCGAAGAGACGTTGAATCTCTGCCTCCTTCTCCGCCACGCGGGCCTCGGCCTCATCTCGCATCTTCCGGGCGACGGCGAGGGTCACTTGGTAATCGCGGCGTGCCCGCGTTGCCTGTTCGGCGAGTGAGCGCTCCTTGGCGACGTCGACCTCGAGGGCGCGGATGCGCTCGATTTCCGAAATGCAGAGAATATGTCGTCCATCCGGACATTCCACTTTGAGGGCGGCGGGGTTCGCGGCGGCGGAAGCCTCGCATTCGCATTCCGATTCCCGAAGTCCGCAGGCGCAGTATGGCGTGCGCCCTTCGTACTCCAACTCCGCGCCACACTTCGCGCAAAATGCCGGACGCTTCGGGCGCGTCATGCTTTCATCTCCGCGTTCGCGAGCGTGCGGAATGGTTCGAGGTGCCGGAGGATGAGTCGGTGCGCGCTCACGACAACGCCAAGGGCCGCGCGTTGGTTCAGCGATAGGCGGGTGTCCCATGCGATCTGGAGCCCAAGCTCCTTGGTCGTCGGCTCGTCCGCAAGGGACACAGCGAGGATGTAGGACTCGAACGCCTCCGCGGACCGTGCCATGCTCATCATGCCACCACAGGCTCCTGTTGGGCCAACGTATAGATGTTCAGGACGATGCGGCCTCGGACGCGTTCGGAGCCGTCCTTGCGTCTAACGCGCTCTACGAGGGCGTAGCGCATGACCTCGAAATCGGCCTTCGGTGGAACCCCCGCGCGAGCAAGGAGCGCGGCATCGAGGTAGACCCATGCGCCGCGCTGTCGTCCTGATCGCTTCGCCCGGTGCGGGCGGATGGAGGCCTCGTCTACGCTGACAGGTTGAGGATTCGCCATCAGACCCACCGCCCGAGGCACGATGCCACGATTGCCGCGAGCCGCCGGACCTCGGCCTTCCGCTTCCTGCGCGGGAGGCGCGGGGTCCCTGCGATCTGCGTCGTCCCGTATCGTCCGCGCTTGAATGCGAACGATCGGTCCGCGTTGAGCCGGTATCCGCCGCCAACCTTCAGCCCCATCGTTCACCAGGCCTCCATGAGCGGCGTATTGAGGTAGACCTCAACATGGCCGTCCTGGGACAAGCTCTCGATGAGACTCGCAGCGATGCCCCAGATGAACGTGTCCATCCGGGCGAGCACGATACCGCTCTTACCGAACACGACGACCTGAATCGGACTCACGTACGCGCCCTCTCCGATCGCCTCGATGAAGCCGCTGCGGTCCACAATCTCCGTGTTCACACCGTCCGCGCCACTCTCGTTCGCGTTGTCTGTCATGCTCGACTCTCCGATGCCAGCGACATGGGCAAGTGGGGATAAGATGCTTACCGAAGTAGCGAATGCGACAACAAGCTGCATGAAGTAGCGAACGCGACAAATAACCTTCCATCCCCCTTTAGGGGGATGTGCTCAGTAAACTCAGAACCTATAAGTAGCAACCGCGACATACGCTCGCCAACCGGGAGTCCGGTTCGGAGGCTCGAAACAATCGTATCTGTAACCCCCCAGAAGATGGTCGCGAGTCTCATCGGCATCTTTCTCCTCGCGGTCCTCGGCGCGGCCCTCAGCGGGCCGCTCCAAGACCAAGTGGATTCGTGGTCGGCCAATCTGACCGCGGACGGACAGACCGCCGCTGCGGCGATCGTGGACCTCATCCCGCTTCTGTATTGGATTCTCTTGGCGGTCGGCATCATCCTGGCCACGGTGGCCACGTTCATGCCCGGCCGACTCGGAGGCCTCTGATGCTCGCGGGACTTCAAGCCCTCCCTGGAGGCCGATAGTCATGCTCGGCCTCCAGCACCCTTTTTCGACGCCATACATCATGGGTCCGATCGTTGTCGTTGCGACGCTCGGTATCCTCGCGCTCACAGGGCCCGAGAAAGACCGTGAGCCTTGGCGCATCGCCCTCGCTGGGACGTGCCTCGGTTCCATCCTCCTGATGGCGGTGTATCTGTGACCGTCTTCGACGATTTGCGCGGTGCGATGGGTGACATCGTGGGCAGCGACGCGCTCGGCGGGTACATCCTCGGAATCCTCATCGTTGGACTCATGTTTCTCGCAATCACGTTCAGGACAGACGGCAAGCCCGTGCCATCCGTCATGTCGGCCATGATTGCGATCTCGTTCGTTGTCATGGTCGGTTGGTGGGACGCGTGGACGATCGTGTTCGTCTTTGGAATGGGCATCGCTCTACTGCTACGCGCCCGCGGGTCCGAGGGAGGCATTTGACCGCATGGCGGATGAGGGCGGCATGGCGAAGGTCGTCGTCGGCTTCGGGCTCGTCCTGTTACTCGCGAATCTTCTGACAGGCGAAAGCCTGGACGAATGGAACAACCTCCGCACCACGCTATCCGCCGGATTCGATGTCCCGGAATTCAACGACCCATTCGCTGTGACTCGCGGCCGTTCAATCTCCGTACCCTACGGAGTCAGCGTCGAATCCGGTGCGACGCCATACCAAAGTTGGGTCGGTTGCACGGACAACGCGACCCAACGGGAGCTATGCATCAATCAGCGGGACGATGCGTACTTCGAATTCGGTGATACCTCGCTCAACCTGTTCGTAAATTGGACGAACGTGGGCTCCGTGAGTGCTGCGACGATCTCATCCGTGCGAGCCACCGTCGAATGCTATACGCTCACGAATTCCTCAGACATCTTTGAAATCGTCTTCTCATGGAGCCGCGGAACGTCCCTCGCGACGTTCTCTCCGCCGATTGGGTGTCCGCGTGCTACGGGTTTCGTCGCGGTTACGGCCATCGAGGAATACAACGGGACGCTCTCCGGCACGGCCTTCAACGATGTGCCGATGGCCGTTCTATCGAACGTTGTCCCGGGGGTGAATGCACGCATCGGCTACATCGAGCTTGAGGTGAATTACATCCCGACGGGAGGCGGCGCGTGCGTGGCTCCGGACGGAGCATGGTTCCCATGGGCCGATGAAATCGCCTGCGCGATTGCGAATTTCGCCGGGGTCGTCTTCCGCATCTTTCAGTATTTCATCAACGGGGTTATCTTCGTTGTCCAACTAATCGTGTCCTTGGCGTCGTTCGTTGGAACGATCGCGTTCGGATTCTTTGTCGCGCTTCTTGCGTCTGTGTCCGTCCTTTTCAACCTCGGGGCTCCGACGCCCTTTCAGGAAATCCTCGATATCGGAGTCGTTGGAGTCCTCGCGTACATCGTATACTCAGCGGTCAGCACGGCAAGGGGGGCCTCTCCGGTATGAGTCGCGCCGACGTCTACATCAACGTTGCCATCCTCGCGTGTCTTCTGACGCCCGGTGTCTATCCCGCCATGGTCGATGCGATGCGCCCATCCGCCTTGGAGCAAACGACGTTCAGCGCATCGGCGGATGCCGACGTATTCGAGTTGAGTCCCAACACGAATTTCGGAGGGGCGCTGACGCTTCGCATTAGCCCGATCTCAGGACAGAACCTTCGCTCGCTCGTTCGATTCAACATAACCGGGATTGAACACGTCGTTAGCGCGACCATGGAGATTGTCGCACTCAGTTTCGGAGGCACGCCCGCTTCGCGGACGTACGAGGTTCATCGAATCGCTGCCGATTGGAACGAAGGGAATGTGACGTGGAACAACCAACCGGCCGTAGAGAACGCAACGCTCGTATCCACGGTGTTCGACCTCAGCGTAGGTACGCCCATCAATCACACATACGACGTTACGGACATCGTGCGTGAATGGGCAAGCGGAACGCCCGATTACGGAGTCCGCATCCGGGACTCGGCCGAGGACAGCGGCGATACGACGACGGTGTACCGATCGCGCCAAAGCGTCGAGGACCCCATGTTGATTGTCGTGTGGCGGTCCTCGTCCATCGGCAACGTGGACCTAACGGGCCTCCTGGGCCTCATCGCGTTCATCGTGATTGTGACGGGCGGAGTCGTGTTCATCATGACGTTCAAGTTGAGGCGCGACTCATGAAGCATGGCCTCGCGGTCGTCGTGGCGTTGGTCTGCCTTGCGCTCGTCTTGTCTCTCGTCCCCGACGTGTCCGCCGGAAACAGCGTGTCCTCGCGCAAGGGGACATGGACGGCGAATGGTGCGAGCCCGCAATCCATTACCGCCGTAGGATTTCTTCCGAAGGCGCTCATCGTTTGGTCGGTCGGTCCCGGCGCGACGGAAACTCAGTTGGACGACACGATCGCATCCGTAGGATTCGCGACGAGGCGCGGCGGTGCGACTCAGCAAGGAACCTTCGGTGTAAAGTCCGAGGATGGCTCAAACCCGACATCTACGGGCCGAGTAATCAACACGGCCGCGATGCTCCATGTCCTCTCCGCGGAAACGACGACCGATTACACCGTGTCACTTTCCACGTTCGATGCCGACGGATTCACGGTCACATATTCGAGCGCGGCCAACGCGGACGGTGACACTTACGGTTACCTCGCATGGGGCGGAAGCGACATCACGGATGCGAACGTAATCAGCGACACGCTGGCGACGAGCGGAGCATCCCAGGCGTTCACTTGCGGATTCCAACCGAATATCATCTTCGGAATGTGGACGAACCAAGTCACGAGCAATAGCCCGGGAGTGCATATGGCATTCACATTCGGTTGGGCCATCAGCACGTCGTTGATGGCGGGATTCGGAGCCGCCGAGGACGATGGGGTGTCCGGAACGGCCCAAATGGATTGGAATTCCAAGCTTGCCAGCACATCTATCCTGAACGGCTACGCGGGAGGGTCAGGAACGCAGGACGGCATCTTAGACCTCGATTCGTTCGACGCGAGCGGGTTCACGCTCGGCATCAACAACGCTCCGGGGACCGCGAACACGATTGCGATCTTCCTCGCGATTCAAGGCGGTTCGTGGAACGGTGGGAACACGGATGTCGCGCCGGGGACCGGAAACCAAGTGTTCTCGTTCAGCACACCGACTTTCACTCCGAAGGGATTCCTCGGGATGTCCCGAGATTTCAACACGGAGGCCTCAGCCGTGAGCGCAATCATGACGCTCGGCGCTGGCACATCCACCGATGGGACGCAAGAAGGCGCGCTCGTCTTCTTCGGGCGGGATGCCACCCTTCCCACCCAAGAGATGCGAATCCAGCGCACGGCGAAAGCCATGGCGTTCTACAACGTCGAATCTGGGGGAGTGAATCCCCTTGAGACAGAAGGCGATCTCGTCGCGTTCGCCTCCGGTTCATTCACGATCGATTGGACGACGGCCGGTAACACGGACGACATCTTCATGTGGATTGTCTGGGGCGATTCTCCGGACGTGACGCCTCCGGTCCGTTCGAACGGCCAACCGACCGGGACTTTCCCGTCCGGCACTACGTCCGTAATTATCTCGCTTGATACAAACGAGGCCGCGACGTGCAAATACGGAACGACCGCCGGGCAGACATACGCCGCGATGCCGAACACATATTCCACGACGGGCGGGACCTCGCATTCGAGTACGTTCGGCGGTCTCACCGACGGGAATTCCTACACGGTCTATACTCGCTGTCAAGATGGGTCGTCCAATCCGAACACGGATGATTTCTCCGTCACGTTCTCCGTATTGTCACCGCCGCAACGCTCGAACGGCCAGCCGACGGGGACGCTCGTGTCCGGTACGACGCAGACCACGATCTCCCTCAATACGGATGTCAATTCGACTTGCCGGTACGCGACGACGGCCGGAGTCGCGTATGCCGACATGACCAACACGTTCAGTACGACGGGCGGGACCTCGCATTCGACTCTCGTAACGGGACTCTCGGATGGAGGCTCGTTCTCCTACTACGTCCGATGCACCGATGGGACGAACACGAACACGGACGATTTCGTGATTTCATTCTCCGTCGGTGTGCCGCCCAACCGCTCCAACGGAGCGCCCACCGGAGAGCTTGCGGCCGGTACGACGCAGACGACGATCTCGCTAACGACGGACGTATCCGCAACGTGCAAGTGGTCGAATGTAGCCGGGACCGCCTACGCAGCGATGGCGAACACGTTCAGTACGACGGGCGGGACGTCGCATTCGACGCTCGTAACGGGACTCTCGGATGGGCTCACATTCACCTACCACGTTCGATGCCAGGAGACGAATGGAGATACAAACCTCGATGATTTCACGATCCAATTTTCCGTCGCGGAGGGCGGTGGCGGTCCGCCGCCTCCGCCTCCGGGCGATGGGTGCTTCGCCGCCCTTCCGGAGCCGGCAGGTTCGTTGCTCAGCACCACAATCCCATTCCTCTTGGCGGCGGGCGCGCTCATTCTGATTGTCGGCATGGTGCGCGTAGAAGGCGCTCGGCGGTCTGGAGACAAAAGCGCCACGGCAGAGCTGATGGCCCTCGGCCTGGGGACGTTCCTTATCCTCATCCTGGAGATTGTGTTCGCGCGAGAGCTATTGACGGGGTGCTAAATGCCGGTGGACCCCGTGGATTGGCAAATCGCGCTCGCATTCGCGCTCGTCGTTACGTTCCTCGTGTTCGAGCGTCGCTCCGCGATATTCCTCTTTCTCGCGGGTATCATGGCGCTCATCCTCGCAGCCTTGGTCGATGAACACGTCACCGCCGCGGCAAGTCCGTTCGTCCGATACGGGATGTTTCTCGTCCTCATCTCCGTGGGGCTCATCCTCGTGGTACGCGCGGCGGTATACGAGATGCCCCGGGAGGCGCGTTGATGCCGGGGTCCCTTCGACAGCGCATCGCAATCATCCGGAAAGACCGCCACATCGCGAGCGCGTGGGTCAAGCCCAAGCGGCTCATCCGAAAGGGCGGTGCATGGTGGTTCCACCACAGAGGGGCCGATTACCGATGGGGCGGTCCGTTCTACACGTTCGAGTACCGGCTCGTCCGCAGCATCGGAGTCAAGCGGTACGTTGGAGTCCAACGCATCTACCTCGAAGGGAATCCGGTTCCGTTCTATTTCGAGGAAGACGATAAAATGAAGGAGCTGTCCGAAACAGCATTCGCCGTGTTCAACGTTACGGACTCGGACCTTCCGGAGAAACTCATGCGCCCAAGGAAAGTAGACCTCGTTCTCGTAATTCTCGTCGGGCTCATCGCCCTCGCGATCGGGGCTATCATCGGCATGCGTGTGGGTCCAGGGGTCCCCGTCCCATGATGTCCGATCGCGAGCGCAATCTTCCCTCGGCGCTCTCCATCGATGAGATTGTCCAGGCCCTCAAAGCGCGAGCCGGATACGATGTCCTGTATCCGGAGGGTCCCCGTCGGGAGAAAATCATCGAATTCGTGTCGCGGCTCAGGGGCGCGTATCCGGATGCATACGACATCCTCGGAGCCGGTGTCACGTTCGAGGTGACGAGACAGCTGAGAGAACGCGCGCTGGCCGTCCTCGTGTCCACGCCAAACGGAACCGGCTTCGATTGGTCGAACGTCACGAAGCACGCTCTCATCCGCAGCTTGGAGGACCTCACGGTGTCCATGGGAAGCGGCAAGGGCCGCAAGGAAGGCATCGAAATCGCTCGGACCGCACCCATCCAGGAGTCGCGGTCCCGTTGGTTTTGGAGGGGGCGGCACGAGTGAGCTTCGATATCCGCAGACTCATCAATCAGCACGTCCGCGTGCGCGATCGCACGGGAGCTGAATACGAGGGATTCGTTAAGGAAATCCATCTTGATGCGGTCCTCCTGGCGGATGGGAATGGAACGTCTACGCTCCTGAGCCGATCGCATGGTAACATCGTGAGTGTCAAGGTGTTCATGTGACGTTGGAAACGACGTTGAGAAAACTCGCAGCGTGTGGGCTCCTCAAAGAATGGCCGGACGGTCGGTATAGCTTTGGCCCGCCGGACCTTAGGGACACGAAGGTCCAGATACGACGACTCACGGAGCAATATGGGAGGCTCGAAGGCGATGAGGCGAAAATCCTTGCCGTCATTCCTCCGACTCTGTTCTTCGCGGGCCGAGCTATGTCCATCTCCGAATTGTCGCAGGTCGTCGGGGTCCTATGAGGGCCGGGGATTTCAACCTCCTGTCGTCCGCGGACGACAACCTCGGACAATTTCGACTCATCCAAGCCGAGCAACGTTTCCGATCGGCATATCGATGGCTCGCGGATTTCGAGTCAGCGACATGGGCCGAGGTACGCATCTTCTTGTCCTCGTTCTGTCCGCCCGGTCAGATGTTCGAGCTACTCCTTGGTCGGGTGCGCGAATTCGAGGACAAAGGCGTTCGGCCATTCGAGGTTCACGACCCCGACCGCGGCCGCCTCGATGATGAGTTACGCATCGCCGCATCCGAATTCCGCCGAGGACTCGACCCGCTGAGTCTCATCGGGTCCACGATCTCCCCGCTTGACCAAAGCGACACGTTGCCATGGAGGGTCATTTCGGAATGGGCATGGCTCGGACCGTTCGCAGGTTCGGGCGGATTCCTCACGGTCACAGGGCCGCCTCGCATGGGCAAGACCGGCTTGGCGTGCAACATCGCGGAGATGTGGTTACGATCGGACCCCGAAGCGGTCGTCCTCTCCAACGTCATTCTCCGTGAGCCGGTGGACCGTTTCTATGAGGCCCCGAGTCTGTCCGCCTTGGTCGAACATGTCCGGGAGTGCATCAACGGAGGGCGGCGATGGCTCTGGGTCTTCGATGATGCGGGCCTCGAATGGCTGAAACAGCAAGCCATGAGGGGGTCGTCCATCGACCTTGAGAAATTCGCCCGCATCGTCCCGAAGCATGGCGGTTCGTTCATTTACATCGACCAACGGGAGGGTGGGATTCCGACGACGATTTCGGAATTCTCCGAGTCGCGCGTGCGATGTCTTCGTCCCGGCTTCGCCCTCGTCCGCCTCCCGGACTTGGTGGGTGCTGTCCGTGACGTTCCGAAGCCAAGGACTCCGTACATCTCGGAAGCGCGATCGTCGTTCCTCATCGACCTTACCTTTGAGGACCTCGTGGCGGAAATCCCGCGCCCACCGGAGGCCGTAGCATGACGCAGAACAATGCG
>Ga0214472_10007636_pt1 | contig 11308 bp, 14 predicted proteins | sample RVTome_6_FD_207662 | JGI IMG/M metagenome (GOLD analysis project Ga0214472, IMG submission 207662) | Soil microbial communities from uranium-contaminated site in the Upper Colorado River Basin, Wyoming, United States - RVT140D175 | ecosystem: Environmental > Terrestrial > Soil > Contaminated >...
ATTTTCCCGACACAACCATAGCCGAATGGAATGACTGGCGCTGGCAGTTGAAAAACCGCATTACCACATCAGAGCGGCTAAGCCGAATCATCACCCTTACAGACAGTGAAGAGCAGGCCCTGCTGCGGCACGGCTCCACTCTGCCATTTGCCCTAACGCCCTATTACGCAAGCCTGCTTTCCCCGGGCAATTATCAGGATCCGATCCGGAAAGCGGTGGTGCCGACAATCAACGAACTTATTGTTTCTCCCGGCGAGTCCCATGACCCTCTGGGGGAGGACGGCCATACTCCGGTTCCCGGCCTGGTGCACCGTTATCCTGACCGCGCGCTCTTCCTCGTCACGGACTACTGTTCGAACTACTGCCGTTACTGCACCAGGTCTCGCATGGTCGGCAGATCTCAGAGAATAACCTCCAACAGCAAGAAACGCTGGGAAATGGCCTTCAACTACCTTGAAAAAAACAGCGTTATCCGCGATGTATTGCTGTCCGGCGGCGACCCTCTGACCCTGCCTGACGAGACGCTGGAATATATCCTCAAACGTCTGCGCGCCATTAAGCATATAGAACTGATCCGCATCGGCACTAAAACTCCAGCGGTGCTCCCCCAGAGAATCACCGGTCAGCTCACTCGTATGCTCAAGCGGCACCATCCGCTGTGGATCAGTATTCACGCGATGCATCCAATCGAGCAAACCCGTGAAATGAAAAAGGCGTGCGAACGGCTTGCTGACGCCGGCATCCCGCTTGGCAGCCAGACCGTGCTGCTTGCTGGAATCAATGACGATATCGCCACCATGAAAAAACTTATGCAGGGGCTTTTACGCATGCGCGTTAAACCCTATTACCTCTACCAATGCGACCCTATAATCGGCTCCGCCCACTTCAGAACAAAAGTGGAGAAAGGCCTGGAAATCTACCAGGGCCTGCGCGGTCACACAACCGGGTACGCCGTACCCACATACGTAATTGATGCCCCTGGGGGCGGAGGAAAGATCCCTCTGCTTCCTGCAACATGTCTGGGCAGGGACGGCAACGACCTTCTTCTCAGGAATTATGAGGGGAATGTCTATCGCTACCCCGACTCCCTTTAAAAAATAATCCACTCTGCTGCATACTCTACAACGAGGATATCATGAATATTGGTATAACTTATGACCTGCGGGCTGATTATCTTGCCGCAGGCTACGGTGAAGAAGAAACCGCCGAATTTGATCGTCCGGACACCATTGACGCCATTGAGAAAGCACTGCAGAGCCTCGGACACCGGACCGACCGCATCGGCAATATCACCAGTCTTGTCAATAGACTGGCAGCCGGTCAGCGCTGGGATCTGGTCTTCAACATTGCCGAAGGGTTGTACGGCTTCGGTCGTGAGGCGGTTGTGCCGGCCCTGCTTGACGCCTATCGCATTCCCTATACCTTTTCGGACCCTCTTATGATGAGCGTTACTCTCCATAAGGCGGCAGCCAAACGAATCGTTCGCGACATGGGCATCCCGACGCCGGATTTTGCCCTGATTCATACAGTGGGGGATACAGCCGCCGTCAATCTGCCTTATCCCCTCTTTGCCAAACCGGTTGCCGAGGGGACGGGCAAGGGAGTGACTCCTGTCTCGAAGATATCCACCCCGGCCCAACTGCAAACAGTCTGCCGTGATCTGCTTGCCGCATACCGCCAGCCTGTGCTGGTTGAGACCTTTCTGCCGGGCCGTGAATTTACAGTAGGCATTGTCGGCAACGGCGGTAAAGCCCGATCCATCGGTTTGATTGAAGTCGTGCTGCTGGAAAACTCGGAACCGGATGTTTATTCCTATCATAATAAGGAGATCTGCGAAGAGGTGGTTGAATACCGCGCCCCGAGCGATCCCGAAGCACAGGAGGCCGTTCGGGTAGCTCTCCAGGTATGGGATGGTCTCGGCTGCCGTGACTCCGGCAGGGTTGATCTTCGTTCCGATAAGGATGGACGTCCCAATTTTATGGAGATCAATCCCATCGCCGGACTGCATCCCGAGCACTCGGACCTGTGCATTATCGCAGCTAAATTCGGTATGAGCTACCGGCAGCTGATAAATGAAATCATTACAAGTGCTCTTGAACGGGTACAAGGTTGAGCAGCTTCGATGAAAATAGCAATTGTTTACAATCGTCCTGCAAAAACAGGCGAGGCGAACTGGCAGGCATCACAGGACGTACTCCAGCAGGTTGAAGCTGTAAAAAAGTCTCTGCTCGAACTCCGGGTTGATTGCGTGACAATCCCATTTGATCGGGATGTCGCCCCCTTTTTGGCGACAGTGAAACAGGAAAAGATCGAAGGTATTTTCAACCTCTGTGAAAGCGTTGACGATGACTCGCAACTTATCGGCCATCCGGCGGCGTTTTTTGAGCTTCTGGGGCTGCCTTTCACAGGTTCAGGCTCGCTTGCGTTAATGCTTTCCACCGACAAACTGCTGTCGAAAAGGCAGCTGGCCGCAGCCGGATTGCGCACCCCGGACTATCTCTCCTACGACGGTGGAGATCCGGCGACTCTGCTGGAATTTCCACTGCCGGCCATCATCAAGCCCCGCTTTGAAGATGCCAGCATAGGCATTGATCAGGAATCCATTGTCTTAAAGAAAAAAGAACTCAACGTGAAACTGCCTGCCTTCTTTCAAAAATACGGGCCGCTGCTGCTGGAACAATTTATTGGCGGCCGGGAGTTCAATATATCTTTTTTCGGTTCACCAAAGGCTCATATTCTGCCGATCGCCGAGATCGACTTCTCCTCCTTCCCGAAGGAACTCCATAAAATAGTTGGCTACCGTGCTAAATGGGATGAAGAGGCGTTTGAGTATCACAACACCGGGAGGATCTTTCCTCAGAAACTGCCTCCTCTGCTGGAACGGAACTTACGTATGATGGCGTCAGGAGCATATAAACTCTTCATGTTGCGTGATTACGGCCGCATCGACCTCCGAGTGGACGACCTGGGAAAAGTTTACGTACTTGAAGCAAACGCCAATCCCTGCCTCAGCCCGGATGCCGGTTTTGTTGCTGCTGCGGCTCAGAGCAAAATGAATTATACCGATATAATCCATGCTTTTGTCGGATTCCTCAAATCACGAGAAAGAAAATGATACTCATTCGCCCTGCTGCCGACAACGACCGGCACCTCCTGGTCAATCTGATCGCGAGGATTGAAAATTTCACCTCCGAGGAAAAAGAACTGGCCATGGAGGTCATCAATGATGGGCTCGCCTCGACAGACAGCGGCTACCATATTCTGGTGGCCGTTGACAGCAGTGATCACTCCCTGAGCGGCTTCATCTGCTTTGGCGCTATTCCCATTACGGTTGACCGCTGGGACCTCTACTGGATTGCCGTTGATCCCCGGAAATCCGGCCAAGGGGTGGGCAGCCTCCTGCTGCGAACAATGGAAGACAAGCTTGGCGAAGGCGTCCGAATTTATATTGATACTTCATCCCTCGAAGGTTACCGGAAGGCCCGTTTTTTTTACGAACGCCACGGCTACCAACCAGTCTGCATGCTGTCTGATTTTTACAAGAATGGGGATGATAAGATAATATACTGCAAGGAGCTTGCACGGTGTAACTGTTTTTAGGAAAAGGGAGGGTGATCCTCTCTTTTTTTGCTTTGGGAGGTGGCATTCAAACCGCTTCTCACCTCTTTTTTTTGATAAAGTCGCTGTTAAAATGTTCGCTTCGGTAGAATTCACACTTCATGCAATCATGCATTTTATGGGCAAAGAAACCTTGCGTTTTCCCCTTGCACATCGTCCCGGCAATATAGGCGCAATTGTTCCCATGATCAGGATAAGCTGGGCAAACCCCTAGCTCTTCCGCTTTCTCGCCACCTTTTTCCCGCTTGCATTTCATAAACTCCCAACAATTCATTATTACTCTCCAGTTGTATAGCAATGATTATTTTTCGACAGCAGGGAAGAAGTCTTTTATAACGGCTCAATGACTTTCCCCCGCAAATGTATCTTCAAGGGCTACATACACTACAGCCCGGCAATTATGCAACCGGCTTATTGAAAATATATATCCCTGCTGTCTGCCCCCTTAGAGAAAACAGTGCGTTATCATATCGTTACTTGCCTGTTAGGCAAAATAAGCCCGATATGAAAAAAAATCATCCTTTTCAATAAGAATTAATTTCTCCGAGGTAAAAAAAGGGGTGTCTGCAGAAAAAGGGACGGGAGAAGGAAGTTTACATTCTTCCCAAAAAGTCGGTATGTTCTTTGAGCTGGGCCCGCTCGGTTTCATTTAAATCAAAATCAAGCCCAAAACCAAACTGACCGGAATGGCCGTCGTCATAAGCTATGCGAACCACACGAGCACTATTTACCGTTACTTCACGGGATATGATCGCATCCCTCCCTGCTAGAGAGAGGGTGCATGGACCGATTATATCCTTTTCTCTTATATGATGGGTCGGCCGTCCCACCAGTTTCACGCCACCCATGCTTATATTTTCCAGAGTGCAAATGCTTACCCTTGGTCGGTCTTTTATAAAGAAAGTGGCCATAGAACCTAGAGGAGGAGCAATCCGTCCGTTTTTCCGAAGTTCAACCTCGAATACTTTCCGGGGAATCCTGGCCGCCAGAACACTCTCAGACTCCCTTTCAATTGGACAGGCAAACCCAAGAATAGGAAAACCCTTCATCTTGAAAAGAACGGATTGAACCCATTGCGATCTTGCAAGACCCAATGGCCTTAAAATTAAAAGATAGGGCCATTCCCGGTGGTAATGGATTTTCAGAAATTTACTGCGCAGACTTTGGCCGCTCTTCAATTGAAGGGTGATGGGAAGCCTCGTGTCAATAAAGTTGCTGATCGTCTCCAGTATCAATTTTGGATCCTGAGACCATGACCTTCGCATATAGATATCTATCCTGGAGGCGGCAGCACCTTAGTCGAGACTGCCAAATTATCGGAAACCGTTTAAACATATAATTCAGATATACTATCGTCAAAAGACGAAAAAAAGATAAATAATTCAAGCACAAAAAAGCAAGAATTCTCACCCGGACATATGACCGGAGTGGAAAAAACAGACTCTTGTTCATATAACACGACAGGAAATATACCTCAAAGGCGCCTATATGGATACTTTGCCCAATCAGCAAATACATTTGACAAGAGGTTTCCATACCTTTATACTTTTTTCAGCTGCCGCTTTTAATGTTTCCCCCGGAGTGAAACCGGGAAACCTGCCAATAACTAGGGACGAAAACGAAAAAATAATGGTTTAGCCAATGCGAGAAACTAGCTATCTAACAGAAAACAAAGACGCCCTATCTCTGCTTCAAAGGATTGAAAAATTTCAGGCTTTCACGGATGACGACCTGAAATCTTTTCTGGAAGTAGGCAAAATTCGTGAGTATGAAGCGGGAGAGACTATTATCCGAAAAGGTGAAAGTGATCAGTGGGTATTTTTCCTGCTCTCAGGTCAGGTAAAGATTGTCAAGGGCGAGAAGACCTTTGCGGTCCTCAAACGGGGCGGCGACCTTTTTGGTGAAATGGGTGTCATTGATAGAACAGCCAGATCAGCCAGCGTCTGGGCTCAAACCAAGGTAACAATTCTGGGAATCGACTGTTCAAAACTTGCTGAAAGCCGAACCCTGCGCGGCACTATATTCCACTACACAATTTTCCGTCTTTTCGCGGAGTGCCTTGCTGACCGGCTGCGAGTAACCAACGAGGAGGTACTTCGCCTCCAAAAAGCCCTGGGGGAAAAGGAAGCGGAACTGGAAGGACTGAAGAATAACACCAATAAAGGCGAGACCCTGTGGGTGTGAGCAGGCGAATCTCCCTGCTATGTACTTTTCTAAATTAATCCGCAAGAGGCGTTTAACAGACGCCTACCAATTCAACCTTGCCCCAGGCGCCCAATTCCTCCCCTCTCACCACCACGACTCCCTGGAGTCCTCCAATGTGACTCGCGACCTCTAGGACTTCATCAATCGGCCTATTTTCTTTTGTCTCATTTCCGAGCCTCGTGGCTGCGGCATCGGCGAGACAAACAGACGCAGCCACCACGGTCACCGCATCCGCTTGGCCAAAACTGAGAGAATGACCAACCGTGGCCGATGATGTACAGATTCCCACTGGCATATCCTCTTTTTTTATTTCTATGCCGATTGTATTGCTCAAAGGTGATTCCCCCGCAAAAATAGCCACCCGGCAATCGATTGATCGTTGCAGAAAAATATCTCCACCATTTTCCACCATAATTTCAGAGGTATACCCCCGCAGCAAATCCTGGCCGACAAACTGTGCGACACCTCCAGCCACAGCAGCCATGGGCCCAACTCCGGCGGCCAATGCCGCCTTCATCATCTCTTTGATCAGAGGGGGCGCAAAAGGGTCCACGGCCAACGGCAAGAGCGCCTTTAAGAATTTGGGATTTCCCGCTATGTAGTTTTCAAGCTGGTTCCGGTACTGAACAACCAAATGTGCTGCTTCTGAATACAGATCGGTTTGTGCCACAATATGCAGGTCCGTTTCTTTCATCCGAACTTGAAACGAGACGAGGCCATCGCTGTTAACTAAAGAACGATAAAACCTTTCACAATACGAAGAGGGTAGAGGTTTAGACTTTTTTTGTTTTCGGGACAATGGTATGGTACCTCAGTTTTGTCGTCATTCGACAATCGGAATATGTTTTATATCTCCGCACTGTAATTTGTCTATTATTGACGGTCAATAATTCATCCATGGTCCGACACTTTAACCAAGACAAATAATGAATTTTTCTCCTCTGGCACGGCAACTGACAAACCTCCTGGATACTGCCATCCGGGAAGCCGTCTTCCCTGGAGCTGTTGCGGGCATTTCTTATGGCCCTCCCGAGAGAAGAGAAACTTTAGTTTTGGCGCAAGGGTCCTTACAATCGGATTTTTTTGACGCACAAAATCCATCAACTTCATACCCTGCGATTTTCGCACCTTCAGGTCCGATAACCGAACAGGTTTTTTTTGATCTGGCCTCCCTGACCAAGCCTTTTGCGACCCTGCTTTCGATCTTATGCCTCCGCCAAGCAAAAAAAATACGCCTCGCCGATCGGCTGCCGGACCTGCTGAAAATGAACATCTCTTCCCCGCTCGCGGCTATAACCCTCGCCCAACTCCTTGGCCACTGCTCCGGGCTTGCGGCGTACAAGCCATTCTATGAGAAGCTGTGCACTATAGCGCAGGAAAAAAGAACGCAAACCCTGCGCGCCTGGCTGCTTCAGGAGAAACTGCTCTATCCACCCGGAACCAAGACAGTGTATTCCGACCTCGGCTATATGTTTCTCAGCTGGATAATTGAAGAGCAGGCAGGCTGTCCTTTTGATGAATACACCAGGACACAGGTTCTGGCGCCTCTTGGCCTTGCCGATCACCTTTTTTTTAACAGGCTGGATTCAATCCGAAAGGTTCTTTACGCACCGACCGAACAATGCTCCTGGCGCACAAAAACTCTGACGGGAGAGGTTCATGATGACAACTGCTATGCGCTGGGTGGAGTTTCCGGACACGCCGGGCTTTTTGGCGATATGCATGGAGTACTCGCAATGTCCGCCCACCTGCTTGATGTCTGGAAAGGGAAGACCAGCCACCCAAATTATACGGCCGCCGACCTCAAAAAAATGACCAAGAGGCAGAATATTCCCGGCAACACATGGGCTCTTGGCTTCGACACCCCCTCTGATTCAGGTTCCAGCGCGGGGCGAAACATGTCGGACAAGAGCTTTGGACACTTAGGTTTCACCGGCACCTCTTTCTGGATTGATCCTGAGTCTGATCTGGTCATGGTACTGTTGACCAACAGAGTCCATCCAAGCCGGGAAAACAATCTGATCAAAATATTCCGCCCCCGCTTCCACGACACGATCACAAATTGGCTCCTCGCTCAAGACCGGAATACCAATTGATTGTTGTTCCTCTTGCAAAAGGATGCTACACTGCACACTATCAAATTGTCAACACAACAAAGAACCGGAAAAGGCAGGAATAAAACATGAAAAAAGCCATTATTGGAGCACTGCTTTCAGGACTTATTTTCCCCGGATTGGGGCAAGTGTATCTGAGAAAAAAGAAATTGGGCTTATCCCTTATTCTGTCCGCAAGCGTTGGTCTGGCAGGAGTTGTCTGGAGCGTTTTGCACAGATTGCCGCTTATTATGGAGAAAATCCAGCCTGAGCTAGAGAAAGGCAGTGTTGATTTTAACCGGCTTATGGAACTCAGCGCCCGCTATTCCGACGTAGGCAGAAATCCTCTTTTGGATAGACTGAGTCTCACCCTCTTGATTGGCTCCTGGCTCTTTGCTGTTGGTCATGCCCTCTATGCAGGAAGGCAATTGGCAGCTCCAACAGGGGAATAATGAAATACCCCGCGGCAAGCTGCGAGGTATTAAAATTCAGAATTCAGGATCCAGAAAAGAATCCTCTTTTCCCTATCTCTTCCGTCCTGTTGGCCTGCCACTTTTTGAGCCGGTTAGCGTAATCCGTTTGTTATTTTCGCAATTCAGCTTCAATCGCCTGTTGAAAGCCCGGTAAGCTTCTGTTTTTCAAAAGTCGCCCATTGACAAAGAGGGTGGGAGTACCCCGGACACCCACTTCAACACCGTTTTTAAGGTCCTCGCGGATAAGCGCCTCCGCTTTTGGGTTGGCCAGATCTTTATTGAACTGCTCCATATTCAGGCCGAGCTGTTGGGCGAAGTCAGAAAATTTGTCTTGAGTCAGCTTGTTGTAATTTGCGAATATCAGATCATGCATCTCCCAGAATTTCCCCTGCTGGCCGGCAGCCCAGGCCGCCAGAGAAGCAGGTTTTGCCAGACTGTGACTGCGGAGAGGAAAGTTTTTGAAAACCAGCTTAACTTCTTTGGGATACTGCTTGAGCACCTGCTCAAGTAAAGGTACAACCTTTGCGCAGTACGGTCATTGAAAGTCGCTGAAAATAGCGATCACCACCGGGGCGTCAACCGGCCCTTTAAAGGCATTGCCTTCGGTCCTAATTTCCTGAACGTACTCAACCGAGACGATTTGGACGGCGCCACTCTCCTTGTCTGTCAGATACAACAGATTGCCGTCAGGGGATGAAGTGACCATATCCGGAGATCCGTCAAAACTAAGCACATCCTTCAACGCCCCGTTCTTTTCATAAATGTACACCTTCCCCTGCCCCGTAAGGACAAAAAACAGGTTGCCATCCCCGGAAACAGCTGAGTCAACAGGGGTGCCTGGTATTGAAAGAGTGTTGACAAGGTTTTTTTCGACCGCGGCTTCTCCTGGAGCCGGAAAGGCTGCGACAAGTCCCGCCAAGAGCAGAACGATTAAAAAGCAACGTGCCATAAATTCCTCCTTGATTTAGGTTGATAGTTTTTTTTCAAATCGGTCTATAAAATGTTACGAAGAAAATTCATTTGCCAAAACACATGAGCTATGACCTTTTCCGCCTGCTCTTGCCTCGTTAATATCATCAATCGACAACGAAATTTTTGTGTTTTTTACCATATACACAATACAATCAGGGCAAATATCAAATTCCGCCCGATAGTCAGAAAGCTCTCTGACAATTTCCCAGCAGAATCTCTCAGTATTATTTCTGCCAGGGCAGCTCCCGGTATCGGTGCAATTCATGATTTCCCAACATGGCATATCTTTCAAGGAACACATATTTTTCCTCCTTTAGCTGTCCTTTAGCTGTCCTTTAGCTGTATTTCAACAGAACCGAAGACTTCACATCTCGACAAAACTTTCAAGCCTATCCAGGAGTTCCTCCTTCCCTTCCCCTGTTTTCGCTGAAAAAAGGACCCTCTCTTCCGCTGTTATTCCTAAACCGGCATCCAAGGCCGCGGCATGCTTTTGACGCTGCCCCCTGGTTATTTTATCAAGCTTCGTATAGACGGGCAGAAAGGGAACATGAATATCTTTCAGCCAACTCACCAGATCAAAATCCTGGGCCTTTAGGGGGTGGCGGATGTCAATAATAACAACGACACAGCAGAGTGTCTCTCTATTTTCTATATATGCCGTTATCAGGCCCTGCCAGAGATTTTTCACTCCTTTCGGGACTTTTGCAAATCCATAGCCGGGCAAATCTACGAGATACAGGCCATTATCTACGTTGAAATAGTTCAAACTCTGAGTCTTGCCTGGCCTGGAACTGACTTTTACTAAATTTTTCCTGTTAACAAGTTTATTAACCAGACTCGATTTACCCACATTTGATTTGCCGGCAAATGCTATCTCCGGATAGGATGCCTCCGGCAGCTGTTTCTGACTGAACGCACTTATGACAAAATCAATATTCGAATAATTGAACATCAGATGACCTTGTTCAAGGCATATTCAATAATCCCTTCGGCGCCAATGCGTATCAGCTTCGGGATAAGATCACGAACCTCATGCTCAGAGATGACCGTCTCAACCGAAAACCAGTCCATCTGATAAAGATTGGCGACAGTCGGGGCGTTCATGCTGGGAAGCAGACTTATTACCTTTTCGAGGTTCTCACTCGCAACATTCATTTTCAAGCCGACTATGTTATCGGCCCTCAGCGCCCCCTGGAGAAGCAGGGCAATATTTTCAACCTTCTCCCTCTTCCAGGGGTCATTCCAGGCCGACTTATTGGCGATAAGCTGTGTATTGGAGACGAGAAGCTCGTGAATAACCTTCAGGCCATGGGCACGAATGGTCGATTCGGTTTCGGTCACCTCAACAATGGCATCAGCCAGTTTGGAAACAACTTTTGCTTCAGTGGCTCCCCAGGAAAATTCAATGTCAACGTTAATATTTTTCTCGGCAAAAAATTTTCTGGTAAACTGGACCAGTTCCGTTGATATTTTTTTCCCTTCCAGATCTTCCAGGCAATGCATCGGGGAATCTCCAGGAACAGCGAGAACCCATCGCGTCGGTTTCCGACTCACCTTTGAATAAATAAGGTCCGTGACAACAACCACATCCGAATCATTTTCCAAAATCCAGTCTTTTCCGGTAATACCGGCATCCAAGACGCCATCTTCAACATATCTTGACATTTCCTGGGGCCGGCAAATGGAACAGGCCATCTCCGGGTCGTCAACCTCAGGAAAATAGTTCCTGGCGGACAGTTTAATTTTCCATCCGGATTTTTCAAAGAGTTCAATCGTTGCCTTCTCGAGACTGCCTTTTGGTATACCAAATTTTAATTCGTTCATTGTCTTATTTACAGTATTTCGAAAATGTCAGAGAAAACCTTCATAAGAGGGCTCAAATTATTTTCGAAACCATCATTATTTATAAACTTGCGAGGGGTCGAAAACAGGTTTTTGAATCTCTAC
>Ga0214472_10007638_pt1 | contig 11306 bp, 12 predicted proteins | sample RVTome_6_FD_207662 | JGI IMG/M metagenome (GOLD analysis project Ga0214472, IMG submission 207662) | Soil microbial communities from uranium-contaminated site in the Upper Colorado River Basin, Wyoming, United States - RVT140D175 | ecosystem: Environmental > Terrestrial > Soil > Contaminated >...
TGGCCCTCCTCACGCTCGTGGATGAACCACGCGTTCTCGGCGAAGCGGCACGCGTCGAGGAAGAGCGGGACGTCGTGGCGGTCACAGGCGGCACGCACGGCGCGAAGGTTCCGCAGCGACACCGGCTGGCCGCCACCGGAGTTGTTCGTGATCGTTACGAACACGACGGGGACGTCTCCGGCGCGCTCCTCCAGCAGCCGCTCGAGCGCGTCGACGTCGATGTTGCCCTTGAACGGGTGCTCGATCGACGGGATCCGGCCTTCGGCGATCACGAGGTCGACGGCCTCGGCGCCGGTGAACTCGACGTTCGCCCGGGTCGTGTCGAAGTGGGTGTTGTTCGGGATGACCTTGCCGGGGCCACCGAGGACGCTGAACAGGATCTTCTCGGCCGCCCGACCCTGGTGGGTGGGGATGACATGGCGGAACGGGAACAGGTTCGTGACGGCGTCGCGGAAGGCGAACCAGGACGGCGAGCCCGCGTACGACTCATCGCCGTGCTGGATCCCGGCCCACTGGTCGCGCGACATCGCGCCGGTCCCGGAGTCGGTCAGGAGATCGATGAGGACGTCGTCGGCGTGGAGGTTGAACAGGTTCCAGCCGGCCGCCTCGAGCGCGGCGTCACGCTGTTCGACGCTCGTGAGGCGGATCGGCTCGACCGAGTGAATCCGGAACGGCTCGATGATCGTCTGCCAGCGGTCCATGCGCGGTTGAGCGTAGCGCGAAGCGCGAGCCCCGACCGCTCGGGTTCGTTCTAGGCCGCGCAACGGATCGGCCGACCCGGCGCCGCCGCCTCAGCGGCAGCGCGCGCCTCCTCGACGAGCCGCCGAATCGCGGCAACCACGAGGTCCGGCTTGTCCCACTGGATCATGTGGGTGGAGTTCACCGCGATCGTCAGGCGCGCGTCGGTCGACAGGGCGAGGACGAGCGGCTCCCAGGCGGCGATGAGGGCGGCCTCGTACGGCTCGAACGCGTCCTCCCAGCGGAAGCGCTGCTCGACGAACAGGAGCTCGAGCGGGAGGGCACCGAGGTCGGCTGTCTCGAGCTGGTCGGCAGTCGCCGCCCAGTCGAGGTCCTCGGTCGCTTGGATGAGGCGGTTCGTCTCGTCGAGGCCGGCGAGCCACAGGTCGCGCAGGGCCGGCGGCAGGTCGACCTCGCGCACCGGGTGGACGTCCGGCAGGTACGGGTCGACGAGGACGACGCCGACGACCTCGTCCGCGTGGGCGGCCGAGAAGATCCGCGCGTATACGCCGCCGAGCGAATGGCCGACGACGATGAACGGGCCGCGCTCGCCGGCCGCGTCGAGCGTCGACCGCAGGCGCGCCGCCGCGTCCGCCGCGTCGTGCCGTCCGATCGATGCGCTATTGCCGATCCCGGGCCGGTCCCACGTGCAGGTCCGGGTGAGGGCCGCGGCGTCGTCGAGCACGAAGCCCCAACCCGCCGACCCGGTGCCGAGCCCGGACTCGAGGATGACCGTCGGCGATCCGGAGCCGCGACAGTCGAGGTAGGCGGGCGCTCCGTCCACCACGATCGTCCGGCCGATCGGCACGTACGGCGGAGGCAGCCGATGGGCAGCGAGCCAGCGCTCCGGCCCGCCGAGCCGCACGACGTCGACGGCGAGCGCGACGACGAGGCCGATGACGACGCCGGCCGCGAGCCGGACAACCCACCAGCGAACACCGGGCCGACGGCGGGTCGGGGTGGACGCGGTCACCCGGATACGGTACCCGCGATACCCGCTACGCTGCGCTCATGTGTCGCAGCATCAAGACCCTCCGGCGCGCCGAGACGGCCGCCACGACCGGCGAGATCGAGGCCGCAGCTCGCCAGTTCGTGCGCAAGGTGAGCGGCTTCCGCGCCCCGTCGGCCCGGAATTCGGAGGCGTTCGACGCCGCCGTCGATGAGGTCGGCGCCGCGGCGCGCCGCCTGCTCGAGGCGCTCGGGGTCGACGTGGAACCCGGGCCGGACCGCTGGGTGCCGGGATCGGGCCGGGCGCGCGCCCGGGTGTGACGACCGGCGACCCATGGTGGGTCCGGCCGGGGCTCGAGATCGTCGACGGACGGCTGACGATCGCCGGCCGCGACGCGGAGGCCCTGGCCCGGCGGCACGGGACGCCGCTTTTCGTGTACGACCGCGCCCGGGTGGCCGAGGCGGCGCGCGACCTGCAGGGCGCGCTCGCCCGGGCCGGCCTCCGGCATGTCGTGCGCTTCGCGCTCAAGGCGAACCGCGAGCCGGAGGTCCTCGAGGTGCTCCGTGGCCTCGGTCCGCCCGGCGCCCCGGAGTCGGTCGGCATCGACGCGTGCTCGCCGGGCGAGGTGCTTCACGCGCTCGACCACGGCTGGCGGGCGGACGAGATCAGCTTCACCGGGACGAACGTGTCGGAGCGGGACCTCGACGTCCTCCTCGAGCACGGCGTCCACGTCAACCTCGACGCGGTCAGCCAGGTCGAGCGGTACGGCCGGCGGGCGCCGGGCTCGCGGATCGGCCTTCGGGTCAACCCGGGATCCGGCGTCGGCTATCACGCCGGGCTCGAGTACAGCGGCGAGCGCCCGACCAAGTTCGGGATCGGCGACGACCGGCTCGCGGACGCGATTGCCGCGGCCGCCCGCCACGGACTCGTCGTCGACACGGTCCATGTCCACGCCGGATCCGGCTGGCTCGGTGACCGGCTGGCCGATGTCGAGCGCACGACCGCCCGCGTGGCGGCGACGGCGCGGCGGCTCATCGACGGCGGCCATCCGCTGCGGGAGGTGAACGTGGGCGGCGGGCTGGGCCGTCCGGCTCGCGACGACGAGCCGCCGGTGGACCTCGACGCCTGGGCGGCCGTGCTGGCCCATCATCTCGGCCCGCTCGATGTCGTCGTCGCGTGCGAGCCCGGCGACTACCTGACCAAGGACGCGGCGATCCTGCTCGGCGAGGTGGTGACCATCGAGTGGCGCGGGGGCATGCTGTTCGTGGGCCTCGACCTCGGCTGGAACGTCAACAACGCGTACTTCATCTACCGCTACGCGCAGGAGCTCGTCCTGTGCCGCGATGCGGCGGCGACGCGCGCGTGGACCGTGACCGTGGCCGGCCACATCAACGAGGCCGGCGACGTGTTCGCCGAGGACTACCCGATGATGCCGGTCGAAGAGGGCGACATCGTCGCGCTGCTCAACGGCGGCGGCTACCACCAGGCCATGAGTACGACGCACTGCCTCCGGCCGCTCGCCGGTGTCGTATTCCTCGATCGGGGGGCGCCGGCCGGGTGAGGAGAGTCAACCGACCGCCCCCCAGCTTCGGGATCGGTCGATGACGATCCGGATGATCGGCCGCTCCTCGAGGCGGTGGGACGCGTACTGCGGGTACTTCGCCCGCAGCAGGCTGACCGCGGTCGCATGCTCCTCCCGTTCGTGCGGCTGCGGCTCGAGCAGCACGCCGCGGCCGTACACGCGAACCCACGCCAGCCGGGTCCAGTCCTCGTCCCAGCGATCGACGAGCAGGCTCACGTCCGGGAGCACGAGCAGGTCCTGGACGCGGCTGAGGGCACGCGGATCCGGGCTTGCCTTCGGCTTCTCGTCGATCGGGGAGTACAGGATCGGTCGACCCAGCCGATCGCCACCGGGCGCGACGACGAAGCAGACCGGGACGAGGCGCGGCGCCCCACTCGGGCTCACCGTCGCGAGGATCGCCCGACGCGCGTCGGCCACGAACGAGCGCTCGCCGGGGGTGAGGATCGGGCTGCCGTCCATTCGAGGCAGTGTACGGGCGCCCGTGCCGCCCGCCCCCGGTCCGGCTGGGCGCGGGTAGACTCGGCCGACCATGGCAACGCACGAAGCGCTCCGGCAGCCGACCCGCCACCTCGCGTCGGCGCGGGTCGTCGCCGTCCGCGGGTCGGAGCTCGAGGTCCGCGCCGACGTCGTGGCCGGCGAGGACCCGATGGAGATCCGTGCCGCCGGGCCCGGCCAGGAGCCGGTATCGGTCGCGGTCACGATGCGGACGCCCGGCCACGAGGCGGAGCTCGCCGTCGGCTTCCTCCGCACCGAGGGCCTCATCGCCGGTGACGAGGTCGTCCGGGTGACGTTCGGCGACCCGGCCCGGACGAGCCAGCCGGACGACGAGGTGACGGTCCGCCTGTCGCGGCCGTTCGACGCGACCCGCGTCGCGGAGCGCCACTTCGTCGCCACTGCCAGCTGCGGCATCTGTGGCAAGGCATCGCTCGACGAGATCGCTGTGCGCTGCGATCCGATGCCGCCTGACGAGCCGGTCGTGGCGCGCTCCGTGGTCTTGGGGCTTCCCGACGCCCTCCGCGCCGCCCAGGTCGACTTCTCGGCCAGCGGCGGCGTCCACGCCGCCGGCCTGTTCGCGCCGGACGGCCGGCTCGTCGCCATCCGCGAGGACGTCGGCCGGCACAACGCGCTCGACAAGCTCGTCGGCTCGCAGGTCCTGGCCGGAGCGCTCCCGCTCCACGATCGGATCCTCATGGTCAGCGGCCGGGTCAGCTTCGAGATCGTCCAGAAGGCGGCGGTCGCCGGCATCCCGATCGTGTGCGCCGTGTCGGCCCCGACGGATCTCGCGATCGCCGCCGCCGAGCGGCTCGGCGTGACGTTGATCGGGTTCCTCCGGGGCGCCGGGTTCAACGTCTACAGCCACGACGGCCGGATCGACCTGCGCGACCTGCGCGACCTGCTCGGCGGCTGACCGCCGCGCAGAGCGACTACTCCGCGGGGCGGTTCTGGACGAACTGGAACCCGAATCGGCCCTTGATGCACAGGTGCCCGTCCGTGACCGACGAGTCGAGTGGCGAGGTGACCTTCACGATCGTGTTGTCCTGAACGTGGAGGTCGACGGCGCAGCCGACGCCGCAGTACGGGCAGATCGTCTCGGTCACGGTCTGGGCGCCCTCGTCCCACGTGCCCGCCTCGCGCATCTCGTACTCGGAGCGGAACATGAGCGCGCCGGTGGGGCACACGCCGATGCAGTTGCCGCAGTAGACGCAGGCGGACTCCGGCAGGGGCACCGCCTGCTCGGTCGAGATCCGGGTGTCGAAGCCACGCCCCGCGACGGCGATCGCGAACGTGTTCTGGGCGTCCTCGCCGCAGGCCTCGACGCACTTGTAGCAGAGGATGCACTTCGAGTAGTCGCGGACGTACAGGTCGTTGTCGACCGTGACCGGCTGGGCGACCGTGGCGGCGTGTGCGGCCTCGTCGCCCGACGGCACGTGATGATGACCGGCGACGTGCGCATCCCGCTCCCCGGCCTCGGCGGTTGCGGCCGGCGGGCCGTACCGCGTCGGATCCGCCCCGTAGCGCTCCATGTACGCGCCGATCGAGCCGTCCGGCTGGGCCGGGCCGGCGAGCGAGACGTCGACCGACGAGCCGAGGAACTCGAGGACCATCTTGCGGCTGTGCCGGACGCGCTCGGAATCGGTTCGGACGTCCATCCCGGCCTCGACCGGGCGCGAGCAGGCCGGCACGAGCACGCGCGAGCCGGCGACCTCGACGACGCACACCCGGCACACGTTGACCGGGCTGAGGTTGTCGGCGTAGCAGAGCGTCGGCGTGTCGATGCCCTGGGCCCGGCAGGCGTCGAGGATGGTCGACCCGGCGGGGACCGACACGGCCGTCCCGTCGATCGTGAGCTCGACCGGCGGCCGCGCCTCGGCCGGCGGCGGGGCGGGCGGTCGGGACGGCCTCGCCGGCGGGTTGAACAGGATCGGGTCGACGGTCATACCGACACGAGCGCCGGCTGGCGGACGGCCGATTCGATGGCCGAGCTCGCGGTCTGCCCGAGGCCGCAGATCGAGGCGTCGCGCATCGCCTGGCCAATTTCCCGCAGGAGCGCGAGCTCGTCCGCCGCGCTCCCAAGCGGACGGCCGGCGACGAGGCGGGCGAGGAGCTCCTCCTGACGCACGGTGCCGACCCGGCACGGGACGCACTGCCCGCACGACTCGTCGCGGAAGAACTGGGCGATGCGACGGAGCGTGCCGACGAGGTCGGCGGTCTCGTCGAAGACCATGACCACCCCGGAGCCGAGGGTCGCGCCGATCGCCCGCGTCGCCTCGAACGTGAGCGGCGTGTCGAAGGCGTCGGGGCCGACGAACACCCCGGCGGCGCCACCGAGCAGGACGGTCTTGAGCGCCCGGTTGCCCGGCACGCCGCCACCCGCCTCGATCAGCTCGCGGAGCGTGGACCCGAACTCGACCTCGTAGACGCCGGGCCTCGCGACATGGCCGGACAGGCAGAACAGCTTCGGCCCGGTCGAGCCCTCGGTGCCGATCCGGGCAAAGGTCTCGCCGCCGTCGCGGACGATGAGCGGGACGTTGGCGAGCGTCTCGACGTTGTTCACGACCGTCGGTTTGCCGAACAGGCCCACCTCGACCGGGAACGGCGGCTTGTTGCGCGGCTCGCCGCGCTTGCCCTCGATCGACTCGAACAGCGCGGTCTCCTCGCCGCAGATGTAGGCACCGGCGCCGCGTCGAACCTCGATGTCGAAGGCGAAGCCGGATCCTGCGACGTCCGGGCCGAGCAGGCCGGCATCGCGGGCCGATGCGATCGCGCCGGCGACCCGCTCCTCGGCCAGCGGGTACTCGCCGCGGATGTAGAGGTAACCGCGCTCGCAGCCGGTCGCGTAGGCCGCGATCGTCATCGCCTCGACGATGGCGAACGGATCGCCTTCGAGGAGCACGCGATCCTTGAACGTGCCCGGCTCCGACTCATCGGCGTTGCACACGAGGTAGTGGGGCCGCGCCGGCTGGGTCGCGACGGCCGCCCACTTGCGTCCGGTCGGGAAGGCGGCGCCGCCGCGACCGACGAGCTTCGAGGCGGTCACCTCGGCGATGACGGCCTCGGGGCCGATGGCGAGCGCGCGGGCCAGCCCCTCGTAGCCGCCGTGGGCCCGATAGTCGTCGAGCGAGCGTGGATCGACGACGCCGACCCGGCCGAGCAGCCGTGACCGTTCCGCGGCCGGCTGCGGCAGGTCCGCGTCGGCCGTCGCGGTCCAACCGTGGTCCGCGGGGTCGAACCACAGGACGATCTGCTCGGCGTCGATCGGGCCGAACGACCAGCGCGCCGGGGCCTCGCCGGCCACGGTCAGCATCGCCGCCGGCGCCCGGTCGCACAGGCCGAGGCACGGGCTCCGCTGCCACGTCGTCGTCCCGTGGCGGATCGGCGAGCCGGCCGGACCCACCGCTGCCTCGAGGTCGCCGCACAGCTCCTCGGCACCGGCCAGCCGGCAGGCGATGTCGTCACAGACGTGGGCGACAACCGGTGGCCGCTGCGTCGTCGAGAAGAGCGCGTAGAACGTCGCGACGCCGTACGCCTCGGCCGGCGGGACGGTCAGCCGGCGACTGACGTAGTTGAGCGCCGGCTGACTGATCCAGCCGACGCGGTCCTGGAGCGCATGGAGCGCCGGGAGCAGAAGGTCTCGTCGTGACCTCGCCTCGTGGCCGCCGCGCGCCGCATGTCCCTCGGTGGCGGGGTTTCGGGCACCACCCGCCCAGCCCGATGTCGGTGGGCCGAGCACCCCGTCGACCGCCGCCCGTTCGGCCGGCGAGGCGAGCGGCCCGATGACGTGGAGGTCCATCGCCGATGAGTGTAGGCCGACCGCGCCCCTACGGCACGTCGCGATCCTGCGGGTCTGCCGGACCGCGGGTCCGCATGGTCGGGACGACCCGATCGAGCGGAGGTCGGTCGCCGTCGGGCGGTCGCGCCCCGATCGTGCGGGCCAGCCACGCGCCGGCGTTCCCGCCCACGATCGCGCCGACCATGACGCCAACGAGGAGCGGTAGCGACATGGCCACCGGATCGAGTCCCGAGTTGAGCACGGCGAGGGCGACCACACCGACGCCGACGACCGTGCCGATCGTCCCGAATGCCGCCCAGCGAGCCGTGTCCGCGGAGATCGTCAGGACCACGCGCGGTCGCGATCGGTCGCGGACCCGGCGTGTCCCGAGCCAGATTCCGCCCACGGCGAGCAGTGCCGCACCGAGGAGGAAGATCCACAGCGCCGGCTGGTGCACGCCGGTGGCGCCTTCGCGCTCCCAGATGTGGACCCGGTTCTCCATCGACCGGAGGGCGCCGACCCCGAACGCCACCGACACCGCACCGAGCATGGCCGGCAGGGCCCGGAGCAGGATCGACGGCGAGTCCGCGGCGGACCGACTCCAGGCAAGGACGGCCAGGCCGACCGCGGCGACGGCCAGGAAGAATCCGTCGGCGACGCCGGACCAGCCGGTCACCGTCTGCGGTGGAGGATTGCCGACGCGCACGAGCCACGGCAGGGGCGACGCGACGATAACGACGGCCGCCCCGACGAGGATCAGCGCCCGAGCCGGGTCTCGGAGACGCGACGGCTCACGCTCGAGGTCCGGCGCTTGGCGCCGGAGCAGCCGCTCGACGGACGGGTCGCGGCTCGGGGCCTCCCACGGATTGGACACGACCGCGACGCTACGCGCGGTCGCGCCGGCACGTCAAACGGGCGCCCCGGCGTGCCCGCGTGTCAGGCGCCGGGAGCGCGGTATTCCGCCTTCATGCCCGCCGCCGCGTCGACCTCGGCCGCCGTCAGGAGCACCGTGGTCGTGACCCGGACGGCCCCGGTTGACGAGACGGTCAGCGCGGCGGTGGCCGCCGCCTGGTTGTCCGGCAGCTCGGCGATGAGCACGAAGTCGTCGTCCCCGAACGCCCAGTACGCGGCCTCGACACGGCCGCCGACGCTCGCGAAGAGCTTCTCGACGACGGCCATCCGGGCGGAGCCGCCCTCTTTCAGGACACCCTGGACACCGGACTGCGTGTACGACGCGCGGAACAGGTAGTGCGCCATGTGCGTGCCTCCTCTGGCCGGCCGCGACGCGTGCCGGATCGCGGAAGCGTGGCAGCCCCGAGCAGCGTGTCAAGAGGTCGTCGCGGACCTCATCGCGGCCGATGTGCTACCATGTGCTACATGAGCGAGACCGCGAATCGGCCTGCACGCGTTGGTGTGCGCGAACTGCGTCAGAACCTGTCCGTCTATCTCCGTCGCGTGAAGGCCGGCGAGACCCTCGAGGTCACGGAGCGCGGCGAGGTCGTCGCGCTCCTCGAACCGAAGCGGCACGCGAGTGTGTCGATCCTCGACCGGCTCATCGCCGAGGGTCGGGCGACCGCGGCCACGGCCGACCACCGGACGATTCCGCCGCCCCCGAAGATTCCGGGGCGGCCCCTGTCGGAGATCCTCCAGGAGATGCGTGACGAGGACGATCGATGACCCGGCTGGCGTATGTCGATGCCTCCGCGATCGTGAAGCTCGTCCTTCATGAACCCGACACGAATTCGATGGTCCGTTGGTTCGTCGAGTCGGAGCGGGTCGCGACGAGCGTGCTCGGCGTCATCGAGACCCGCCGCGCGGTGGCCCGCAGGTCCCACGACGCAGCCCACCTTCGGTCGGTGCTCGCGACGCTCGTGACCCTCGACCTCGACGACTTCATCGCTCGGTCGGCAGCGGCCCTACAGCCCGCTTCGCTTCGAACACTGGATGCTGTCCACCTGGCGACGGCGTTGTCACTGGGCGTCGAACTCGATGCGTTCGTGACCTACGACGACCGACTCGCGGCGGCCGCACGGGGCCTGGGCATGCCGGTCGTCCGGCCGGCCTGACCGAAGGTAGGGTCGGATGGAGCGTGGCCCGGCACGATGGGGCGGGATCGAGGTCGGCGCCGCGCTGCTCATGACGGTCGGAATGATCCTGCTCCCGGTCGTCGGGCCGCTGCTGGGCCTTGCGCTCGCCTGGCTGTCGTCGTACTGGACGACCCGCGAGAAGCTCGTCGTGACCGGCGTCGTGCTGGCCCTCGTCGCGCTGCCGATCGCCCTCGACTTCCGGTCCGGCGCCTAGACCCCGACGGCCGCGGGCAGCTTCTCGATTCGGATCGCGGTCGCCTTGAACTCCGCCGTGCCGGACTTGGGGTCGGTGGCGTCGATCGTGAGCAGGTTCGTGGCGACGTCGTCCTGGAAGTGGAGGGTCATGAACGTGAGGCCCGGACGGAGCGACGGGTCGATCCGGATCGGTACCTCGACCGACCCGCGCCGCGACGTCACGCGGACGGCCTCGCCCTCGACGAGCTCGAGGCGCTGCGCGTCCTCCGGGCTCATGTCGAGGGACTCGCCGCGCCGCAGGGGTGACGAGTAGCCGGCCGTCTGGACGCCGGTGTTGTATGAGTCGAGCCGCCGGCCGGTGGTGAGCCGGATCGGGAAGTCGTCGTCGAGCTTGTCGACCGGCGGGTCGTGCTCCACCGGCACGAACGGGACGCGGTTGCCCGGAACCGGGTCCTCCCACAGGCGGCTGTGGAGGAACAGCTCGCCCGGGTGGTCCTCGTCGTAGCACGGCCACTGGATCCCGCCGAGGTCCTCGAGCCGCCGGTAGCTCATCCCGGTGTGCACGGGGGAGAGGCGGCGGACCTCGTTCCACACGTCCTCCGCGGTCGGCGTGCCCCAGTCGCGGCCCATCCGGCGGGCGAGCTCGACGATGATCGCCAGGTCGTCGCGCGCCTCGCCGGGCGGCTCGATCGCCTTGCGCACGCGCTGGACGCGCCGCTCGGAATTCGTGACCGTGCCCTCGCTCTCCGCCCACGCTGCGGCGGCCGGCAGGACGACGTCGGCCAACTCGGCCGTCTTCGTGAGGAACAGGTCCTGGACGACGAGGAACTCGAGACCGGTGAGGAGGTGGATCGCGCGCGTCTGGTCCGCCTCGGACTGGACGGGGTTCTCGCCGATGACGTAGACGGACGTCAGCTCGCCGCGCTCCATGGCGTCGAACATGTCGGACAGGTGCCAGCCGCGCGTCGGCGGGACGGGCACACCCCACGCCTCGTCGAAGCGGGCGCGGAGCGCGTCGTTCTCGACGTGCTGGAAGCCCGGCAACCGGTCCGGCAGGGCGCCCATGTCGCCGCCGCCCTGGACGTTGTTCTGGCCGCGCAGCGGGTTGAGTCCGCTCCCATATCGGCCGACATGCCCGGTCAGCAGGGCGAGGTTGATGAGGGCGAGGACGTTGTCGACCGCGTTGTGGTGCTCGGTGATGCCGAGCGTCCAGCAGATCATCGCCTTGTCGGCCGTCGCGAAGGCGTGAGCGAGCTCGCGAATGAGGTCGGCCGGGACCCCGGTCTCGCGCTCCGCGTAGTCGAGCGTGTACGGCTCGACGCCGGCCGCGTAGGCCGCGAAGCCGGTGCTCGCGCGGGCGATGAACTCGCGGTGGTGGAGGCCGGCGGCGATGATCTCGCGGGCGATCGCGTTGGCCAGCGCAATGTCGGACCCCACGTCGAGGCCGAGCCAGCCGTCCGCCCATTCGGCCGAATCCGTCCGGCG
>Ga0214472_10007639_pt1 | contig 11305 bp, 11 predicted proteins | sample RVTome_6_FD_207662 | JGI IMG/M metagenome (GOLD analysis project Ga0214472, IMG submission 207662) | Soil microbial communities from uranium-contaminated site in the Upper Colorado River Basin, Wyoming, United States - RVT140D175 | ecosystem: Environmental > Terrestrial > Soil > Contaminated >...
CGTAGTCCCGCAGCAGGCGGCAGCCGCGCCGGACGAGGCCGTTCTCGAGCGTGCCCGGTTTGGCGTCGAAGCCGGTGTGGAGGATGGCCGTGTTGGCCTTGCTGGTACCGGCGCCGACGTCCGGGCCGGCTTCGACCAGGGCGATATCCAGCTCGAAGCGGGCCAGATGCCGGGCGACGGCGCAGCCGACCACCCCGGCGCCGATCACGGCGACGTCGAAGATCCTGGCTGGATTGGGATTATGCATGCGAGCGGGATTTTAGCAGGGAAACGGCGTCGTCGAACTCGGCCAGGCGGCGCTCTCGGAATTCGGCGGTCGCGACCGGCTCATAGACCCGGGACACGCGCACCCGGTTCGTGATCTGATCGTCCGTATCCCAAACCCCGGTCGCCCGGGCGGCCAGGCTGCCGACCCCGCGGGCGGTGGCTTCGCGATCGTCCAGCACTTCCACCGGGATCCCGAGCAGGTCAGCCTGGATCTGCATCAGCGCGGGGCTGCGGGTCAGGCCGCCGTCCGCGCGCAGGCGCGGGATCTCGGCGCCGAGGTCGGCGTTCATCGCTCGGACGATCTGGGCGACCCGCAGGGCGATGCTTTCGACCACCGAACGGACCAGGTGAGCCCGTTCGGTTGCCAGGCCGATGCCCAGCCAGGCGGCGCGCACCCTCCGCTCCCAGTGCGGCGCGCCGAGCCCGACCTGGGCGGGGACCCAGAGCGCCCCGCCCGAATCCGGGACCTGGCGGCAAAGGCTTTCGATCTCATCGACGCTCTCGACCAATTTCGCCTTATCGCGCAGCCAGTTCAGCCCGGCGCCGGCTGTGAAAACCCCGCCGTCCAGGCCGTAGATCGGGACCCCGTCGCGCTGCCAGGCTACCAGGGTCAGCAGCCCGTTAGCGCTGACGATCGCCTCGCTGCCGGTGTTGAGGTTGATGAAGCAGCCGGTGCCGTAGGTAGCCTTGATCGTGCCCGGAGACAGGCAGCCCTGCCCGACCATGGCGGCCGGCTGGTCGACCAGGCTGGCGACGATCGGGATCTCGCGGGCGGCCGCCGCGTCGGGATGGCTGACCCGGCCGAAATCGGCGGTCGTTTCGACCACCTGTGCCAGGAGTTCGCGCCGGATCCCAAACAGGTTGAGCAGGTGGTCATCCCAGTCAAGGGTGTGGATGTTGAACAAGAGGGTGCGGGAGGCGGTGGAGACGTCGGTCAGATAGCTGCTGCCGCCCGTCAGCTTCCAGATGAGCCAGGTATCGAGCGTGCCGATCCGGACGCGGCCGGCTTTGAGCAAGTCGTCGATCCCGGGTGTGTCGTCGAGCAGCCTGCGCATCTTGGAGGCTGAAAAATAGGCGTCCGGCCGCAGCCCGGTGCGGGTCCGGATCTCGTGGACGGCTTCAGGGTCCGCCGCGACCCGGTCCATCCAGTCCTGGGTCCGGGTGTCCTGCCAGACGATGACCGGCGAGAGGGCCGCGCCGGTGTGCCCGTCCCAGGCCACGACGCTCTCGCCCTGGTTGGCGATCCCGATCCCGGCGATCGAGCTGCGGGCGACGCCGGAATCGGCGATCACCCGGCCGAGGAGTTCGCAGACGTTGCGCCAGATCTCATCCGGGTCGTGCTCGACCCGGTCGGGGGCGGGATAATGCTGGGCGTGTTCCCGGTATGCCTGGGCGATGATGGACCCGGACGGGGCCATCATCCCGGCGAAGGTGCCCGTCGTGCCCTGGTCGAGACCGATGACGTATGCATCCATGCTTCCCTCCACCTCACCTCCGTGCCGCTCCGGCGATTCCACTCAGTACCTATCCGAAATCTCGGATAGGTACTCATGTCCCCTTTCGGCCCGCCGGGGGTCAATTCCCAAACGACTTGACCCGCGGCCAGGCGTTGGCCGCAAACGCCCCCAGCCCGAGCGCCTCCGCCAACCGCCCCGCCAATAAAATCCACCCCGACCCGGGCAGCAGCGGGCTGTACACGGCCAGCAGGATCCCTGCGTTCAGCAGGCCGTATGCCAGCCAAACCAGCCCCTCGTTCCCGCGGTTCTGCTTCGTTGCGTAGCGCGGCAGGATCCAGAAGGCGGTCCCCACGATCAGCTGTACGGTCCAGCCGAAGACGAGGATCTCGATGTGAGCCGGCAGCAGCCGCCAGGCCGCGGGGACCAAGGAGGTCCCCTTCTGGACCAGGATCAGCGCCCCGAGTGAGAACCCCACTACCAGGTGCAGCAGGGCGGTGCGGATGAAGGCGACGCTGATGCGCGGCATCAGCGCTCCTTGACCCGCGCCCATGTGTTGGCCGCGAAAAGCAGCGCCGCGGCCCATTGGGCCGCCGCCGATGCGACCAGCAGCCAGCCCCAGACCGGGCCCGCCGCGCCGGCCTGCGCCGGCTCCGCCACGACCCGCAGGACCAGCCCCCCGTTCAACAGCCAGAACGCAGCCCAGGCCAGCGGCTCGCTGCCGCGCGGCTGCTCGCGCGTGTGCTTGGGGAACAGCCAGAACACGACACCGAAGATCAGCTGGGTCACGAACCCGACGAAAATGAGATGGAAAAAGACGGGAGTCAGCGCCGCGAGCGCGGCGCTCAGACCGAGGGGCGCCCTGGCCGCCAGCAAGACGCCCGTCGCAAAGGCCAGGACGAGGAAGACGAGGGCGGTGCGCAGGTACCAGCGGGTCACGGTGGGCATGGTTTGGCAGGGCCTCCTTATTCAGGGCTCCTGCAGCGTCACGTAAAAGAAATCCGCCGCAAACGGGTGCAGGAACCGGTCGACCTGGTCGATCATCTCATCCGGCAGCAGCGGGTCGGCAGCCGGCGCGCCGGATTCATCCGGATAAAACGCCGTGAAATGCACCCAGAAATGGTTGATGTCCAGCAGCATCCCGGCATGCACCCCAGCCGCCAGCATGGCATCCGCCAGGATGGGCATGTTCAGGCTCGGCCCGGCGAAATAATACAGCGTTTCCCCCGCTTCATCCAGCCCCAGCCCCGATCGCCGGGCGACGATCGAGTTGCCGATCGTCCCGCCCCAGTCCGTGATGGAATCGTTGTAAACTCGGTCCGAGATCCCGCCGTCCCGGATGACCAGCGGGCAGTTCTGCCGCCAGGCGACCAGCTCCGGGTCCTCCCCGATCTCGTCCCCCCATTCCCCGATCCGGACCGTGCCGTCCGAGTACATGCCCACCGTGGCGATCCCGTCGACCGGCGGCAGGGCGACGAGCCCGTCCGCCATGGCCCCGAACCCGCCGTTCGCCGTCCGGAACCCACCGTTGAAGGCCGCCAAAAGGCGACCCGCCGCCCGGTCCGCCTCCGGGATCACACCCGCCCCCCGCGGCCCGTCCGGCAAACCCGGATCGCTGAACCCCAGGACGAAGTGTAATCGGGTCCGGGCCAGGTCGATGGCGACCACGGCCACAATCGCATACGGGCGCTCGGGATCCGGCTGCAAAAAGGTCCGCCTGGCCACCACCTGTCCGGCCGTATCATACAGGTATGGCTGCCAGGCCCCCTCACCCGCCAATTCCCCGAACGGGGCCAGGTCCGGTAACTGCCACTCGTCCGGCGTCGGCGTCGGACTGGGCGCCGCGGGCCCGGTCGGGGACGCCCCAGGCCGCTCCGTGGCGGTCGCGGGCGGGAGGGGCGCAGCGGGGGTTCCCGGGATCGGCGTGCCTGTGGGATCCCCCGTGCCGGTCCGGACCGGTCGCGGCGACGGCGACGGCTCGCTCGCCCAGGGCGCCTCGGCCTGCTCCACCCCGGTCCCGTACTGCCAGCGCTTCACGGCGTCCTGGACCTGGAAGACGAGGGTCTCCAGCCCGGCCACGACCCGGGGGCCGAAGATCTCCCGCATCCGGTGCGCAACCTGCGCCGAAAAAGCCGGTTGGGTCTCGACCACCAGAAAAACGCCCGCGCAGCCGAGCAGCAGCCCGACCAGCGCCAGGCCCAGGATGCGTTTGCGCCTCCCCGCGCTGCGGGCAGGCTCATTTCGGTCTCTCTTCACTGTGGATAACGATACCAGAAACCCCGCCCCATCAATACACCATCTCCCCCCGCAGAAATGCCGCCGTCAACTCCGCCTCCGGCGCCTCGAAAAACCGCTCCGTCGGCGCCGTCTCAACCACCCGCCCCCCCAGCAGCAGCATGGTCCGGTCCGCCAGCCGGCGGGCCTGGAAGACATTGTGCGTGACGAGGACGATCGTCGTACCGCGGGACGCGTGCTCTTCTCGCACGAGCGCCTCGATCAGGCTCACATTGGCCGGGTCGAGGTTCGCCGTGGGCTCGTCGAGCAGCAGCACGTCCGGCCGGGTGATCAGGGCCCGCGCCACGGCCACCCGTTGGGCCTCGCCCGCCGAGAGCGACCGGGCGCCCTGGTCCTGCAGTCCCGCCAGGCCCAGCCGCTCGGCCCATTCCGCCAGCGCCGCCACCGAAACCTCCGTGCCCTGCAGCGCCGCCCCGTACCCCAGGTTCGCCCGCACCGACCGCCGCAGCATCACCGGCTGCTGGAAGACGGTCGTCACCCGCCGGCGCACAGCGAGCGGGACCCGGCCGGAGATCAAATCGCCGTCGAAGACCAGCCGCCCCCTCCCCGGGGTTTCCAGGAAATTCAGCTGGCGCAGCAGCGTGCTCTTCCCGGCTCCGCTGGGTCCGACCACTGCCAGGATCTCCCCGCGCCGGACGGTGCAGGAGTCGATGTCCAGAACCAACCGGCCGCCGTATCCGACCTGCAGGCCCTCGAGGGTGTAGATCGGCTCGGTCATCCGTTCGTCCGCTGCAGCCGGTAAAAGGCCCAGTTCGAAAGGAAGGCCAGCCCCAGCAGGATGATCCCCAGCGCCAGCGCCAGCGCAAAGTTCCCGCGCCGCGTCTCCAGGACGATGGCCGTGGTCAGCACCCGCGTCTCCCCCTCGATGTTGCCCCCCACCAGCATCACCGCCCCGACCTCGGAGATGATGCTCCCGAAGGCGGCGACGATCGCCGCAAACAGGCCGAACCGCGCCTCGACCAGCATCGTCCAGGCCAGCTGCCGCCGCGTCGCCCCGAGCGCCCGGACCTGGAGCGACAGGTTCGGGTCCAGCGACTGCACCGCCGTCAGGGTCAGTCCCACGATCAGCGGGAGGGCGATGACGGTCTGCGCCAGGATCATCGCCCCGGGGGTGAACAGCCAGTCCAGCCCGCCGAGCGGCCCCCGGTTCGAGAGCATCAGGTACACCCCCAGCCCGACCACGACCGGCGGCAGCCCCATCCCCGTATAGATCAGCGGCAGCACGCACCCCGCCGCCGGGACCTTCTCGCTCAACCCCAGGACCGCCCCGGCCGGGATGCCCATCACCATCGCCAGCACCAGCCCCGCCGACGTCACCCGCAGAGTCAGCCCCGTGATCTCCAGCAGCGCCGGGTCGAGCCGCGTCAGCAGCCGCAGGGCTTCAGTGAATGCTTCTACAAGGATTTCCATCGGGTTCTTAAGAAACTCGTGTTACGCACCGCATCGATAAAGAGATTTGGAAAATTGAATGTCAAAGCGTGGCGAAGCCACGCTTTGACATTCAATTTTCCCCACCTTTATCTATGGTGCGTAACACGCGGTAAGAAATCTTTAACGTTCTTTCCACGCCTCCGAATCGGGATAAAACAGCGGCTGCCCGAACGGGTCCACCCCGTATGCCTCGATCAGGGCCTGGGTCTCCACGCCGGTCAGCCAGGCCACGAAATCCTGCGCCAGGTTCGCGGCGATATCGCCCTTGTCCGGGTTGACCGGGAGCACGCCGTACGGGTTGAGCAGGTCCGGGTCGGCGTTCCCGGCGATGTTTTCGCCGCCGACGATGACGACGAGGTCCGGCAGGTTCGCCTGCATCGACAGGAAAGTGCCGCGGTCCGCCAGGGTGTAGGCGCCCGTCTCGTCCGCAAAGAGCAGGGTGTCTCCCATCCCCTGGCCGAGGGAGCGGTACCAGGCCAGGTCCGAGGTGGGCGCCAGGCCGGCCGCCGCCCACAGCGACAGCTCCTTGGAATGGGTCCCACTGTCGTCCCCGCGCGAGGCGAAATCGGTTCCGGCGGCGGCGATGGCGGCCAGGGCGTCCTGCGCCAGGGCGGTCCCACGGACCCCGGCCGGGTCCGCGGCCGGCCCGACCAGGATGAAGTCGTTGTACATCACGTCGTAGCGGGCCGTCCCGTGCCCGGCGGCGACAAAGGCGTCCTCCCGGGCCCGGTCGTGGACCAGGACGACGTCGACGTCCCCGGCCTCGCCCAGGGCGAGCGCTTGCCCGGTCCCGACCGCGATCACGTCGACCCGGGCGTTGGTTTCCGCTTCGAAATCCGGCAGGATGGCGGCCAGCAGCCCGGAATTGTCGGTGCTGGTCGTGGTGGCCAGGCGCAGGACGTCCGGCTCCGCGGGGCCGCAGGCGGCGAGGATGAAGAGGAGCGCCGGGGTGACGGCGAGGAGGAAACGGACACTAATTTTCAAGGGAGATCACCGTCCCGGTCCTGTCCGTCCCATAACCGCCCATCGCCTCGACGGCCTTCCGGAACGGGGCTTCCCGCATCCTGGCCAGCAGCCGGGTGACGCCCGTGTGCTCGAGATTCTCCTCGGGGATGATGAGGTCGAAGCGTTCCTCGCGCAGGGGGATGAAATCCAGCTGCGCTTCGGCTGCGGCGGCCAGGACCCCCATCCCGGCCGCTGCCGCCCCGCCGGCGACCGCCAGGGCGACCTGCTCGTGGGTGCCGGCTTCGCTGGTGTAGCCTTCGATGGCTTGTGCTTCGATGTGTGCGTCCGTGATCAGCTGATTGACCAGCAGCCGCGTCCCGGAGCCCCGGTTGCGGTTGATAAACCGGGCTTTCGTCCCGGCCACGTCGGCCAGGTCCCGGATCCGGGCCGGGTTGCCCTTCGGTACGATCAGGCCCTGGGTGCGGGTCACAAAGGCGATGAGGCGGACGTTCCGGTCCGGGAACAGGACGCGGACGTGCGGTTCGTTGTAGCTGCCGGTGGCCGGGTCGAACAGGTGGACGGCGGCCATGCCGCCGAGGCCCTGCCGGAGGGCGATGAGCCCGTTCAGGCTCCCGGTCGGGACCAGGCGGACGGCCGCCGGTGCGGGGTCGTCCGCCAACGAGCGGCACAGGTAGCGCAGGGCCGGGTCGTCGCTGCCGGTGATCAGGAAGACCGGGCCGCCCTCTTCCGCCGGGGTGATGAAGAAATTCACCTGGTAGGCCAGGGCGGTGGCCCGGTAGCGTTTTTCGACAAAGCCCCGCACTGCCCGCCGGGCGACCAGGTCCACCAGCCCGGCCGCTTCGAGGATCTTCAGGTGGTGGCGGATGTTGGCCGGCGAGGCGCCGAGCGTCTTCCCGAGCACGGTCAGCGAGGCGGGCGCCCGCATCAGGTGGCGGAGCACCTCCAGGCGGGCGGGATGCCCCAGCGGTTTGAGATGGGCCGCGTTGAGGGGCCGGAGGGCGGTGGGTTGGGTTTTGGGTTTCATATGTTAAGTAAAAACTTAATATATGGGGAATCATACCATAGGGACAGTGATAAGGAAGAAACTGAGACAGAAATCCGCCCTGCTCCGGCCCCCGGCGGTCGAGGCGCGGGTAAAATCCGGACACCCCATGAAATCCGACATCCGCACCGCCGCCGCCAAATTCTACGACCTCAACCCCCACGCCCCGCGGGACGTCCCCTTCTACCTCGACCGCATCCCGTCCCCGGACGCCGCGGTCCTGGAGCTGGGCTGCGGCACCGGGCGGGTGACGGTCCCGCTGGCGGCGCACTGCGGGCTCATCCGGGGGATCGACCGGTCCGGGGCGATGCTGGCGCTCTGCCGCGACAAGCTGCGGGCCGCAGGGATCTCCGCCGACCGCGCCGCCGTCAGCAAGGCCGATATCACGGATTTTGACCTCGGGCGGCGCTTCGACCTGGTCATCGCCCCGTTCCGGGTCCTGCAGAACCTGGAGACGGACGCCCAGGTGGACGGCCTCCTGGATGGCATCCGCCGGCACCTGGCCCCGGGCGGGACGGCGATCCTCAACGCATTCCGACCCAACCTGCCTCCGGACGAGATGCGGGCGCGCTGGGTGACGCCCGGGGAGAAGCCGGCCTGGGAGGTCCCCGTCGAAGGCGGGCGCGTGACCTGCCACGACCGACGCCTACGCATGGATCCGGATCGGCTGGTGCTCTATCCCGAGCTGGTCTACCGGCGGTATGAGGGGGAGAAGCTGGTGGAGGAAGCGGAGCTGCACATCGCCATGCGCTGCTGGTACCCCGATGAATTTACCGCGCTGATCACCGGACACGGGTTCGACATCGTGGCGCGGTGGGGCGGGTATGAAGAAGAGGCGTATGGTGAGGGGCCGGAGCTGGTGCTGGCGTTTCGGGGGTAGGTTCGCGGCAGACCCCAAAGGTCAGCGACCTATAGGTCGCCAAGACCTTTGGGGTCTGCCGGTCCTGTGAAGAACCGATTCTATCCGTCCGCCGGCGGGCGCTTGAAGTAGTAGGTTTTTGCGTTTGCCTTTTCGCTGTTGATCTCCGTGACCGACACGAGTTCCCATCCCGTCAGACCGAAGGCCATCAGCATATCGAGCTGGTTCTCGAACACGGCGCCGCCAGGGGCGACGACCTTGTATTTCTGCGGACCGTACTCCAGGATCACGGTCACCTCGGCGTATTCCCATTTACCCATGTTTTACCTCCATGGTTTAGCTGCTCATTTTTGATCGGCTCGAGGATTATACCCGTCAGGCGGGTTGACCGCCGACAGCCCGTTGGTGGAGTTCGTCGTTTAGACGTGTATAATTTAAGCGCATCATCGAAATCCCTTTTCGAACCTTGCCTGCGGCCTCATCGATTCATCCTAGATTTCGAATTCATGCTGCAGCCATGTGGAAAGTCTCAAAAATTGGGGTGACGGATTGAAAAGGGAGAAGACCATTGAGAGGGAAAAAGATTCTCATCGTAGATGATGATGCCGATACCGGTGAGCTGCTGAAATGGATGCTTCGGAGCACCGGGGCCGAGGTGATAGCCGTTACCTCCGGAAAGGAGGGGATGGTCTATTTCCGCACGTATTCCCCCAATCTGATCCTTCTGGACATCATGATGCCGGACGTCGACGGGCTGGACGTATGCCGGCAGATCCGGCGCGAGTCGGACGTCCCCATCGTGCTGGTCAGCGCGCTCGAGCACAGCGAAATGATCGTTGAAGGCCTGAGCTGCGGGGCGGACGATTACATCACCAAGCCGGTCAACCGCAATGTGCTGCAGGCCCGCATCCAGACCGTGCTGCGGCGCGCGGACCCGGCCGCGCGGCCGCTGTCCTTCTACGAGGATGGATATCTGCTTGTCGATCTGGATGAGCGCCTGATCCGCATCCGAGAAGAAGTGGTCAGGCTCAGCCCGACCGAGTTCCGGCTGCTCAGCCACCTGTTCCTGAACGCGGGCCGGGTCTGCACCACGATGGACGTGCTGCGCAGCGTTTGGGGAGAGCAGTACCTGGATGCGCCCCAATACGTCCACGTGTACATATCCCGGCTGCGGCGCAAATTGGAAAAGGATCCGGAAAATCCGGAATACCTCATCACCGAGCACCGGGTCGGGTACCGGTTCGTCAAAATGAATCCCCGCCGCGCATGAATCCAAGGCGCGGGCCTGAAAAGATTTAGAGAATGTTTAGAACCTGGGGGTCCACCCGGCAGTACAATAACCTTCCTACAACAACCAAATATCTTTGTTGGGATGCGTTGATACATTGATCTGGTGGTCGCCCTCCCCGTTCGGGGTGGATCAATGAGGAGCTGAGAGGCGAAACCGGCCCATGAGGCCGGTTTTTCTTTAATACGGTGGGCCGGATCGCCGCCGCACCCAACTCGCAGGGACCCCGGGGGAGACCGGCCGGCAAGGAGGTGGAAAGCGAGACAGAGCCGGGAAGACAGGGCGTCTGGCCCCAACCAGGTTGTTTCAAACAGATCGTTATTCATTCAATCATGGAGGATAAAAAATGAACCGCACGTTCGTTAAAGTTTTTCTGGCGCTCGCCCTCTTCCTGGGTGGGTTCGTCATTTCAACCAGGCAGAATGCCGCATCCGCCCGCGGTGATATCGTCGAATGCGGACCGGATCCCGGCGCCAACGAAAAATGCCGGATCAGCGAGACCTCGACGCCGATCAGCAGCGATGGAGTCGTGCCTGAGCTCTGGAACGACAACCCCAACTGTGCCGATATGGGCTTCGGGTTCGGGTTCAAGATCGACGGTTCGCCCAACGGGAAGCATTACTTCGTCACCGGAGGCGGTAACGAATTGACCGGCGGTGCCCCGTCGGATCCGAACAACTACTTCCAGATCACCGGGAGCAACGGGACCACCTTCAACTGGTCGTCTTCCATCCCGCTCGACGCAGTGTTCGTGAAGGGCGGCAACGAAGGCGGCAACCTGTACGTGTACGAGCCGGAGGACGATGAGGACGGCGGCCTGGGGACCCCGACCGGACAGGCGATCAGCCATATCGAGATCTGCTACGACTACGAGCTGAGTGCGACCAAGACCGCCGCCGGCTCCTACGACCGCACCATCACCTGGGAGCTGGACAAGAGCGTCTCCCCCGACGCCCACGCCGGCTTCCCCGGCGACACCTTCGACTCCACGTGGACCGTGGAAGTGACCAAGAACGTGGTCGAGGACAACTACAGCGTCAGCGGGACGATCACCATCAACAACCCGTCGCCGATCGATGTCAGCTTCAGCGTCTCCGACCTGATCGACGGGAGCATCAACGTTGCGGTGTCCTGCCCGACCGACACCGTCCCGGCCGGCGGCAGCGTGGTCTGCACCTACTCAGCCGGTGTAGGCGACGGCATCGACGGCACCCAGACGCTCAACGAAGCGACGGTCAGCAGCACCACCATCGGCGTCGAGGGCGACACGGCCTCGGCCGGCATAACCTTCACCCCCAACGTCATCGGCGATGAGACCGTGACGGTCGACGACGACCGCGACACCGAGGCCCAGTTCCCGGCCGACATCTCGGATTCGACCACCTTCGATTACGATGAGACCTTCAACTGCTCGACGGATACCGGCGACTACACCGACGGCGTCGACAGCGACAATTACCCCAACACCGCCACCGTCACCGGCGACAACACGAACCTGTCCGATGACGCCGATGTGGACGTCACCTGCTATCTCTGGGACGTCAGCAAGACGGCCGACGGCACCTACGACCATCAATACGGATGGGACATCACCAAGACGGTCGATCCCGAATCGCAAAGCGGTTTCGCCGGCGACACGCTGGAGTGGACGTGGTCGATCACCTGGAGTTCGTTCCTGGTCGGCGAGATCAACCACGCCGTCA
>Ga0214472_10007641_pt1 | contig 11304 bp, 10 predicted proteins | sample RVTome_6_FD_207662 | JGI IMG/M metagenome (GOLD analysis project Ga0214472, IMG submission 207662) | Soil microbial communities from uranium-contaminated site in the Upper Colorado River Basin, Wyoming, United States - RVT140D175 | ecosystem: Environmental > Terrestrial > Soil > Contaminated >...
TAAGTTCCATGTGATTTTGGCGAATGTCACCCTTAATGTGCATCAGCTTCTGCTGCCCTGGCTCGATACATGGAGTGGTTCAGACCCCTTGCTTCTGGGGTCGGGTATTGAGGAGTGTCAATGGGCTAATACTGTGAAATTTTATGCTCATAGTGGTTGGCGTCTGAAAGAGATTGCTAGTGAGGCAGGTTGGCTTTGTTTCGCGGGGCGGCGCATATGAAAAGAGTCTGGGTTCCCGAAATTCCTGAGCCAGGTTTCGTCATTGCCCTGCCTGAAGATGAACACCATCACCTGTCGCGGGTGCGGCGCATAGAACCTGGGGAAACCTTGGAAATCGTGGATGGGAAGGGCATCCTTGCGCTTGGTATTGTGGTCGCGATCTCCAAGAAACAAACCATGGTAGAAGTGCGTGAGCGCAACCATGAGACACGGGAATCGCCTTTGAATCTTCAGCTTTTTCTGGCATTGCCCCATCAAAAAAGTACACTGGACAGTCTCCTGCCTGGGCTGGTCCAATTGGGCGTTAATGCCGTTCATCTCATGGAAACGCGCTTCTCCGGCAGGTTAAAAGAAAAGGACGGCAAGTTTTTTGATCGCCTGAACACCATTGCCAAGCAATCTTTAAAACAGTGTGGCCGTTTGCACCTGCCTCAGCTTCTTCAACCGATTGCCTATGAATCAGCCTTGACGACAATTGCGGCCATGGAAAGCGCATTGGTTTTTCATCCCTATCATGATGAAGGGCGCGCGGTTTGCCTTCCGGAAAAACTTAGCCAACTGGCCTTGGTGATTGGACCTGAAGGCGGGCTGGATGAAGGAGAGTTTCGTTCAGCTCTCGCAGCTGGTATTCATCCCGTCGCGTTAGGACCGCGGATTTTGAAAATGGAGACCTGTGTAGCGGGCGCCTGTTTTTGGGCTCAGGCGCAGTATGGCGATTTTCCAGGCTTGCGCGAGTTTTAGCGCGAATAGACTTGGGCTTTTCCAAGGATCTTCTGGAACAGAACCAGGCGATCATGATCCACGTCAAACCCATCGGCCAGGAACGGCAACTGCCAGAGCGATCGGCATATTCCGTCGATGGTTATCTCCGATAAAAAGGCGAGGGGTTCACCCTTTTGAACTGCCTGGGTAAGCAGCCAATAAGCATCGCCAATAAATTGACAATCCGTAACCTCAATCTCCTGCCAGTTCAGGGAGTCCGGGTATTCAAACTGAAAAGTTCGTTTTATGTGGCCCTTGGGTCCCAGATGAAAAAGGTCGGTACCACCCCGATTGACTGCAACAATGTCCCAATCCTCTTGGATATCGAATATGAGGATTTGCATGGGTTTGGGCAGTTCAGCATTATTAGGGACCATGTATTGCGCGCGGATTTTGTTTTTTGCGTCGGCTCGAAAAAAAGTATCCGGCTTTTGGTCGGACCGGATGAGGAAGTTTTGGTTTGGCCCGGGAATGGGATCCTGAATCTGAATTTGATGCAGTGTTTCCAATTCAAACCCCTGGTTAAACACCATCACCTGGCCTTTGGCGGTGTTGGTGACCCAAATTTTCTGGTCCCAGAACGCCAGCGTCGTCGGATTGGCAATAGGTTCGTTGCGACCACCTTCCTGTTCTTCCCCAAAAAACTCCAGATCATAGGTTGGCTGGGTAAACCGGACAATGGCATGTTTCTTTGGGAAGGTGAGGTACAAATGCCCCTCAGGCCCAAATTTCCCATCGCCAATGGGTTTGAAATAGTCAAAATTGGGGTTGGTGTTCTGATCCATTTGGAATCGAAGACCGCCAGCCTTGAAGGGGAGGCGGGTGGGGCCACAGTTTAGCGGAACTGAAAGCAGCGGTATCGATAAGACGGGCGGACTTGGCCTTGTCTGACCACTTTGAGATGAAAGGGCTGTGTCGGACGTGGTTTCTGCTGCGGTTGAGCTTGAATTGGAACAGGAGAAGTGCATCGCGAAGCAAAGCCAGATACTCAGCTTCGCGATGGTAAAACGAGGGCTGGTCATGCCAACGCTTGGTTTAAATCGGCAATCAGATCTTCCTCATCCTCAATGCCCACCGAAAGGCGAATCAAATTGTCTACAATGCCGAGATTTTGACGAACATCATGGGGGACCGCAGCGTGGGTCATACTTGCAGGATGACAAACCAACGATTCCACACCACCCAAAGATTCGGCGAGGCAAAAGAGTTTGAATGCTTTCATGACCTTTCTTGCAGTTGCCAAATCCTTCACCGTAAAAGAAACCATAGCACCGAATGAACCCATTTGTTTGAGTGCCAGCTCGCGCTGAGGGTAGTCATCGAGTCCCGGGTAGTAAACCCTTTGGACCAAGGGGTGTTTCGAAAGCGCCTTTGCTATTGCGCGTGCGTTTGACTCGTGGCGATCCATGCGCACCGCAAGTGTTTTAATGCCGCGCAAGATCAAAAAGCTATCCATTGGTGAAAGGATTGCACCGGCAGAGTTCTGAATGAAATGAAGCGGATCTGCCCATTTGGCGTCCTTGGCAATCAGAACACCGCCTACCGAATCGCTATGCCCATTGAGAAATTTAGTGGTTGAGTGAGTGACAAAATCGGCGCCAAGATCTAAGGGTCGTTGGCGGTAGGGCGTTGCGAAGGTGTTGTCTACACAAACCAAAAGGTTATGTGCCTTTGCCAGCTCAGCCACTGCGGCAATATCCGTCAATGTCAGCATGGGGTTGGTGGGAGTTTCGATAAAAATCAGCTTGGTTTCAGGTCTGATGGCTTGTTGAATCAAATCCGTTTTCGAGGTGTCTACAAAACTAAATTCCATCCCGAACTTTCGCAGGATTTTATCCATTAATCGGAACGTGCCGCCATAGGTATTGTCGGTGACAATAAAATGATCCCCTGATTGAAAAAGGGTCATCAACGCGTTGATTGCAGCCATTCCAGAGGCAAATCCAAATCCCACCGCACCATTTTCCAGTTTGGCAATATTGTCTTCAAGTGCGCTACGCGTCGGGTTTTTGGTACGCGCGTATTCAAACCCCTTGTGAACACCAAGATCTTCCTGATGGTAGGTTGAGGTTTGGTAAATGGGAACCATAACGGCCCCAGAGTGTGGGTCGTACCATTGTCCTGCGTGAATTGCATCTGTTGAAAAGCCCATAATTATGATTCCTCCGCAAGGTTTTGCACCCATTGTTTGCTTCCGTAGCGATCCATGTTATCAGGAATCACTGTGACGACCGTTTTTCCCGGTCCAAGTTTTGCCGCTAACTGCGCAGCGGCCTCAAAGTTTGCGCCGGCAGAACCGCCAACCAACAAACCAGCCCCCCGGGCCAGTTGTTTGCAGCGCTTGAAGGAGTCTTCGTCGGGAATGCTGGCGATTTCATCCGCAAGGTCGATGTGGAGGGTCGCAGGAATAAAGGAATTTCCTATGCCTTCCACCTGGTAACTCTTCTTTTCGCCACCTTTGAACACGCTGCCCACCGGCTCTACCAACCAACATTGTGCCTTGGGGTTCTTTTTCTTTAACCAATGGGAAAGGCCGCTGAAGGTTCCGCCTGTTCCAGCGCCAACGGCGAGGCCATCTGGAATATATCCCAGTTGTTTCTCAATTTCTTCACCCAAAATCATTTCTGCCTGTAGTGGGTTTGCCTGGTTTTCAAATTGTTGGGGCATGAAGCAATTGCCATGCTCTTCAACGTACTTTCCAGCTTCCGCAATGCACTCCTGCATTGTCATTTCTTCAGGCATTAAAAAAACTTTGGCGCCATAAAGCCGCATGTTGTTCACTTTTTCTTTACTCATTCTGCTGGGGACAAAAAAGGCAGTTTTATATCCCAACAGATTGCCTACCAAAGCCAAACCAATTCCCGTATTTCCGGCAGTAGGCTCTACAATGGTCATTCCTGGTTTTAGTTTCCCTTCTTGTTCTGCTTGGCGAATCATCGCCAAAGCGGGACGGTCTTTGATGGACCCACCGGGGTTAAACATTTCCAGTTTTGCAAATAACTTAGCGCTACCTTCCGGCAGCAAATGGCTTAAATCGAGCAAAGGTGTTTCACCAATGAGCTCAATAACTGACGTAGCTACTTTCATGCAATCCCTCTTCCTGTTAACAGGGAGGGCTTGCTGCGCCACAAGCCGTCCCTATTCTGGCGCGTTGAATCGGCAAGTTGAAGCAAAAGTCCCACGTCCCACCAACTCTTCGGCAAGGAAGCGCTGAGAAGCACTGGGAACTTTTTCCAGAGATCCGACGCGATCGCGAAACCGAGCACCTTGGGCACATGTCGAATTTTCTCCGATCGGATCATAGCAAGGTCTGGAAGGTGAGGGAAGCCGGCAGTTTTCTAAAATAAGGTTCACGGGGATTTCCTGATTGACCCGCTGCAGAAAACTGAATAGAATTGCGTTTCGGGTCGTCGGAGGAATGGCTGAGTGGTCGAAAGCGGCGGTCTTGAAAACCGTTGACTCGCAAGGGTCCGTGGGTTCGAATCCTACTTCCTCCGCCATAACCCCCTTTTTTTGACCGATTGGGAGAGGTGCCAGAGTGGCCGAATGGGGCTGACTGCTAATCAGTTGCACCTTCACCGGTGCCCGGGGTTCGAATCCCCGCCTCTCCGCCACTTTCTCTATTTCATTCGGTTTTTCAACATATATATAAAGCGGCAAAGCAAAATGGTCCCGTCAGTTATTTAGCGCTTCACGGCAAATGTGACGCGAAGGGACATGCGAATATCGACGGGTTGTCCATTGAGCTTCCCTGGTTCAAAGGTCCACTCCTGCAAGGCCTTGGTGGCCGCTTCTTCAAAGCCAAAACGGCCCTTTCCCAGACCTTGCACGATACGGATATCGCGAATCGTGCCGCCGCGCGTAAGAGTGGCTTCAAGAATCACGCTACCTTCCAGGCCAACGGAAAGTGCGCGTGGTGGGTAAAGTGGCGGGATTTTTTTCAAAAACACCGGCGGTTCGATACCGATGGCATCCAGATGGCAGACCGCAGGAGCAGAATCAGGGATCTTATCGGGGAAAGAGGGTTCCAGAAAATCTACGGTCTCATTCAAAAAATCTGGATTCGGTAAATCTAGCGGCGTGATCTTGAGGTTAGGCTCTGTGGGTGTTGGTTCTGGCATGGGAATCTTTTTACTGATGGCTTGCCGTAGGGGTTCAAGCTGAAGGACCTCTTTGGGTTTAGGTGCGAAAGTGTATTCTTTAGGCTGTGAACCTGGCGTTTTGTCACGAAGGTCTTTTGGGCGCACTTTGGTGAAACCTGGTAGCCAAATGAGTCCAAGGCTTAGCCAGATTGAGGTTGCAAGCGCCAGTTTAAAGCTATTGCGTTGTCTTTGGTGAAATTCCGAAGTTTCAATAATAGTATCAAAAAAAGTTTGATCACTTTTGGAGAACTTAGTGTTTAACAGCTTCATCGTGTACTCCTCTTGGATCTAATTCAATCAAGAACTTAAGTTAAATGGATGAAATATATAGTTTTCAAAAAAACTCGCACGAACGCAGGGGGGAAACAAGGAGTGCACAGTCATGAGCTTGCATTCATGCGAGTTTATGGAACTGGGTTTGTATAGAAGTAAGATCATTAAAATTATATTATTAAGTATTGAAGCAACACTTGCCGCAGTGTTGCCAGAATTGATGTTTAAAGAACCATGAATTGTTGTCTTTAAGTTATAAGTGCCTGCGAAAGATATTGCAATACGAAAGTTTCATGTTTTACGAAATCATTACCAGATTTAAAACTGATTACTTAAGCGTTACAGTTACCCTTTTGATAGTATGAGGGGTAAAGGATTCTATTCCAGTGGGTTCCAGAAAAGGGTGCCTTTTAAGAGTAAGGATTGTGACTGAAGGGTCGTGCTCAGCTTTTAATGGGCTGCGAAAATTACCCTGCACCGGAAATGTGTGCGGCTAAAGACAGTCCAACTTTAGGAAAAGAGGTTTTGCGAAGCGCTTTATTGAGCGGAGGGAACGAAAAGTGGTTCATTTCCTGAGTGAGGGTAAGTAGTCAAATAAGGCTTCGAGCGCACAGGATTTGCTAAACTCGTCCTTGCCTGAAAGTGATGTCAAAAAAACCTGAGAGATGGATTGCGTAATAATGGAGTTGAGCGGGATCCTAGAGGACTTACTTGCAATAGAGAACTGCCTGGAAACTTCATTGGCAATTCATTCAAACTCTCAGCGTCCAGACGTTGATCAGCGATCGCTTCAAAAGAATTGCCCGTTCAAATTGGCTGGCTAGATGTTGGGAAAATGGGGGAAGGTGTCTTTCATGAGATAGAATTACCAACAGAGATTCCAGCTCCGTAAATTTGTTAGATCGATGTTGGTTGGTAGGGAAAAGTCCAGCGAAAGCGACCCCGGCGGGTATGACCATTGGCCATGCTCAATGCAGGTTGTAAAGCGATAAGAAAGAGGTCCTTTTGTTCCTGTTTTGGATTTGGTGTTTATCTTGGGAATTACCCTTGCCCGAGGCCACGTGGCAGATAACCTACGATCCATCTCTCGCCTTGGTTACTTCCCAGGGTGAAACGGTCTTGTTTCAGGGCGATAGGGTTTATCGTTACGATGCCAGTGGAACCCTTTTGAGTTCCGGAACGTTGCCCTTCGAGCCCCTCGCAGCCTTTCTTGATAGTGAAAACCAGGTCTTGGTCCATGATGGCGAGGGGACTCTTGGGTGTCTGAATTCCGAAAATGGTTTGATTTGGCAACGACGCTTTCCCTTGCCTGATATAGCGCCGTTCAAATTTCAGAATTATTTTGTCTATTGTGTCGGCGCCAATGTTTGGTTGCTTGATACGGAAAAAGGCTGGATTCAGTATTCCATCTCACGGGATGAAACCATCACTGCTGTGGCCACATATAAAAATGAGCTGCTCATCGCAGATAAGGTTGGGAGATTACTTCAATGGGATCCCTTGAGTGGTCGAAGACTTTGGTTTCGCAGTTCCGGAAAAAGCACCATCAAATACCTAACCGTTGCTGAAGATGCCTCCATTGCGGTTATTACGGTCGATGGTGAAATGGAAGTGTTGAGTGGGAAGCGCAAAGTGCTTTGGAAAAGGGCTTTTCACATTGAGATGGCGCAGGCGCCACTTTGGGTAAGGCAGGGGAACGGCGGCCAATGGGTGGTGGCAACCCATGGTCGGCACTACTCGGTTTTTAGCTCCAATGGGAAATTAATTGCAGACAAACTATTGCCAAACCGACCTATGGTCCTACTGGCTTTCGACCAGACCCGGACGCTTTTATTACCGTTCCTATCACCAGAAATGATGTGGTACTTAGCGAAAGAAAAAGTATTCAAAACCGAGCTCTTGTCCTCGTATCAAAATCTGGTGGTCGACCAGGATGGTTTTTTACTGATGGTAGGCGCAGATGGCCAGATTCGGCTTTATAAAAAGGATTCAGTGAAGGGCGAAAACTGAGTCTAGAGCTACCTTTTTTAAGCAAATTTATTCCAAAGAATTCACCCCGCAGCCATGGGTTGGTGCTACAATTACCTCGATGTTCAAACCTGGAAATTGAGGAAAGGCGGCATGACGGCGTGAAACGTTGTGCCGCCTTCCCTTTACCTGCACCTTAGTAGCAGAACGCCTTGGAGGGGAAATGGAACCCAAGTACATGGTAGGCGTAGTTGGCGGTGCTTGCGCTGGCTCTGAAATCGCACACCGGCTTTTACAGTTGGGCATGGAAGTGGTTGTTTTTGAGCAAGGGAGCCTCCCATACGGAAAAATTGAGGACGGACTACCCCGTTGGCATGCCAAACTCCAAGATAAGGAAAAACAGAAAATCGATGAGAAAATTAATCAGAAGGGTATTCACTTCGTGCCAAATTGCGTTTTTGGCCAGGATATAACCCTGCGAGAATTGAGAGAAGTATGGAAATTACCTCTGGTGGTACTGGCGAATGGCGCATGGAAAGATCGCGAAATGCGGGTTGCTGGGCTAGAAAACGTACTGGATGGGTCGTTTGCCTACCAAAATCCCTTCGTTTACTGGTTTAACCATTATCCTGATCAAAATTATCGCGGTCCGCACTTTGATATTCCTGACGGCCCGATAGTGATTGGCGGTGGGTTGGCGAGCATTGATGTGGCCAAAATATGCCAATTCCAGCTAGCAAAAGAAGCTTTTAGAAAGCATGGGATTGAATTCGATGCAGTTCATTTTGACCATTACGGGATTGCCAAGACCGCGGAGGCACATGGTTTGTCCCTTCAGGATTTGAAGATTAAACCTGCTCAGCTCTTCTATCGCAAACGCGTAGAAGATATGCCCTTGGTGCCTTTGGGAGAGGACCCAGATCCACAGAAACTGGAAAAGGCAAAACTGGTTCGCGAAAAACTAATAGCAAATGCTACTGAGAAGTATGGATTCCAGGTATTTCCCCTGGCCAGTCCGGTTGAGCTTGAAGTGGAAAATGGATCTGTAGCCGGGGTGCGTTTTCAAAAGAATACCTGTGAAGGCGAAACCTTTAAAGCCACCTCAGAAACATTTCTCGTTCCTACCTCTATGGTGATCAGCTCGATTGGGAGTATTCCCCAGCCGCTTCCGGGAATACCCATGGTAGGAGAACTTTACGATGCTGAGAGTTATCACACAGGAGCCTTAAATTCCCTGGCGGGAGTGTACTGTGTGGGTAATGCCATTACGGGAAGAGGAAATATTAAGGATTCCTTTAAAAATGCAGCACGACTTGGTACCGTGATGGATGCTTTTTTTACTGAGAGCCAGGTGGATTACGAGAAATGGTTTAAGGCACAGAGAGAAGAAGCTGAAGCTCACGTGGCAGTCATGTTCCGCTATCTGGAGGCCTTAGAGGTTATGGATCAGCAGACCTTGGAATCAAATCGCCAGAAAGTACAAGCGCTCCAAAACGCAAGAGGCTATGACGGTAGTTATCAAAACTGGCGCGAGAGAATCATATCCGAAAGATAAAAAACTCAATTTCTCCAAGTTGTTGACTCTGGGATGGATAGACACGCGATCTTGACCCTTGCGGGATTAAAAGGGTATAGTGAAAAATCTCAGTTTGGTATGCTTGGTAAAAGATTCCTTTTCAGTAATTTACGAAGATTCAGAGGTTTTATCACATGATCAACACCTTGGTTGTGACACTTGGGAATGTGGGAGAAAAGCTGGTTGAATCTTCCTCGCGAATCATGGGCCGGCCCGAAAAGGTTTCGTGCTTCGAGGTCGCTTGGGAAGCGGATCTTGAAAAAGTTTGTGGTGATTTGGAGCGAAAGGTTCAAGAATTAGATACTGGGGAAGGTGTTTTAATCCTCACCGACATAATTGGAGGGACCTCCCATAACGTGTCTCTCGCAATTTCTCGATCGAATCGGGTTGAAGTGGTGACCGGTGTGAACTTGCCCATGCTGATGAAAGCTATGAGCCTGCCAAGTGGACTTAGTCTTCAGGAAGCAGCGCGGAGTCTTTGCAAGCAAACACGGAAAACGATTGTCGTAGCATCAGGAAAAGGTGACGCAGCATGATAGAGCGACAAATTGAAATTCGAAACAAAAAAGGACTGCATGCGCGCGCAGCCGCGAAACTCATAAATGTTGCAGTGGGTTTCGACTCGGAGATTATGGTTTGCAAGGGCGACAATGAGGTAAATGGAAAATCCATTTTGGGTTTATTAATGCTGGCCGCGCATCAAGGATGTTGGATTACGGTAAAGGCAGAGGGCCAGGACGCTCAGGATGCCGTTGATGGCATTGCCAAATTGATCGAATCCAAATTCGAGGAAGCTGAGTAGGCCATGGAGATACTAAAGGGTGTCGGCGTCGCGATGGGAATTGCCATTGGCAAGGCCTTGCTCATTCTTGACGAGGAAACCCTTGCCATTGAAGATCGCATTGATCCTGAATCGCTGGAAATCGAGGTTGCCCGGTTTGAAAGTGCGGTCAAAACTGCCCAAACCCAAATTAAGACGATCAAAGACGAAGTAAAACTCAAAATCGGCGAAGAGCACGCGTTTATTTTCGATACGCAGGTCATGTTTTTAGATGATCGCAGTCTTTACCGGGAAACCATTAAGGCCATCCGCGAACTTAAGTGCAACGCCGAATGGGCATTTTCCCAGGTGTTGACCAATCTGTTGCGAGAATTTAATGCCCTAGAAGACCACTATTTTGTTGAAAGAGGGAATGATTTAAAAGATGTAGGCCGCAGGGTGTTGCGCAACTTGAAAGGGACTAAAAAACAAGAGTCGGACCTTAAAAATCTCTGTAATGACGTGATTATTATCGGGAGTGAGTTTGGGCCCAGCAATATTACCCACTTTGAAAATGATAGGATTTTGGGTTTTGCAACCGATTTTGGTGGTCATACCACCCATACTGCAATCATTGCCAGAGCTCTTCACCTGCCGGCTGTCGTGGGGTTGCATGATATTACTCAGAAGGTGAATACCGGTGATCTTTTAATCCTCGATAGTGTCAGTGGCAAAGTTTTTATTAATCCAGAACCTGAAATCTTGCGAGAGTACGAACAATTAAAGCTGCAATACCAAATAGAGTCTGACGCATATCAATTGGAGCTCAGCGAACCGTCCATCAGTAAAGATGGTATTGCGGTGCGCCTCCAGGCAAACATAGAGCTGGCCGAGGAAGTGGATCTTGCCCTGAAAAATGGTGCTGATGGCATTGGGTTGTATCGAACGGAATTTCTCTTTCTTGCCTGCGACCCTGAACTGCCTACAGAAGAGGATCACTTTAAGACCTATTGCAAAATAGCTAAACGGATGCGAGGGAAGCCCTGCACTATTCGCACCTTGGACTTAGGTGGTGAAAAGTTTTTTCACAAAACTTTTTACAGGACACGGGAAACAAATCCAGTGATGGGTCTTCGCGGCGTTCGGTTGTGTTTGAAGCGCAAGGATATTTTTCGGATTCAGCTGAGAGGGTTGTTAAGGGCGGCCCAACTTTATCCTAATATTCGCATCATGTTCCCACTGATCAGCGGGGTGGGCGAATGGTTGATGACGAAATCTTTTCTCAATGAGGTTCGGCAAGAGCTTCAGGCGGAAGGTCTGGATGTCCCGGATCGAGTTCCACTGGGAATTATGATAGAGGTTCCTTCGGCAGCTTTGGTGGCGGATCATCTGGCCAGGGAAGTAGACTTTTTTAGCATTGGAACAAACGATCTCATTCAATACTTCCTGGCTATAGATCGGGCCAATGATGATGTAGGGTATTTATACAATCCGTTTCATCCCGGCATCCTGCGCCTGATCCAGATGGTTTTACGGGCCGGGCAGGAGGCTGAAATTGACGTAAGTTGTTGTGGGGAAATGGCCGCATCTCCCGTTCTTGCGTG
>Ga0214472_10007642_pt1 | contig 11302 bp, 10 predicted proteins | sample RVTome_6_FD_207662 | JGI IMG/M metagenome (GOLD analysis project Ga0214472, IMG submission 207662) | Soil microbial communities from uranium-contaminated site in the Upper Colorado River Basin, Wyoming, United States - RVT140D175 | ecosystem: Environmental > Terrestrial > Soil > Contaminated >...
GGCAGGCGTAAAGTCCTTTCATACGCTTGTTTTCTCGGCAAAATGGCTGGCGCCGGCCATGAAAAGCAGTTTGTCGGTGGGTATAATTACGCATTATAATAGGGTTTTTACAGCACTTATTATTGAGATTAAAGGGTTGACAGGCCAAATATTATTTGCTAAACAAACTCTGTTTTTGAATGACCATTCATTTTTTTATTTTTGATTCATTTCAGAAATATTTCTGAAGAGAGGAGCACGCATGATAACTATTGACCTCACCATGTTTCTGCATATAGCGAACATCATTATCCTGATTATGGTAATGAATGCCGTGTTATATAAGCCGGTACGGGGTATTCTTCGCAAAAGAAAAGAAGAAATAGGCACTATGGAAAACGACATTGTGAATTTTGAAAAAAATGCCAAGCTTCGGCTTGAGGAATTTGATCAAAAACTCAATGAAGCAAGATCCAAGGCGAAAGATCAGTTTGACGCCGTAAAAAAAGAGGCACAGACAGCCAGCAACGGCAAGGTTGCGGAAATAAGGAAAGAGTCTGATGCTCGAAAAACCGAGGAGCTTGGCAAGATTGAGGGGCAGGTTGCCAGTGCGGACCAGACTCTGAGGGGTGAGCTGGATGTTTTCGCCAACGAGATGGCCAGTAAGATTCTGGGGAGGGCATTGACACAATGATACGTCATATTATGAGATCAAAATTAACAATAGCCATTCTGGCCGGCGTCCTTGTTCTGGGAACGGCGACGGTTTTGTACGCCTCAAGTGGAGAAGGAAGTCTTTCGCCGGCAAAACTGAAAGATTTTGGCTGGCGGGTTATGAACTTTGTTGCCCTGATGATAGTTTTGATCAAATACCTGAAGCAGCCTCTAGTCAATGCACTGAGTGCACGCCGACAAGGCATTGCGGATCAATTTGAAGGACTTAATGAACGCCGTGCGGAAGTTGAGAAAGACTATCAGAGATGTGAAGCGAAGTTGAGCCAGATTGATCAGGAAGTTAACCGAATTATAGAAAACGCCAAAGCCCAGGCTGAAACGGAAAAAGCGAGAATCATTGAGGATGCAAACCGGGCGGCTGAGGACATTAAGAGAAAGGCTGAGATGTCTATTCAGTTTGAGATGAGTGAATCCCGTCAACGGCTGCAGGTTGAGATAGCTGAAGAAGCGGCAAGGATGGCGGAATCTTTGATAAAACAGAACCTCCAGGATTCGGATCAGAACAGGATTGTCGAGGATTATCTCGATAAAGTGGGAGCCTTGCAATGAAAAACACGGTGTTAGCAAAGAGGTATGCAAAGGCGCTTTTCGCGGTTGCCAAAGAAGAAGACGCATTTGACGATTACGCCAATGCTTTAAACAGCTTGGCGGATATTTTCCGCACTGTGCCGGAGGTAGAGGATGCTCTGGTAAACCCGGTATATCCGGCTGAGGTTCGGGATAAAGTTATGGCGTATATAGTCCAGTCTATGGACGCCTCTCCGATAATGAGAAATTTTTTGCTTCTGGTAGTTCGGAAAAAACGGTCTGCGGTTTTGCCGGAAATTGCCGAGGCCTTCCAGGCCCTTGTCGACGAACGGCGCAATATTTGTCAGGGAACGGTTGTCTCCGCAATTGAATTGAATGAAGGCTTGAAGCAAAAGGTTCAGAAAATGTTAGAAAAGTTGACAGGCAAAACAGTTGTATTAACTGCCGAGGTCGATTCCGATATCATTGGCGGGATCATTGCCAAGGTTGGAGATTTAGTGCTGGATGGCAGTATAAAAACCCAGCTCACGGGCTTAAAAGAATCCATCAAAGGGAGTAATAGTTAAAATGCAGATTAAAGCCGAAGAGATTAGTCAGATTATTAAGGGGCAGATTAAGGACTATGAGTCCAGGGTCGATTTGAGCGAAACCGGAACTGTTATTTCTGTTGGTGATGGTATTGCTCGTGTTCATGGAGTCGAGAACTGCATGGCAATGGAGTTGCTTGAGTTCTCAAACGGCACCCTGGGACTGGCCCTGAATCTGGAATCGGATAACGTGGGCTGCGCCGTTCTCGGCAGTGTACATGGAATCAAGGAAGGCGATATTGTCAAACGAACAGGAAAAATTGCCGAAGTGCCTGTTGGACCGGAGATGGAAGGCCGAGTCGTTGACGGTGTTGGCGCGCCGATCGATGGCTTGGGACCGATTACTGCAAAACTTACATCAAAGATAGAAGTTATTGCTCCAGGTGTTATTGCCAGAAAGGGTGTCCATGAGCCTTGTTATACAGGCTTGAAAGCGATTGATGCAATGACCCCTGTCGGCAAAGGGCAGCGCGAGCTGATCATCGGAGACCGCCAAATCGGTAAAACAGCGGTTTGTGTAGACGCAATTATCGCCCAGAAAACAACCGGCGTTCACTGCATTTATGTAGCCATTGGTCAGAAAAAATCAACCGTGGCCCTGGTTGTGGAGGCTCTGAGAAAACATGGCGCTATGGAATATACCACCGTTGTTGCCGCCTGCGCATCAGATCCCGCGCCGCTGCAGTATGTCGCGGCCTTTGCAGGATGCGCCATGGGCGAGTACTTCAGAGACAACGGCCAGCATGCCTTAATTATTTACGATGATCTTTCCAAACAGGCCGTAGCCTACCGTCAGCTTTCTCTGCTTCTTCGCCGGCCTCCGGGACGTGAAGCTTTCCCAGGCGACATTTTCTTCAATCATTCCAGACTCCTTGAAAGGTCTGCAAAAGTGAGTGATGAGTTGGGCGCTGGATCGCTGACCGCTCTTCCCATCATTGAAACTCAGGCTGGCGATGTTTCCGCCTATATTCCGACGAACGTTATTTCTATTACCGATGGCCAGGTTTATCTTGAACCTAACCTCTTTTTTGCCGGTGTCAGACCAGCTATTAACGTCGGTCTTTCAGTATCAAGGGTTGGCGGCGCCGCCCAGGTGAAAGCAATGAAGCAGGTTGCCGGTACACTTCGACTTGATCTTGCCCAATACAGAGAATTGGCCGCATTCGCCCAGTTCGGTTCCGATTTGGATGCGGCGACTCAAGCCCAGCTGACTCGCGGTGAACGTCTTGTTGAAATTTTGAAACAACCGCAATATCAGCCGCTGCCCATGGAAAAACAAGTGGTCATACTTTTTGCCGGGGCTAAAGGATTTCTTGATAAACTGGCTGTGACTGATCTGGCAGCTTACGAGATGGAACTGTATGACCACATAGATAGAAACGCTTCAGATATTTTTGAGTCTCTGCGCGAAAAAGAGGCCATTGATGGCGCCCTTGATGCAAGGATGAAGGAAGTTTTGGCCGCCTTTACTAATGATTTTCAACAAAGTAAGAGCATCAACTAGTCGAGGGTATACGGAATGCCGAATCTGAAAAATGTTAAAACTAAGATAGGCGGGGTTAAGAAGACCTCGCAGATCACCAGCGCCATGAATATGGTCGCAGCTGCAAAACTCCGGGGTGCTCAGCAGAAAATGGAGGATTTTCGGGATTATGCCGAGAAATTCAATGGGGCGATGGGAAATCTCTCCCCGAGTATGAATCCAAGTCAGTTTCCGTTGATGGAACAGCGGAAAATCAAGGCTGTTGAGATTGTTCTTGTTACCTCCGACAGGGGACTATGCGGAAGCTTTAACTCAAATGTCATTTCCAAAGCAGAAAAATTGATTGCCCGATATCAGCAGGAAGGTAAAAAAGTCAGCGTTGTCTGTGTTGGTAAAAAAGGTAATTCGAAGCTCAAAAAAACAGGTCTTGTCAGGAAGGCATACAGAGACATTATGAGTACCTTTCAAATGTTTAATGCCCGGGAAATTGCTCAGAATATAGCTGAAAACTTTCTGGCTGGAGAGGCTGACGAAGTCAAGGTTCTTTTCGGAGAGTTTCGTTCGGTGGCAGTGCAGAAGCCGAAAGAATTTACCCTGCTACCCATTAAACCGGTCGAGAGTGAGGAAGCAAAACAAAAAACGACCGTTGCCTACACCTACGAACCTGAACCGGAGCAGATTATGGAGGTGCTTTTGCCTCTGTACCTCAATGTCATGATATATCATTCAATGCTCGAAGTATCAGCCGGTGAGCATGCCGCCCGGATGACGGCAATGGATAATGCAACGAGAGCGTGCAAAGATATGATTCATGATTTGACGATGATTTATAATAAGGTAAGGCAGGGCAGTATTACGGCTGAACTTATGGATATTGTCGGGGGCGCGGAAGCGTTGAAGGGTTAATAATTATTAATTTGTATTGGGCTGAATAACGCCAAAAATTATACAGCGAATGTTTTAGGAGGCTAAGTGCCAATGAGTGCAGAACAGACAACAGCAGGGAATGGCAAAATTGTACAGGTTATTGGACCTGTCGTTGACGTTGAGTTTGATTCGGGTATGTTACCTGAAATCGGCAACGCTCTCTTAATCTCAAATAAGGGTATTAACGATACCCCTGACAACTTGGTCTGTGAGGTTGCATTGCACCTTGGTGATAATGTGGTCAGATCTGTCGCTATGGATCAGACCGATGGCCTCTGCCGTGGACAGGAGTGTAAAGACACCGGCGATTCCATCAAAATACCGGTTGGACCGAAGGTTCTTGGCAGGATTATGAATGTTGTCGGCAAGCCCGTTGATGGATTAGGCCCCATAGACTCTGATAAATACCGACCTATTTTGAAACCGGCCCCGGCATTTACCGATCAGGATACGGAGGTTAACGTCCTCGAGACTGGCATCAAGGTTATAGATCTGCTGGTCCCCTTTCCGCGAGGCGGTAAAATGGGGCTGTTCGGCGGTGCCGGCTGTGGAAAAACAGTAATCATGATGGAAATGGTTAATAATATCGCCATGCATCATGGTGGTATTTCTGTATTCTGCGGAGTTGGTGAACGTACTCGTGAAGGGAACGATCTCTATCATGAAATGAAGGAGTCCGGCGTTTTGCCGAAAGCGGCCCTCGTTTATGGGCAGATGACTGAGCCTCCGGGAGCTCGATCTCGAGTAGCTTTGACCGGTTTGTCGGCGGCGGAGTATTTTCGCGATGAAGAGGGGCAGGACGTTCTTTTCTTCGTTGATAATATTTTCCGTTTTACTCAGGCCGGTGCGGAAGTTTCCGCCCTTCTTGGCCGTATTCCTTCCGCGGTTGGATATCAGCCCACCTTGGGAACCGACCTTGGTGAACTTCAGGAGCGCATTACGTCCACGACTAAAGGTTCCATTACCGCCGTTCAATGTGTTTACGTTCCGGCAGATGACTTGACTGACCCCGCACCAGCGACGACATTTGCCCATCTCGACGGTACGGTTGTTCTCTCCCGCCAGATTGCAGAGTTAGGAATTTATCCTGCGGTTGATCCGTTGGATTCCACGTCTCGTATTCTTGATCCGAATGTTGTAGGCGAAGAGCATTACTTAGTTGCTCGTCAAGTTCAAATTTCATTGCAGAAATATAAGGACCTTGCCGACATTATCGCTATTTTGGGTATGGATGAGTTATCCGAAGAGGATCAGATTATCGTTTCCCGTGCACGAAAAGTTCAACGCTTTCTCTCTCAGCCATTCTCAGTAGCGGAAGTATTTACAGGCATGGCAGGTAAATTTGTTAAGGTTGAGGACACTGTACGTTCCTTTAAAGAAATTCTTGAAGGAAAACATGATGATCTTCCTGAGACTGCCTTCTACATGGTAGGTTCAATTGAAGAGGCGGTCGAAAAGGCCAAAAAAGATAGTTCAAAATAAAGCCCCGTATGAAGGATGAACCATGGCTGAAAAATTAAAATTAGAGGTCGTTACTCCGAAGGGGCCAGTTCTGGATACTGAAGTCGATATTGTTACTTGTCCTGGCACTGACGGTGAATTTGGTGTTTTAGCAAATCATGCCCCCTTGTTGAGTACCATCAAAATTGGAGTCCTTACCTATAAGCAGGAAAACAAAGAAGAAGTGCTTATGGTGAGTGGCGGATTTTGTGAGGTTTCCGGTAATAAAATAACCTTTTTAGTTGAATCCGCTGAACGTGGTAAGGATATTGATGCTGATCGTGCTCTGCGTGCCAAAGAGCGGGCGGAAAAAAGACTTGCGGCGGCCCAAAGTAAAGCGGAAAAAATTAATATTGCCAGAGCGGAGGCAGCAATGCAGAGAGCTTTGGCACGTCTCAAAACGACCAGGCAAAGCAGTTAAAAAATTTACTTTGCAGCAATAAAAAAGCCGCTCTTAACAGGGGCGGCTTTTTTTATAGGGTTTGCAGAAAGGCCTGAAACTTACTTACTTTTCGGCCAGATTGGCTTCTATAACAAAATCACCGTATTCTGTTTTGAATGGAATGCTTATTGTCGGCGCTTCTGTGTGGTAGGATATTTCAACACCCTTCCCCGTTACCATGGTCGGGGTGGCAAGGTCGAATTTATGGTTCAGTTTGGCGAGTTGTGATTTTGCGCCGCCACAGATCATATTGGTCAGTTCGCCAACCGCATCGACAATCTCATCGTCCACTTTGGATTTTGGTTCTTCATAGAGCATGTTGGCGACAACATGCAGGATGCAAGCCTCGCTGAAGCTGACCACCATGCATCCTGTAACAGTGTCTGAAGCCATGCCAATTATCCCGCTTACTTCACCATAGGACTTATTTCCTTTTTTCAAAGTGGGCTTTTGGGCTTCAACCTTTGTTTGACACATGGTCTCCAGCACATTTTTTGTTGCTGTTAAAAACGGGTTGATGAATTCTGCCTTCATAATAAAATGACATCCTTTGTTGATTGAATAAAAAGGTAAGCTATGGATAAATTTAATATTCACTCTATACTTATGGAATAACAAATATTTGTCAAGAATGAATCATAAAATTACTACATCATTTTTTCTATCACTATCTCATTTTTTCGATTGTTAGGAGGTACAAATGAACTCAAAAGAACGTCTTGCAATTCCTCGGCAAAAAGCGCAAGAAATGGCGCCCGCGGAAAGAATAACAAATTTTTATGAAGTTGTTTCTAACTTTGATCAGGAAACGGCCTTCAAGGAGGCGGACCGCTGCCTGCAGTGCAAAAAACCGAAATGTTCCCTGGAGGGGTGCCCGATTCACAACAACATTCCTAAATTTATCGGTCTGCTCCGTGAAAATAAGATTGAAAAGGCCTATTGGGCAATCAGGGAAACAAGTTCGTTGCCGGCTGTGTGTTCCCGGGTCTGTCCTCACGAATTTCAGTGTGAGGGAGCCTGCATTAGAGGGAAAAAGGGCGACCCTGTCGCTATAGGGATGCTTGAACGATATATTGCCGACTGGATGGTCGAAAACAAAAAAAACATTATGGCGCCTTGCGCTCTTCCCAATGGCAAAAAAATCGCGATTGTCGGCTCCGGTCCAGCCGGGATGACGACTGCATTTTATCTTGCTCATCTGGGCTACGAATGCACAATATTTGAAAGCCTGCCCATTTTAGGTGGGATGCTGACCGTCGGTATCCCGGCCTACCGTTTGCCGCGCAATATAGTCAGTGCGGAGTTTGACGCCTTGAAAAACTGCGGGGTTAAAATTGTCACAGATGTGGTTATTGGCAAAGATAAAACTCTGGACGATTTAAAAGCGGAAGGGTTTGAGGCTGTATTTATAGGGGTCGGAGCCCACGATAGCAGGAAGTTGGGCATTGAAGGGGAAGACTTGGAAGGTGTCACCCATGGAGTCGACTACCTGAGAGAAGTCAATATGGGTAAGCCGGTTCATCTTGGCAAAAATGTCGTTGTGGTCGGTGGCGGTAATGTGGCAATTGACGTTGCGAGAACAGCGCTCCGGACAAGTTCGGAGAATGTGTTTATTCTCTATCGCAGAACTAAGGCCGAAATGCCTGCTTCCCAGGCTGAAATTCACCATTTGGAAGAGGAGGGGGTCAAAATTGAAATGTTGGCAGCTCCCGTGAAAATACACGGGGCGGGGGGCAAGCTGTCACAGATTGAATGTATTCGAATGGAATTGGGAGAACCGGACGCCTCAGGCCGGAGGAGACCTGTTCCGATAGATGGGTCAAATTTTATGATTGATGCGGATGCCATTATTCCGGCAATAAGCCAGGACGTCAATCTAACCACGACAGAAGGCATCGACCTTAATCTTACCCGTTGGAAGACCTTCATAGTTGATAATGACACGATGCAGACTAATATTGATTGGGTCTTTGCCGGCGGGGATGCTGTCCTGGGCCCGCAGACTGCGGCCAAAGCGGTTTATCAAGGAAAGGTTGCCGCCGAGTCCATTCACCGTTTTATGGAAGGGCGAAACCTTAAAGAAGGACGATAAAGCTTTCAGGAGTTAGATTATAATCTAGCAATTGTTGCAGGTAATACCAGCCGCCCTTCTATAATTTGGCCATATTAAGCACGCTCACGTACTCTTTTATCCCTTCGGCAATCTGGTTGGCCACATCGTTGAGATAGGCGTCCGATTTGAGTCTGTTGGCGTCAGTACTATTGGTTACGAAAGCGATTTCTGCTAAAATGGCCGGCATTTGAGCCCCGATCAGGACAATGAATGGAGCTTTTTTGACCCCATGATTGCCGATATCGCGGTATTTGCTCGACAGTCCTTCAACCATGTTTTTCTGGACGATCTTCGCAAATTTGGCTGATTCTTCTATTTTTGAATCCCGCATAATGGTCAAAATTTTCTGCAAATCGCTGACAGTTTTGTTTGACGCCTGATTTTCAAGGGCCGCTACCTGCATTTCCTCCTTGGTTGTGGCCATTGAGAGATAATATGTCTCAACACCCTTCGCCTCTTTGTTGGGTGCTGCATTGGCATGGATGGAAATGAAAAGATCCCCTTCCTCAGTGTTGGCAATGGCCGTTCGTTCTTCCAGTCGAAGAAATACATCTCGTTTTCTGGTCAACAGGACTTCGCTGCCGGTCTCCTTTTCTAACTTTCGTGCTAACAATTTAGCTACTTTTAAAACAACATCTTTTTCTCGGAGGCCGTTTACGCCGATCGCTCCGGGGTCCTTACCGCCGTGCCCCGGATCAATAATTATTTTATTTATTTTCAGGCAGAGCTGCTGAGCGAGGGAGGGGGCGTTTGGAATAAAAAATTTCTCCGGAGCAGCGACCTGCTGTTGCGCACCTTTTACATCGATAACGATTCTGAAAGGATCGTTTAAGCTGAAAATGTTATATTGTGAAAGGGACTGGGTATCGAGAACCACCCGCACCTTATCAGTGGTGAATTGCGCGCTGCGAATCCTTTTCAGAAGTCCGTCGTTAATGGGAACGGTAGTCGTCAGATTTTTGCCGATCCTGCAGTTGTCAAGATTCACGTAAAGTCTGTGTGGTTTATCACCCTCTTGTTTTAACAGGTTATCTTTATACGTGACGGGACTTGATGTTTCGATAACGACTCGGGTGTAATTTGTTGTGGACCAATGGCGTAGATTTACAACTTCAACCATTTGTCCCGTAGGTTTCTCGGGAGGGCTCCAAAGGGAAGAGTCGTCAGCCGGGACCATTGGCTTTGGTGCATGCGGTTTTGGTCTCGCGGCGGACTTGCTTTTCGCCTTTTTAAGATCGGCACCCGCCTTGCTGACCATGTCTCCTGACGGGTAGACGGCCAACAGTTTCGCAAAGATGAGGGCGGCGCTCTGATAATCTTTCTGTTCCTGGGCGGTGATTTTGCCGCTCAAATAGAGGGCGTCGTCGGCAAAACGGTGTTGAGGGAAAAGGGAAACGACATCATCATAATAGGAAAGTGACTCTGCAAGATCATTTTTGCTGCCGAATTTCTGGTACATTTTATAATAAATGTGGCCCAAGGTTAACAGACTTGCCGGGGCAAGTTTATGGTATGGATCAGCTTTATACGCGCCGATGAAGTATCTGGCCGACTGCTGCCAGTTTTTCTTCGCTCGCGAAAGATTTTTAGCGAATTGAAGCTGGTTGTAATAGGATTTAGCAACAGAATAGCGTTTTTCCACATGCTTATTGCCTTGTCTGGCGTATGCCGGTGAAGAGAGAGAGAAGAAAAGTGCTGAAATGAAGATGCCAAGAACAAGAATTCCCAGTCTTTGCAACGTCTGTTTGCCAATGTTTGAAGTTTTTGTTAGCTGCGGTGCCATTCTAATTACTTTCCAGGTCCTTAAGTTCGAACAAGAGGTTCAAAGCCTCCAGCGGGGACAAACTGTTCGGGTCGATACTCGCGAGTTTGATGTGAACAGGATCATTTGCCGGAGCAAAAAGGCCAAGCTGGCTGGGGCGCCCGTCGTGCTGAGCCTTTTCAGATTCAGCTATGGCTGGTTGCCCATATTGGTTAAACTCCCCTTTTTCAATATTGCGAAGAAGTTCATGGGCTCTTGTTATAACCTGGCCTGGAACACCTGCTAAAGCCGCGACCTGGATGCCGTAGCTCCGGTTCGTGCCTCCTGCCAGGAGTTTGTGAAGAAAAATGATTGAATTATTCCATTCGCGGACGGCAATATTATAATTTTTAATGCGCCGGTTGGTCAGGGCCAGTTCCGTGAGCTCATGATAGTGGGTGGCAAAGATTGTTTTTACCCCTTTGTCATTTTTATTGACCAAATCTTCAGTAACGGCCCAGGCGATGGCCAAACCATCAAAAGTTGAGGTGCCGCGGCCGATTTCATCTAAAATAACCAGACTTTTCGGTGTGGCATTGTTCAAAATATTTGCCGTTTCGTTCATCTCAACCATAAAGGTTGATTGGCCCTTGCGAAGGTTATCCATGGCGCCGACCCGCGTGAAAATACGATCAACAACGCCGATCTTTGCTTTCGCCGCCGGGACAAAAGAGCCGATCTGGGCCATCAGGACGATCAGGGCCGTTTGCCGTAAAACGGTGGATTTCCCGGCCATATTGGGCCCGGTTATAATAAGAACTTCATTTTTTTCCTGGTCCAGATGTATGTCATTCGGCACAAAACGGCCGGCCGGCAGAGATTTTTCGATGACAGGATGGCGTCCTTCCTTGATGATGATCTCATCGCCGTCATCAATCTTAGGCCGGCTATAGGCATTGCGGCGGGCCGCCTCGGCTAATGAGGCATAAAAATCGAGCTCGGCAAGAAGGGTGGCCGTCTTCAGTATTCGCGTGCTTTGTCGCGCCACCTGCTGACGAATTTCACAAAAAAGTTGATATTCGAGTTCAACTCTTTTTTCCTGGCCGCGCAATACTTTTCCTTCAAACTCTTTCAGCTCCGGAGTGATAAATCTTTCCGCGTTTACAAGAGTTTGTTTGCGGATGAAGTAGTCCGGAACACCGTTCAGGAGCTGAGCTTTGCTGACTTCCAGGTAGTATCCGAAAACTTTGTTGAAGCCGATTTTGAG
>Ga0214472_10007643_pt1 | contig 11299 bp, 10 predicted proteins | sample RVTome_6_FD_207662 | JGI IMG/M metagenome (GOLD analysis project Ga0214472, IMG submission 207662) | Soil microbial communities from uranium-contaminated site in the Upper Colorado River Basin, Wyoming, United States - RVT140D175 | ecosystem: Environmental > Terrestrial > Soil > Contaminated >...
GGATATAATAGGACTAACCAGTTCGCGAGCGCCCAGCAGAGCAGCCTGTGTGGGAGTTCTGCCTAGACTTAAATGGCGTTCCACGTTTTCCACCACGACGATGGCATCATCCACCACCAATCCTACCGAGAGCACGATCGCCAGCAGGGTCAACAGGTTGATGGTAAAACCGAATGCCTGCATAAGAAAGACGGCGCCGATAAGAGACAATGGGATGGCAACTACAGGAATAAGCGCCGATCGTAGAGACCCCAGAAACATAAATATGATGAAAATCACGATAAGCAGGGTTTCGCTGAGGGTCTTGATCACCTCGTGAATGGCGTTGTCGATGTAGGCGGTGCCATCGTAGGCGATACGGCCCTCGAGTCCGTTGGGCAGCTGCTTGTCTATGGCGTCCATTTCCACTCGGGCGCGTTTAATAACGTCGAGGGAATTGGCATTGGGCAGAGGCCAAATCCCCATGAAGACGGCAGTCTGACCAGAGAAGCGCACTTCCGATTCATAATCTTCTGCGCCAAGGACGACATCGCCGATATCTTCGATCCTTACTATTGCGCCGTTTTCCTCGCGAACAACCAGGCGTCTGAACTCTTCTACCGACTGGAGATCGGTATTGGCCGTTAAGTTGACTTGAATAAGCGATCCTTTTGTATTGCCCAGAGCAGCAAGGAAGTTATTGGCCGATAGGGCCTGGCGCACCTGCGTCGGGCTGATATTGAAAGCAGCCATACGGTCCGGCTTGAGCCAGATGCGCATGGCAAAGGTGCGCGCACCAAGAATATCGGCTCGTTGGACACCCTCCAGGGCTGAAAGGCGAGGCTGAACGATACGGACCAGATAATCTGTAATCTCATTCTGCATGAGTACATCCGAGGTAAAGCTCAAGTAGGCGGAGGCGAATTGACTATCGGCGGATTCCACATTGATGATGGGCACTTCGGCTTCCGGCGGGAGGTCGCCTCGCACCTGATCGACTTTTGAGCTGATCTCGGAAAGGGCTTTGATCGGATCATAGTTGAGTTTCAGGCGGGCATTGATGGTGGAGAGTCCCTGGACACTTTGAGATTCAATGTAGTCAATACCGTCGGCGGCAGCGATGACCCGTTCCATTGGAGTAGTGATAAAACCGCGCACCAGTTCAGCCCTGGCGCCCACATAGACCGTGGTTATGGTGACAACGGAATTGTCACTGCGGGGATATTGGCGCACGTTGAGAGTATTGATGGCTTGTAGTCCGGCGATAATGATCAAAAAGTTTATTACCAGTGCCAGAACGGGCCTGCGGATGAAAATATCGGTAAATTTCATGTGCTAACTCTCCGCAGGCCGAGGCGCTAACTTGAATTCGGGAGTCAGGGAATTATCGATCACAACCTCCTGGCCGTTACGAAGTTTAAATGCACCTGTACTCACCACGATTTCTTCGGCTTTGAGCCCCGAGATCACAGCAACGAAATCGCCCCGTTTTTCCCCGAGCCGGACAAATTGCTGACGTACTGTTTTACCTGCGGGTGACCCGTCTTTACCTATTTTTTCTTCGATGACAAAAACCGAATCACTGTACGGCGCATAAAGTACAGCCGTAGCCGGAATGATATGCACCTCCTGTTTTGCCGGTAATACGACGGAGACATTGACATACATGCCTGCGCGAAGCAGCTCGTCCGGGTTGTCGAGCCTGGCCTGCACTCTGATGTTTCGGGTATCTGCATCGACCTCCGGGCTAATGGTGGTGATTTCGGAATTAAAAACCTTTCCGGGAAAGGAATCGGAGGTCACTCTAACGGAAAGACCGGTATTGATTTGGGCCAGCTGTTGCTGAGGCAGGAGAAAATTGACAAATATAGGATCCAGTGACTGCAGGGAGACTATAGCCTGTCCCTCATCGATAACCTGACCAAGATTGACCTGGCGAATTCCAAGACGGCCTGCAAAAGGCGCACGAATGGTTTTTTTGGCGATCATGGCCAGAATATTGTCTGTCTGGGCTAAAGCCTGGGTAAGCTGGGCCTTGCCGCTATCATAGTCAGACTGAGGGATGACCTTATCGGCCAGGAGTTTTTTTGTCCGGTTGAATTCGATCCGGGCGAGTTCCGCAACCGATTCGGCGGATCTGAGTTGCGCCTTTTCAACCTCGATGTCCTGCTGGATGAGCAGGTTTCCGGCTGCAACCCGTGAGCCGGCTTCAAAGGCAATGTCCACCACCTTACCGGTGACTTCGGCAGTGACAATCACTCCTTGTACTGCCTCAAGCGATCCAACCGCTGTAACGAATGTTTCCCAGGAAGCAGTAGCAACCTGCGTAGCGGTAACAACTTCCGGCGGAGGGGAAAATTGTTCGCTCTGGGCGATCATCGACCTGATTTGCAAACCTTTAATGCCTGCAAGCACACCAATGAGTATAATTAAACCAAAAAAAGTCAGAAAAATCGATTTTTTCATGGATGCACTGTCCCCTTAAAAAAGCTATCGATACTCCTTCCACCTAATGTATGATTCTACAGTAAAACGTAATTTAATGGCGACTTTATGTATGTCAATCGATATGCATGGTTTTAAGGTCAGGTTATTTCCAGGGAAATAAAAAATCTTGACTAGCAAACGATAATTAATTACATTTAGGATTGATTATTACTAACTTTTATAGATGCTGACAAAGGATCCGCATGCAGCTCAGAATGACTAATCAGCGGGAAATTATCCTGCGCGAGTTGAGAAAAAGTAAGCGACATCTATCGGCAGATGAGCTTTACGATATAGTCAAAAAAGTCATGCCCCGAATTAGCCTTGCTACGGTTTATCGCAATCTCGAGATACTCTCCGAAGCTGGCTTGATTGGCAAACTGGAAATCAGCGGCAGACAGAAAAGATTTGATTTTGATGTTTCCGATCACGATCACATCTATTGTGTGATGTGCCATAAAGTTGATAACCTGGATATTGAGCGAAAGAATATCGATTCGGAGCAGCTTGGTGCTACGGCAGGATATACAATAACCGGGTATAGGGTTGAAATTATCGGAATATGTCCGGATTGTCAGAAAAAAGAAAAGAGAAAGGAGAAAAACTCATGAGTGGATGTGGATGTGGTTGTGCGTGTAAAACAAATACAGCAGGTGATGAATCCAAACAGGTGCTGGAGGCTTTGGCAAAATCTGCAGCTCCATGCGGTTCCAAAGACATCGCCGATGCAACCGGGCTTGATAAAAAAGTGATAAGCAGTCAGATTACCGCGCTGAAAAAGCAAGGTTTGGTTGATAGCCCCGTGCGATGCAAGTATGGAATAACTGCAGAGGGAAGGGCCAGCTTAGGTTAATTCCGGTAAACTGGAAATAAGCAGGGTAGCATTATAATGGCCATGCAGGTTCGGTAAACAACAATTTTTGAAAATTAAAGAAAACCCGTAAATGGTGTAAGCCTTACGGGTTTTCTTGTCTCATTCCAGTTGAAATTATCAACTTGAAAATGGTATTTCTATTCTACCATGATGTTCATGATCTCATTCAATAAGCAGTTTTTCCTTCAACTGGAGTGCTCAATGCAAGAAATCATCGCAAGAACAAGGACCTTCAGAAGGTTTTTGGAAAAAGAACAAATAAATACAGCTACTCTTGTCGAGCTGATTGATCTGGCTCGATTGGGCGGATCGGCCCGCAATGGCCAGCCATGGCAATACATGATTGCCAATAGCCCGAAATTCTGTGAAAAGATTTTTCCTTTTCTCGGCTGGGCAGGCTATCTGACAGAGTGGAAAGGTCCGATTGAGGGAGAACGTCCCTGTGCCTATATCCTCTGTCTGCTAAATAAAAACCGGCTAAAAGGTACGGAAAGCGAGGCTCAGTTCGACCTGGGGGTTGCAACCCAGAATCTGCTGCTTGGAGCTATGGAAAAAAGGATCGGAGGCTGCCGGATCGGTGCGTTCAATCCAAAACTTGCGTCTCTTTTCAAACTTCCCGATCACTTGCAGCTTTCCTTGGTAATAGCACTCGGCAAGCCGAGAGAGACTGTCATAATCGAAGAATGTAAAAATGAGGATGATGTTCGGTACTGGCGCGATGACCATGGAGTGCATCATGTACCGAAACGATCTCTGGAGAGCTGTCTGATCGAGATGGAGTTGCGTTGAGGCATTTAAAACTCTCGGTAAACGGGAATAAAGCCAGGGGGAGGACTATGAGCGCTAATAAGACTTTTCTACAGCAGATTGATGATCTTAAAAAGGAAGTACGTCAGCTCGATGATGATTTTGACGAAGATGTAGTTGAATCGACGGCAGTGCGTCTGAAAGGGCTCAATTTTTCGCCGCCGGTTATAACCCCGATGGACTCATTTCTAAGATTACGCAGCAAAGGACTGCTGGCTGAAATTGATCGTATTCTGGCCATGCCCGAAGCTGAAGCTTGTGCTCTGGCACCGAACAACACTGAAAAATGTGAAGATCTCAGAGTGCAATATATAACTGTCCTTGTGTTCTACTACAAAAAGCTTTTGGAGTTACGAAAAGGTAACCCTGAAGAATGGGACGAGGTAGACGAACTCTACGTGCATGATTGAATGGCGTTGTAAAAACTCTTCATCTGCGCCGTTACTACAAAATTTCTATCATTACGACGTACTCTGGTACGCCGAAATAATAGAAATTTTGCGTGCCTCGCATATGAAGTTTTTTACTTAGCCATTTGAAATTTTAGCTTTTTACGAGTTTGATTGAATGGGGTCGTAAACTTCATCTGCGTCGTTGACTCAAAAAATACTCGAAGATTTATGACTCCTCCCATTATCAACACTTTCAGCTATCATTACCGGGAAAAGTATGGCCATGGCGTAGGGAAGATCCCTGTCGATATGGGGCAGCCATGCCCCAATCGGCTACATGGCGGCTGCATTTTCTGTCGACCGGCTAGTTTTACTCCTTCCTGTCTTCGAAATGCAGATGATCTTCTCAGGCAGGTGACTGCTGGTAAAAATCATTTATTGAAGGGCAGGTTTAAAAAATACTTTGCCTATTTCCAACAGGAAACCTGTACCTCCCTCCCTGTGGAAGAATTATTGCCGATGTTTCGTCAGCTTGTTGCGGATACCGATTGCGTTGGATTGATACTTTCCACCAGACCCGATTATATAGATGAACAGCTTTTGATTCCGCTTGCGGAACTCATCCATCAAACAGGTAAAGAATGTCTTTTTGAGCTTGGTTTGCAGACCATGCATGAACTGAGTCTGGAATTTCTTAACCGAAATCATACATTTGCAGATTTTCAGGATGCTGTAAGGTTGATCCAAAGACATAGTTGCTTTGAGCTGGGAGCGCATCTGATTTTTGGTATTCCGGGTGAGAGTGACGAGGACATGCTTTGCTCCGTCAGGACGGTCTGCGATCTTGGCGTGAATGCGCTGAAGCTGCATCATTTGCAGGTAATCCGGGAGACTCCTCTGGAGGTACTTTATGAGCAGGGCAAAGCAACTGTGTTCTCCTTAGAGGCATATCTGCTGCTTTTGATGAAAATCCTGCCGATTATCCCTGCTGAAGTGACCATTCACAGACTATGGGCGACTTCTCACCCCGATCTGCTAGTTGCCCCTCAATGGAATGTTCTCGCCAGTACTCTCAGCGAAAAACTGCGGCAAAAGATGAAGGAGAAAGACCTATCCCAGGGTTCCTCGGCAGCGTTGTTTACTGGAGAAGGATAAATGAAAAAAATTCTATCATTTCGGAGTATTAGAGTACGTCGTAATGATAGAATTTTTGTACCCCAAGGGCACTTCCTGCGGGGCGCACAACGATGCAGATGAAGAGTTTTTACGACGCCATCACTCTCTGATAATGCTGTTAATTTTACATCCTGCGCTCCAGAGATCATCAATGAGCGGATCAATATCATCACCTCGAAACCGGATTGTAACAAGGCGGCTCTCTGAACTAAAATCATTGCAGACGGTCATTGTCAGCAGAAGCATTTCATGCATTTTGAAAATATCGAGGGTTCTGTAGATAGACCTGGCTTCACTGTCGATTGACAGCTCGATCCGTACGCCTTCATCATTGCCGCCGAGGATTTCAATAAATGCCTTGAATATGTCCGATTCGGTAATGATGCCCACAAGTTTTTCCTGAACGACAACAGGGATTCCGCCAACTTTATTCTTCCGCATAGTGGCGGCCACTTTTTCCAATGGCTCGGCCGGATCAACGGTGATAGGGTTTATGGTCATAAAAGCTTCGACTTTTGCCTGGTGGGCAAGTGTTCTGGCCGTTTCATCAAAATTGGCATCAATGATCGAAGGCAGGGCGTTTTTAATGTCTTCTTTGCTGAGGATACCGAGAAGATGATTTTCCTCGTCGACAACCGGCAACCTTCTGACTTTATGGCGTAGCATCAAGTCTTTTGCCTCTGCAATGGTACTGTCCGGACGAACTGTAATAACTTCCTTATACATCCATGATTTTACAAACATTCTTCTTCCTATTAATACAAATTCTTGGCGATGATTTGTCCGAGATTTCCGTCAATGAAAAACTCTACCGCGGAACGTTCATCATCAAGGGTTTTGGTCAGGTTGCCGATACGTAGTTTGGTTGAACTTGTAACTTTCCCATGGATGGTAATCCTGGCGTCACTGGTACTGCACGCAGGTTCATTTCGTGAATACGCCGGTGTTGCCGGTATGAGATTGAGTTTCCTGAAAGACGCTTGAACCTGCTGCAGTTCCATCTCGTATTGTTGATAGATTGCATCGGTTTGACACTTTTTTCCTTTACGGGTGCGAATGATTTCCAGTTTACTCTCTATATCAAGAATCTGTTGTTTCAGGCTTTTGTGTTTAAGATAACGTTTGCCATCAACCCCGGCGGCAATAGAGGCAGCCTGGCCATGATGGGACCCGACATCGCCTCCGACAAAATTACCGGCGCAGCAGATAACACTGCCGACTATCTTGCTTTCAGGGCTGCAGAAGATGTCATCGTCTCCAGTGACTGAAGTGTAATATGCACCTTTGCGTATGACAATCCTGCCGCCTGCGATTATTTCCGTCCGCTCGGCAAAGTTAATGTCTGTGTCTCCCTCTGTCTCTAAGCGGGAATTTACGCCCAATATCCCTCCATTGACTACCACATTACCTTTACTGACAATGGCGGCACTTTCAATGTTGCCGCCTATTCTGAGATCCCCCTTGGTTTTCACACTAAAACCCGGATGAACATTGCCTTTAATATCCACACTATCTTTTGACTCTATGTTTCCGACAGAAAAGTCCACATCGCCCGAAATTATCTGTTTGGCGCTCACTTTAACTTCGTTGCCTTTAACAGTAGAAAGAATACCCGATCTGGTAGCGAAAATTTTACCGGTTTCAGGGGAAAAGGCAGCATCACCGGATACTTTTATGCTAATATCCTTGCCTGGCTGCTGGGGAATGGTTTCCCCTAAAACATTGATTCCCGGAGACCCCGATGTTTGTGGTACCCTGACGGCAATAACCTGATTTTCATCGACCCCGGTAAAAATTTTTCGATCCCGATAATCAATTGTTCCGTCTCGCAGAATTGTACCGGGTATAGGGCCTATTTCCAGTTGAAAACGGAGGTAGGCATCCTTGCCGTCAATAGGCAGTATCCCACGAGCAAAAGGAATGCCCTGCAGAGGGCTTTTGAGGCCGGCAAGGTTTTTTAAACTTTCGTTAAGTAGAGTCCTGTCAAGGCCATAGCCGATACCTTCCTCTATTAAAATTGCTTCAAGTTCCTCCGGTTTTAAAAGCTCTTTGCCGGAAAGGGCAGGGTAAAGAGTCATCGATGCTCTCATTTTATCTGCCTGAATATGCACCAACGGTATCATATTAATTTTTACTGAAAGAACCTGGCCACTTTTTCTGCGTTCGAGAAAAGGGTAGCCGGTGATCAACGATTTTATGGTATTGCCATCTTCGGAAACTGCAGTGTTTTCACCGGGTATCAGTTCAATTTCCCTTGAATTGGCTTGCTCGGTGCTATCCCGCTTGTCAGATGTTTCTTTTGATATAAGTATTTGATCTTTACGAATAATTTCTGAAGTGTACGCCTCCGGGATACTATCTTCCCCGACAGACTGGAGGAGCTCGGAAAGAAAATGAATTTTAAAGGATTTCTTCATTAACAAATTTTTGGTCGGTGTTGAATTCATCTTATTGGAATTGCGTACATCTTTTTCTTACTCTACATTTCGGTTATTCGCCAATGAAGTTTAGCGCCTTACTCCTAAAAGTCTGTCATAACAAGAAAACGGAGAATATTTTTAACATTAATAACTTGAACATACCTCCAAGGCACTTATGCCCCTCAAGGGAGGCACTGAACAGAGTCCCCTACAAAGCATGGGGACTAAAAAGAGTCCCCCTCAGAGCATGGGGACCAAAGAGAGTACCCCGCAAGGGGGCACTGAACTGAGTACCCGCAAAGCACGGGCACTATAAAAACACCATCCAAGCGGTGTTAGTTTTTATCGACTGGACGGATTGATAAGCATTACTTATATGTTCTAAGGAAAACCAAATATCGTTTGAGTCGCTGGATGAACTGCAGAGGGGAATATCATGGCTAAAAAGAAAAAGAAAAAATGCTGCGGTAAGGCAAAAAAAAAGGGTGGAAAATGTTGTAGCAACTGCCCGAAGAAAGAGAATTAATTAAAAGAAAAAATAGTTTTCAAAAGCACCTGATTGGCAAGCTAATTGGAAAATGGTACGATAGCCGGACCACTCGCCGGAACACAACTTACTTAAATGACAACCAAGAAGAGCATAGTTAAAAGGATACCCATGGAAGAACAATTTAAAATACGATTTGCCGAGCGCATGAATCAGCTGCCACCTTATTTATTTGGCATGATAAATAAGATGAAAATGGAAAAGCGATGGAAAGGCGATGATGTTATCGATCTGGGAATGGGCAATCCCATTGATCCGACACCGGGACCGGTAACCGATAAGCTCTGCGAGGTTGCCATAGATCCGAAGAGTCATCGCTATCCAGTGGCGGGCGGCATGAAGAACCTCAAACGGGAAATTGCCCTCTATTATAAGCGAAATTACGACGTCGATCTGAGCGGGGAAGAAGATGTTATCTGCACCATCGGTTCAAAGGAGGGCATATCCCATCTCTGCCTTGCTTTACTTGGTCCCGGAGATACGGTCCTGACCCCGGCACCGGCCTTCCCGATCCATGTCTATGCCGCGGTAATAGCGGGAGCCAATGTTCTGCGTATCCAGCTCAGTTCGGAAGATACCATGCTTGCGCAAATCGTTATGATGTGTAAGTCACTGTATCCAGGACCAAAGCTTCTTATGCTCAACTATCCTCATAATCCAACGGGAACCCTCGCTTCAAAGGAGTTTTTCGTTGAAGTTGTGAAACTGGCCAAAAAATATAATTTCATGGTCATTAACGATTTTGCCTACTCCAAGATAACTTTTGATGGACATGTGGCGCCAAGTCTGCTTGAGGTACCGGGAGCTATGGATGTCGGGGTTGAATTCGGCTCCTTCTCAAAATCCTATAACATGGCCGGGTGGCGCCTTGGCTATTGTGTCGGCAACCCTGAGATGATCGGTGGGCTGTCGAAGATAAAGGGTTACTATGATTACGGAATTTTTTCAGCCATCCAGGTAGCGGGAATTGTCGCTATGCGCGATTGCGATGATCAGATAACAGAACAGGTGGCAGTATATCAAAAGCGACGGGACATTCTCTGCGATGGCCTGAGGAAAATGGGCTGGGAGGTTGAATCTCCTAAAGCCGGCATGTTTCTCTGGGTCAAAATTCCCGAGCCATATGTCCGGATGGGATCGATAAAATTTTCCATCGAAATGATGAACCGGGCTAATGTCGCCCTGGCGCCGGGGGCAGGTTTTGGCATCGAAGGGGATGACTATTTGCGGCTGGCCCTGGTGGAAAACGAGAACAGGGTAAATCAGGCCCTCAAACAGATGCGGCGTGCGTTAAAGGAAATCGATAGTGAGGTTGCCGCGGGCACGTTCCAGCTGAGCAAATAAGGAACCCCGATCTGGCCCGATCTCATTCTTTACAGACTCGGGCCAGAAACGCCTTCAAATAACAGGTTTCCGGGATGGCAGGGTGAATAGGATGGTCCGGGCCCTGCGTGCCCTCAAAGAGTACCTGCACATGGCGGTCAAGACGGCGGCCGCCGTTGCGGAGCACATCGAGCAATTCGTCGCGTTGCAAGTGCATTGAGCATGAAGCGGAAAGCAGCAGGCCGTCATCGCTCAGCAATCGCATCGCCAATTCATTAATGCGATGATAGGCTCTCAGGCCTTCTTTGTGGTCTTTTTTGCGCTTTATAAACGCGGGCGGATCGACCACAATAACATCAAATTGTTCTCCCTCCTGTTTGAGTGCTTTCAAGACATCAAAGGCATCGCCTTCTGCACCGCTGAAAATATTCTCAACTCCGTTCAGGGCAGCATTCTTTTCAGCCATTTCCAGAGCAAAACGGGATGAATCGACCGCCATGACTTCTTTCGCCCCAAAAGCAGCAGCTTGAACGCCAAAGCCGCCGATATAGCTGAAAACATCAAGGACACGTTTGCCCTGGACAAATCGTTGCAGCACTGCACGGTTTGGACGCTGGTCGTAGAACCAGCCGGTTTTCTGGCCGTTATGAAGAGGTGCCAGCATCCTGACACCGTTTTCCAGCAATTCGACCTCCTGCGGGGGAGTGCCGTGTGCTGTTACAACTTCCTGTGGTAGTCCTTCAAGGGGCCGCATACTGCTGTCGTTTCGAAGGAGAATAGATTCAGGATTCAGCAGAGTTTTCAGAGCGTCGATTATTTCAGATTTCAGCACTTCCATTCCGGCAGTGTTGAGCTGGATGCTGAGATGCTTTCCGAAGCGGTCGACGACAAGACCTGGCAGCAGATCACTCTCACCATAGACCAGGCGATAAAATGGTTGGTCGAATAAGCGGCTGCGCAGGCTCAAGGCTTGCTCTAACCTGTGGAGCAAAAGAGCATGGTCAAGGATATGAGGTTCGCGGCTGAACAATCGGCCACAAATAAGTGAATGGGGATTGACGTAGGCGATGCCGAGAAACTTGCCGCTGTGTGCTTCGACCCGAACTTGTTCGCCGCGTTGAAATTGTTTCAGCGGCGTTTCTTTGCCATTTATTTCATTGCTGTAAATCCAAAGATGACCGCCTTGCAGCCGTCGTTCTTCGTGGCGGTTCAGGCGTAAAGTTTTAAGTTCCATCATGATTTGATAATATTGTAATAATCCTGCCGTAAAGAATCTGTTTTATGTATATGGTAA
>Ga0214472_10007645_pt1 | contig 11299 bp, 17 predicted proteins | sample RVTome_6_FD_207662 | JGI IMG/M metagenome (GOLD analysis project Ga0214472, IMG submission 207662) | Soil microbial communities from uranium-contaminated site in the Upper Colorado River Basin, Wyoming, United States - RVT140D175 | ecosystem: Environmental > Terrestrial > Soil > Contaminated >...
ACCAGCCCGCGGGAAGAGGGCTGGCCTCAGTCCGTGGAAGCGGAGGGAGTGGGGGACGGCACGGAAGAGGTGGAGGTTTCCTTCGAGGAAGACCCCGACCCTTCTTTGGGCTTCGACCCCTCCTTGGTCTTTGACCCGTCGCCCTTCTTCGAAGAGCTGGAGGCAGCGCGAGCGTCGGTGCTGTAGAAGCCGGGGCCTTTGAAGACCACCCCCCGTGCGTGAAAGACCTTCTGCAGGTCGCCACCGCATTCCTTGTGGCGGCGCAACGGCTTCTCAGAGAACGACTGCACCTTTTCGATGGTGGCGCCGCAGGACTTACAGACGTATTCGTAGGTAGGCATGGAGATCTGACCGCTGGAAGGGGGTGGACCGCGAGCGTACAACCGCAAGGCACTCACTTCCATTCCAGCACCGGGCAATATGATCGCCCTCGATGTCAAATGGTCTGGCGATCCCGCTTGCACTCGTTGCCGCCTATGTCGTGGGCAGCATCGATTTCGCGGTGATCGTCGCTCGAATGCGTGGTGTCGACATCCACCAGGCCGGAAGTGGCAACCCGGGAACCTCGAACGTGCTCCGCACCTTGGGCCGGCTGCCGGCGGCGATGGTTCTCGTCGGGGACATGCTGAAGGGCACCGTGGGGGCGGCGATGGGATGGGTGGCGTCAGGTGTTGTCGACCCCTCGGCTGCTGCCGATCCGATGGGCCCATGGGCGTTTGCTGCCGGGTTCGCCGCGGTGGTCGGGCATTGCTATCCGATCTTCCACAAGTTCAAGGGGGGCAAGGGAGTGGCCACCGGAGCCGGGGTGCTCTTGTTCACGGTGCCGTTGGCCGCGGTGATCGAGCTGGCGCTCTGGGGAGTGATCGTGAAGTTGACCAAAACGGCGTCGATAGGGTCATTGGTGATCATGGTGATAACCATCCCGATTCTGATCTGGCAGGGCGTCGAGGGTGTCTCGTTGGCGTGGGTGGCCCTGATCATCGCCCTCATCGTCTGGCGGCACCGGGGGAACATCCAGCGCATGGTGGCCGGCAGGGAGCCCAAGGTGACGACATGAGAATCGACGTGGCGGTGATTCCGGCTGCTGGTAGAGGGACCCGGATGCGCCCGGCCACCCGAGTGGTGCCGAAGGCGCTTCTCACCGTGGTCGACCGCCCCGCCATCCAATACGCAGTCGAGGAGGCGGCACGGGCCGGCGCCAAGGAGGCTGTGGTGATCGTCGACCTCGACGTCGGCCATCTGGTGGCACAACATTTCAATCTCGAGGGACCGCTTCCGGGATTGGAGGACATCCATCTCCGCCCGATCGTCCAAGAAGAGCCATTGGGCCTCGGCCATGCCGTGAACGAGGCCGCCGACGTCGTGGGTGACCGGCCTTTCTTCTGTCTTCTGGCGGACAACATCGTTCGGCCCGGAGCCGATGTGCTGGCCTCACTCGCCGCAGGGAGCGGTGACGGGTCGGTCTCGGTGGTCTGTCTTCGCCATCTCAGCGACGAGTTTCTCTCGAAGTACGGGGTAGTCGTCCCTTCCTCGCCTGTCGAGCAGGGGTATCTGGTCCTTGGTGGGGCGGTTGAGAAACCCGGAATCGACGAGGCTCCCTCCCGGCTGGGGCTCGTCGGCCGCTATCTCTTCACGCCGGAGGTCTTCGAGCTCCTGGACAGGACGCAGCCGGGGAGCGGAGGCGAGATCCAGCTCACCGACGCCATTGATGGATTGGGAAAGGCAGGGCGTCTGCGGGGCTATGTGGCAGACGTCGACCTCCTCGACATTGGTACCCCCCTCGGGCTGCTCGAAGCCTCGGTGGTGCTCGGCGCTGATCAATTCGGCGAGGAGTTCACGACATGGCTGGAGGGTCGTCCCGGCTCGTGAAGTCGCTGGAGGAAGCCCGCTCCGAGGTGTTGCGCACGGTCCAGGCCCTGGATACCGAGCCGGTCTCGATTTGGGAGGCTGCGGGTCGGGTCCTCGCCTCGGATGTGATCGCCGGGGAGAGCGTTCCGCCGTTCCAGAACTCGGCGATGGACGGATACGCCGTGCTTGGCGCCGACGTGTCCGAGCCGGGGGCGATCCTCGAGGTCATCGGAGATCTGGCCGCGGGGTTCGTGGCGGGGTCACGGGTCGGCCCGGGTCAGGCGTTGAAGATCATGACCGGTGCCCCCATGCCCGAAGGGGCGGACACAGTCGTCAAGATCGAGGACACCGACGGTGGTGCCGAGCGGGTGAGGGTGGTCCCGGCGGTCGGCGTGGGGACCTCGGTGCGGGCGGCGGGGGGTGACGTGGCGGCGGGCAGCCTCGTCTTCGCGGCCGGGACCCGGCTCACCCCGATGCATGTCGGAGTGCTGGCGACAATCGGCGTCGCCTCCCCGACGGCGCATCGACGCCCCCGGGTTGCCTTCATGTCGACCGGCGACGAGCTGACTCCTGTGGGGAGCGGACCACTGGAGCCGGGCATGATCCGGGACTCGAATCGGCCGATGGTCAAGGCGCTTCTCGAGGACGCCGGCGCCGAGTTGATCGATCTGGGGATCGTCCCCGATGACGAGGCGGCGCTGGAAGCCGCCTTCGAAACCGGATCGTCTGCGGACGCGATCGTCTCCACCGGCGGTGTCTCCATGGGGGACTATGACGTCACCAAGAAGGTGCTCGAGGGCAGTGCCTTGGTCGGGTTTTGGCAGGTAGCGATCCAGCCGGCGAGACCGTTCGCGTTCGGCAAGGTGGGTGAGGCTCTGTTCTTCGGTCTCCCCGGCAACCCGGTTTCGGTCCTGGTGTCCTTCGAGCAGTTCCTGCGCCCTGCGCTGCTGAAGATGCAGGGGGCGACCAGGATCCTCCGCGAACAGGCCCCGGCGGTGGCCGGGGAGCGGATCGTCACCGATCCGGACAAGACCGTTTTCGTCAGGGTGAGAATCAGTGGAGAACGAGAAGGACGCCCGATCGTCGTGTCATCGGGAGGCCAGTCGTCGAACGTGCTCTCTGCGGCGGCAGCGGCGGACGCCTTCGCTTTGGTCCCGAGGGGGACGTCGGTTGTAGAGGCTGGTGAGAGCGTGGTCATCGAGAAGTTCAAGAGCCCCGAGACGAGGGAGTGGACCGATGGAATCTGAAACCGATCTGACCCATCTCAACGCGACGGGAGAGGTGCACATGGTCGACGTGGGGAGCAAGGACGTCACCGATCGTGAGGCAGTGGCCGAGGCTCACGTTCTCATGTCGGAAGACCTCGTTTCGCGCTTCTTCGCGGGCGATCTCCCCAAGGGGGAGGCTGCTGCCGTGGCCCGGGTGGCCGGGATCGCCGCCGCCAAGAAGACCGCCGATCTCATCCCCTTGTGCCACCAGATCCCGCTGAGCGGTGTGGATATCGGGCTGGAGCCAACTGGGCATGGAATTCGGGTGCTTGCTACCGTTCGCACCAAGGGGCGTACCGGTGTCGAGATGGAGGCCATGACCGCGGTGTCGGTCGCGGCCCTCACTATCTATGACATGGTCAAGGGAGTGGAGCGAGGAGTGACCGTGGAGACGGTGAGACTTCTGAAGAAGTCCGGAGGGAGGTCTGGCACATGGGAGAGGGAATTGAGTCGTTGATTCAGCGTGGGTCACCCCACTACGCTCGCGTCCGGACGGAGTGATCGCAGGGTATGCAAACAAGCGTCATCATCGGCCTGCTGGTAATAGCCGCAATCTGGAGTGTGTACCTCCTGCCTTCCGTCTTCGGTGACCGCCAGAACGCTCCTTTGAACTCCACCGAGGAGTTCGACCGTTGGACCCACCTCATCGCCGACGTCCAGAAGCGGCCGTACAGCAAAGGTGAAGTCGGCCAGCGGGACGTGATCCGGCTCCGGAGGCGGAGGGCGATGGCGATCCTGATCGGTGTTGCCCTGATCACGGCCGGTCTGGCCTGGTGGCAGAACTCGATGGCTTTGCTGTTGGTCCATCTCTTCGTCGACTCCTTGATCGCCCTCTACGTGGCGGCGTTGGCGCAGATGAAACAGCGACGGCAGTGGCGCCTCAAGGTCAGCCACGTGTCGGAACGACCCGAGTGGGAGGAACCCAAGGTTCGGGTCATCGCCAACTGACGCGATGGAATTCGACTTCGCAGACGACGCCCGCTCCATTCTGGACGGTCGCTTTGTTGCCAGAGAGAAGGGTTTCACCGGCTCCCGCCTGGTGATTCGAGCCTCGGCAAACGCGATTCGCGCCTTGCATCGCAACGAATGGAACGAGGCGAGCAAGTTGATCGAGCAAGCTGGGAATCTCCTGGCCGAGATCATGGAGACACTCGCCGGTCATCCGGACATCCTCCATGCCGGGTTCGTCCCCGACGCCGCCAAAGAGTACGCGGAGGCGCGGATCACCGAGGCTCTGTTCAAGCAGGAGCCGGTGCCCGGTTTCACCGAGCTCGGCATCGACCCGGTGCCGTATCTCAACGGTCTGGGGGAGGCGGTGGGAGAGATGCGGCGCCGGATGCTCGACCTGTTGCGTGACGGTGAGGTGGCCGGGGCGAAGAAGGCGCTGGAAGCGATGGACGAGATCGTGGACCTGTTGGCGTCAATGGATTATCCAGACGGGATGACCTCTGGCCTGCGCCGGACCACCGACGTCGCCCGCTCCCTCGTGGAACGCTCCCGCTCCGACCTCACCGCGACCGTGGTGCAGGAACGGCTCCGAGAGGACCTGGCCAAGCCCCGTTCCTAATGCAGGGCGTCACGGATGTGTGACGGGTTGCATTGAGAATCCAGGGAACGGTGGAGAATCCGCCCCCCGATACAATCCCCACCTCCCGCAAGGGGCTGTAGCTCAGCCTGGCAGAGCACCTCGTTCGCAACGAGGGGGTCACGGGTTCAAATCCCGTCAGCTCCACTGGACGCCCTGGTCAGGGCAATGTCAGCGTGTCCGGCCGATCGCTGAAGCCACGATCCTGGAGCCTCACGCTCCACAGGAGGCCCACAGGATGCTGCGGTCGAAGCACCTCATCTTCTCCGAGGTGCTTTCTCACTCCATCTCACATCGATCAACCTTCAAAGGAGGTGCCCTTGCGCCGTGCCACAGCCACCACTCTGAACGAAGGCCTAGCACCTCATAGCTGACGAGGGGGTCACCGGATCGAATCCGGTTTACTCAATGCGGGTGGGGGAGTCGGACGGTGGACCACCGGCTCACCCTTGGACGAGGGCGGTTTCTGGTTGCCCGCCTGCTCGTTCGGGCGCCGTCCCTGCCCATCATCCAATCCGAACGCGCCAGACTGGCCGCATCGTGAAGAAGATCGGCTTTCTCTCGTTCGGCCACTGGTCGGACTCTCCTCACTCCCAGGTGCGCACCGCCTCGGACGCGCTCCTCCAGTCGATCGAGCTCGCTGTCGCCGCCGAGGAGCTAGGTGTCGACGGCGCCTACTACCGGGTTCACCACTTCGCCCAACAGCTCGGCTCGCCGTTCCCTCTTCTATCGGCTATCGGCGCACGCACCAACCGGATCGAGATCGGCACCGCAGTCATCGACATGCGATATGAGAACCCGTTCTACATGGTCGAGGATGCCGGGGCCGCCGACCTGATCGCGGGTCGGCGCCTCCAGTTGGGGATCAGCCGGGGGTCACCGGAACAAGTGATCGACGGTTTTCGGTATTTCGGGTACGCGCCTGCTGAGGGCGAGACCGACGCCGACATGGCGAGAAGACATACCGACGTGTTCTTGGAGCTGCTCGAGGGGAAAGGGTTTGCCGAGCCGAACCCGCGGCCTATGTTCCCCAACCCGCCCGGTCTGCTCCGCGTCGAACCGCATTCAGAAGGCCTGCGCGATCGGATCTGGTGGGGCTCAGGTTCGAACGACACGTCGGTCTCGGCTGCTCAAAAAGGGATGAACATGCAGACGTCCACGTTGAAGTTCGACGAGAGCGGCGAGCCACTCCACCTCCAACAGCGAAAGCAGATCGAGGTCTATCGGGAAGCCTGGAAGGAAGCCGGCCACACCCGTGAGCCCCGGGTATCTGTCAGTAGGAGCATCTTCGCTCTCGTCGATGACCGGGAGCGCGCCTACTTCGGCGTTGGCAGGCAGGAGAGCGACTAGATCGGGTACATCGACGAGAACACCCGGGCCATCTTCGGTCGTTCCTACGCAGCCGAACCGGACGTCCTCATAGAGCAATTGGCTGAAGATGAGGCCATCGCAGCCGCCGACACCCTCCTGCTCACCGTGCCCAATCAGCTTGGCGTCGAATACAACGCTCACGCCTTGGAGAGCATCGTGAAGTACGTCGCACCAGGACTTGGTTGGCGCTGACCTGGGGGACGCCTCGTTCGAGGCTCAGCCTCATCAAAGAAGCTGACTACCTTCATTTCCTGGTCCGTGTCGGGCTCCACGACGTCGCTGCGATAGCATGATAGCCGTGCTATCATGTTCACGTGATCCGAAGCTTCGGTGATCAGGCGACTGAAGACCTCTTCGATGGTCGGAACACGAAGGTTGCCCGCCAGAGGTTGCCTCGGTCTCTGTGGAACGTGGCTGCGAGGAAGCTCGACGCACTCGATCAGGCCGAGATCATGGACGACTTGCGGGTACCTCCCGGGAACCGCCTGGAGGCGCTTCGGGGAGATCGTCGCGGTCAGCACAGCATCCGGATCAATGACCAATATCGGATCTGTTTCCGTTGGACGGATTCGGGTCCGGTCGACGTTGAAATAGTCGACTATCACTGAGGTGAGACATGGTCCGTGTTCCAACCAATCGAGTCCCTACCCATCCGGGGGAGATGTTGCTTGAAGAGTTCCTCGAACCGCTGGGGATAACTCAGCGGGAGTTGGCGGACGCCATCGGTGTGCCCTATCAGAGGGTCAATGAGATCGTCAACGGGCGCCGCGGGATGACGCCGAGCACCGCCCTGAGGCTCTCGCGGTACTTCGGCACGTCGAGTGGCTTCTGGATGAACGGTCAGATGCGATGGGACCTATACCACGCGCAGCAGAATGAGGGCGATGAGGTCCGCCGGATTCGTCCCCATCCTCGGCGTGAGGCCGTGTCCTAGGTCCACGCCGCTGAGGCCGGGTGTTCACTTCGCCTCACAACACCTCACGTCGCTCGCCCCCCACACCCGCTCCACAAACCCACAAATGGACGCCGTTGTCCCTGGTCACAGCAGTTTGACCACATCTTTCGCAACGAGAAGGCCGCGGGTTCAAATCCCGTCAGCTCCACAATTTGAACTTGTACTAGTTGACAAAATGCTCGAGCCTGATTCAGGCCCGACGAAGGTTCTCAGCCATATGCGCCCCACGCCGCTCCACAGGCGTGCAACAGGATCGGGTCCGAAGCACCTCTCAACCTGAGAGGTGCTCATGGTGGTGTCGGGCTGCTCGCGCGTGCTTGATCGCTAGGTCACGTTCCGGTGTGGCCGGTTTGGGACGCCTGCTTGCGCTCGTGGATCGCCTCACACCTAACGAGGAGGTCGCGGCTGCCAGTTCGCCGGCCCCACCGTGGGGCATGGTTGAGGAGACCACCTCTCAGTTAAGGATGTGGTCGTTGGGTCTGACCTAGTAATCGCCAGCCGTTCCTGGTGGCTCGTAGCCCGTGAGACTTCGCCTGGATCTGGGTCCAGTCCTCGGTCCTCGGTCCTCGGTCCTCGGTCCTCGGTCCTCGGTCCTCGGTCCTCGGTCCTCGGTCCTCGCGCAATCGTGCCTATAGCACGAGCAGCAACAAACCCGCTGCCAAGCTCGCTGCGTTCACTACTTCGCATCTAGAAGCGGCATCGGGCCTCAAATCAAGCAGGTCTTGGAATCGGGACCAGCTGTGAGGCACCGTGGCGCTTGTTGGGCCCTACCCTCGTTCTGTTCTTGGTCGATGAACTTGCCGCGTCGAGAAAATTCGTCACATATCGCCCGTGTGCGGTGTCTTCTTATGTGACGACAGGGAGAAACTTCGATTGCCAAAACGATCTTCGGTAGGGGATGGGGAGAGGGAGCTGATAACGGCTCTCTACCCGACCTTGCGGAGGATCGCGGCGGTGGCGGGCTCTGTTGATGTCGAGCCGGACGATCTGGTTCAGGAGGCGCTGGTGAGAGTGTTGAGGAAAGGGGCCATCTCCGACCTCGACAATCCGCTGGCTTATCTTCAGAGGTCCATCGTGAACCTGGCCTCGAACCAACGGCGCAGCCTCGGTCGTCGGCGGAAGGCTGTAGCTCGGCTTTCTGTCGAAGAGAGCTGGTCGCCCAGCTATCCGGCCGATATCGAAGCGATTCTCGATCTTCCTCCAAGGCACAGGGCCATCCTCTATCTCGTCGAGGTGGAGGGTGTGCCCTATGCGGAGGCGGCGGATCAGTTGGGGATGACCACGTTGGCGGCGAGAGCGATGGCGAACAGAGCCAGAAAACAGGCTCGGCTGGCCATGGAGGTGGCCGGTGGCTGACTTCAAGAGCAAGCTGCAACAGCTCAGTGAGAGAGGGACCCCTGTCGGCGCGGAGGAGTTGATCGAGCGTATCGAGGCCGAATTGGCCGGCGATCCCCTGGTCGTTGCTACCAAGCGACGAGAGGGAGTTTTCATGACCAAGACAGATCAACCGGTGACCACGAAGGGTCCGGGTCCGGGCCGTGGACTGGCCTGGGCCGCAGTGGTGTTTGTCGCCATTCTGGCCGTGGCCGGATTGTATTTCGCCTTAAGTGGGGATGACAGCCAGGTGGTCGACCAAACGACCGTCCCCACCCCGACCACGGTCCTCGAGCCCGAGCCCGAGGCCATGTCTGATGGCGAGATCATCGAGGCTGGTGCCGCCGCCGTGTACTCCGGAGATGCCGCGACAGCAGCGGGGCTGTTCGATCTGGCGCATCCCAACGACGAGGAGATAGCCACGGAGGCCGCATATCAGGAAGCCATCGGAGGGCACGTGGACCTCGATTGCACCGAGCCGGGGACCAGTGGTGATGCTTTCGACTGCATCTACCGTTACGGAAACTCATTGACCGATGCCATCGGATTCGTCGATCCCGGCGAGACATTCAAAGTGAGGGTCAGCGACGGGCAAATCGTTGAGTTCGCGTTCCCCGCCCACCACTGGGCGCTCCAATCGATGGGGTCGTTCCTCGCCTTGGAGGGGTCGTACGACGGCTACGACAAGTGCATCGACACCGGTCCGTTCAACACATTGTGCGCCGCGATCCAACTGGAGAACGTCGAGGCTTGGGCGGATTGGTATCAATCGCGAGATGACCTGGCTGTTGTCCAGGATGTGATCTCGAGTTGGTACGGCGGGGACTGTGTGACAGCGGCGGTCTTGAGCGGCGTCGCTTCTGGTGCTTGCTCGGACCCGACCAACCCATTTTCCCTCAAACTCCAATACGAATCGATCCTGGGGGCCCAGGTGTCGCTGGAGAACTGTGAGTCGGCGTTTGAGGGGGTCGTCCGATGTGACGTCCACTACTCGAACTCGCTCAACGAGGCAGTGGACAAGCCGGCCGCGGTAATCAACAGACCGTTCGAAGTCATCAGAACGATAGGTGCCCGTGGCTGGCACGAAGCCCGATACCCGGAGGACGCCGAGCTCAATGAGAGCTTCCAGGCTTTTGCTGAGGGTGGTGAGCTCCAGGAGGAGTATGCGGCCGCCGGCTGTGCTTCGGCACGGACGCCCGAGTGCGCCCAACTCATCATGGACAATCTCGACGACTGGGCCGCCTGGTACCAGGACCGTCAATGAACACCCCGAGCCGGGAGGGACGCCATGCCCTCCCGGCTCTGGCATCTGCTCCGATGATCAATCTTCCCGGCCCGGTCACCCCTCGCTGATTGTTCAGCTCCAGCTCCGGAAGTCTCGATGACGTTCCTCTCGTCTCGTCAGTTCCTCACTTGTCTGCGTTCACATGCCGAAGTGCCGAAGCCATCCGGTTGGCGAGCCGCAACGACCTCAACGACTCCTATGTCGTGGTTGTCGAAGACACCATCGGCACCGGTGTCGCCATCACCTCCACTACGAATTCCCGCGTGAGGGCAGACATGGTGCTGATGCCAACCGACAACGGGGGCGCCGTCTTCTCGGTGGGCACGATGGCCTGGCTGGGTTCCTTGTCGCACAACGGCTACCAGAACGCCGTGTCACGGATCACGAGAAACGTGCTGGATCGATTCCTGGTCGAGAGACCCATTTCGTGATCAAAGCCTGCGGCCGCCTGGTTCTACGACCAGGCAAGTGGAAGTGACTGTCAAGTCTCACGGGGTCTCACGTCGCTCGTTCCACAGCCGCTCCACAAGCCCGTCAACGGGAGCCGTTTCCCCTGGTCAGAGGTGTTTGACCACATCTTTCGCAACGAGGGGGTCACGGGTTCAAATCCCGTCAGCTCCACGTTTTCGTCTTGTCCTATTTGGAGAATCCTTCCTTCCTCATTTCCCGCGCGAGGTGGTGCAGGGAACCCGCGCGCCACAGAGACTCCACAGAAGTCGCTGCGAGGTCACACCATGACCACCTCGTACAAACGAGGAGTCACGGATTCAAATCCCGTCGCCGAACAACTCGACGGTTTCCTTGCCAGGCGTAACCGGCTGATTTCTCCGACTCCTGCTTACCCGGTCCTTCAGCAGGTAGCCGACGCCTGACGCCGACTCGCCGAGGATCTGCATGGCCAGTGGCACTTCCACACGGGAGAGGACCAGCACCGCCAATGCTTGGCGCCTATGGACAGTGCCGCCCGCGGACCCTCGTCGGTGTGGGTCGGTGGCATCCGGATGTCGATGATGGCGACGTCCGGCGGGTTATCGGCGACCAGGACCAGCAGCTTGTCGGCTGTGCCTGCGGTCCCGATCACCTCCATGTCGTGTTCGGTGAGCAGCCTCACCGGGCCCTCGCACAGCATGAGGCTGTCGTCGGCGACCATCACGCGCATGGGATCTCTGCCCTCAGCCTGGTCCCACCTCCGGGCGGGCTCCACACCATCAACCGGCCCCCGACTGCTTCGACGCGATCGGCCAGGCCGCGCAGCCCCGACCCGTCTCTCGCGTAGGCGCCACCGACACCATCGTCATTGACCTCCACCACAAGAGTGTCACCATCGATCTCAACGTCGATCGTCGCCGTGGAGGCCTGGGAATGCTTGGCCACGTTGGCCAGCGCCTCGCTCACCAGATAGAAGGCCGCCAGCTCAGCGGCCCGGGTGATGCCTTCCAGAGACACGGTCGTCACCTCGACGGGTATCGGGGCTCTGGTGGCAAGGGACTCCAGGGCAACGGCAAGGCCGTGATCGATGAGAGCGGCGGGATGAATCCCATGGGCGAGGTTGCGCAACTCCTGCAGACTGGCCGCCACCTCCGATCTCGCCTCGTCGACACGGGCCCGCAGAT
>Ga0214472_10007646_pt1 | contig 11299 bp, 9 predicted proteins | sample RVTome_6_FD_207662 | JGI IMG/M metagenome (GOLD analysis project Ga0214472, IMG submission 207662) | Soil microbial communities from uranium-contaminated site in the Upper Colorado River Basin, Wyoming, United States - RVT140D175 | ecosystem: Environmental > Terrestrial > Soil > Contaminated >...
TCGCGGTTCATGCGCATGTCGAGCGGGGCGTCCTGGGCATAGGAGAAGCCGCGCTCGGCGTCGTCGATCTGCAACGAGCTGACGCCCAGGTCGAGGAGGATGCCGTCCGCGTGATCGGCCCCCGCGACCGCGAGCGCGCCCGCGATGTCGTCGTACTCGGCGTGGTGCGCGCGGAACCGGTCGCCGAAAACCGCCAGCCGCGCCGAGGCGAGCGCGATGGCCTGCGCGTCCCGGTCGATGCCCACGACAATCGCGCCGGGACACCTGCGTAGGAGCGCCTCCGTGTGACCGCCCATGCCGAGGGTGCCGTCGATGGCCACGGCTCCTGGGTGATCGAGCACGGGAGCGAGGAGGTCGACGCAACGCTCAAGCATCACCGGCGTGTGCCGCCGTGCCGCGTCGTGCTCCATGCCGACCCCTTCTTGTCTAGACCCGTGTGCCGTGGTCTCCCTCCGGCTCTCTGGCGGGGGGAAGTCCGTCAGAGTTGCGCGGGAGGAGGCCGCGGCACACGGGTTGTCACATGTCTTGAAAAACCTCCGCCGCGGTTGCGGCGTAGTCGTCCTCGCCACGGGCGAGGTACTCGTTCCATGCGTCGACATCCCAGATCTCCACGCGCGAGCCGAGCCCCACGACGGCGACGTCGCGGTCGATCCCCGCGTACTCGCGGAGGGGATGCGACAGGAGAATGCGCCCCTGCTTGTCGGGAATGTCGTCGCTCGCGTAGCCGAGGAAGTTCCTGAGGTAGTCGCGCGCGTTCTTGTTCTCGAGCGGCGCCCTGCGGAGGCGATCGTGAATCGCGGTGAACTCGTCGAGCGGGAACAGGAAGATGCAGCGGTCCAGTCCGCGGGTGGTGACCAATCCCGACGCGAGGCGGCCGCGGAATTTCGCGGGGAGGATCAGTCGGCCCTTGTCGTCGAGGCGCGGCGTGAACGTGCCGAGGAAGACCCCGGTGGGTCCCAAACCGTGTGTCGGCTCAGCCACCCCACACCCCCTCTCAGCGCCACGACTCGCCAGATGTCCCCACTTTACTCCACTTCCCTCCACTTTGCCTCCGTTTCCGGGAAGATTCCTCCACTCCTCGTCCCGCGGCTGGATTGGAGCCCGGGGGGTGTCAGATCGTTGCGAATCGCTTAGGCTCGCCTAAGACAGCAAAGGAGCGTTATGAGCCACCCCGTGCCGACCGCCGCCGAACTGAACGACGTCGCCGAGATCACCTTGCGCATCCGCGCGTCGATCTCCACCGTGCTCAGCGGGCTCGACCCCGCGATCACGGCGACGCTGGCGACGGTCCTCGCCGAAGGTCATCTCCTGATGGAGGACGTGCCCGGCGTCGGCAAGACCACGCTCGCCCGTGCGCTCGCTCGCAGCATCGACGGCAGTGTGGGCCGCATTCAGTTCACCCCCGACCTGCTGCCGTCCGACGTCACCGGCGTCAGCATCTTCCGCGCCGACGATCACCGATTCGAGTTCCGGCCCGGACCGATCTTCGCCAATGTCGTCATCGCCGACGAGATCAACCGCGCATCACCCAAGACCCAGTCCGCGCTGCTCGAGTCGATGCAGGAGCGATCCGTCACCGTCGACGGCAACACCCGCGCGCTGCCGTCGCCCTTCATCGTGGTGGCCACCCAGAATCCCGTGGAGATGGAGGGGACCTATCCCCTGCCCGAGGCCCAGCGCGACCGCTTCATGGCGCAGGTCTCCGTTGGTTACCCGTCGCCCCGGGACGAGATGGCCATGCTCGCCAGCCACGACGGCATGAATCCTCTGGCCGCCGTGGTCCCGGTCGCCACCACCGCGGACCTCGAGGTCGCGATCGGCATCGCCCGCCGCATCTATGCCGCCCCGGCGATCAAGCAGTACATCGTCGACCTCGTGACGGCCACACGACAGGAGTCCGGGTTGCGCCTTGGCGCGTCGCCGCGTGCGGCTCTCCAGCTCCTGGCGGCTTCGAAGGCGCGCGCCGCAATGGCGGCGCGCAACCACGTGCTGCCCGACGACGTGAAGGCTCTCGCCGTGTCGGTGCTGTCGCACCGCCTCATCCCCTCGACGGAATCGCGCCTTGCGGGGCGCACCGCCCAGCAGATCATGAGGGAGACGCTGGCGCGCACGGCAGTTCCCACCGAGGCACGTGACGCTCCGGCTCCGCGCGAGCGCGCTGTCGAGCACGCACCGGTCGCACCCACGACATGACCGCAACCGAGGCCGGAGCGGGCCGAACCGAGTCCGCCTTCACAGCGCGGGGGGTCGGCCTCGGCTCCGCGGGAATCGTGCTCGCAGGCCTCGGAGTGGGGCTCGCGACACCGATCCTGGTCTACGTGGGCGTCGCCATGACCGCGGCGTTCACGGTCAGCTGTGTGTGGATGCTGTTGTCGATCAACGCCTTCCTGCACCGCTTCCCGTTCGCGCGGCGCGAGGTGACGCCACGCCCCCTCACCGCGGGGGTTCCTGGCACGGTCACGGTAAAGATCCAAGCGGGAACGGCTCGCTCGCATGGGCGCGTCCGGCGGGCGATGACGGAGTCGCTCGACATTCGCGAACAGGCGGCGGCCGAGCTCACCGGCGGTATGGGCACCAAGGCGTCCGTGACGCGCACGCCCACGGCACTCACCCTCACATACTCCCTCCTGCCCTCCCGACGCGGTCGCTGGGCGTTGGGACCGGCGCTCGTTCACACCTCGGATCCGCTGGGCGTGCTCTGGGCGGACACCTCCGTGGGAGACGCGGAGTTGGTGCCCGTGTGGCCGGCCGTCGTCGACCTGTCCGGCACCGCGGGCGCGCTCATGGGGCACGCCGACCGCGTCGTGCTCGGCGCGCGCACGCCCTCCCCCGACGACGCGTCGCTGCGCGACTATCGCGAGGGCGACGACATGCGCCGCGTTCACTGGCCAAGTTCGGCTCGGCGCGGCACGATGCTCGTGCGGTCGGACGAGCGCGCCGGGAGGCGCCCCGCCACGGTGATCATGGACCTGCCGACCGAGTCGGTCGCGCTCGAGTGGAGCATCTCCGTCGCGGCCTCGATCGCGCTGTCCGTGCTGAGCTCGGGTCACCCCGTTCGCCTGCTCGGCGCCGGCCTCGACCCCGACCTCCTGCGACACCTCGGCGAGCGCGGGGGTGAGGCCGGGCGCGCCGCGCTGCTCAATCAGACCGTCGACCTCAAGCCCCCGGTGTCGCGCGCGGCAGGGACGAAGAACCTCGTCAATGCGGCCCGCCAGACGGCGCACGACGCGCCGCAGGGCGAGGTCGTCGTCGGCGTGTTTGAGCCGCTCGAGCGCGAGGCACTTGACGCCCTCGTGCCGATCGGCGAGGCCGGGCGTGCGTGGGCCATCGTGCGGGCGCTTGATCACGTCAAGGACGACGAGGCCGCCCAGGTCACCGTCACCGCGCTGCGCCGAGCTGGATGGCGCGCGACCATTGCATCGGCCTCCAGCGATCTCGCCACGGTGTGGACATCGCTGCTCACGTCGGGAGACATGGAATGACGGCGCCGGCCACCGCGCGGTCGCCGTGGATCATCACGGCACTGACGGCCACGACGACGTTCCTCGGCATCTTTGCCCTGTCCTCGCTCGTCGCGTCGGGTGCATGGATGCGCACCGTTGCCGCAGTCCTGCTCGTGACCGCCGCTTCCGTGATCGCGGCGCGGATGGCGGTGCGGTCGCGCATCGTCCCCACCCTGGTGGGCGTCGGCGTGTCCGTCGTCGTGATGATCCCGCTGTTCGCGGTGGACGACGAGGGCGTGCGCAAGCTGCTGCCCACGCCGTCGGGCATCGGTGCGTTGATTCGCGCATTCCGCGACGGCGTCGCCTACGCGGCGAATTCGCCCGCGCCGGCCGAGGCGACCCGGCCGCTCATCGCGCTGGTGTGCGCCATCGCCATCGTCCTCTTCCTCGTCGCCGATCATCTCGCGGCGTCGTGGGGGGCCGTCGCGACCTCGGGGCTGATTCTGCTGCTGCCGTGGATGCCCGCGGTGTTCCTCCAGTTCCGCGTCCCGGTGTGGGCGCTCCTGACGGCCGTCGCGTGCTGGCTCATCGCGATGGGGGCGGCACGCGGGCAGGTCGGACAGCATCGACCCCCCGCGCTGGGCGCCGCGACCGCCGCCACCACCGCCACCATCCTCGCGGCGCTGCTCGTCGTGCCGGTGGCCCTCGGCGGAAACGGATGGGGCGCCATCCCCCGGTTCCAGACACCCCAACGCTTCGACACGGCGACCCGGCTAAACCTCGCGCTCGACCTCCGCAACTCACTCACGCTGAATTCGAACGCGCGCGTGCTCACGTACACCTCGTCGGGACGCCATCCCGACACGCTCCGCCTGTACGCGCTGACCGCATTCGACGGCAATGCGTGGACTCGCGAGGACACCACAGTGTCCCAACTGCCCGCGACCGCCGGGGTGCTGTGGCCGGAGCCGGTCAAGGGCTGGCTCGCGAGCGACCATCAGCTGCTGACCTTCACCGTGGGTGGCCTGTCCGAACGCAATCTCCCGCTGCCCAACGTGCCGCGCACCGTCAGTGTCGCCGACGGCTGGTTCTACGACGAGACCCGCGACGAGGTCGCCACCAAGGGGTCCGGCACCAAGGGTCTCCAGTACTCGGTGGTGGCCAACCTCGGGTACTTCACCAAGGCAGACCTCCTCACCGACCAGGCGGCGATCAACGCGGGGCTGGGAGGACTCGACGCCACGTACACCGAGGTTCCCCCCGCCGTGGACCTTGCACGCCTGAAGTCCCTCACGAGCGAGGTCACGACCGGCGCTGCCACCAGATATGCCCAGGCGTTGGCCATTCAGAATTACCTCCGCGACACGTCCACGTTCACCTACGACACGTCGGTTACTCCCAAGGGCGGAGACTCCGTCGCCGAGTTCCTCGACGCGAAGGCCGGGTACTGCGTGCAGTTTGCGACCACGATGGTCATGATGGCGCGCACGCTCGACATCCCCGCCCGGCTCGCCGTTGGATTTCTCGGCGGTCGGCCCGGGAGCGACGGCGCGTACATCGTCGAGCAGGGCGACGCCCACGCGTGGCCAGAGCTGTACTTCCCCGGCAACGGTTGGGCGCGGTTCGAACCGACGCCCGCGGTCCAGACGGGCGCTCCGCCGGAGTACGCGGACATCTACGCCGGCCAGGTGCCCGCTGGGCCTGGCAACGAGCCGCTGCCCACCGCCGCGCCCGGTAGCGTGCCGGTGCCTACAGGGAACAACCCAGGTTCCGCGGGCAACCCGATAGCGACCGACGCGTCGGGCGCCGTGCCGTGGTGGTCCTTCGTGGTCGCGGCGATCGTTGGTGCCGGGGTCATCGTCCTGGTCTGGCTGCGCCGCCGTGCCGTCGACGCGCGCGCCGCGGCCTACGGCCCGGAGTCAGCGTGGTCAGACCTGCGGCAACGCCTCCATGAGGACCTGCGCTGGCCATTGGCGTTGACGCCGCACGAGGCAGCGGACGCGCTCAGCGACGCAGTGGATTTGCGGGCGACGGGCTTCAGCTCGACCGGGCACGACGCCCTCGCACGGCTCGCAAACGCCGTTTCAGATCACCGCTACGCGCCGGAAGGTACGGACGCCGAGGTGAGTGAGATGTTCGACTGGTCGGCGACGATCGCGTCGGAGGCCAACGTCGCGGTCGCAGATGAGACTAGAGGTCGCCCTGCTCGCGCCGGCGGTCAAAGCGCTCCTCGACGCGGCGCATGAAACTATCGCCCTTCGGATTCCTCGGGGCGCTCTTCGCCCCAGTGGGGCCGGCTCCTGCCTTCGTCTTCGTCGGGGAGAGCATGCCCCAGAGCGCAGAGGTCAACATGAGGGCGAACCCCGCGATTCCGACAACGGGAAGTTGGGCCATCACGCCACCGAGGACCACACTGAGGCCGATGAGGACGCCGAGCACCGCCCATGTCCACCGCCCACGCGGGCGTGCGGCCTTCGACATCGCGTGCCCGAGCTTGGGGTCGGCGCCAAGATCGTGCTCGAGTTGCTCGAGCACGCGCTGCTCGTACTCTGAAAGCGGCATCTTGACCTCCTTTACACATCCCGGGTGGGACCATTCTAGTTCTGAAAACCGCGCACGCCTAGTCAAGAACTAAGGTGGCACGCATGTCCCGGCGAGTCCCCGCACCAATCGCCGCCGGCGTGGAGCGGAATCGCCCGATCGCGATCCCCACCGGCGTCGTCGAACTGCGCGACGATTCCAATGGTTCAACGACCGTGTGGGTCAACAATGTTCCCTCGTCCGTGCTGCGCGTCGAACGTGACGTGCTCGACTTCGAGTACATGCGTCACGCGTCGGCAGCGATTCGCGTCTGGGACGACGCGAGGGACGACCACCACTGGCTCGCCCTGCACGTAGGGGCGGCTGCCTGCACCCTGCCCCGGTACCTCGCGCACACGCACCCCGAATCTCGACACATCGCGGTTGACGTGGACACCGCGCTCGCCACGCTCGCGCGCCAGTGGTGGGACCTGCCTTCGGCGCCGCGACTGCGGGTGCGCGCCCAGGACGGCCTCGAGGCGCTGTCATCGCGAGGAGCGGGCACGGTGGACCTCATCGTGCGCGACGCCTTCGCCGACGACGCAACACCACCGCACCTCGCGGGCGAGTTGTGGTGGTCGCACGCCGCCCGCACCCTAAGACCAGGCGGTCTCGTGATCGCCAACGTGGCGGTACGGCCGGGGTCCGCGAGCGCGGCGGGGGATGTCGCCGCGGCGACCGCAGCGTTTGGTTCAGTCGTGGCGGTAGCCGAACCCGCCGTGACCAAGGGCCGACGCCGCGGCAACGTCATCCTCGTTGCGGGCCCCGTGGATCGTGACCAGCTGCGGCGCTACGCCGCGTCCGCGCCTCTTCCCACCGGCGTTGTCGATCACTGGCGCGGGTAACGCAAAGGCGGCCGCCCCCCGAAGGGGACGGCCGCCTTTGTCTTAAGAAGCCTTAGAGCGGGCGAACCTGCTCCGCCTGGGGACCCTTGGGGCCCTCGGTGACCTCGAACTCGACGCGCTGCGCCTCTTCGAGGGACTTGTAGCCATCAGTGATGATCGCCGAGTAGTGAACGAAGACGTCGGCTCCGCCGCCGTCCTGCGCAATAAAGCCGTAGCCCTTTTCCGCGTTGAACCATTTAACAGCACCCTGTGCCATCTGCATTTCCTATCTGTACTGCCCGGGACGGGAAGCGCCGACACCGTGTCGACGCTCGTCGCCGCAATGCCTTGTCCCACGCCTGAATACAGACAGGTTCTTGCACACTACGTTTTCTGCAACCGGTACAAGCATGACACGGATTCCGGTTTTGGGGGAGAATCTGCTCCCTCGAAGATTTCTGGGTGAGCCAAACGCGATGCGTACAGGCGCGACGCGACGTGCTCGACATGCAGGGCCGGACGCTCAACTACCGGGCGGCTGATCCCACCGCTGCTGAGAAAGGTACTTCTCGAACTCGGCGCCGAGCTCATCGGCCGACGGCAACTCGCCATCGATCGGCAGCGCCCCCTCACGCGCCTCGACGAACGAGTCGTACTGCTCCTCGAGCACCGTGACGAGCGCCTGAACCTCGTCGGACTCGGCCATCTGCCTGGCGATCTCCTCACTCGCGCGCACGGCAGCCGCGTCGAGCCCCTCCGGGCTCAGCGACAGGCCGCTGACATCCTCTAGGCCCTTGAGCGCGCGTTGCGCGGCCTGCGGATACGAGGACTGGGCGAGGTAGTGGGGCACGTGCACGGCGACATTGATAGCCGTCAGGCCCCACTGTCCGAACCGGTACTCCATGAGGTTCTGCGCGGACGCCGGGACGGTCACCGTGCCGAAGAAGCTGACGGAGTCCGGCAGCAGCTCCTGGCGCGTGCCGTGGAGGGTCGCCGTCAACGGCCGCGTGTGAGGAGCCGCCATCGGGATGCCGTGAGCACCGAGCGTCAACTCCACACCCAGGCGGCCGACCACTTCACGCACGGCGCGGATGTAGGCCTCCCACTGCAGGTCGGGCTCGAAACCGTGGAGTAGCAGAAACGGAGCGCCCGCGGCGTCACGCACCATGTCCACGCCGAGGTACGGCTCGTCGTAGGCCGTCCACTCGTTGACCGAGAAGGTCATCTCCGGCCGGCGCGACCGATAGTCGAGCAGCTGATCAATGTCGAACGTCACGATGCGGGTCGACTCGCCCTGGAGCAGGTGGTCGGAAACGAGCGCACCCGCGCGCCCCGCGTCGATGAAGCCCCGGAGCGAGTGCACAAGCACGGCGCCCTCCTTGGGGGCGACGTCGGCCCAGGCGCGGACCCCGTCCGCATCCCACGACACCATCGACTCGGTCACCATCCGTCCAGTCTTGCACGCCGGCCGCGCGGCGCGTCGTGTTCTCGCGCCCCGCGAACAGTGGTCGCCACGGCGAGCGCGATCCTGCGATAATGATTCACTGTCCTGTTCCGGTAACGCAGGGTGGGCGAAGGGTAGGTCATGCAGGAGGAACGCGGCCTGACGGCCGAGCGAGTCGGCATCGAGGCCGAGCAGCGGATGGTGGACACCCTCTACGAACGTCTCGACACCCTGCGGGATGAGGCCACCGATCGGCTTGCCGGCGTGCGCCGATCGGGTCCGTCGGGCTCGCCGCAAAACCGGTCAGAACGCGACGCGTTCGCCACTCTTTACCAGGACCGCATCGCGCAGCTCGACGCCGTCGAGGATCGACTGTGCTTTGGGCGACTCGACCTGGAAGACCACGAGAAGCTGTATGTGGGCAGGATCGGACTTTCCGACGCCGAGCACGCCCCCCTGCTCACCGACTGGCGCGCCCCTGCAGCGCGAGCCTTCTACTCCGCCACCGCCGCCAACCCGTCGGGCGTCATCAAGCGCCGACACCTCACGACGCAGGGCCGGACGGTCACCGCAATCGAGGACGACGTGCTCGACGTCGCCGCGCTGGAGGCGGCGGGGCTGGACCAGGCCCTCGCCGGGGAGGGTGCGCTGCTCGCCGCGCTCGGCGCACGCCGCACGGGCCGGATGGGCGACATTGTCGCCACCATTCAGGGAGAGCAGGACGCCGTCATTCGTGCCCCCATGGAGGGCGCGCTCGTCGTCCAGGGCGGCCCTGGCACCGGCAAGACCGCGGTCGCCCTGCACCGCGCCGCCTATCTGCTCTACCACCACCGCGAGCAACTCGAATCGCGTGGGGTGCTCCTCATCGGCCCTTCATCGACATTCCTGCGCTACATCGACCACGTCCTGCCATCCCTCGGCGAGACCGGCGCGCTATCGACGACTCTTAGCGGGCTCGTCAAGGGAGTGGACACGTCGACGGTCGAGGAAGACGACGTGGCGGCGCTCAAGGGCCGCCTCGCGATGGCCGACGTCATCAAGGCGGCTGTCCGCGAGCGCCAGCGGCTTCCACGCGCCGACCGCGAGGTGAGGATCGACGGCCGCACCGTCGTCATCCGTCGAACCGACATCCGCGAGGCGCAGGCGCGGGCGCGGCGCGATGGCAAGCCACACAACGGTGCACGGTCGTCCTTCGCCAAGGAGATGATCTCGCGGCTCACCACGCAATTGATGGAACAGCTGGACCATAGCTTCGGCGACGAGGACCGCGCGGAGTTTGAGCGTGACGTGAGGGACGACAAGAACGTCCGCGTTGCGATCAACCTCAGTTGGTTGCCCGTGTCCCCCGAACAGCTGCTCCGTGACCTCTTCTCGAAGCCACACATCCTCGCCTACGCGGCCAAGGACTTCACCGAGGCGGAGCGAGCGCTGCTCGAGCGAGACGCTGACGCTCCCCTCACCGACGCAGATGTTCCGCTGCTCGACGAGGCCGCCGAGCTCTTGGGCGACATGCCTGGCTCGCGCGCCGCGAAGCGTGCTCCGGGCGCTTCCGCGGAGGAAGTCCAATACGCCAAGGAGGTCCTGAAGACGTTCGGCGGTGGCGGCATAGTGACCGCGGAGGCGCTCGCCGAACGCATGCAGGGCAGCACGACGCGGCTCACGGTGGCGGAGCGCGCGGCGCGCGACCGCACGTGGACCTACGGTCACGTCGTTGTGGACGAGGCGCAGGAACTCTCGCCGATGGCGTGGCGCATGCTGTTGCGACGGTGCCCCACCCGGTCGTTCACGATCGTCGGAGACGTGGCGCAGGTCGCATCACCCGCGGGCACGCGGTGGTGGCCCGAGTCGATGGACCCGCTGTTCGGCGACTCATGGACGCTGCGCGAACTCACGATCTCTTACCGGATTCCCGCGGCGGTCGCGCTCGCCGCGCAGGCGTTCGCGCGGGCGGCTCGCCTTCCCGTCAGCAAGCTCAGCGCGGCCCGTGAACTGGACAACGCGATCGTGTTTGCGCCGACAACGGACACGGACTCCGAGGCCGCGCGCCGCGCCCGCGAGGAGTGGGAGGCCCTCGACCGGACGGGAGGCGGCCTGGTCGCGGTGATCGCGGATGAGTCACGCCACGCGCGGATCGCCGCCGGGTTGGATGGCACGGACGTGACCGTGCTGAGCCCGCGCGCGTCGAAGGGCCTGGAGTATGACGTCGCGGTTGTCGCCGAACCGGGCCAGATCGCGAAGCGCCCCGGTGATCTGTATGTCGCCGTGACTCGGCCCACGCGACGCCTGGTCATGGTGCACGCCGACGCACTTCCGGCGGGACTGTCCTAGGAGTCCTCACACGGGCCGGAACCGGCGATCGCGAGACCGGCCAGGTCGCCGGGCCCCCACTCCGTTATCCGCAGGTTGCTGTCGTGCATGAGCTCAGTCTCGTCACGCACGTGTCCCAGCCCCACGACGTGGCCGAGTTCGTGCTCGATTACCGCTTGAGCGACAAGCGCGCCGAATGGTGTCTCCTGGAGCCGCACGAGATCGTCGGCGTCCATGATGACCACTCCGCTGTGGAGGAACCGTTGCTCGCCGTAGGCGCCGTAGACGGCGCTCGAACCGCCGAGTCCCGTGACGGAGCCCGCGAGGTCCGGCACCTGGTGCTCGGTAGCAAAACCGACGATCACCGGCGCGAACTGTGGTCCGTAGCGGTCCTGGAACAGTTGCCGATCGAACGATGGGGCCTCTGTTGTCGTGCCGTCGAAACGGAACTCGAGTCCCGTGGCGTGCGAGACGCTCGCGACCGCGGCGATGACCATCGTCTCCCCACCCTCGGGCATGCCTGCGGGATTGAGCACCCAGGCGACCGGCCGGCAGGGGTCGTACCGCACGGGACCCTCATCGTCCTCACCGGGGAACATGAAGCCGTAGTCACCGCTCGTCGTGACAGGCACGGCCGGCAGGCGCCGCAAGGCGGGCCCGGTCGGCAGCGGGATACGAACGTTGACCGCGCCATCTTCTAG
>Ga0214472_10007647_pt1 | contig 11299 bp, 10 predicted proteins | sample RVTome_6_FD_207662 | JGI IMG/M metagenome (GOLD analysis project Ga0214472, IMG submission 207662) | Soil microbial communities from uranium-contaminated site in the Upper Colorado River Basin, Wyoming, United States - RVT140D175 | ecosystem: Environmental > Terrestrial > Soil > Contaminated >...
TGCTGCGTTTCTGGTAGAGAGACCTTTGCCCCTCATCCAGCTTCAGGGTCCGGCTGTGGCGTTGCAGGTAGTTGAGGCCATCCATCAGGGTGGTGGTAAGCAGGACCTCCGTTTCTGAAACGATCTGGGCATTGAATTTCAGGGTCAGGGCGCTGGAGCGGTTTTCACTGACGGTGATTCCGGCCTTGACCAGTTCCGTGGCCAGCAGCTCGCTGAAGGTATTGCTGAACGGGGTCGCCTCCGACGGGGGGAGGAGCTGGACGCTGCGCTCGGCCGCCGCCTCGGGCTTTGCGGCGCTCGTGCCGGCCTTGGCGACATCGGCCGCGAAGGCGGACCACTGGGAGAGATTGGTTTTGGGCGAGGGGAAGGGACTGAGAGCCTTGGCACCGGTGCAGGCCGTGAGGGCAAGGCTCAGCAAACAGAGAAAAGCCAGAAAACGTTTCATCTCTAGAAACTCCGATGGAGGGTTGAAACCTGGGAGGATTCGGGAGGATAAATCCCCGGAATGTCGGCAAAAATTATATGACTTCGGCTTGAATATCAAGGGCTTTTCGGTGGGCAGGCAACCCCTCGGTTCAGTCGATCGGCTCCATGCCTTCCCCCGGACGGATCTGCCGGCGGCAGCCTTCGGGGTGCGTCGGCTTCCGCCATCGCCACGCGACCTGAAGAAAAAACGCCCCGATCCGGTCGGATTCGGGGCGTTTTTTTGACTTGCAGTGGTGCCGAAGGCCGGGATCGAACCGGCACGCCCGTTAGAGCATCGGTTTTTGAGACCGACGTGTCTACCAATTCCACCACTCCGGCAAAGCCCGTGCACTATAGGGAAATCCCAAGGGGCGGTCAAGAGGCTTATCCCTAAGCCGGTATCCAGTAGCAGCGCCTGGGGGATACGATTTTTTCCTCTTTTTTCAATTGCGCCATGATCTTGTCGACTTCCTTGCGGTCAAGGCCGCTCAGCTCGGCGATCTTTCCCGCATTGAGGGGCTGGCCCTCGGTGCGCATCACTTCCAGAACCTTGTCTTTCGAATCCATGGGGTTGTTCTCCTTTTCAATAAAAAATGCGCCGAGGGGCAAAAGCGGGCTTCATCGCGAGCCGAGCAGGTGCCGTCCTGTCGGCGGGGTCGAATCTGTTTATCAAAAAGCCGTGCCCTGTCCAGTTGCGCGTCTGTCTCGATCCGGTTTGTGTCGGCTCAGCCGGCGATCTTCTCGAGCCTCTCAGCCAGCCACATTTTTATAACGGACTGACGGGAAACGCCGATCCGCCGAGCTTCCTTGTCCAGTGATTGAATCATCCAGACCGGGAAGTCGACGTTGACCCGTCTTTGTTCCTGCTCGGGGCGGCGGGCTTTGGACAGATCGAGGTCTTCGAGGATGCTTTGGCCCTCATCGAATTTTTTTTCGAAATCTTCAGCCTTCATAGAGTTCAATCTCCTCTTGACGGGAGCGCCTGACAGAGATGAGGCGGATTGTTGCTTCACGATAGGTGATCATCGCAGACCAATGCCTGCAGCCCATTTTTCCGACGACAAGAAATCGCGGCTCATCAACGGTTTTCGCGGGTATTTCCAAAAGGTCGGGATCGCACCAGAGAGCTTGTGCGACATCAAAGTCGATGCCGTGTTTCTCAAGGTTGATTCTGCTCTTTTGATAGTCATATTCAAAGTTCATGGTATGAAAAATATACCTATATTGTGCCCCGGTCAATTCACCCGGTGCAGGAGGGGAAGTGTTTTCCGACGGACCGTTCCGACTCGATCTCTTCAAAAATCCCTTTCCAGAGCTCGCCCCGGTTGAGTTGTTCTTCCTCAAGTTTTGCCACCGGAAGCAGGCCGATGAGGGCGTTGGTGAGGAAGACTTCGTCCGCCTGGCGGAGGGAATCGAGGGGGATGGCCTCCTCCCGGCAGGCAATCCCCAGGGCGCGGGCGGCTTCCATCACCCGATACCGCATCAGGCCGGGAAGAATGAGCCCGTCCAAGGGCGGGGTGAGGAGGACTCCGTCCCGCACGCAAAAGATATTGGAGGTGGCCCCTTCGAGAAGAAGGCCGTCGGGTTCGATGAACAGGGCCTCGCGGGCACCTGCATCCTTGGCGGCGCCTGCGGCGTAGAGACAGTCGGCGTAGTTGCCGTACTTGAGTTGGGGCAGATGGGGCAGGGGATTGACCCGTCGGTTCGGGGCGAGGATGCAGACCGCCCCCGCCTCGCGCTCCTCCGGGGTCGGCTCCGCGTAGGGGGCGGCGCTGAGCAGGAAGCGGCCCGCGTCCGCCGGGGGGAACTGAGGTCCCGCGAAGTCGCCCCGGGTAAGGGTCAGGCGCAGCCGCCAGGCGCCTTCGGGGAGGCGCTCTTCCATGGCGGCAAGCGCCGACTCCAGCCGCGGCCGGTCACAGGGCATCTTCAACAGCCTCGCGGAGTGCTCCAGGCGCTCCAGGTGCCGCTTACGCAGGCGGATGCGGCCGTCCTTGCATTTGAGGGTCTCGAAGAGGGCGTCTCCGAAGAGGTATGCCCCGTCGCGGTGCAGGGCGGGGGGCGCCTCCATGAATCTTCCGTCGACGCACAGATGGGTCACAGCTCCTCCTCCAGGGCCCGCCTGAGTGCCCGGCCCTTGGAGAGGCATTCGGCCCATTCCTTCTCGGGGACGGAGTCGGCGACGATGCCCGCCCCCGCCTGGTAGCTGAGATTGCCCCCCAGGTTCTGAAATCCGCGGATGAGGATGTTGAGATCGGTCTCACCGGTGACGCCGATGTAACCGGCGCTGCCGGTGTAGCTGCCCCGGCCCACGGGCTCCAGCTCCTCGATGATCTCCATGCAGCGTTTCTTGGGGGCGCCGGTGATGGTGCCGCCCGGAAAGGTGGCCCGCAGCAGGTCGAAGGGGCCCAGGCCTGCCTTGAGTCTGCCGCGCACGTTGGAGACGATGTGGGTGACGTGGGCGTAGTGTTCCAGCACCATCAGCTCGTCCACCCGGACGCTGCCCGCCTCGCAGACCCGTCCCAGATCGTTGCGCTCCAGATCCAGCAGCATGACGTGCTCGGCCCGCTCCTTGGGGTGGGCGATGAGCTCGCGCTGCAGGGCCTCGTCCTCCTCGGGGTTCTGCCCCCGGCGGCGGGTGCCGGCGATGGGGCGGGTCTCGGCGACTCCCCGGCGCAGGCTCACCAGGCGCTCCGGGGAGGAGGAGATGAGCTCCCCGCCGGCAAAGCGCAGCAGGCAGGCGAAGGGGGAGGGGTTGAGATGGCGAAGGCGGCGATAGAGATCCGCGCTGGTGCCCTCCCAGCGGCCCTGAAAGCGGCAGGAGATGTTGGCCTGGTAGATGTCGCCGCAGGCGATGTACTGCTGGGCCCGGCGCACCATGGTCATGAAGCCCTCCCTGGAGACGCTCGGGACCAGCTCGCGGGAAAGGCGGGGGGCGGGAAGCGCCGTATCCCGGCGGCCCAGAAGGGGGCGGATTTCGAGGGCCAGCGCCTCCAGATCCTCCGCGCTTTCGAGGGAGCAGAGATGCAGCTCACCGCTTAAATGATCGAAAACGGCGGTGCGGTCCACCCAGTCGAGCCAGAGGACGGGGACGTCCAGGTCTCTGAGACAGTCCTTTCTTCTGGGGAGCTCCTCGATCCATCCGGCCAGATCGTAGGAGAAAAAACCGAAAAAACCGCCCGGGAAGGGACTCGGGCAGCCGGTTTTTTCCCTGTGCTGTTCAAGATGGGAGGACAGGCGGGAAAAGGGATCGCCTTCCAGCAGGGTCCGGCGGCCGTTTTTTCTATGGATCAGGCCGGTCTCGGGTCCGAGGCAGAAGGACTCGGTGCTCCGAAGCGCCACGATGCTGTAGCGGCCGGTCTTGGGGCGGGCGTTGAGGCTCTCCAGGAAGCCCGGGCTCTGCTGCCCGAAATGCTCATGGAAAAGCAGGGGATCGAACTCGCCCGGGCGAAGACTCGTATGATGAATACTCATGGCCCCGGCGCCTCCTTCAGGGTGAAACGGGAAGGAGGGAGTCTAATGGATGGGCGCTTTCAGGGTCAATACAGGGGCAGAGGAAGAAAAATAATATTTCTCGAAATTCTCTGTTGACAGTTTCGAAACCCTTTTGCTATAAACCCCCTCGTTCGACACATGGGGCTATAGCTCAGCTGGGAGAGCGCTTGAATGGCATTCAAGAGGTCAGCGGTTCGATCCCGCTTAGCTCCACCATGAAGACACGAGGGCCCAGGGTGAAAACCCTGGGCCCTTTTTCTTTTCCGCGGCGTTTACGTCTTGTCAGCCCCGGTGCATCATGATAAAAATCTCTGCTTCATTCTTTGACGATTATTCAAGTTTTCAGGAGGTCCTTTACATGGGTCTGATGGATGGTAAACGGGGCGTGATCTTCGGCCTCGCCAACGATATGAGCATCGCCTGGGGCGCTGCCCAGCAGCTGCACGCGGCCGGTGCCGAGCTGGCTTTCACCTACCTCGGCGAAGCGCTGGAGAAGCGGGTGCGCCCCCTGGCCGAGAGCCTGGGTTCCACCGTCATCCTGCCCTGCGACGTGGCCGGCGACGAGCAGATCGAGGCCGTCTTCAAGGAGCTTGAGCAGCGCTGGGGCAAGATCGATTTCGTCGTGCACTCGGTGGCCTTCGCCAACCGCGATGACCTCAAGACCAACTACCGCAACACCAGCCGGGCGGGCTTCGCCCTGGCCATGGACATCAGCGCCTACTCGCTCATCGCCATGTGCCGCTACGCCGCCCCCATCATGAACAGGGGCGGCAGCGTCGTGACCATGACCTACCTGGGCGCCCAGCGGGCCGTTCCCCACTACGGCGTCATGGGCGCGGCCAAGGCGGCCCTGGAAGCCTCGGTGCGCTACCTCGCCGTGGACCTGGGCGAGCAGGGCATCCGCGTCAACGCCATCTCCGCCGGCCCCATCAAGACCCTGGCGGGCTCCGGGGTTCCCGGCCTCAAGGAGAAAATCAAGCTGATGGATATCTACGCGCCCCTGCGCCGCGCCGTCGACCAGTCCGACGTGGGCCGCTCCACCGTCTACCTTCTCTCCGATCTCGCCAGCGGCGTCACCGGTGAGGTGCTCATGGTGGACGGCGGCTTCAGCCAGACGGTGGTCGGTTGATTATCCGCTCCCACTTTTTGTTTTCACACTGAAACAGCCGGGGCCCTCATGCGGGGCCCCTTTTTTCGTTCGAGGCTTAGGAAACTATGGTGCTGCACGGCAATCTGACGGGCCTGAAGGCCTCTCAGGTCAAGGCGTTGGAGAGGATTTACCGCAGGCGCATCCCCGCGGACGAGGTGCTGACCCTGGAGCTGGCCCGGTACCTGGCGGAAATCTCCCTGGAGATCCACCGCCAGGTCGGGGTGCTCATCGATCGCGCAGGAAGCATCTTTGCTGTCATCGTGGGGGACGACCGGGAGATCCTCATCCCCGATCTCAGCACCTTCGGTCTGGGGCGAAGCGGCCTTCTGGGGCTGCGTTGCATCCATACCCACCTCAAGCAGGAACCCCTCTCCCAGGATGATCTGACGGACCTCTCCCTGCTGCGCCTGGATCTCATGATGGCCCTGGGCGTCACGCCCGAGGGGCTTCCCGGCAAGGTTTACTGGGCCCATCTGCTGCCGCCCAACCCCGAGAACCGCACCCTGGAGCAGGGCAGCGAGAGCTCCTTCTATCAGTTCGATCTGGATTTCGGCGGTTTTCTCTCCTCCCTGGAGTCGGAGATGGAGCGGGAGATGGCCGAGACCCTGGATCTCTCCGACGGCCGGGAGAGGGCCATTCTGATCTCGGTGAGCCAGGGGGCCCGCTTCGAGCAGGAGGATTCGCTGGATGAGCTCGCCGAGCTGGCCCGCACGGCCGACCTGGTGGTGCTCGACCGGGTGATGCAGCGCCCCCGGCAGCTCAACCCCAAGTACCTCATGGGGGCGGGCAAGCTCAAGGAGGTCATCATCCGGGCCCTGCAGCAGGGGGCGACCCTGCTGGTGTTCGATCAGGACCTCTCCCCCAACCAGATTCGCGCCATCGCCGAGGTGGCGGACGTGAAGGTCATCGACCGCAGTCAGCTCATCCTGGACATCTTCGCCAGGCGCGCCCATACCCAGGACGGCAAGGTGCAGGTGGAGCTGGCCCAGCTCAAGTACATCCTGCCCAGGCTCACGGGGCGGGGCACGGCCATGTCCCGGCTCATGGGGGGCATCGGCGGGCGCGGACCCGGCGAGACCAAGCTGGAGACGGATCGGCGGCGCATCCGCGACCGCATCACCCGCCTGGAGAAGCAGCTGGAGCAGCTGGCCACGGGGCGCATGCAGCGCCGCAGGCGCCGCATCCGATCCGGCGTTCCCATCGCCTCCATCGTGGGTTACACCAACGCCGGCAAGAGCACCTTGCTCAACGCCCTGACCCAGAGCGAGGTCTTCACCGAAAACCTGCTCTTCGCTACCCTGGATACCTCCACCCGCCGCCTGCGCTTCCCCCGGGAGCGCGAGGTGATCATCACCGATACCGTGGGCTTCATCCGGGCTCTGCCCAAGAGCCTCGTGGGGGCCTTCAAGGCCACGTTGGAGGAGCTGGAGGACGCCGATCTGCTGCTGCACCTGGTGGACGTCTCCAATCCCCGGTTCGAGGACCAGATCCGGGCGGTGGAGCGCATTCTGGAGGATCTGGGCCTGGGGGAAACGCAGCGGCTGCTGGTCTTCAACAAGATCGACCGGCTGGAGCCGGAAATCGCGGAGGCTCTGTGCCGACGCTTCGGCGCCATCCCCGTCAGCGCCCTGGATCGCAGGACGTTCGATGCCCTGCTGGAAGAGCTGCACCTGCGCCTCTGGCCCGAGGACCGGGGCCTGCTTGACAATTGAGCGGTTTTTTCTTTAACCTGCCCTGCCGTTTGAACGGCCGGGAGGTTTGTCTTGATCAAAAAAACGGCTCTAGGATTCCTGTTGGTGCTTTGGGGCTGCGTCCCTTCGGACCTGCTCCACTCACCGGCGCCCCTGGCCCCGCCCGCCGCCCGTCCCGTCTCGGTTCCCGATGTTGAGCCTGCGCTTCGGGTGACCCGCACCGCCGCGCCTCCTCCGCCGGAGACAGCTCAGGCCGGGGTATTCCAGTTTGCAGAGCCCCTGCCCGCCGATCTGGTGAAATCCTCCGCGCCCCTTCCTGCGGAGCCCGAACCCCGGATCCCTGCCGCCGCGCCTGCGCCCCTTCATGAAGAACCCGAAGCCGTCGAGTTCGATTTTCCCATCGTCAACAATCCCCAGGTCCAGAAATTCATCGATCACTACAGCGGCCGGGGCAAGAACAGCTTCACCCTCTGGCTCAAGCGCTCGGGCCGTTATGTCCCCATGATGCAGCGCATCTTCTCCGAGGAGGGGTTGCCCCGGGATCTGGTCTATCTCTCCCTGGTGGAGTCGGGCCTCAATCACAGGGCCTACAGCTGGGCCAATGCGGTGGGGCCCTGGCAGTTCATCGAGAGCACGGGCCGCATGTACGGCCTTCAGAACGACTGGTGGCGCGACGAACGCCGCGACCCCGAGAAGTCCACCCGGGCGGCGGCGAAGTACCTGCGCGATCTCTTCGACCGTTTCGGTGACTGGCACCTGGCCGTGGCGGCCTACAACGCCGGGCCGGGGAAGATTTCCAGGGCCATCCGGGAGAAGGGGGACGCCGACTTCTGGGCAATCCGCGACGGCAATGTGCTTCAGGACGAGACCCGCGACTACGTTCCCAAGCTGCTGGCGGCCATCCAGATCGCCAAGGAGCCCCTCAGGTACGGTTTCGAGGATGTGGAATACCGCGACCCCCTGGACTACGACCTGGTGGAGATCCCCTCCACCACGGATCTGGAGGTGGTGGCGCAGCTCTGCCGGATTTCCTACGACGAACTCAAGGAGCTCAACCCCGAGCTCAAGCGCTGGTGCACCCCCCCGGAGGCGGACCGCTATCATCTGCGGCTGCCCGCAGGCTCAGGCGAACTCTTCGTGGAAAAGTACGACCTGCTCTCCCCCGAGGATCGAGCCAACTACAAGCGCCACCGGGTCAAGCCCGGCGACACCCTGCGGGCCCTGGCCAACCGATACGGGGTGCGCCTGGAGGACATCACCCGTCTCAACAACATCGACAACCCCCGCGCCCTTCGGGTGGGCATGGATCTGATCCTCCCCCTCAAGGAAGGGTTCACCCGGCTGCCCGTGGATGAGCTCAAGGACGACTACATTCGCAGCCGACGCGCCACCTACGTGGTGCGCAAGGGAGACAGCCTCTGGAAGATCGCCCGCAAGTTCGACGTGAGCGAGATGGAGCTTCGGGTCTGGAACCGCCTGGGCTGGAGCGATCACCTGCGCCCGGGGCAGAACCTGGTCGTCTCCAAGCCCAAACCCGCGCCGCCCAAGGTCCAGAAGATCGTCTACCAGGTCAAGCCCGGCGACAGCCTCTGGAAAATCGGGAAACAATTCAACGTGGGGACGAAGGAGATCATGCAGTGGAACAACCTCTCCGGGGACCACATCCTGCGCCCGGGGGACAAGCTGACGCTGATCCTCAAGGCCAAGAACCGTGGCTGATCTGGAGCGGGCATTTTTTCTCCATCCCCGGCAGGACATCCCCGAAGGCCCTGATCGCATCTACCTGGGGGCCGAGTTCTGCCCTTGGCGCTTTCCGGTGACCGGGGTCCTGCGGGAGATGATGGCCGCCATCCGAAGCCGCGGCCTTTCCCTGACCCTGGCGACTCCCGTCCTGTCTCAACCCTTCCTCCCTTCGTTTCGCGCCGCCCTCGAGGCTCTGCTGCCCGATTTGCGCCCCGGCGACGAGCTGCTTTTCAGCGACTGGGGCACCCTGGAGCTGCTCAGGGATCTGCCCCGGCCACCCGCTCTGGCGGCGGGCCGGGCCCTCGGCGGCCAGAAGCGGGGGCTCTTCCGCCTGGAGGGTTATTCGCCTTCGGCGCTTGCCGCCCTTCGCTCCAGCGCCTTCGACGCACCGCTCATGCAGGCCCTGCTGCATGAGCAGGGGGTTGCCCGGGTGGAGCTGGACAATCTGCTCCAGGGCATCGAAGCGCTTCCCGCGGGGCTGCGCGGCACATTGCACCGCCCCTGGATCCTGGCGGCCTCCGGGCCCAACTGCCCCTTTCGGGCCCGGGACACCGGCCCCTGCAGGGGAGGCTGCGGCGAGATGTTCAGCCTCCGCAGCGACCGCCTGGGCGCCCCTCTTTTTCAGGCGGGCAACAGCCAATTCCTGAAAAACGAAACCCTTCCTGTAGACCTTCCGGCCCTGGGCATCGACCGCATCCTGGATCACGGCGAACTGCCTCGGTAGGGCCGCATATCCCTTTGACTTTCCCGCACCGGTGTTGCTAGACTCGCGGCCCCGATGTCTACGCGAAAGGAAACCTTTTCATGATCAACCTGCTCATCGCCTTGGCGATCTCCTTTGTTCTCAACGTGCTGCTGGTTCAGCTGGCGGGCCTGGCTTTCTGGGTCGCCTCGCTGATTTCCCTGGCGGTATTCGTGGCCGTCTTTCTGCTGCTCACCCGGCAGGTGATGAAGAAGGTGGGATCCGTCATGGAAACCGCCCAGCGCGAGCTCCAGGCCGGTCATGCGGAGAAGGCCGTGCGCACCCTGCAACAGGCCCTGCCCCTGGGCAAGCGCCAGTTCGACGTCACCGGCCAGGTCAACGCCCAGATCGGCACCGTCTACTATCTCAAGCGCGACTTTGCCAAGGCCTTCGAGTACCTGCAGAAGGGTTCGGTGCGTCACTGGGTGGCCATGGCCATGCTGGGCATCTGCTACATGAAGAAGAACAAGATCGACAAGATGAACGAGACCTTCGACAAGGCCTGCATGGCCAGCCGCAAGGAGCCCATGGTCTGGGCCCTGCATGCCCACTGCCTCGAAAGCAGCGGTGACCGGGCCAAGGCCGTCTCGGTGCTGGAAAAGGCGCTGAAGAAATGCGGCAGCGACGAGCGCCTCGGCGCCGCGCTGGAGGCCCTGAAGGAAGGCAAGAAGATCAGGATGAAGTCCTTCGGCGACGTCTGGTACCAGTTCCACCTGGAGAAGCCCGGGGCCCTGATCAAGCAGCAGACCCGTGCCATGACCGGGCGTCGCAAGATGATGGTGCGCTAGGCTTGGCGGCCGCAAAAAAAGACAGCAGCTTTCACAACCCCTTCAAGTCCTTGAAGGGGTTGTCTGTTTCTGCGGCGCAGGCTCCGCAGAGGCCTGCGCCTGCGCCGCAAGAACGAAAGCCCGAGGCGCCCTCCTCCCGTCGGGAGCTGGAGTTGTTTCTGGAGGAAATGGAGAAGATGCGGGTGCGCAAGGTCGAGCCCGCCGAGCGGTTCGCGCGCCTCGATGAAGCATCCCTCGCGGATGCTTCGGATGCCGCGGAGAAACAGGATACAAGGCCGCAGCCGCCCGCCGATGACCGCACCCTCTTTCTCAGATCTCTGGGAGAGCTCGACGTGCGCTTCGCCGATGCCTGGCCCGAAGAGCCCCCGGAACAAATCGCGGTGCCCCGGCGCATGAAGCTGGTGCGCCAGGGCCGTCTGCTGCCCGAGGCCGAAGTGGATCTTCACGGGCTGGGCAGGGATGAGGCGCTGGAGCGGGTGAGGGCTTTTCTGAGGGATGCCGTGCAGCAGGGGCTTCGCACGGTGCTCATCGTCACGGGGCGGGGCAAGCACTCCGCCGGCCGGGCCCTGCTGAGGCAGCAGACCGAAGCCTATCTGCGTCAGGGCGGCAGGGCCTGGGTCTCCGAGTGGGGCAGGGCCCCCGGGCGCTACGGCGGGCTGGGGGCGTTGGTGGTGTTTCTCAAGGCCGCAAAAACAACGTCCGAAACCGAGGGCGAATGAGCCGGAAGCGCAGATAAAAAAAGGGGGAAGCACACCATCGGTGCGCTTCCCCCTTTTTCTTCCCTGACTCAGGCGCTATTCCTCGGCCTCTGTCGGCTCCGCCGGGCTTTGGGCCGCCTTCTTGCGGGGAGCGGCCCTCTTGCGGGCTGCGGGTTTCGCCGACGCGTCCTTCTCGGGGGCGGCTTCCACGCCCTGCGTCTGCTCCTCGGCCGCCTTCCTGGCGCGGCTGGTCCTGCGGGGGCGGGGGGCCGGCTTCTCTTCCGTCGGCGCGGCGGGATCGGGGATGGCCAGGGGCTGGTCGCCCTCGGGTTTCTGCGCGGCCTTCCTGCGGGGAGCCTTTTGGGCCGCGGGTTTCTCGGCCGCCTCGGCTTGTTCCGGAGCCGCCGCTTCCTGCGCTTTTTTCCGGCGGGGGCGCCCTGCGGGCTTCTCCTCTTCGGGCGCCCCGCCTTGCTCTGCGGCGCTTTCAGGCGGCGTCGCAGCCGGAGCTTCGGCTGGCGGAAGCTCCCGTT
>Ga0214472_10007648_pt1 | contig 11297 bp, 12 predicted proteins | sample RVTome_6_FD_207662 | JGI IMG/M metagenome (GOLD analysis project Ga0214472, IMG submission 207662) | Soil microbial communities from uranium-contaminated site in the Upper Colorado River Basin, Wyoming, United States - RVT140D175 | ecosystem: Environmental > Terrestrial > Soil > Contaminated >...
TGAAGGTCGAATTGCCGATCGCGAGTGAAGTGTCCCGCATTTTGTTTGACGGCAAGTCGCCGAAACAGGCGATCGATCACCTGATGGGTCGGGAACTGCGGGCGGAACACGACCGATGACGGCCTCCCGCCCCTTGCAGGAGTTCTTTGCGATCGGTGACGTGTGCCAGCTCACCGACCTCAAACCGCATGTGCTGCGGTACTGGGAGAGCCAGTTCCGGTTCCTGAATCCCGCGAAGAACCGGTCCGGGAATCGGGTGTACCAGCGACGCGAGATCGAGCTGATCATGCTCGTCAAACACCTGCTGTACACCGACAAGTACACGATCGAGGGGGCACGCCAACGCATTGACCACTACCGGCGTACCGGCACGTTGAAGTTCGAAGCCCGGACGGCCCTGCAGCACGAGACCATCGAGAGCCTGCGGTCCGAACTCCAGGACGTGCTCGACGTGCTCAACCGCGATCGCGATTCCGTTGCGCATCCTGGTAAGTAACGACGACGGCATTCATGCACGCGGACTCAGCGTGCTTGCCGACGTCTGCCGTTCCGTTGCGGAGGTCTCGGTCGTGGCGCCTGATCGCGAGCAGAGCGGTGCCAGTCACTCCCTGACCCTGGCTCGGCCGCTGAGTCCGCTCGAGCGCGGCGACGGGTCCTTCCAGGTCGATGGGACCCCCACCGACTGCGTGCTGCTCGCCCTCGGGGCGTTGCTGGATGACAAACCTGATTTTGTCTTCTCCGGGATCAATCATGGGCCGAACATGGGCGAAGACGTGCTCTACTCCGGCACGGTGGCCGCTGCGATGGAGGGGTTGTCGGCGGGCATTCCGGGCATCGCGGTGTCATTCGCAGGTGGCGCCATCGAGCTGATCGACAGTCACCGTCCGTGGCTCGAGCGCCTGGTGCGAGACATCGTCCAGGTCGAGGATTTCCCGAAGGAAACGCTGCTCAATATCAACTTGCCCGCCGTGCCGGGAGGTGAGATCGCCGGGATTCGCGTTACGACACTCGGGAATCGTGTGTTCGAGGGGTCGATTGCGACCACGACCGACCCGTGGGGGCGAACGGTGTACTGGATCGGGGGCGGCCACATCTCGTGGTCGGGGCGGGACGACTCGGATTTCCATGCGGTCAAGGCAGGGTACATCTCGGTGACGCCGCTACACCTCGATCTCACGAACTATCGGTTGCTGGAAGATGTCGGGTTATGGCAACTCGGCCGGTAGGGGACAGTTACGGCGGTTACCGCGCCAAGCTTGTCGAGGAGTTACGCGGGAAGGGGATTGACGATCTTGCGGTCTTGCGAGCGTTTGGCGAGACCCCGCGTCACTTGTTCGTGCCGGAGGCGCTGGTCCGCCAAGCGTACGAAGACACCTCGTTGCCGATCGGGAACGGCCAGACGATTTCTCAGCCTTCCACCCAGGCATCATACCTTCAGGCACTCGCGCTCACCGGCCGGGAACAGGTCCTTGAGATTGGGACCGGGTCGGGATACCAGGCGGCGTTGCTCGCTCGCGTGGTGGACCGCGTGGTCACGGTCGAGCGCGTTCCGCAGCTTGCCCAGGCAGCCAAACGGGCCCTCGATGCGGCGGGTCTGACGGGCGTCCTCGTCGTGACGGGCGATGGGACCTTGGGCTGGCGGCCCGGGGCACCGTACGATGCCATACTGGTCGCGGCCGTCGGTCCGGGAATTCCGGCTCCGCTGGTAGAGCAACTCGCGGATGGAGGTCGACTCGTGATTCCGGTGGAGCGCAACGGGAAGCAGGTGCTGCTTCGCGTGACCCGCCAGGGGGAGGAGGTCGTGGAAAACCTCATGGGGTCGGCCAATTTCGTTCCCCTGATAGGGCGTCACGGCTACGACGGGGCCGATGCCGGACCTGCGCGGAGTGGCGGGGAGGCAGCAAGCCGGTGATCGGGTCGCTGTCCCATTGGTTTTCGGGCCTGATTAGCTGGCTTACCGAGACCATATTCGCGTTGGGGTATCCCGGGATTACGGCCCTGATGGCGCTGGAGTCGTCGTTCTTTCCCTTTCCAAGCGAAGTCGTGCTCCCGCCGGCGGGCTACCTGGCCGCGCAAGGGAGAATGAATGCCTGGCTGGCGCTTGGATCCGGCGTCCTCGGGTCCGTGCTTGGGGCGCTGTTCAACTACTTCCTGGCCGTCAAGCTGGGGCGACCGCTGCTACACCGGTATCACCGCTACCTTCTGATCAAAGAGACCTCGTTGGACCGGGCGGAGGCCTTCTTCCGGCGCCACGGCGAGATCAGCACCTTCGTTGGCCGACTGGTCCCGGTGATCCGGCAGTACATCTCGCTTCCGGCCGGGCTGGCCCGAATGCGGCTCGATCTCTTCGCGGTATATACCGCGCTCGGGGCGGGGATTTGGTGTGCGATTCTCACCTGGATTGGGTGGTATCTGGGATCGAATGCCGAGCGGCTTCAGGAAGAAGCCGTCGCGGGGTATGTTGGCCGGGCGTTGACGATTGTCCTGCCACTCCTCGCCGTGCTGATCGGGGTTTACGTCGTGAGGCAGCGCCGCCGGGCAGCGGCTGCGGCCGCCGACCGCTCGGAGCAGCAATGAGCGAGGAGTGCGCGTACCGCTGGCGCATTGCGGGACGTGTGCAGGGAGTGGGGTTCCGATGGTCGGTGTTGGACCGGGCTCGCGCGTTGGACGTGGTGGGCTGGGCGCGCAACATGCCGGACGGTTCCGTGGAGGTGGTTGCTCGCGGACTGCCAAATGCGCTCGACAGGCTCGATGAATTCCTGGCTACCGGTCCAACGCACGCCCATGTGGAAGATGTGGATAAGGTCCATATTCCACATGAGAGTGTTGCGGGCAATGCCTTTACAATCAAGTAGTTAGCCGTCGAACCATACATGGATCAACACTTGAGATGATTTCGAGAATGACTGCAGTAGCCATGCGGTCCCGGGCCATTGAGACTCGGCTTCCCAGGCACGGCAGGGTTGGATGTTTGCGGCCCAATTGGCAGGTAGAGGCGGCCACTCTCGGCAGCACCCAAGCTGTTTCGGGGCATACCGGTAGCCACTTCAACTTGTTAAGTTGTCACCCGCTGCGCCCCTGTAGCTCAGTGGATAGAGCAGCGGTTTCCTAAACCGTTGGTCGGGTGTTCGACTCACCCCAGGGGCATGCGGCCGGCTGGGATCGCCGGGATCGCCGGGGTCACCCGGACCGAACACTCGCTTGGACAAACCAGAGGTCAAGTGACGAAAGCAGTCGAGACACAGCAACCGGAGCGGGTCGAAAAGCTGGTCAAGTGGTATCAAGCCCATCAGCGCCGGCTGACGGTGATCGGCGCGGTGGCGGCGGTGGTGGCGGTGGGGGTGTGGTTCACGCTGACCGCTCGCTCACGACGGGAGGCGTTCGCCCAACGCGAATTGAGCCAGGCCAGGATGGCCGCCGATGCCGGTAACCTCGCTCTGGCGTCGAACGATCTGTCCCGCCTGGTAACGTCCTACGGCGGGACGGCGGCGGCGGAGGAAGCGGCCCTGGTGCTTGCCCAGGTTCGGCTGCTTCAAGGACAGGCGCAGCTGGCCGTGGTCGACTTGCAGTCGTTGGTGGCTGGTGGCCTGCGCGATCAGTTTCGTGCCGTGGCCTATCAGCTGTTGGGAGCCACATTGGAGCAGCTCGGTCGGGTGGCGGAGGCTGGAGATGCCTATCTGGAGGGTGCGACGGGTCCCGGGCCCGCATTACTCCTAGCCGACTTGCTCCTCGACGCCGGGCGCGCGTACATGGCAGTGGGTGACGTTCAGAAGGCGGTTGCGGCGTATCGGCGGGTCGCCGAGGAGTTCAAGGACACCCCAGGCGCGCTCGAGGCGGAGTTGAGGCTTGGCGAGCTGCGCCAAACTGACATGGAGACCTGACCTTCAGAGCGGGCTCGCCGGGACGGGTCCAGGTGGTGGACCCGTTTCTTTTGGACCTACCTAAAGTGCGTATAAGATATGTTATGTTAAGTTAATCTGTCGGGACATGTGGACAATCAATTCCCTCATGTCGCGCGCATGATGCGTAAATGCTTGTCGATTGGCGCTTTGTGGCTGAGTAGCTCGTAAGAGACTTGAAGACGGCTACGGAGTGCCTGGCTCCGCTATCAACATAGAGTGGCAGAGGGCTGGCAGACCGCATGGGCATTGAGCGGTCCCGACGAGAAACACGCCGGTGCCTGTCAGCGGCCTGCCTGAAGGACCCCCGTGAAGACCAGACGACCTTGGCCGCCGAGCCGCGGCTCCAGCAAGCCCGGGTTGGGGCCGCTCGATTTGGGGAGTCCGTGCACGGAAATCGGCAGTCCCGCGCGGCTCATTACGGTCCAAGGGAGCTCGATTCGTCCGGCGACGGCCAGAAAGACCGCTGAGGCGACCGCTCCGGTTCCGCAGGCGAGCGTCTCAGCCTCCACCCCGCGTTCGTACGTGCGCATCGCCCACTCCCCGCCCGGTTTCTGGCCAACGAAGTTCACATTCGCGCCGGCGGGAAGCGCGGCATCGAACCGAAGCGCCCTCCCCCGTATCGGGACGTCCACGGCATCGAGGTCGTCGACCGGAACCACCAGGTGCGGCACGCCGACGGTCGCGAACCCGATCGAGCCTTCCCCGGCGATCGGCGTGATTGGCGGGAACCAGGCGTCTGTGACGTCGGCCAGACGGATCTCCGCGCGGTCGGGGTCGTTTGGGTCGCCGCGCGTCTGGAAGGTGCCGGCGTCCGTCTCGAGTTCCATGGCGCCGGCGGGCACCATTTCGAGCCTGGCCGCCAGTGTAGTGGCGCAAAGCGCGGCATTGCCGCACATCGGCGCGTGGCTGCCATCGTTGTTGAAAAAGTCGAATCGGACCGCGCCCGGCTTGGACCCGGGCGCCAGCACGACCAGCCCGTCCGCCCCTACTCCCATTCTCCGCGAGCAGACGTCCTGGATTCGTTCCGTGGTCCATTCCGCCAAAGGGTCGGTACGGCCATCCGCGAACACGAAGTCGTTGCCGGACCCCGTCATCTTGAAGATCACCGAACCCATGGGGTCAGAGCCGTCCGAAAAGCGCTTTGAAGCGCAGCCGCCAGACCATCCAGATTGCCTCGCGTACAATGTGTCCCGACATCTTGCTCACGCCGTCCGTCCGGTCGACGAACACGATCGGGATTTCCACGATCCTAAACCCCATCCGGGCCGCCCGGAAGCTCATCTCGATCTGAAAGGCATAGCCGTTCGAATGGACCTGATCGAGCTTGATCGTCTCCAAGACCTTGCGCCGAAAGCACTTAAACCCTCCCGTCGCATCATAAAGCCGGTTTCCCGTGACCACCTTGGCGTAGATATTCGCGAAATAGCTGAGCAGCAGCCGCGCCATCGGCCAGTTGACCACCGTCACTCGCCCCTTGAGGTAACGCGAGCCGAGAACGACGTCGGCATCGGCGGCGGCCTCCAGGAACTGCGGCAGATGCTTGGGATCATGGGAGAAATCGGCGTCCATCTCGAAGATGAACGCGTAGTCGCGTTCGAGCGCCCAGCGAAACCCGGCGACGTAGGCCGTTCCGAGCCCCTTTTTCCCCTCGCGATGGATAGCGTGGATCCGTGGATTCTGGCGCGCGAGATCGTCGGCGACCTTTCCCGTCCCGTCGGGCGAGTTGTCGTCCACCACGAGTACGTCGATACGCGAATCCTGCTCCAGGACCAGCGGGACGATCTTGTGGAGGTTGCTCAGTTCGTTGTAGGTCGGGATGATCACCAGCGCCTTGTCAGCCACCGCGCCTCCGGGCGATTGGCGGCCCGACGAGGCTCACCGCGACCAGGAACACGCTCAACAGCGTGATGAGTTTCCCTCGTTGATACGGGCGACTCTCGAACGTCAACTCCACGCTGCTGGCCCCCGCCTGGACTGGAACGGTGATGAGCGCGACATCACCTCGGATCACGGGTGTCTCCGTTCCATCTACCGTGGCGCGCCACCCCGTGTAGTAGTTCTCCGCTACTACGACATACGCGGGCACCGGAGCCGGCGGTTCGATCTGCAGCGTCATCCGGCCGGGTTCCCATGCCGCCACATCCACGCGGGCGTCGAGCGCCGGGGGAAGACTGTCGATGGGTGCTGGGTCGACCGCCGCCGCCGTATCGAGCAGCACCAGCCGGTCGAACGGGAGCCGGGAGCCGGGGTCGGCCACCGTCGGAATGGCTTGTTCGTCCGGGACCTTCAGGGCGGCCGGGACCAGCCGTGCGTAGGGTGCCGGGTTGCGCCGTACCATCACGGTTCCCTGCTCTCCGCCCGAGGTCACGACGCCGTCCAGGAGCGTGTCGAATTCCGCCGCCAAGTCTGCGTAGGCGGGCACAAGCGGGCGGGCGAGGTCGATTTGCGGGGGAAGCAGCACGTAGCGGACGGCGTACAAGTCCCACAGCCGTCTGCTCCTGAAGAGGTAGCTCCAGACGTTCTTGCCCCCCATCAACTCGTTGAAGGCGTGCAGTTGGTTGCCGTGATGTCCCAACATCTGCGGAATACCGAACGCCATGAGCGACGACCCGCGATACAGCTCGAACCCCGTGTCGGACAGGTCGAACACGCGAAACGGTAGCCTCTCCTGCCGCAACCGCTCGGTGATTTCATCGGGTTGGTAGAGTCCCGCGGTTGGGGACTCGGTGAACGACCAGAACCCGCGGGCGTTGCGCCACAAGTCTCCCCCGACGAGCAGGGCCAGCCCCATCACGAACAGCGGTGCCGTCAGTTTGTCCTTGCACCACGCGAAGGTGAGGCCGCCCAGCGCCACCAACGCGACGGCGCTGCCGAGCGCGCCGCGCAAGATCGGTCCCTGTGCTGTCGCGGCCGCACCGATGAAATCCCGAGCGGTTCCCGGCGGCGCCTGCTGCGCCACGCCGATCGCCAGCGACTCCGCCAGCCCACCAAAGGCGCCAACCACCGCCAGGACGGCGAGCGCACCGCCGCTGATCATCCATGGCAGGGCCCAGCGGGTCCCCGCCCCGTCCCGCTCGAGCCGCTCGACGCCGACGGCAGCGAACACCGCGAGCACGAACGCGACGGCGAAGAGCGCCATGCCCGGGGCCCGCACCTGTTTCATGAACGGCATGACCGCCCACCAGACCCTGTAGAATGGGGTGGCCGAGCCGAGCGCAATGAGCAGAAACAGGATCCCGGTTCCGCCCAACCAGAACGCCATCCGCCGTCGGTTCCGGTCGAGCAGGCCGACGATCGCCAACGCCACGACCGGAAGTCCGAGGTACTCGGAATGGAGTTTGAGGGGATTCGCCGCCCAATAGCTCTGGTCCTGCGTGGTTCCCGCAAAGCTCGAGATGAAGAACTCCGGCACGTGGGTCCACGGAATGGCGTATGACGCGGACCCGGCAAAGCCGTAGTACGTCTCGGCGCGGGGCGAGTACGGCAGGTACTCGAAGAACGGGAGTACCTGGATCATGCCCACGCCGAACCCGACCATGACCGCGAGCAACGCCAGCCCAAGGGCGGGAAGCCGTGCCGCGACGGGGCGATCCGATGGCTCTCCGAACGTGAGATAGAGCGCGAACAGGCCGGCGGCCACGAGCATGTAGTAGGTGAGTTGCGCGTGGGGCGACACGAGGGCCAGCCCGATGCTGAGCGACACGAGTCCGTACCCCTCCCACCGCCGATCCCGCAGTGCGAGGACCAGTCCGATCAGGGCGAGCGGGAGCAACGTGGTGACGAACAGCTTCCCGTCGTGTCCGGGGGACACGTAGGATCCGATCACGCCGGATAGCTGGTATGCGAGTCCCCCGGTCACCGCGCCGGACCAGGCGATGCGCAGGAGGCGCAGCAGGGCGTAGGTCAGCAGGCCCGCGATGACATAGTGGATCACAAACCCGAGATTCATCGCGATGCCGGTCGGGAGTATCAGGCGCATCCAGGAGGTTGGATAGAAGATGTCGCCGTGCATTGCCCCGACGAACGGCAGGCCGCCGAACAGTTCAGGATTCCACAGCGGCACTCGGCCGGTCCGCTTCCATTCGGCCGCGAGCCAATCACGGAACGCGTAGCCCGAGTGGTACTGATCGCTGAACGGACCGGCGAGGAACCGGCCCGACCACATGGGGATCGACAGGATCGCGATCCAGAGCGTGAGCACGCCGCTCGCGACCAGCGTCGGGCGGGGCGGCTGATACGGCTCCGGTCTCTGCTCAGCTTCCACGTGGCTGCTCCTTCGATCCCGTGCCCAGTACCGTTCCCGCGGCCGCGGCGGCGAGTTCGGTGATCGTGAGCAGGAGTCGGGACGCAATGCTCAGCGCCACGGCACCGCCACTTCCGAGTGCGGGCGCAAGCAGGCCGATGAAGACGACCTCCCGGACTCCTACCCCGCCGGGGGCGAAAACGGACAACAAGCCAATAATGTAACCCGCCGCGAAGACCCCGACCGCCGTTGGGACGGTCAGGGCGGTGGGACCAAACAGGCCGCGTGCCAGGAGCCAGAACCCCGCACCATACGCCACCCACGACGCGGCGGTGACCAGGGCCGCCGTCACCACGCTTGGGAGCGCGAGCGGCCGCAGGTTGTCACCGCCCGGAAATCGGCCGAGCGCGCGGATGGCCGCGGGTGTGGCGAGTGCGCCGATGGTGACGATCGTGATGACGGCGCCCACAGCGAGCCAGAGCGGCGATGCGGCGCCGGGTGCGGTGGCGGCGACGATCGCGACGCCCGTGCCGAGGGCAACCGCCTGCATGGCGATCGCCGACCCGGCGGCGGCCCAGCCGGTGACGCCGGCGCGTTGGGCGAGTACGGCGAGACCCGCGATGCTCCAGACTTTGCCCGGAAGGTATCGGCCGAGATTGGCGAGCGTCCAGATCCTGGCGGCCGCGCCGAACGCAAGTCGCTGGTCCCAGCCGCCGAGCACGCGGCGCCATGCCTCGATCAGCATGGCGTAGGTGCCGAGCACGGCGAGCGCCGAGAGCGCGATCATACTGGGGCGGAGCGCGAAGTCGAACTCGAGTCCGCGGAACGCTTCCCAGTTTCGCGCAATCGCGCGCCACACGAAGACCGCGATGGCGACGCCGAGGACGACTTGCAGCATCCAAAACGCTGTCGAGCGGCGTGTCATCCCGTTCCCGCCTTGGCATAGACCCGTTCAAACTGGCCGGCAATCGCATCGGGGGCGAGTGCGGCGCGAAGCCTGTTCCCTGCGTCGCGCGCCGCGGTGCGGATGGTTGGATCGGCGAGGCACCGCTGCAGCGCGGCACCGACCGCCTCCGCCGATGCCGGCACGACGCACGCGCCGTTTCCATCGTGCACGATGTCCAGCACACCACCGCCGTCGAGGGTCGCCACCACGGGAATCCCAAGCATCAACGCCTCCGCCGCCGCGAGTCCCAACCCCTCGTGGCGTGACAAGAACGCGGCGACATCCGCGTTCCCCATGACGCGCGTGACCTCTTCGTCAGGCAGCGCGCCGCAAAACCGGACGTTGCCGAGTTCGAGCCGCGCGGCCTGCTGCTCCAACGCGGACCGCGCGGGGCCGTCGCCGATAATCGTGACGGGCGCGCTGATGGGCTCGCGATGTACCGCCTCGAGCAGCAGATCGACCCGCTTCTGGGTCGTGAGGCGTCCGAGATAAACGACGCCCCCGCCCCCGCCCCCGCCACCGGCGCCGTGGTGCTGGAACCGGGTGGTATCGACCGGAACCGCCACACGATCGATCTCGAGATTGGGTAGACGCGTGGCGCGCGCGGCCTCATCGGCAAGGTAGGTCGACAGGGCGGTCACGCGTGTCGCGCGCGTCAGGACGCGCCGCGCAAGCCAGCGCGCCGGCCATCGTCGCATCATGGCCACGTCGGTCCCCATGAGGCTCACCACGACGGGGACAGGTGAGCCGACCGCTGCCCAGCCGGCGGGAATCCACCAGAAGGCGTGCACGATGTCAGCGGAGATGTGGCGCACCTCGTTGCGGATCCCCTCGCGGAGCGCGCGCACCAGCTGCCGGAACGCCCACGCTCCGGACACGGACCGCGTGCTGCGCGCCATGTCACCGGTGTACGCCAGGTCCTCCCGGTTGGGCGCGGCGTAGCGTACCTGCACCACCGAGACGCCGCCGATCGTCTGGCGACCGGCGCGGCCGCGATCGGCGGGAGCGACCACACTCACGACGTGGCCCCGCGCCACCAGGGCCTCGGCGAGTCGTCCGAGAAAGGACCCGGCAACATCGCCGGGCCAGCGAGGGAACGCGTGCGCGACGAACACGACGCGCAGCGGTGCTTCCCGCTTTGTGTCTGTCAATTGATGAAGTCGATGCAAGCGGATTCGTGTGCCACGATACGGATGTCCCCGGACGGGGTGAAGCCGATCCGGTGGGGCGTCCCACCGGGGGTGACGATAGCGCCGACGATGGTACGCTGCGCGAAAAATAACTCGTACCCACGTGTTGGAAACCAGTCGCCGGGCGGACACCGGGGTTCGGAACGCGCGGGCCGTGGCGCCAGCGTAACGTCGGACCCGCGGCGAGCATCTCCTTGTATGTGGGGCAACATGCGCCGGCGCAGCGAACGCACGGAGGTGGCGATGCAGTCTCGGGAGGACTTCCGCACATCGGACCGCGTCAGGGGTGCGGCGTGGCTCGGGGAGATCCTCGTGCTGAACGCTCCGTATGACAACGTTCTAGCGGGGTCTGCCTTCGCCGGGCGTTCCCCCCCTCGCCCCGGCACCATCGCGTTCACGCGATTCGCCGGAGGGACCAGGGGCTTGGTCGCCGCATTGAACTGCCGTCACAGGTGGCCGTGGTTGCCCATCTGCGTGGTTCTCGGTCCGAACGATCCACTTCGAGCGTACATGGCTTCCGCATTCCCCGTGAACCGCTGGTGCACGTTCATCCGCAATCCCAACTCAGATCGCAATCTGAGCACGTCGGTGGTGGTTGCCGTCCAGGGTCGTCCGCCGCCGGATGCGGGTGACATGGCGGCCTACGTAGGGTTGCGGACAGGAAGCCATGAGCTCGCGACTGCCCTGGGCGAGCAGTTTGAGCGGGCAATGACCGGCAGAACGGGAGCGTGCACCCTCAGCGAAGCGACGTACAGTCGACTCTTCGCTGCGCATGGGCGATACAACGCGCGCGATTGGCGAGCGATCGGCTCGATGTGCGCATTCACCGGGGGTGCGGAACATCTGTGGGCCGCGCCAAAGACATGGAATCGGCGCGCGAGAAAATACCTCGCGTTACCCTGGAACACCGCGCGCACAATCATCGGCTGGGAGTGGGTCCTTGAGGTTGCGCTCCGCACTGGTGGCTACGTCGCGCCGGAAACGGAGTCCCGATTCTGAACGCGCCGACGCCCGCG
>Ga0214472_10007649_pt1 | contig 11297 bp, 12 predicted proteins | sample RVTome_6_FD_207662 | JGI IMG/M metagenome (GOLD analysis project Ga0214472, IMG submission 207662) | Soil microbial communities from uranium-contaminated site in the Upper Colorado River Basin, Wyoming, United States - RVT140D175 | ecosystem: Environmental > Terrestrial > Soil > Contaminated >...
CTGCCCAACATGCTGGTCATCCGCAGCATCATGGGCACGAAAAAAACAGTGGTCTTCGTCTCTCTGGTCATCGTCATGTCCACGGTGAGCGGGATGATCTTCGGAACATTTTTTTAACAAGGAGGATGCAAATGGAAATCAAGGTATGCGGCCCGGGCTGCGCGAAATGTCATGAAACGGCACGGCTGGTCAACGAGGCCCTGGCCGAAGCCGGCAAGGAGGCCACGGTGATCAAGGTGTCCGACTTCAACGCCATCGCCGGGCTGGGCGTTTTTTCCACCCCGGCGGTGGTCATCGACGGTCAGGTGAAATGCATCGGCAAGGTGCCGAGCAAAAAGGAAATCCTGACCTGGATCGCCTGAGATCGTCACCGGTATCGCGATGCTGGTGCTCTTCGCCATCGACCACTGCCTGCCCCTGGTGGTCTGCGGCATGTTTTCCGCCCGCACCATGGAGATACTGCACAGCCGGGCCGGGCAGAAGATGGTGGCCGGGGCCCGCCAAGCGGCGGCGGTGGTGATCGCCGGGCTGGGGGTCTATTTCCTGGTGCTGCCTTTTGCTTGAGGTTCTTTTCGGGAGGGAGAAAATGACACACGGTCCGGAGTTTCGGTTTTTGCGAGCGCTGCCCCTGTTCTCGGCCATGGCTGACAACGTCCTCGCCGACATGGCCCGGGGCCTGGGCAAAAGGAAGATGCATGCCGGGGAATACATCTTCTTCCAGGATGATGTTGTCGAGCATCTGTTCATTGTCGAGCTGGGAGAGGTGGAGATCCATAAAAGCGATATCCACGGCCGGCAAGTCTCCCTCTGGCGGATCGAGACCGGCAATGCTTTCTGCCTGGCCAACCTCCTGGCCAACCTCCTGGAAAAGCTGTTGTCCCTGCGGCGCGACCTTGACATGGAGGCGCGACGGATATTGGATTTGCAAGGCGCGGCCTTGACGGAAGGCCGGGCCCGGGAAATGGTTGCCAGGCTCTCCGCGGCGGGACGGCGGGTGAGCCTGGAGGTTGTTCATGTCCCGGCAACCGGAGAGCCCTTTGCCTGGCGCCTCGGCAATCCGTGAGTCCGCGCGCCGAGGATACCTCTGCCCCGGTCGGTCCTGACGGCCGGCCGGGGAGGGGAGAGAACTCAACAGCCTTCGATCATCTTTTATCGCGTCTCATCGATGGGATCGGCCCAGCGCAAACCCCAGTGTTTCTCTTGCGGAGCAGCGGCTTTTTCCTTAACTGGCCGGGTTGGCGGTTCCGGTTCGGCCGCCGCGGCCGGCCGGTCGTCGCCTGGCCTTTCGCGGGCCGCCGCCGGCCGGTCGAAACCGCTTCGGTCACGCGTAACTGCTCAGGCTATAGGCTGTTGGTGTTTAGACTGTAGCAACAGAAGGAGACGCAGCAGAGCCGCGCAGGGTGCGGACCATGGTGTGGCTAACAGCCCACCGTCTACGCTCCGTCGCCAAAGCGGCTATGGCGCGTCGGAGACAGCCTAAACAACCTGAGTAGTTACGGTCACGCATTGAATGGTTTTCAAGTTCGCGGAACGGGTTGCATCGGATTGGCAGGTAACTTCTTGCGGACGGTCACCTGTTGGCTGGTGTAGCCGGTAATCCGCTCGGCCCCTTTGTTCCGGTAGGTGATCACCCGGTCGCGAACCAAGAAATAGACGCCGTCATATAGATTTTCGGTAACTGCTCAGGCTATAGGCTGTAGGTGTTTAGACTGTAGCAACAGAAGAAGACGCAGCAGAGCCGTGCATGGTGCGGACCATGGGGTGGCTAACAGCCTACAGTCTACAGCCTAAACAACCTGAGTAGTTACGATTTTCGATGATTTCCTTTTCAGGCGGGGCGCCGGTCCGATTTTTTCATCCGGTGAGACAAGGTTGCGGCTAGGGCTGGCGGGGCGTAGGGGGAGGAAGGGAGGTTCAGGAAAAAAATGACATTCTTGGGGCGATCGCTACGCCGATACCCCGGTTTGGCTTTTTCTCACCAGCCGAAAAAAGCGGTCAGATACCTGATGGCGGTCAAGATGATAATCCCGGTCAGCATCCACTTGATCGCCTTGGCGGGCATGAATTTCTGGCACCGGGCGCCGAGATACATGCCGCCCATGCCGCCCAGGCCGAACAGGATGCCCAGCAGCCAGTCCGGCGCCACCGAGACCCCGGGGTAAAATGGCGCCATGGCCTGGTAGAAGACCACCCCGGCCACCGAGGTGACAAAGGTGCCCATCAGGGCAGCCCCGGCCACGGTATAGACCGGCAGGCCGAAAACGGTGATGAAAAAAGGGGCGATGATCGCGCCGCCGCCGATGCCGTAGATGCCGCCGACAATGCCGACAATGAAACTCAGGGCGAATATGCCCCAGAACTTCACCTCGAATCGTTCGCCGTAAAAGGTGTAACCGAGGCGGCTCAAATTGAAATGGCACTCGGTCACGCCGGGCATCTTTTCCTGATGGTTGCGCACCAGTTCCTGAAACCGTTTCTCGGCGGCGGCCTTATCCTGGCCGCCCGATTTTTTCCCCAGAAGGTCGAGGATCATTTTCAGGCCGATGTAGAAGAGCACGGCGGCGGCGAAAAGCTTGAAGTTCCTGGCATCGGGGAGATAATTGATCCGGACGAAGGCGCCGATGAACACCCCCGGCAGGGTCCCCGCCACCACGATCCAGGTGAGGGGCCAGACCATTCGGCCTTCACGCCAGTAGCGGTAAACCCCGCTGGGAATGGCGACGATGTTGAACAACTGGTTGGTGGCGCTGACCGAGGGATTGGTATAGCCGAGAAACGACATCTGAAAGGGCAGCAGCAGAAAGGCGCCGGACACCCCGCCCATGGAGGTGAAAAAGGAGATCGTAAAAGCGACCAGGGGCGGAATCCAGGGTGCGACTTCGATGCCGGCGGTTGGAAAAAGCATCACTGGCCTCCATGGCATATCGGGCTTGACTGATTGACACGAAAAGAATAATTTGCGTGTCAAATTACTAAATCCAACCACCAAATGTCAAGGTTTGACAATCTCGCAAAGCACGCCAAGAGCGCAAAGTTTAACATGCTAAAATACAAGGGTACGTGGGAGCATCCGGGAGATCGGCGAGGTTGAAGGGGGCGGTGTGCAACATCCGGATAGGCATGGAACATTTTTTACCGCGAAGGCAACGAAGATCGCGAAGAAAAGATAAAACGAATTAGGCTGTTACGCTTTTCTCTGTGTACTCTGTGATCTCTGTGGCTAAAAATACTTGTTGTGAAATCACCGAGGTCTTACGGTTTTGAAAAAAAGAGAGGCAAATCGCCGGGATGGAGCTGCCCGGCCCGTTACGGCCGCGGGGGCGATGAGCCACGGGCGGATCATTTCCACCCCGGACGGGAGCCCATGTCTGGATACGGCTCAACTCCAGCTCCTGGAGCATTCTTTCAGGGAATGGGCCGAGGGCGCGGTCCGCGCCGATGTGCGCCAGTCCAGGCGCCGCATCCTGCTCATTTTTCTGCTGATCCGTTACACCGGGGCCAAGTTGAATGAGGTCCTGCTCCTCGATCCGTTCGCGGATATCGATCCCGGCCGGCAGACGGTTTGCTTCGGCCCCGCCGGCTCGGGCAAGGAGGGGGCGGCAAGGGAGGTGACCATTCCGGAGAGCCTCTGCCGGGAAATCCAGGCGGCCCTCCTCGATCCGGGTTTCAGGGACTCTTTGCGAAAGTTGTTCGATGTTGATCCCGCCTTTGTGCGCCGCAAATTCTACGAGCGCGCCCGGGCCTGCGGCTTCGCCAAGCGCCTGGGCGGGCCGGAGATGCTCCGCCGGGCCCGCGCCGTCGAACTGATGCAGGGCAACCTGCCGCTGCCCGCGGTGCAGATGCTTTTGGGCCATTCAACGCCCAATCTGACCTCGGCTTATGTCTCCTTTTCCCAAGAGGAGATCCGGGAGATGACCCGATTTTTCATGGAAAGGGAATCGGCGCGCAAGACCAGCGCCCGCAACGCCTTTTTCGGCAAAATCAGCGCCATCCGGCAAGGGGACATTCAGAGCCGGGTGGAACTCATCACGGTGGGCGGCCACGCCATCACCACGATGATTACCAACGATAGCCTGCAAGCGCTCGGCTTGCACGAGGGGATGCTGGCGACCGCCGAGGTCAAGGCCCCGTGGGTCATCCTGCTGAAGGGGACCGCTGAGCCCCTTTGCAGCGCCGAAAACCGCTGCCAAGGCATCATCGCCCGCCGGACCATGGGCGCCATCAACACGGAGTATGTGGTGGGTCTGGCGGACGGCACCGAACTCTGCTCGATCGCCGCCACGCCCGATGACCGCCATGCCTTTGCGGAAGGCGATGAGGTTTGGGCTATTTTCAACTGCTTTGCCGTGGTGTTGCATATCGGGTAGGGATGAAATTTGAGATATGGGCAATGGGAGGGGAGATGATGAACGCGCGTGAACGCGAGTTGCTGAGGCGTCTGGACTGGATCGCCAACCTGGCTCCGGAGACTTGTCCCGGCGGGGCGCCGACCTGCGAGCGGGAATGGCGTGATCTGGTTAACCGGATGGTGCTGGAAGTGCGGCAGGCCTTGAGGGCCGTGGCGAGGGGGTCGGACAAGTCAGACAAGTCAGACAGGTCGGACAGGTCCGACGGGTCCGACGGGTCCGACAAGTCCGACCGGTCGGACGACAAGCCGGGTTTGATTCCGGCGCATGGAGGCTACCGCCGGTTGCGCAGCTTTCAAGTGGCATCGCTGGTCTACGACGCCACGGTGATTTTCTGCGAGCGGTTTATCCCGAGGCAATCGCGCACCCGCGATCAAATGGTCCAGGCAGCGCGTAGCGGTCGGCAGAATATCGCGGAAGGCAGCATGGCCTCGGCGACCTCGAAGAAGACCGAGTTGAAACTGACGAATGTCGCCAAGGCGAGCCTTGAGGAACTGCTTCTGGACTGCGAGGATTTTCTGCGGCAACGCGGCCTGCGGCAATGGGCCAAGGACGCACCCGAGGCCCGGGCGGTGCGACAGCGCTTCCGGTCGTATCCGGCAGGGTGGTTTCGAGAGGTGGATTCGTCGGACAGGTCGGACAAGTCCGACCTGTCGGACCCCTATGAAATCGCGGCGGCTTCACCGGAGGTCGCGGCCAATACGCTTTTGTGTCTGATCAACCAGGCCATCTATCTGCTGAAGAGGCAGATCGAAGTTCAGGAAAAATCTTTCCTTGCCGACGGCGGGTTTACAGAGCGGCTTTATAAGGCACGGCGGGCGTATCGGGATAATCCGCCAGGTACGATTGAGCGCCACCATTCGCGTGGCGACAGGAAAAAGGGCTGACCATTTTCGATGGAATTCCGCGAGACGGAGGGAAATAGGCTATGAACAAAGGAAATTATTCTTTTAGATAAGGAGATGCCCCATGAGTGAATACCAGCATTACGAATTTCTCGCCATCGACCGGCGGCTTTCCCGGGAGGAAATTGAAGCTCTCCGCCTATATTCGAGCCGGGCGGAGATCAGCCCCTCCCGGTTTTCCGTGGTTTACAACTGGGGAGACTTCAAGGGCTCTCCCCGGGACTTCATGGCCCGGTACTTTGACGCGCACGTATATGTAAGCAATTTCGGGACAAGCACCCTCATGCTGCGCCTGCCCGGCGAGGTCCTTTCCACAGAGGAGATTATGGCATATGCGGGATCGGGTTTCGATGCCAGCAAGCTGGGTGAGAACTGGCTTTTCGTCTGGGAGCGCGAAGGAGACGAGCCGAACTACGAATGGATGGAGGACGAAGGCTGGATGGCCGGGCTCGCCCCAATTCGCGAGGAAATCGAGCGAGGCGATTACCGGGCGCTCTACATCGGCTGGCTACGCGGAGTGCCGCTGATGGTCCAAGACGACGATGATATCGATTCGGAAGCGCCGCCCGTGCCGCCGGGGCTTGCCGCCTTGACCCCGGCCCAGGAGGCTTTGGTGGAATTCCTCGGCGTTGATAAGGATCTGCTGGAGGCAGCGGCCCAGGCAAGTCCCCAGCCCGAGGATAGCGAGAAAGTTTCCGGCCGCATGGCAACGTGGGTTAATTCTTTTTCCGTTGAAGAAGCGCGGCGGTATCTGCTGCTCATCTTGGAGGGAAAAGGTAAGAACGTCGAGCGGCAACTTCGCCGGGCCTTTACCGATGCGACCCGTCCGCCGTCCGCGGCAGCGGCCGCCGCAGTGTCCCGTGCAGCGGGGGAGTTTATGGAACAGGCCGATCTTGTCCGTGAACAGCGCCTCAAACGCGAAGAAGCCGAACGGCAAAAGCGGGCGGAAGAGCAGCGACGGCTGCGGGAAAAAATACTCCTCGCAATGGCAGCCGATTTCGCTGCCCACTGGAAACTGGTGGAAAAAGCGGCCGGCCTGGGGACGGCTTCCGGCTATGACGAGGCCACCCGGCTGCTGGTTGATATGGCGGAAGCCGCGGCGCTGACCAACCGAAAGGGCGAATTCTTCTCCCGGCTCGCCGGTTTTCGCGAGACCCACGTCCGGCGGCCGGCTCTTATCCGGCGACTGGATGCACGGAAGCTCCGGTAATCCGAAACCGTCCGGTTTGTCGGCCCCGGTCACCGCCGGTTTTTCTTGCGGGCCTTTTTCGCCAGCTTGTTTTTAGAGCGGTTTTTTTGTTTCTTTTTCTGCCGCGTCCCGCCCGTATTATTGACCGGAAACGGCTCATGTGGCGGATAAAGAAGGGTAGTGAGGCGCATTGTCCCAGCGGCGGACGAGGTGACCGCCGCTGTCCTGCCAATGGAAGCGATAACTGGTATGGCGCAGTGGCATGTTTCCTTCGGCCACAATCCGCTCCATCATCTCCAGCAGTCCATTGTCCGTGAGACGAACGCGGAAACGGTAAAGGAGAATGGTCAGGTCATCGAGTTCCATGATATCGCACCGGACCACTTCAATGGCGGCGGCCCAGGGGCGACTGGCCAACAGGGATTCCAGTTCATGGAGATAGGCGCGGATCACGTAACCTGAATCACTTTTCCAGGCCGGCTGCCAATACCGCCCTTTTCTCGAGGAGAAGGCGAAGGTTATCCGTCAACGCCATCCATTCCATCACTTCGGCATCATCACCCAATTCACCTCGTTGCCAGGATTCCCAAGCAGAAATGCTGTCCCGGGCGAAACGGGATTCAAAGGGCGCCAGTTCCCTGCGCGCCGCGTCGATGGCCAGATCATAGCGCCCTATTTCCAATTCGGCCAAACGGCGGAGGACGGACTCAACCAACTCTTCGCCGCAGACCCCGGCAATTCCCTGTGCGCGTAGCGCGATATTGGACATGGATACCTCATGATAAATTTGCTGACAGATAATAGTAAGTCACAAGAAACTTATCAGCGAGGGCAAAATAAGTCAAATTCCCGAGCTCTGAAAGATGATTCTCGATGAGGCTGTCGTAGAGGGCCTCTTGCGGGGTGCGACGCACCTGGCGCAAAACGGTCGCATCTAACCGTTCACCGGGGGCAAGAGAGAGGCTTCATATTTTTTTCACATTTGCGCGGGGGGGTGTCGCCGTCGCTCGTTTGTAAAACATGAGGTAATTGAAATGTTGACGTGTCTTGGATACCGAAAGCGCCTGGGAGCCTTTCTGGACGGGGAACTCCCGCACCGGCGGGGGCGGCGGTGGAGCGCCATCTGGCAAAATGCGAATCATGCCGCGTGGTCTTGACCGAACTGCGGCGACTGGAGCCGCTGCTGTCCGCCTGCGAGGTACCGCCGGTGCCGGCCGCTCTGGTTTCGCGGATACGGGCGGCCGCGCAAGCAAAAAGTCGTAGCGAAGGGCGAGAAGTTAACATTCTGATTTGTTTTATTTTTTCTTCGTGTTCTTCGTGGCCTTCGCGGTGAAAAAAAATGTTTTCACGAGGCCATCATCCTTTCGGCAACTCCAAAAGGGTGATATGCTTTCCAAGGTGATATATTGATCAAAATCAAGCGGGGAGGTTTGCATGGCTTTAATAGACGCGGAAAATCTTCAAAAGGATTATCAGGCGGGCGAGGTTACGGTCCGGGCCTTGCATGATCTGAGCTTCGAGATCGCCTCGGCCTCGTTCGTCTCCTTCGTGGGACCGTCGGGCAGCGGCAAGACCACTCTGCTCAACCTCATCGGCTGCCTCGACAAGCCCACGGCCGGCAACCTCCTGGTGGCGGGCACCGACGTTTCCGGCCTCGACCGGAAAAGAAGCGCCGCCTTCCGGGGGGAGAACATCGGCTTTATCTTTCAGGATTTCAACCTCATCCCGGTGCTGACAATTTATGAAAACATCGAGTACCCTCTGCTCATGGTGCGCAACACCCCGGCCGCCGAAAGAAAAGAAAGAGTAAGCTCCCTGCTGGAGGCGGTGGGCATGGCCGAACAGCGGGACAAATACCCGGACCAGATCTCGGGCGGCCAAAAGCAGCGGACCGCGGTGGCGCGGGCCCTGGTCACCAACCCCAAGCTGGTCCTGGCGGACGAACCCACCGCCAACCTGGACCATAAGACCGCCTTCATGGTGATCGAATTGATGAAACGGCTGCGGGACGAGTTCGGCACGACCTTCATTTTTTCCACCCACGACCCCAAGATCGTCGGCGAGGCGGAGACCATCCACACCCTGGAGGACGGCCGGCTGACCTCCAGTCGCGCGGCCAAGGAGGTGAACCATGGGTAAACTGCTGAAAATCGCCGTGCGCAATCTGCTGCGCTACAAGCGGCGCACCCTGTTGACCACCTTTCTCATCACCATCGGCGTGGTCTTCGTCCTGGTGTTCATCGCCGTGTCGGGCTCCTTCAAGGCGATGATGACCGGGCAGATAACCGACTCCATGATCGGCCATCTCCAGGTCCACCGCAAGGGCTACGTCGCTTCCATCGACAGCCTGCCCCTCAACCTGAACCTGCCGGCCGGGGCCATGACCCGCCTGGAAAAAATCCTCGCCGCCCAGCCGGAGATCGAGGCCTATTCGCCCCGCCTCAAGTTCGGCGGCATGTTCAGCAATTTTACGGAAACCACCAATATCAGATTGAACGGCGTCCATCCGGACCTGGAACTCGCCACCGCGCCGCTCCTGGCCTCACGGGTGGTGGAGGGCGGCAAAACCATCAAAAAAGGCGAGATCTGGGTCCCGGAACTCCTGGCCCGGGGGATGAAGGTGAAGGTGGGCGATATGGTGGTCATCGTGGCCACCAACCGGGACGGCTCGGTAAACGGCAGGCAGCTCACCGTGTCCGGGATCCTGGCGAGTGCCACCGGACCCGGCGGCCGGGACGGCTACCTGCATATCGAGGACGCCGCGGAGATCCTCCGGATGGAGGAGAGCGAGACCAGCGAGGTGGCGATCAGGCTAAAGGATTTCGGCAAACTTCACCAGGTGAGCGCGCGGCTGGCGGCCCTTCTGGCCGAGGAACTCAACCGGCAGGACAAGCCCCTCTTCGAACTGCACACCTGGGAGAAGCTCTCCCCCTTCTTCAACATCTCCCGCATGATCGACGTGATGACCTTCTTCATCAAGCTGATGCTCATCGCCATCGTGCTGGTGAGCATCATGAACGTGATGATCATGGCGGTCTACGAGCGGATCAGGGAGATCGGCACCATCGCGGCCATCGGCACCCTGCCGAGCCGGATTCTGGCGATGTTCCTGCTGGAGGGGTTCTGCCTCGGCATCGCCGGCGCGATCGTGGGCAACCTGGCGACGGTGGTCATTGTCGCCATCCTCAACCTCTCCGAGATAACCTTTGACTTCGGCCAGCAGACGGGGCTGGTTCTCCAGGCGGGAATTAATCCCTCCGACGTCCTGACCATCTCGGCCATCGTCATAATCGTCTCGGCCATAGCCAGCCTCCAGCCCGCGCTCAAGGCGTCGCGCATGGAACCCATCAAGGCGTTACGACATGTTTGATGGTTTCGCAGAAACTATTTTTTCACCGCGAAGGCCGCGAAGATCGCGAAGAAAAGATAAAATAAATCAGGGTGTTAACTTCGCGTCCTTCGCGTTCTTCGCGGTTCATTACAACTTTTTGCGCGTTCATCATGTTTAGGGCAATCCCTTACTAAGGAGAATCACATGCTGCGAATCATGGCCGTTTTCATTGCCCTGTTCCTTGCCGCGCCGGCCTTGGGGGACACCGCCCCGGACGGTCCGGAACTCCTGCGGCAGGTGGACCGGAACCTGAACCCGGAATCCTACGAATCCTACCGCAAGCTCATCAACATCGAGCCCGACGGCCGGCAAAAGGAGTACGTGCTCTTCACGGTGAAGAAGGGGCTCGACAAGGTCGCCTCGCTTTTCATCTCGCCGGCCAGCGAAAAGGGGAGGTCCACCCTCAGGCTGGGCGACAACCTGTGGCTTTACATCCCGGGGGTGGGCAAGCCCATCCGGATAACCAGCCTCCAGTCCGTGGTCGGCGGGGTCTTCAACAACGCCGACATCCTGCAGCTCGATTACGCGGCGGAATACGAGGTGGAAAAGGTCGAGGAGGCGGACGAGACCTATCTCCTCCTTCTCAAGGCCAAGAGCGGGAGCGTGGCCTACGACCGGCTCAGCCTCCGGGCGGACAAAAAAACCATGCTGCCGAGCCGGATCGAATGCCTAACCGAGGCGGGCCTGCTCATCAAGACGCTGCATTTCAAGGAGGTCAAGGACTTCGGCAACGGCATCGTCCGGCCCTCGGTAATCGAGACCGACAGCCCGCTGCACAAGGGATACCGCTCGGTGATGATCTTCGCCGGCATCAAGGCGAGGGATTTCCAGGATGAGGTCTTCACCCTCACCTTCATGCCCAACCTGGAATCGCTGCGCTAGGTTCCGGGATGCGGCCCCACTTCTCGGCCATCAGGCAAGCAAGGCACCGGGGTTGGGCGCTGCTGGCAATCCTCGCCGCCCTCCTGCCGCTCTCCACCCCCCGGGCCCAGGAGTATTCCTTCGAGATCGAGGAGTTCGAGAAAAAGCCCTACCACCTGGGGGGCTTCCTGGAGATCAACCCGGTTCTCCCGGGGCTCGATAGCGATGCGGCCCTCAGCAAACTCAAGTTCCGCAACCGGGACTTGGACGCCATTGCCTATGAATTGCACACCGGGGCGCGGCTCGACGGCAGCCTCACGCAGGGCATCGCCACCTTTTTCACCTCCATCGACCTCGGTTACAGCGATTCCACCCTCGGTCCCGCCTCGCTCGATTCGCAATTCTTCGAAGGCTACCTGGCCCTCGCCCCCTTGGAGACCCTGACGTTCCATGCCGGCAAACGGGCCCTGCGCTGGGGCAAGGGGTATGCCTGGAACCCGCTGGGCTTTGTCGAGAGACCCAAGGACACCAACGACCCTGACCTG
>Ga0214472_10007650_pt1 | contig 11296 bp, 11 predicted proteins | sample RVTome_6_FD_207662 | JGI IMG/M metagenome (GOLD analysis project Ga0214472, IMG submission 207662) | Soil microbial communities from uranium-contaminated site in the Upper Colorado River Basin, Wyoming, United States - RVT140D175 | ecosystem: Environmental > Terrestrial > Soil > Contaminated >...
CGAGAGGGCGACGACGCCCTTCGTCCTCGTCGTCGGTGGCGTCATAGGTATAATAGTCTTCGTCCTGGTCGGTGTAGTCATCACCATAACCATTGCCGTAGCCCGATTCCTGTCGTCCACCTTGCGACATCAGCGCATTTCCTCCGCCGGTTCGACGCCCAGAATGCCAAGACCTGACGCCAATACCAAGGCAGCAGAACGAATCAGGGCGAGCCTTGCCATGGTAACATCCTGTCTATCCGACACGATAAATCTCAACCCGGCGTCCTCTTTGCCCTTGTTCCAAAGGCCGTGAAAGGCAGCGGCAAGATCGGCCAGTGCGAAGGCAATACGGTGCGGCTCATGGGCCTGCGCCGCCTGTTCGATAGCCCGAGGGAAAGCCCCCAACTGGCGCAAAAGAGCGAGTTCGGCCTCATCCGTCAGGAGGCTGAAATTGGTACCCATGAGCGACTTGTCCGAAACTTCCAGCCCCTGCTCGTCAGCATTGCGCAACACCGAGCAGATACGCGCATGGGCATATTGAACATAGAAGACCGGGTTGTCGCGCGACTGTTCCAGCACCTTGGCAAAGTCAAAATCCAGCGGCGCATCGTTTTTGCGGGTCAACATCATGAAGCGCACCGCTTCCTTGCCGACCTCTTCAACCACATCACGCAACGTGATGAAGTCACCCGCCCGTTTTGACATACGGAAGGGCTCGCCATTGCGAAACAGGCGCACCATCTGGCAGACCTTGACGTCGATCTCGGCCTTGCTGTCGGTGATTGCCGCCACCGCCGCCTTAACGCGCTTGATGTAGCCGGAATGATCGGCACCCCAGACGTCAATCAGGGTCGTGTAGCCGCGATTGAACTTGTCAAAATGATAAGCAATGTCGGGTGCAAAATAGGTCCACGACCCGTCTGATTTCTTGAGGGCACGGTCCTGATCATCGCCAAATTGCGTGGAGCGGAAAAGTGTCTGTGGGCGCTCTTCCCAATCTTCCTGCGCTTCGCCCTTGGGCCGCTCAAGGACGCCCGTGTAGATCAGCCCCTTTTCATCGAGCCGTTTGAGAACATCGTCCACCGCGCCGCTTTGGTGCAGGCTGCGCTCGGAGAAGAAGGTTTCATGCGTGATGCCCAGCAGCGCCAGATCTTCACGGATCAGATCCATCATCATGGACATGGTTGTTTCGCGCACCAGAAGCATCCACTCGGCATCAGGCTTTTTCAGCAACGTGTCGCCGTAGATTTTGGCAAGCGCCTTGCCGACTGGGACCAGATAGTCGCCAGGGTAAAGTCCCTCAGGAATGGTGACTGTTTCGCCGAGCGCTTCGCGGTAGCGCAGTAAAGCACTGCGCGCCAGCACTTCGATCTGGCCGCCCGCGTCATTGATGTAATATTCGCGGCAGACCCTGTAGCCGACCTTTTCCAGCAGGTTAGCCAGCGCATCGCCGAAGACCGCGCCTCGCACGTGCCCCACATGCATGGGGCCGGTAGGGTTGGCAGAAACATATTCAACATTGACAGCCTGCCCGGCTCCCATGTCGCTGGAACCAAAATCAGTCCCGGCTTTCAGCACATCAGCAATGCCTTCCAGCCAGACCTCATTTGCTAGGCGCAAATTGATGAAGCCGGGACCAGCAATAGAGACTTCGGTGACACTCTTTTCATCGCGAAATTTTGCGGCCAACTGCTCTGCCAAAGCGCGCGGGTTCATGCCAGCGGATTTTGCCAGAACCATTGCCGCATTGATTGACAGGTCGCCATGCAAAGGGTCGCGCGGCGGCTCTACACCGGCGCGCGAAAAATTCAGCCCCTCAGGCAGAACGCCTTGTGCGCTCAGCTCCGTCAGGATCGTGTTCAACCTTGTCTCAAAATGGCGAAATATATTCATTCTGTCCGTCGTTTAGCCTCTTTGTGCGGGCGCACTCTAACCGCAGGGCCTTAGGCTTTCCAGTCGCATTTAGACCCTACCCCGCGCTGCGCGGCAAAATGCGCCTTTTCCAAATCGGGGGAACATGCCATCAGAAGTTATGGTCTTGGGGGCAAATATCGACAGAATCACGTTCCAGATGGTCCGTCACCGGGCCTCTGGCGTCGTGGCGCTTTTTGCCCTGCTTCTCCACATCGCTATCCCGACACTTTACGATCTCGCACCGCCCACCGTTCAAGGGTTGATGCAAATCACAATCTGTTCGGGTGGCGAGGCCAAACAAGTCCTGGTGGACGAAAGTGGCAAACCCGTCAAACAGGTACCTGCCGAAAACCATCATTGCCACTCCTGCATAAGCCATTGCGGCATGTTGGCGCTGACGGCGAGCCCCATCTTCCTTCCACGCGTCTTTGCGGTTGCCATTTTCGGGCCGATCAGCAGCCTGGTGCAGGAGCACGACGAAACCGCCAAACAGGCTCGCGCGCCCCCTCTTCTCTGAACGAAGCCACATTTCATTACGCTTCCGCCTTATCGCGTTGGTGTCCGCAGCCCATCAGCTAGCGGCATTCCATGCTCACATTCAGAGAGTATCCATGAGAAAATATCTGGCCCTCGGCCTTGTCTTTCCATTCGCCCTTCCCCTTTCTTCGGCCATTGCTGACGAGAATACGGTGACACAGCTCCCCACGCTGGTGGTCACAGACACAAACTCCTCGCCCCTTAAAGACCTTGGGGCGTCCAGAGAAAAAAGCGGCACACTGACCGCACCCGGCGTTGCCGAAACACAAGCAAACCTCTCCAAAAGTCCCGGTGCTGTTGGTATTGTGCCTGCCGATAAATTCAAGGACAAATATGCCGCTAATCTGGAGGACACTTTCTCCTTCACACCCGGCATCTTCGCCCGCAAGCGCTACGGGCAGGAAGTGCGCCTCAGCATTCGCGGGGCTGGCCTCAGCCGAGGCTATCACTTGCGTAGCATCGAATTGCTGCAAAACGGCATTCCATTGAATGACGCCGATGGCAGCGGCGATTTTCAGGAAGTCGATCCGCTGATCTTGCAACATATCGAGGTCTATCGCGGCGGCGACGGCTTGCAATATGGCGGCGCGAGCCTCGGAGGCGCAATCAATCTTGTAACGCCGACCGCCTATACCGCCAAGGCCGAAAACCTGCTGCGGGTGGATGGCGGCAGCTTCGGCACCATGCGTGCCCATGCCGAAGTGGCACGTGTCATCGGCAACGTGGATTTCTTTGCCACGACCACGGGCCTCAAATCAGACGGTTATCGCGAGCACTCGAAAGAGGACACGCTGCGCTTTTCCAGTAACCTCGGTATTCGTCTCAACGAAAATACCGAGACACGTTTTTACCTTGCTTATAATTCGGTCGATCAGGAATTGCCGGGCACCGTATCGCTCAACGCGGCGATCAATAATCCCGAAGCAGCGTCTGCCAGTTCGCTCGCTGGTAACCAACAACGCAACGCTCGCTCGGTGCGCTTTGCCAATAAAACGAGCTTTGCCATCGGCGACAGTGGATTACTCGATGTCGGCGCTTACGTCGGCTACCACACGCTTTTCCATCCGATCTATCAGGTCCTTGATCAAGGAAGCAGCAACGTCGGTTCTTTTCTCCGCTACAGCGATGAAGGTATCTTGTTTAACCATCGCAATGTCGTAACGACAGGCCTGCGCTATGGCTATACCTCGCTGACAGGCAACAATTATGTCAACGTCAGTGGCAATCGCGGCGCGCTGCTTCAGGAAAGCCGCCAGATTTCAGCGACCGCCGTTTTCTATGCCGAAAACGCCTTCTATGTGGTGCCCACGGTGGCACTGGTGACCGGGATACAAGGCATCAACGCCACTCGTACTTACAACACGACCAGCGCCACCAGCGGCATTTCAAAAAGCGACGACGCCGACTTCACCTCGCTTAGCCCAAAACTTGGGGCATTGTGGGATATCGCGCCGTCGATACAGGCCTATGCCAATGTGACCCGCAGCTATGAACCACCAATCATGAGCGATCTCACGCAGACACTGGGTGCGGGCACGCAGTTCACTCCGATGGACCCGCAACGCGCTGTCACCTACGAAATCGGCACACGCGGATCCACCAGACTCGCCTCCTGGGATTTGGCCCTCTATCGCGCCAAGGTCGAGGACGAGCTGGTGAATTTCACTCCCGCACCGTCCATTCCGGCCGCAACCTTCAATGCGCGCAAAACTTTGCATCAGGGCATTGAAGTCGCACTCACATTGGATGTCGGCGGGCTTGTCATACCGAAAGCCTTGCCCGAAGGCGATCTCCTCACATTCGAACAGGTTTACACCTATTCGCAGGCGCGCTTTGAAGGTGATGCCATCTATGGCGACAAGGCGCTCGCAGGTTCTGTTCCACATCTTTATGCCGCTGCCATTCGATACCGCTCGCATCAGGGCTGGGACATTGCACCGAAGATCGATTGGGTGCCGCGCGGTGGTTATGTTGATTATGCCAATACGCAAAAAGCCCCTGGCTACGCCATGCTTGGCATTGAAGGCGGCATGGATGTGACGCCTGCGCTGCGGCTCTTTGTCGAAGGTCGCAATCTCACGGACAAGCGTGCGGTCACCAGCTACACCACAACCACCACATATGTTCCCGGTACTGAAATTTTCTATCCGGGCGAAGGCCGGGCTGTATTTGCCGGTTTCACAGTTCAATTTTAAGGAGCAGACAGATGAAAAACATTTTTTTCCCCGCCATTGCGATAGCCCTCGTTGCATTCACAGTTCCCGCCTCGGCGCATATCACGCTCGAAAATGGCATGTCGTCGTGGGGGGCTTACTACAAGGCCGTGCTGCGCGTGCCGCATGGCTGCGAGGGGGCGGCAACCACGGGCCTTGCGGTTGATATTCCTGAAGGGGCGATTTCGGTGAAACCAAAACTCATGCCCGGATGGAGCATCAAGACGACCAGTGGCGCATACGCTCACACCTACACCCTGCATGGCAAGCCAGTGAGCGAAGGCGTGAAGCGCGTCGAATGGAGCGGCGGCAAGGTGCCGGACGACGAGTTTGATGAATTCACCTTTCTGGTGAAGCTGCCAGAGGACAAGGAGATCATGCGGATTTATTTTCCCGTCACGCAGACCTGCGGCAGCACGACCGTTCACTGGAATGAAATTGCCAAGCCCGGTGAGAGTGCTCACGCGCAGGAACATCCCGCTCCTTATGTTGACCTCATGCCTGAACATGACGGCATGGAAGGGATGCAGCACTAAAAGATCTGGTTTCCAGATCGCCAATCAACCGTGATTCAAATGCCCCGAACAGGCGATTGAATCACGGTTCCTTTAAGGCTTGGATTTTAAGAAAATTAATCACGCCCTGGGATCGCTCAAATCATACAGGCGCCTGTGTTCTTCGATGGCGAATTTGTCTGTCATCCCCGCAATATAATCGCAGACGCGCCGCGCGGTTTTGACGCCCCCCGCACCATCGCAACCTATCTGCCATTCGGGTGGCAGAAGCTCCGGCTCGGTGTGAAGCAGGGTAAACAATTCGGTGACAATGCGTCGGGCCTTGCTCATTGAGCGATTGACGCGGTAATGACGATACATCCGTCGAAAGAGAAACTCCTTCAGCGTCGCATTATGTTGCTCCATTTCGCTGGAGAAACTCACGACCGGATGAGACATCAATCGAATATCGCGTGATGATTGCGGCGTTGCCACTTCGAGACGCAGACGGGTTTCGGCAATCACGTCGCCGATCATGCTGCCGATCAGGCGGCGCACGGATTCGTGGATGACGCGGGTTTCTTCAAGCCCGGGATATTGATCGATGGTGGCGCGAAAGGCCTGTCCGACATGCGGAAGGGCCATCAGATCATCGATCGAAAAAAGCCCGGCGCGAAGGCCGTCGTCAATGTCATGATTATTATAGGCAATGTCGTCGGCCAATGCCGCGACTTGCGCTTCCGGTCCGGCAAAGGTGAAAAGTTCCAGATCCTGAATTTCTGCATATTCGGTCAAGGCGCGCGGCAGGTCGGAGGCATGGGTCACTGGCGTGATGACGGGTCCATTGTGTTTGACCAGTCCTTCCAGCGTCTCCCAGGTGAGGTTTAACCCGTCGAAAAGCGCGTATCGATGTTCGAGCTTGGTGACGATGCGCAGCGTCTGCGCATTATGGTCAAAGCCCATATAGTCCGTCATGCAGGCATCCAGCGCATCTTCGCCAGCATGTCCAAAGGGGGTGTGCCCAAGATCATGCGCCAAAGCGAGCGTTTCCGCGAGGTCCTCATCCAACCCCAGAACCCGGCTTATCGAGCGGGCAATCTGGGCGACTTCGAGCGAATGACTGAGACGGGTTCGATAATTGTCGCCTTCGTGATAGACGAAGACCTGGGTTTTGTATTTAAGACGCCTGAAAGCCCCTGAATGGATGATGCGGTCCCTGTCCCGCTGAAAAGCGGTGCGGGTGGCACTTTCCGGTTCATCGAAGAGTCTGCCGCGGCTTGCCTCGGTTTTTGTCGCAAAAATAGCTGTAGCGGCAGGATTTGAATGGGACAAGGCGGCCTCTGTGTAAATGCCGGGTTTGAAATACGGGCTACAAATACCTAAATCGGTGTTAGGCTATAATGAGAATAGTTCCAGATTACCAGACGCGCTTCCAGAGTACCCGTTGAGCAAGGCAGTCGAATATGAGCGAAACCGTAACAGAGATCATGCCGGGCACAGGCAAGCCTATCACCATCAGTGATCGGGCTGCCAAGCGTGTTGCCGATATTCTGAGCGGCGAAGATACCGGGGTGATGCTGCGCGTCTCCGTGTCCGGTGGCGGCTGCTCCGGTTTTCAATATGGATTTTCGCTGGATGACACGCGGACAAATGACGATCTCGTGCTCGAAAAAGCAGGCGCGACAGTGCTGATCGACCCTATATCGGTCATGTATCTGGAAGGATCGGAAATCGATTTTGTGGACGATCTCATTGGATCGGCGTTCAAAATCATCAACCCGAATGCAACCGCCTCTTGCGGATGCGGCACGTCATTCTCGGTCTGAATTCCCGTCAGAACAGATTTGCACCTGGTCCGAACGTATAGAGGACATAACCACCTATTGAGACCAGTGGCGACAGGACGAGAAGCACCATGGCGCTCTTATCGCGAATCATGACGCCGACAATAGAAGCAAAGATTGCGATTGCCGGTAGCCATATACCCACCAGCGAGATCACCCAATAGGTCATCAGCTCTTGGCTAGTGGTCACACTCAGCCCCTGGACTGTGATCAGGCCCTGGATCAACGCCATAAAGCCGCCAAGCACACCGACAATGCACAAGAGGCAACGCTGAGACAGATTTGCTGGCGCTCGATATTTATGTGGATGAGATCGGACGCCCAAGCGCCCTACTGTTCTGATATCCATTTGAACTCCCTCCCCAGAGTGAACAAATAGTGATTTGACTATGCTGGACCCCGCCGCGCTGCAGGTCAAATATATTTTCACATAAAAAATTTGATAATTTTAGTTCGTGGATTTGTTATCAAGCAAACATGCTAGAATCAAAATCCAGTCGAAGCCGCCAATGCCATGGAACAAACATGAAGATTGCCTCCTTCAACGTCAATTCACTGAAAGCGCGCATTGAAAATCTGAAAGTCTGGCTCAAGGAAGCTGAGCCGGATGTGGTCTGTCTGCAGGAAACCAAATCCACTGACGAGACTTTTCCACGCGGCGAGTTGGAGGATCTTGGATATAACATCGCGATCCACGGCCAGAAGACCTACAACGGCGTTGCTATCCTTTCCAAATTTCCGCTGGAAGATGTACAGGTCGGACTCACTGGTGACGATGATGACGCACAGGCGCGCTATATTGAGGCCGTCATTCCAGCGGGTGACACAGTGATGCGCGTCGCGTCGATCTATCTGCCAAACGGCAATCCGCTCGGCACCGATAAATTCACCTACAAGCTCGACTGGATGGATAGGCTCAAGACACGGGCCGAAGAACTTCTGACCTATGAGGAAGCGCTGGTGCTGGCGGGCGATTTCAATGTTATTCCGACAGCGGATGATGTTTATGATCCCAAAGCCTGGGAAGACGATGCCCTGTTTCAACCAGAAAGCCGCGCCAAACTTCGCGATATCGTCAATCTCGGCTTCACCGATGCCTTCCGCGCCTGCCACACTGAGCCCCACCGCTATACATTCTGGGACTATCAGGCGGGCCGCTGGCAAAAGGGTCAGGGTATCCGCATCGACCATCTCCTGCTCTCGCCACAGGCGACCGATCGCCTTGTCGCTTGCGACATTGATATGGAACCACGTGGCCGCGAGAAGCCTTCCGATCACACGCCGATCTGGGCCGAACTCAAGTTCTAACGCGAAAAAGGATTACCGTCCGGCATAATACGCAGGCCTTTACGCAAATGCCTGTAAGGCAGCTTCGTCAGATCGGCGATATTTGGCCCCGGACTTTCGACGATCAGAACCTCATGCGCCATGGGTTCGAAGTCCGCACGGAAATGCACGGAACTTTTGACAACAATCATTTGGCAGGCAGAAAGATCGATCCCTGTGTGGCGAAGCATTTCCTGATCTGCGCATTGCGCCTTGCGCGAGGCGACAACGATCTCCACACCACCGATCCTGAGCCGGGCTGTCTGACCCAGTGACATTTGTGAACCGCTATAGAACGGACCCGTTGCCAGAAAATTTCCATCAGTAATTTTCACAACTTCAAATTCTGCCTTGATCGGCTCTTCCGCCGCCCCACCCGTCTTTGCTCCAAGCGAGAGCGTGATATGCGCACCCTCGCCTACTGAGGCCGCCTGCAACGCCGCCTCAGGATCAAAGAGAACACCGAGCACGGCACGTTGCGCATTCTGAACGATCAGCTCGCGTAATATACCAACCGTATCGCCATTGCCACCTGCACCGGGATTGTCTTGCGTGTCGGCAAGAATGAAAGGCTTGTTGCCCGCATTCGCCATGGCGTAAGCAATGGCCTCGCGGGGTGACCATAATTTTTCGCGGAACAGCTTTTCGCTCCCGTTCATCTGTCGCACAATTTTATCTGCTGCTTCGACCGCCGCCGCCTCTGTGTCGCCATAGGCGATGACGGAAGCGCCACAATCTCCAATGTCCGCGAGCGGAAATCCTGTTGCCAGAGATATAGTGGAGACCTTGCCGTTGCCCATCAGCTTTCCATCAAGCATGGCGACATCGTGATAGATCGATTTGGCCGGCTCGCTCAATGTGCATTGAGCCGTCAGCGGGATCAGATAATCAATTTGCCGGAAGGCCTTGGCCTGCTTTGGGAGTCCGGCAAAAATCGCCTCAAGATGCGCTGCTGCCCGCGCCCCTGTTTCGGCCATGTCGATATGCGGGTAGGTACGATAGACGACCAGCGCATCGGCAAGATCAACCATGCGTTTGCTGATATTGGCGTGGAGATCAAGGCTCACGACGAGGGGAATCTCCTCGCCAATGACATGGCGGACGCGGGCAATGATTTCGCCCTCACCGTCGTCAAGGTGCTGACAAACCATGGCACCATGAAGATCAAGATAGACCGCATCTACAGAGCCGAGCGCCTTCAGTGCTTCGATCATCGCACCTGTGATGCGCTCGAAAGCCTCTTCGGTCACATGGGCCGATGGTGTTGCATGACACCAGACAAGGGGTAGCAACTCATGACCGGATTTTTTTGTAGCCTCTATAAATCCCGCAATCGGGATGTTCATTTTATCAAAGGCACCCAGAAGTTGCGGGCCGCTTTGCAGCGCGGGCCAGGAGTCAGCTTGGGCAAAGGCTTCATAAGTCGCCATCGTAGGGGCAAAGGTATTCGTCTCGTGCTGAAATCCGCCGATGGCGATGCGCATTTTCAACTCCATACCAGTTCGGCGCCAGAACCTAATTGGGAATATATTTGGCGGCCCAGGCGTCTGCTTCGGTTTTGCCTGCCTCTTTTTCTCCGCTCTTCATGCGCTTGGAGTATTTATCCATTGCTGCGTCCACCTGCCCACGTTGATCTGGATCGGCGTAACGGCTTGCGAGTTCAATAAAACTCCAGCCTTTGACGCGGTCGGGCAAGACGCCTTCCCCTCCGAAATGAACTTTTGCGATTTCAAGCATGGCAGGCGCATATTTCTTCTTGGCGGCCAGCAGAAGCCAGCGCAATCCTTCGCTGCGCTCCATGGGCACACCAAGGCCGCGACGATACATATCAGCCAAATAATATTGCGACGGCGGCCAGGCCTGAAGGGCACCGTCTTCAAAATATTTTATCGCCTTAATGTAATTTTTCTTGATGCCAAGACTCTTGTCACCATCGCGATAGACCAGCCCCACCTTGACCCCGGCAACCGCCTGACCCTCGTCTGCGGCACGCTCATAATATTGGAAGGCTAGCGAGGGTGATTTCTTGACGCCACGTCCCTGATCATAAAGTTCGCCAAGCAAATAGGACGCAAGTGGATGGCCACCCGCCGAGGCCTTGGTCCATTCGCCGACCGCCGTTTCAACATCGCCTGTTCGATAGGCTTCGATCCCATTTTCAAAGGCCGTATTGGCCTTCGATGTCGGCTCGGCACTCGACGGGCCGCTCATGCCCATCAAGAGTGCAATGGCAGCAAAGGCGAGACCGAAAAAGAAACGCAAGTTCATCAGCTAACTCCAATTTGCAGGCATCCACCCGGCATAGTGGCACAAGTTTTCCCGGATCGCAGGGCCTGATTGCTCTTTATGCGCCTCGCAGGCTAACAATGAGTCGTCCAGTAGCCGCGAAAGAACCGACATCAAGGGAACTAAGACATGAAAGTGGCTGCATTGCGTCTGGTAGGAACGCTGCTCCCATCAAATATGTTCGGATTAGAAAATCAGATATTCACGAGGGGCTGATCCTTGAAAACACCTACCTGTCGATCCACAAGAACATGCCACAAAAAGTTCATCTGCTAGCTGAACAAAAAAAAGGCGACTCTTGATTGAGCCGCCTTTTTAACACACGCAACCACGAGAGTTTTAATCTGTAAGCGCAGCCGCTTTATCAAGCACCTTTGAAGGCTGTTGCACGGCAGCTGTCGGAGCAGCTGCGTCTACTTTGGCTAGATTGAGATTGATGGTAGGTTCGTACTTATTATCCGAACCGGTTGCAGAATCGATTGCCCAACCAATTCCTCCACCAATAAGAATATTCCCAACCGTCGCGCCAGCAACATCCGAATGATTGACATAGCTCGACGCCTGATACCCCTCTTTCGAGCACTCGACCATGATATCATATTTGGTTTTTTCTACGGTAATACTGCCCGGGGTGGGATCTATTTTTCCAAGGTTTTCGCCGTGGCGGGTCAAATTACAACTTGCGCCCGGCGGATTGGTA
>Ga0214472_10007651_pt1 | contig 11295 bp, 10 predicted proteins | sample RVTome_6_FD_207662 | JGI IMG/M metagenome (GOLD analysis project Ga0214472, IMG submission 207662) | Soil microbial communities from uranium-contaminated site in the Upper Colorado River Basin, Wyoming, United States - RVT140D175 | ecosystem: Environmental > Terrestrial > Soil > Contaminated >...
GCGCGCCGCCTGGCTTCTTTTTGTTCGAGGACGTCCCCTGGATTGAATCCTTCGGCATACGCTATACCCTGGGGATGGACGGCATCAGCCTGTTGCTGGTGATCATGACCGCATTTCTCACCGTTATCGCCATGCTGGCGTCCTGGCGAACTATTACCGAGCGCACGGCTCTGCACTACATGCTGTTGCTGGTTATGGAAAGCAGCATCTTAGGGGTATTTCTGGCCCTCGATCTCTTTTTGTTCTATCTCTTCTGGGAGGTGATGCTGATTCCGATGTTTTTTTTGATCGGCATCTGGGGGCATGGCCGCAAAATTTACTCGGCGATCAAGTTTTTCGTCTTTACCCTGGCCGGTTCCCTGCTCATGCTGCTTGCCATCATCGGAATCTACCTGATTCACGGCAACCAGACCGGCATATATACCTTCAGCCTGAGTTCCTTGATCGGCACCAGACTTGATCCGGTTGTCGGCATATGGCTTTACGCGGCCTTTCTGCTGAGCTTTGCCATCAAATTCCCGCTATTTCCTTTACACACCTGGTTGCCCGATGCCCATACCGATGCGCCTACGGCAGGCAGCATCGATCTGGCAGGTCTACTTCTGAAGACCGGGGCTTACGGGCTGATTCGCATCGCCTACCCACTCTTTCCCGAAGCGGCCCGCACACTGACGCCGCTCCTGATCGTCATGGCGGTAACCGGTATCCTGTATGGTTCCTGGATCGCTTTTGCCCAAAAAGACATGAAGCGGTTGGTAGCCTATTCCAGCGTCGGTCACATGGGATTCGTGGCGCTGGGCATCGCAGCCTGGACACCGCTTGCGCTCAGCGGCTCAATTATTCAGATGGTCAGCCACGGCGTGACGACCTCGGCACTCTTTGCAATGGTGGGCATGCTGGCTTCGAGAACAAAGACCAGGGAAATCAGCGCCTACGGCGGGCTGTGGGGCAAGGTTCCCGTCCTCTCCTGCTTCTTCATGCTCTTTGCCATGGCCTCGGCCGGACTGCCCGGCCTGAACAACTTTATAGGTGAGTTTCTGATTCTGGCAGGTTCCTATCAGGTTGCGCAAATGGCAACAATCCTGGCTTTTCTTGGCCTGATCCTGTCACTCATCTATACTGTCCGCCTGCTGCAGGAACTGCTGTTCCAGGAAGAAAGAGAGGCTTTGACGATTGCCGATTCGACTTCCCGGGAGACCTTGATGCTGTCCATTCTGGCTTTGGCAGTTATTTTCATAGGCCTGCATCCCGGGCCGCTGCTGGATATGCTGGTAGTGCCGGTGAATATTTTAACGGGAGGAGCGCCGTGACCCTGGTTGATATCCGGATAGCCCTTCCTCTGCTTATTCTGGCGATAGGTGCCATACTGGTCCTTATCGTCGGAGCAATAACGAAAAATCAAAGGGCGGTAATCATTCTGGCGATCATTGCGGCACTCGGAGCAGGGCTCTGGTCGATGCAGACGCCGCCTGTGCTGCTTGCCCCCACCCTGAATCTTTCGGCCGGCGGCCTGACGAGCTTGTTCACGGCGTTTTTTGCCTTTCTGTCTGCCGCAGTGCTGGTACTGTCCCATGGATATAATACCCAACGCGATATCCGTGGAGAGGAATATGCCGCCACCATTCTGTTCACTACCTTCGGCATGGTTGCGCTGGCCTCTGCGACCGACCTGCTGATTCTTTTTCTTGGGCTTGAGGCCATGACCTTCGGTTTCTACTTTCTGGCAGCCATCGACCGGGAACAAAATGTCTCCGGCGAGGCAGGCCTGAAGTACCTGCTGATGGGGGTGCTCAGCGCAGCCTTCCTGGCCTTCGGCATTGCCCTGTTATACTGTGTTGTCGGAACCCTGGGTATCAGCGGCATAATGCAGGGTACCCTGATCGGCACTCCTCACAATCCTGTGGCCCTCGCCGGATGGGGTTGTATTATGATCGGAATGGCCTTTAAGCTCTCGCTGGTGCCCGCTCATCTCTGGACCCCGGATGTTTACGACGCCGCACCGGCGCCTGTAGTCGCTTTTCTTTCCGGCGGTTCAAAAGCTGCTGCGGTTCTGTTGCTGCTGTTATTGTTGTCGCAAGCGGATGAGCCTGCAGTACTGCGCATTCCGCTGTTTGGGATGGCACTGCTGTCCATGCTGGTGGGAAACCTGGCGGCATTGCGGCAAAACAGGGTTCGCAGGATGCTGGCCTATTCCTCCATCGCCCAGATGGGATATATTGTGCTGGCGCTGATCAGTTACCAAGGGGACGGCTTTGCGGCTGCCGCTTTCTATGCCATCGCCTACGGGATAATGAGCCTGGCAGCTTTTGGGGCCATCGGTGTACTTGAACAAAACGGCTGCGGCGCAAACCTTGACGATTACCGTGGCCGCGGCTTCACCCATCCGCTTGCAGCCGGTGTGCTTGCCATCGCGATGTTTTCACTGGCGGGCATCCCGCCGAGTATCGGCTTCACCGGCAAATTCATCATTTTCGCCTCGGCTATTCGTGCCGGTGAAATCGCCCTGGCAATCATCGGTATCCTCACGGCTGCAGTTTCGATCTATTATTACCTGCGGGTTGTCACCGCTTTATACCTGCAACACAAGCCACGATCAGAAGATGGGAGCCGTGAGAATATCAGCGTTTTCGAGATTGCTATCCTGGGGCTCTCTGCCGCCCTCATCATCCTCGTGGGTCTCTTCCCTTCGCAACTGTTGGATTTTCTAAAGACGCAGCTGTAATCACTCTGGATGGCTATCGACTCGGGTTTTCGATGCATCGGCATAAGCACAAAACGCTTCCGGCATTTCCGGGGTTAGTTCCACCTTCTGTTTCCCATGGTGAAACGTCAGGGGAGGCCCTTCCAGAAGTCGATAAACAGCGCTATCCGGGAGAAGTTTGATTTCCAGAAAGCTTCCCCGGATAGTCAGACAAAACCGAAAAAATGTGCAGCGCTCCGGCATTCTTGGATTGAAAGAGATCCTGCCTTCGTAATCACGCATGCCGGCGAAACCGTACACCGTCACCATCCAGGCCGCGCCGATGGAGGCAATATGGCAGCCATGGCCGATATTGCCGCCGATATCGGCCAAATCCATCAAGACCGCATACCTGCCGTAGTCTTCCGCCTTTCGATGCTGACCGATCTCGGAGGCCATAATGGACTGAATCCCGACGGAAAGGGAAGAGTCACCCGTGGTGAGACGATCGTAAAAAATGAAGTTCCGCTCTTTTTCTTCCTTAGAAAATTGCTGGCCCAGCAGAAACAGGGCCAGGACCAGATCAGTCTGTTTAATCACCTGATGACGGTAGATCACCAGCGGATGGTAATGGAGCAGAAGAGGAAAATTTTCCGGGGGCGTTCCAACGATATCCCACTCATTTTTTTCTAAAAAGCTGTCATCCTGGGGGTGAATTCCAAGCTTCTCATCATAGGGAATATACATGTTATCGGCAGCCCGCCGCCACTCCTCGACCTCGGCATAATCCAGCCCGGTTTTGTCCAGCAGGCTCTGGTATATTTCCGCATTTCCCAAGCACATGTCATCGACTGTCGTAGCGGCGAACCTGAGATTCTCCCGGGCCATCAGGTTGGTGTAGGCGTTGTTGTCCACGACGGCATTATACTCATCGGGCCCGGTTACCCCGTGGATGCAGAATTGTCCGTTTTTGCGCGGCGAGTAAAAACCCAGATCCCGCCATAAGCGAGCTGTCTCGACCAGCATTTCCGCGCCTTCCCGATGAAGGAATTCAACATCTCCGGTTACCTCCACATACTTTTTCAGGCCGAACATGATGTCGGCGTTGATGTGGTACTGGGCGGTACCGGCGGCATAATACGCGGAGGCTTCATCTCCATTAATGGTCCGCCAGGGAAAGAGAGCCCCTTTCTGGTTGACATCCCTGGCTCGCTGTCTCGCCTGGTCGAGCATACTGTGCCGGAACTTGAGCAGATTTTTGGCAATTCGGGGATTCGTATATATGAGAAAGGGCAGCACGTATATTTCAATGTCCCAGAAATAATGGCCTTCGTATCCGCTGCCGGTCAGACCTTTGGCCGGGATTCCTGTTCCCTCGGCCCGGCTCGACGCCTGACACAACTGGAACAGATTCCAGCGGATCGCCTGCTGCCATTCTTCCGTGGAACGACTGCCTTCTCTTCGTCTCTCGGTCACCGCCATCTGGACATCGCTGATCCGCCAGTAACTCTCTAAAAAAAGTTTCTGTGATTTCAATAACACCTTGAAACCGTTTTCTTTTGCACGAGCCAGAGTCCTTCCGACCCGTTTACACAGATCCTCTGAAGCTGTCTTGCGCGAGGTGTGGAAACCCATCCACTTGGTAATTCGGACGGGAACACCCGGCTGCGCTTCTACGGAGAACACGATTCTTCCTTCATCATCGGAGGCTTCGTTCTCCGAGGCAAAGGGGTTCTCGGTTTCGATGGTGTGATCGAACCCGCATCCCAGGGTCATCAGACTGTTTTGTGTGCCAAATCCGAGGATAATCTGAAGATCCTTGGCCATTTTCGTTTGGATGTTCAATACTGTTTCCCTGAAAACCCTGGCGTCCCTGGGATCTCCATCGGTACCCCGGATGGTGCGGTGAGGTGTAATTTCGGATAAGATCACCACCGGCGCCTGACTGTTCAGCAAGGTCACTTCATACTGTATTGCCGCCAGATGTCGATGTTCAAAGGAGACCAGCCGTGTGGATTTGATCGATACCAGTTTGCCCGACGGCATTTCCCACAGAACATCCCTGGTCAGGACACCTTCTTTCATGTCGAGCGTACGTGTAAAATGTTTCAGGTCGGCGGTCGGCAGAAAGAAAGGTTCATCGTCGACAAAAAGTCGAATGATTTTCAGGTCATGAAGGTTGACAATGGTCTGACCTGTTTTGGCAAAGCCGTATGCTTTTTCGCCATAGACGATAGGCCAGCTTTCATAAAAGCCATTGATCAGGGTACCGTGATTATAGAAAGGCCTGCCTTCTTCGAAAGTACCGCGCATGCCCAGGTAGCCGTTGCTCAAGGCGAAAATCGTCTCCATCTGGCCGAGAAAATTGGGATAGAACTCTTTCTCGATGATTTTCCATTCATCGCCCGGGTAAATATAGCGCGGCGGATTAAGCCGTTCTCGGTGAAGCATGATCATTTCTCCATATTGTTAGACGGAGCGCGAACTATATTCGAACTATATTATAAGGGTGCTCAGGTCCGTGACGACTATATCGGCGCCGTATTTCAGAAGCTCCTCCGCATCCCCCTTACGTGCCACTCCGACCACCAGACCGAAATGACCACGACGCCCCGCCTGAACCCCTGAGATAGCATCTTCCACCACCACCGATCGATCCGGGGAGACCCCAAGCAGCTCCGCCGCTTTCAGAAAAGCATCCGGGGCCGGTTTGCCATTGATTTGAAACTGTTCGACCGTGATGCCGTCCACTCGGACGTCGAAATATTGTTCAATATCGGCCGCCTTCAACACTGCCTGACAATTTTTACTGGAGGATACAACTGCGGTTTTAAGGCCCGCTGCACGAACATGGCGAACAAGTGCCATGCCGTCCTCCAGGATATCAACGCCTTTTTCCCGTAAGACCGACATGAACATGTTGTCCTTACGGTTGCCCAGCCCCCAGACAGTTGCCCGGTCACGTGGATCATCCGGACCTCCGAAGGGCAGGTGGATTCGCCGCGATTCCAGGAAACTGGTCACACCTTCCTCACGCAATTTCCCGTCCACATATTGGTTGTAATCGAATTTGATGTCGAAGGGGGTAAAGATTCCGTCGGTCCGGCGGGCATGTTCGCTCAGAAAATGGTCGAATACCTTTTTCCAGCAGGCGGCGTGAACATTCGCGGTTTTTGTGACGACGCCATCCAAATCGAACAGCACTGCATCAAAGCGAGTTTTGGTAATAGAAGTCGGGGACATGGCATTCTCCCAGAGCAAGGCAATTTGTTTGGATATTTTCTCACTTGCACAGTTTTATAATCCAGGCAAATATGCGTTTAATCATCGCTTTGACAGCATCTCCTATCAAGTTGATTACCGCTATAATAATTTTATTATATCATTGATGCTTCCACACTTCATCGAGAGCAAAAACGTGGAAGATCAGCGGATTTTTAACTTTTTAGTGAGGCTGACAAAGTCAGAAAAAATGCCTGCACAGGGAGAAATCAAGATGATAAACACCAACAAGAATATCGATTCCAATGATCCATTCGATCTCGCTCGCTTCACGGTCGCACAGGAAGGCATATATGACCAGGTATTATCAGAGCTAAGAAACGGCCGGAAGCGAAGCCACTGGATGTGGTTCATTTTCCCGCAGATCGATGGTTTGGGTCACAGTCCGACTGCAAAACGCTACGCCGTTAAAAGTGAGAAAGAAGCCTGGAAATACCTGGCGCACCCCATTCTTGGAGCAAGGCTAATAGAATGTGCGACAACCGTTTTAAACATTGAAGGGCGAACGGCGTCTGAAATATTCGGTTCCCCCGATGATGTGAAGTTGAGATCCTCCATGACCTTATTCGCCACCATTACAGAGCAGCAATCCATATTTGACCTTGTTCTCGACAAGTTCTTCAATGGCCATCGGGACCCTAAAACCCTTACCCTCCTGGAAGCGATGACTGAGAACAAGGGCGAATAAAAGGCCTAATGAGAAATTCTTGTTAAAAACCAGCCGGATCGGGGGTAGGGGCGGGTTCTAAACCCGCCCATTAGTACTAATGGGTCTCGTGGGAATCGTAGGCCACAAGCCGGACACAAAGTTTCTTTTCCAGGTCTTTAATTTTAACCAGCACATCCTCGTTCAGATTGGCTGCAGCCGGAGGAGTGTAGTATGCCAGAAGCCTTTTACCGATCTTTTTTTCCAGTTCCGTGATGGCCTGAATATCTTCATCACTGAGATAATCCGCATATGTGTGATCAAAATCCATTTTCGTCCCCCTTAGTAGTTTATTGATGAGTTGGGTAGTTTGTTGATGAGTTGCTGTGCCCATAAAAAACTCAGGAGTTACTCGAAGGTAGAAAGTGCTCTCCGATATTTCCGTTATGTCAGGTGAAAATTTAAATCATCATAACCACAAAAGCAAGATTCCCACCGGTCATACGCGGCTATTCTTTTGTCTGTGGTTCCTCAATTTCGGCCACCTCTTTAATGATCTCCAAAAACGAGTGAAGCGTCGGCGACTCGTCGGCAGGACGCCAGATCACCGCCATGTCCGAGGTCGGCACGGGCATTTTCAAAGGTCGGTAAACGACGCCGGAGCGCTGCAGGCTGCGCAGGGAGGCCGGCAGGATGGACACGCCCATGCCGCCGGCAATCAGGCTTACAATGGTTGGAGTTGTCCGGGCCTCCTGAACGATCTTCGGGGAAAATCCAGCCTGGGCACAGATCTGAATGCACTGATCATAGAAGCCCGGCGCAACATGCCGTGGAATCTGGATAAACGATTCCTCGGCGAGCCACTCTATCGCGATTTCTTCCGCTCGACTGAGAGGGTTACCTTCGGGCAGCGCAACCATCAAATCCTCCCGCCAGATGACCCTCATCACCAGCGATTCGGCGTTAGCGACAGGGGGACGGACCAGCCCGACATCGATTCTGTTGACCTTCAATGCTTCCACCTGCTCTTCACTGGTCAGATCCTGCAGGAGGAGCGACACCCCGGGGTAACGGCTGCGCATCAGACTGAAGATGAAAGGGATTTTGCCATAGACAGCTGAGCTGACGAATCCCACCGACAACTGGCCGATCTCGCCACGAGCGGCCCGCTGGGCTAGCCGAATGGCGTGTTCTGCCTGGGCGACGCTCTTTCTGGCTTCGTCAAGAAAGACCTTGCCTGCCGCGGTAAGCACGACCTGCCGCTTCGTCCGCTTCAACAGGATCACCCCGATTTCCTCTTCCAACAGCTTGATCTGCTGACTGAGGGGTGGTTGGGACATAACCAGCCGTTTGGCGGCGCGCCCGAAGTGCAATTCCTCGGCTACTGCGATGAAATATCTGAGATGTCTGAGTTCCATAATGATTAATAGCTTTTAAGTATCAATAGTGAATTAATAATATATTGGACATCTTAGTCTGGCAATATTAATCTTGGTAATACTCTGCCGGACAAACGAAAAATAGCACGGATGACCCCGGAGTGAGAGAGTTTCGCAACCTCAGATCCATTCAGATTCATCAGCCGTTGAGATCAGGATAAATGTATGTTTGGAATTTCAAAAGCAAGACGGCCGGTACTGGAAACGGCTGGAGCAGGGTTCGGAGAAACACCCGTCGGTAGCCGCGCAGGTGTCCTAATAGCACTATTTGTCACCGGCTACGCCACCTTTGTCAGTCTCTATGTTACCCAACCTCTGCTGCCCCAGTTCCGTGAGGTTTTTAACGCATCGGAACTTATGGTGAGCCTGACGGTAAGCGCTCCGGTACTGGCAGTAGCCCTTGTGGCACCTCTGGTCGGCCTGCTCGCCGATGCTCTTGGAAGAAAGCGAGTGATCATTGCGGCCATGCTGGGTTTGACCTTGCCGACACTCATGGCGGCTACGGCTACCAGTCTGAACCAGCTCATCGTCTGGCGTTTTCTGCAGGGACTCTTCATCCCTGGGATTATTGCCGTAGCCATGGCATATATCAGCGAAGAATCCCCGCGTCAGGCCGTCGGCTACACCATGGCGACCTACGTCACCGGCACGGTTGTCGGCGGGTTTTCCGGACGATTCATTGCCGGTCTCTGCGCGACCCATTACACCTGGCCCGTCGCCTTTTTCTATATCGGCGCCATTACGTTTGCCGGTTGTCTCACCACACTGTGGTTTCTGCCGCGCTCAACAAAATTTGTCCGGCAGGTCGGCGCAACGGTATCGCTTGCCTCCCTGCGCACGCACCTGAAAAACCCACAGCTGCTGGCCACCTATGCCATCGGCTTTAACGTTTTGTTTTGCCAGGTCGGCTCGTTTACCTATGTCAATTTCTATTTGGCGGATAAACCTTTCCTGCTGGGACCTGCTGCTCTGGGGACCATTTTCACCGTCTATCTGATCGGCGCGGTGATAACACCGATTGCCGGAAAAATCCTGGACCGGATCGGCTACCGCCGGACCTTGAGGATCGCTGTCGGTGTAATCATCGCGGGCATGCTTTTGACCTTGATCCGATCGCTGCCGGTGATCATCGCGGGACTGACGATGGCATCGACCGGTGTCTTTGCCTGCCAGGCAGCAGCATCGAGCTATGTGGGCAAAGCAGCGGGCAAGGCCCGTTCCTCGGCCGCCGGTCTCTACGTGGCGTTCTATTATTTCGGTGGGGGACTCGGTTCGATCCTTCCCGGTTTTTTCTGGGAGACTGCCGGATGGGCTGGTTGTGTGGCGTTAATTCTCTTCATGCAGGCAGGCATTCTTCTTCTTGCCGCCAAACTGTGGAAAGATTGACAAGAGGAGCTTCACTTAATCTTCTTTTTTCTCCATATCCAAATGGTGGTTTATGTATACTGTACCCATCATTCAGCCTCCGACGGCACCTACGATATGGTCAAGAGTGGCGGCATGCTCCTCTTTTGGTGTAACATTATAAAATTTCTTAATTCCACCGTGGACGCCATAATATACAGGTTCGGCAAACCCTTCTATTTCAGCCCTCCGGGTGGGGCCCTTTTCCCGAGTAATGGTAATTCGCGACTGATGAATAATCTTTCCCATGGAAGCCTCCTTGTTGTTGCTGCTGCGCCTCGTTAAGTAAAAAATGGTTCTTCCGATTTAAGGATACTTTTTATTCAATCCATCTTAAGCAATGACGACAGATGAGAATCTGCGGTCGGGCACAGAGACCCGCCCCGGATAATTCCCCCACGATCAATTCACTTGTAGGGGAGTCCCCCTGTGGGCTCCCGTTAGTACTGCACGTACGCTTAATCCGGAAGAACCTAAAAAGTGCGAAGTCGAGGCAAGTTACCGTCGATTTTATTATCGGGGCACGATACGATATGGAACTTACTGGTCTATCACCATAAAGGCTCCGTATCGCCCAAACCATTTGGAAGAACCCTTGGAAATATAATAAGCGGTATTTTTCAATTCTCTCGTTAAATCCACCAAACGATCCGGTGAATGACAACGGGCTGGAGCCGACACTCAAAGCAGGAACCGCTCAGTTTTGGTATGTCGCGATCCATCCCTTTGACGAAGGTAATGAACGGGTTGGAAGAGCGATGATGGACGACCTGCCGGCAGGAGTTTCCGGCTTGATGGGAATCGTCTCATTCGCCAATGATATCTACAAGTACTGTCTATTTTTTCTAAAAATCTAGATAAATTCCCTCTATCGGAGGTGTTGTCCTGCACAAATTAACCTACTTGCCAAACGGAACTCAGGAGGTTATAGTAGATCATGGAAAAAAGAAATCCCCATTGCAATCTTCCGGTTGTCAAAGAATTGGTTAGAGTCGGCAAAGTGCGAACCACTCATTCGGCTCGCGCAGGTGCTAATAATTTGGGGATCGATTTTCAGGTCATGTTGGACGTTGTGCCGGCACTCACGCCAGCGGATTTTTACAAAAGTATGACTATGCATGCCGACCACAAAATCCGGCAAGACGTTTACCGACCGAACACTGCTGCGGGAGATGTGTACCTGAAACTAACGGTCATTGATGATGTGCTAATTGCAGCAATTCCCTTTTTGGCCCAGTAATCGCGTCTTGAATTTGAATATCGGCAACTCTAGCCAATAATAGGCGTCAATGTTTGACTTTTTTGTTGGTGACAAATTTTCCCAACTCATTTTCCCTTTTTCGCTGTACGAAAAAGCGATTTTTGTCGTTTTTTGGACATAATAGTCCATCCACCCTGTTTAGCTAGTTTTTCAGGGTACGATCTTTGACAACACTACGAAGCGATCTCCCGTTACGTTCGGCAGACCTCCTTAAGTTCCCGGCGTTCGTAACCATGGGCTATTGCGCGTAAAATCGTTTCCATGGAATCAACCCTGTAATTGTGGAAAAACGCTCGGATACTCTCCCACAGATACCGTTTTGATTCCGCTTGTTGTAATGCTTCCTGAAAAAGCCAACAGCTTAATTGCTGTACCTGATCGATGAGGAAGGCAAGCATCATTAAAATGGTAAAAACCGCGCTTAGGTTTTTCTTGCCAAGCCCATAATTGTGGCCGAGATTGTACCCCTGGTTCTTCAGGGTGTTAAAGGTCTCATTCTCGATTTTCCACCGGGCACGTCCGGCTCGCATAAGCTGGAACACATTTTCTTCGGTGATTGGTATATCAGTGACCCAGCTGAATT
>Ga0214472_10007652_pt1 | contig 11294 bp, 9 predicted proteins | sample RVTome_6_FD_207662 | JGI IMG/M metagenome (GOLD analysis project Ga0214472, IMG submission 207662) | Soil microbial communities from uranium-contaminated site in the Upper Colorado River Basin, Wyoming, United States - RVT140D175 | ecosystem: Environmental > Terrestrial > Soil > Contaminated >...
TCCACCGAGCATGGCAAGCGGCTCGTCGGCGAGCATCTCGGCGTCCCCGCGGATCGCGTGTACGTGTGCCCGCCGGGCGCGCCACGCTGGCAGACGCTCGGACGCGCGCCGCACGTGCCGCGCGACGGCTACGTCCTGTTCGTCGGGACCCTCGAGCCTCGCAAGAACGTGGGTGCGCTGCTCGACGCCTACGAGCTCTTGCTGGAGCGGGGTCGTGCCGTCCCGTCGCTGGTGCTCGCGGGCCGCGTGACCGGCGAGGCGGCCGGCTGGCTGGCGCGCATCGCCAGGCCGCCGCTGGCGGGACGGGTGACACATCTCGGCTACGTGGCCAACGAAGAGCGCGAGCGCGTGTTTGCCGGCGCGCGGGTGGTGGTGATGCCGTCGCTCGACGAAGGCTTCGGCCTTCCGGCCCTGGAAGCCATGTCGGCCGGCATCCCGGTTGTCGCGTCCAATCGCGGGTCTTTGCCGGAAGTGGTCGGAACCGGTGGGCTGCTCTTCGACCCCACCGAACCGGCCGCGCTGGCGGGCGCGCTCGAGCAGCTTCTCGCCGACGACACCGTGGCGGCGTCGTGGGGGTCCGCTGGACTTGCGCGCGCCCGTACGTTTTCCTGGACGTCCGCGGCATCCACCCTCCGGCGCGCGTATGCCGATGCCGTCCTGAGGCGCCGCGCCGCGTGAGGATTGCCGTTGACGCGCGCGAATTACAGGGACACGCGACCGGCGTCGGCACCTATCTCTCCGGCATTCTTACCGAATGGAAGACGCTGCCGGCGGCCCGGGAACATCAGGTCATTCTGTGTGAACCCGGTCCGACCGGTTCCCACGGCACCTGGTGGGAGCAGCGGACGCTGCCGCGGCTCGTCGCGCAATCGAACGCCGACATCCTTTTCGCGCCGGGCTATACCGCGCCCATCCTCGCCGGCGTTCCCACCGTCGTCGCCATTCACGATGTCTCCTTTGCCGCGCACCCCGAGTGGTTCGGCTGGCGCGAGGGACTGCGGCGCCGGATGCTGACGCGTGTGTCCGCGCGCCGGGCCGCGCGCGTGCTGACGATCTCGGAGTTCTCGAAGCGGGAGATTTCGACACATCTCGGCATTTCGCTCGAAAAGATCGAGGTGATCTATCCCGCTGCGGCGGACCGTGAAGGTCCGCCCCGCACCACCAGTACTGAGGCCTATGCGGCGCGGACCTTTACGGTCCGCGACAATGAGAGCACGGCCCGCGACAATCTGATTCTGTACGCGGGATCCCTGTTCAACAGACGCCACATCCCGGAGCTGATCGACGGGTTTGCGAGCCTGGCCCGCCGGATGCCTGATGCCCGGCTGGAGATCGTCGGCGACAACCGCACGATCCCACGCGTTGATATCGAAGGCCTCGTCGCCTCGAGCGGCGCAGGCGACCGCATCGCGCTGCGCTCGTATCTCCCGGAGGCAGAACTCTCAGCCCTGTACAACCGCGCGCGTGCGTTTGTCTTTCTGTCTGAATATGAAGGCTTCGGCCTCACCCCGCTCGAAGGACTCAGCGCCGGCGTGCCGATTGTCGTGCTCGATACTCCGGTGGCGCGGGAGGTCTACGGCTCTGCCGCGCTCTACGTGGAGCGCCCTGAACCAGCGCTGATCGACGCGGCGCTGGCGCGCGTGCTCACAGACGAGGCCGAGCGGGCCCGGATCCTGGCCGCGGGACGAGACACCCTGGCCCGATATTCCTGGCGCGCCTGCGCCGCGCGCGTGTTTGACGTTCTGATTTCATGCTCGGGATGCCGCGCCTCTCGATAGTCATCGTCACGTTCAACTCGGCACGCGAGATCGATGCCTGCCTCGCGTCGCTTGCCGCAGACCCCTCAGCCGTGGATCGCGAGACCCTTCTGATCGACAACGCCTCCTCGGATGGCACCGCGGCCTCCGTGCGCGCGCGGTGGCCTGGCGTGCGCGTACTCGACGCAGGCCGCAACCTCGGCTTCGCCGGCGGCAGCAACCTGGGGATTCGGCAGACGGTCGGCGAGCTCGCGCTACTCCTGAATCCGGATACCGTCGTTGAGCCTGGCGCGCTGGGTGCGCTGGTCGAGGCCCTCGACAGCCGGGCCGACGCGGCCGTCGCGGGACCGCGGCTCGTCGACGCCAGCGGCCGGGCGGAGCTCTCCTTTGGCGGGATGATCGGACCGTTTACGGAGCTGCGCCAGAAAGTGCTTGTAAAGGGAAACGACCTCGGCGTGCCGCTGGTCGGCGGCTATGTCGATCGCCTGACACGGCAGATGCGCGAGGTTGACTGGGTGAGCGGCGCGTGCCTGCTGGTGCGCCGCGCCGACGCCGAAGCGGTTGGCCTGATGGACGAGCGGTACTTCATGTATGCGGAGGATGTGGATTTCTGCGCCGCCATCCGCGCGCGCGGCCGAAACGTCCTCTTCGTGCCCTCCGCCGAGGTGGTGCACCATCGCGGAAGGTCGGTATCATCCAGGCCCCGGGCGACGGAAATGGCCTACCGGCGGAGCCAATTGGCCTTTTATGCGAAGCACCATCCGCGGTGGGCGCCGGTCCTCAGGGCCTATCTGAAGCTCCGGGGCCGCCTGCCCGATATGACGATCGACCCCCGAACGTCCACCCATGAGCATTTCTAGTTATTCGTGGCAGTGCCCGACGTGCGGCCGCCAGGTGCCCCGGAAAATCGAGACCTGCCGGTGTGGATTCGCCCGCCCCGCAGAAGCGCCGGAACCGGCTGACGCGTCCCCGGAGCCGGTCCGCAACGGACCCAATCCGCTCCTGCTCGGCCTCTTCCTCGGCCTCGCAGTGGCCGCGGCCATGCTGTTCTACCTGAAGGAAGACGCACCGCCGCAACAGGCCGCTGTCGCCGCTGCGGCTGACGAGGCGCCGTTCGAAGGCGCGGACCTGGTGGAGCCGCCGGTGTCAGACGCTGAGCTGAGCTTCCCCGCCGAGGCCAGCTTTGCCACGGTGGATTCGCCGGCCCCGATTGCGGCGTCGACTTCGTTGTCCCTCGAGGACGTCGTCGCGCGCGCGCTGCCTGCGGTCGCGTCCATTCAGGCGGGCAGCGGCCGCGGCACCGGCTTCTTCGTGCAGCGCGCCATCGTCATCACCAACCAGCACGTGGTCGGCAACGAAACGTCGGTGCAGCTCACCGTCAGCGGCAGGCGCTATCAGGCGCGCGTGACCAGCACGTCGGCGAGCACGGATCTCGCGGTGCTGCAGGTGTACGGGCCCGATCCGACGCAGCCGACCCTGCGCCTTGGTACCGCGAAAGGGATTCGCGCCGGCCAGGAAGTGGTGGCCATCGGATCGGCGCTCGGCGTCCTGTCGAACACCGTGACGCGCGGCATCGTGAGCGCGATCCGGGAAGCCGGTTCGGTGACGCTCGTTCAAACGGACGCCGCGATCAACCCGGGCAATAGCGGCGGCCCGCTGGTCGATCGCAATGGCGTCGTGATCGGCGTGAACTCGATGAAGATTGGCGGGGCGAAGGGCGAAGGGTTGGCGTTTGCGGTGGCAATCGATCACGCCTCGCAGCTCCTGAACGGCCAGACGAACACCGCGATCGCCACGCCGCTGCAGGGCCTCAACCGAATCATGACCGGCTCGACGGCCAGCGAGGATCTGCGCGAGCAAGGGACGGCGGCCTACGGGACAGCGGTCGAACGCGCGGGGCGCCGCGCCGACCAGATCGACGAGCTCTGGGGGCGTGCGTCGAAGAACTGCGTCGCCAGGGCCGCTCGCGCCGGGGATCGCGAGTGGTTTGCCATCTACGACGCCAACGGCCTGCAGATCCAGCTCTCGAACGCCACCAACTGCGAGGGCTGGCTGGCCGCGCTGCGCACCAACGCGGACATTGTCCGCGGCGAGATGACGCGCGCGGCGGAAGCGGCGCGGCGGCAGGGCGTCTACCCGGGCGTCATGCGCGATATCCGCCGCCAGAACAGCATGGAGTGGTCCGGCTGGTAGCACCGGGAGGTGCGATCTCTTTTCGCTAGTCGGTACGAAGGCCCCTGCGCTGTCGGTGCGAAGGCCCTGCGCCGTCGGTGCGCGGTCCGGGTCGGTGCAACCCGCGAAGGTTGCCCGTTAGTGCGCTGGCGCCGTGTCCGTGATCGTTGCGACCGACTGCACCCGTGTGGTGAGGATCGTGCGTCCCTCGTGCGCCAGCTCCATGAGCAACCCCGGGCAGATGGCGCGTACTTTGAGGAAGCTGCCACCCGCAGACGCCCCGGCGAGCCGTGCCCGGGTGGTGGTCGGAAAGAAACGGCCGCCCTGCACGAGGACTTCTCCCGTCCGCGGCGACAACACCGTGATCTCGTACGTGCTGTTCCGGGTCCGGACGGCGAGGCGCTCCAACCCGGCCATCGTCTCGAGCTGCACGGCGCCACTCCAGTCGTGCTCCGCCCACCGCTGCAGGTCGGTTGCCGCTTGGAGCCCCCCGGCGTAGCACACACTGCTATCAGGCACGTTGTGAGGCGATTCTATATCCATCCGGGGTCACCGCCGTCACCGGTCGCGAAGAAACCTTGCACCGACCGCGAAACCCCCCCGCGCACGACGGCGCAGAGCCCTCGCACCGATATAATTCGAGCGGATGCGAGTGGCTATCGATGCGCGCAAGCTGCATGACTTCGGCATCGGAACTTACATCCGCAACCTGCTGCGGCAGCTCGCACGGATCGATCGCGACAGCGAGTACGTGCTGCTCTGCCAGGAGCCTGACCTCGGCGTAGCGGCGCAGCTCGGCCCCAACTTCCGCGCAGTCCTCGAACCGTCCCCCACCTACTCCTTCCGCGAGCAGATCCACGTGCCGTGGGTGCTGCGCCGGGAGCGGCCCGACGTGTTCCATGCGCCGCACTACGTGCTGCCGCCGTTGACGCGCTGCCGGGCGGTGGTGACGATCCACGACTGCATCCACCTGATGTTCCCGCAGTACCTGCCGAGCCGCGCCGCGTACGTGTACGCCCGCGCGTCGATGTGGAGCGCCGCGCGGCAGGCGCACCGCATCCTCACGGTCTCCGAGGCGTCCAAGCGCGACATCATTCATTTTTTCAGCGTCCCGCCCGAGAAAGTCGTCGTTGTCTACAACGCCATCGAGGAGCGCTTCGCGGCGACGCCCTCGGAGGAGGCGATCGAGCGGGTCCGGGAGCGGTATCAGCTCAACCACCGGTTCGTGCTGTACGTGGGCAACATCAAGCCGCACAAGAACCTGGTGCGGCTGATCGAGGCGTTCGCCGAGCTGCGCACGCGCGGGGTCGACGAGCTGAAGCTCCTCATCATCGGCGACGAGATCTCGAAGCTGCCGGCGCTCCGCCGCGCCGTCCACAGCCACAAGCTGCACAAGCACGTCCGGTTCCTCGGCTACCTCGAGGACGAAACGCTCGCCATCCTCTACCGGCTGGCGTCGGTCTTCGTCTTCCCGTCGCTGTACGAAGGGTTCGGGCTGCCGCCGATCGAGGCGATGGCCAGCGGCACGCCGGTGGTGACCTCCAACGTATCGTCGATGCCCGAGGTGGCGGGCGACGCGGCGGTGCTGGTCGATCCGTACAATGTCGAATCGATCGTCGAGGGGATCGCGCGGGTCCTGGGCGATCCGGCGCTCGCCGCGGAGCTGCGGCGCAAGGGGATCGCCCGCGCCCGCGAGTTCTCCTGGGCGCGGTCGGTCGCACGCACGCGCGAGGTCTATCAGGAAGTATGCGCACCGCGCTGATCCACCACCGGGCGAAGCCGGTACGCCATTCATGCGCGCGTTCATTGCAGGAAGTATGCGCGCCGCGCTGATCCACGACTGGCTCACCGGGATGCGCGGCGGCGAACGCGTCCTCGAGGCGCTCTGCGGACTGTACCCGGACGCCGACATCTTCACGCTCTACCATCGGCGCGGGTCGGTCTCGGCCGGCATCGAGCGGCACCGCATCCGCACGTCCTTCGTGCAGCGGCTGCCGCTGGCCTCGACGCATTACCGGCAGTACCTCCCGCTCTTCCCCATCGCGATCGAGCAGTTCGATCTCGACGGGTACGACCTGGTCATCAGCTCGAGCCACTGCGCCGCCAAGGCGGTCGTGGCGCCGGGACGCGCCCGGCACCTCTGCTACTGCCACTCGCCGATGCGCTATGCCTGGGATCAGTTCGACGCCTACTTCGGCCCCGCGCGGAAGGGACAGCTGGCGAGCCGCTGGGTCTACCGCCCCTTGCTGGCGCGGCTCGCGCGATGGGACGCCTCGACGGCGGCTCGCGTCCACCGCTTCACGGCGAACTCCGCGCACGTTGCGGGCCGGATCCGCCGATACTATAATCGCGTGGCTACGGTCGTGTATCCGCCGGTCGACACGATCTTCTTCCATCCCGCCGGCGACTCCCCGGGCAGCCACTTTCTCATCGTGTCGGCGCTCGTGCCGTACAAGCGGATCGAGCTTGCGATGGCGGCCTGCGATCGCGCGGGCGCGTCGCTGCGGATCGTCGGCGAGGGACCGGATCGCGGCCGGCTCGAGGCGCGGGCCGGGGCGAACGTGACGTTCCTGGGGCACCTCAGCGACGAAGCGGTGCGCGATGAGTACCGGCAGACGCTCGCGGTGCTCTTGCCTGGCGAGGAAGACTTCGGTATCGTGCCGGTCGAAGCACAGGCCTGTGGCCGCCCGGTCGTCGCGCTGGGGCGCGGCGGGGCGATCGAAACGGTCATTGACGGCGAGAACGGCGTGCTGTTCGCGGCGCCGGACGTCGACGCGCTGGCAGCGGCGCTCGATCGCGTGGCGCGCGTTCGATTCGACGGAGCCGTGATCGCGCGCAGCGCCGAGCGCTTCTCGCGCGAGCGGCACGTCCAGCGGATGCGGGAGGTGATCGACGACACGATCGCCGCGCCCGCCGGAACACGATGGTAAGACGCTATAACCGCCTCCTCGTCCTCTTCTACGTCGTCACCGACGCGCTGCTCGCGATCTGGGCGTTCGTGCTCGCCTACGTGATCCGGTTCGAGAGCGGCCTGATCCCGGTGACGCGCGGCTATCCACCTATCGAGCAGTACTTCAACATCGTGCCGTTTGTCGCGGTGCTGGCGCCACTCGCCTTCCAGTTCCAGGGCATCTACCGACTCAGACGCGGGCGCTCGCGCGTGGATGACTTCTTCGCGGTGCTGGTGGGAACCATCCTGGCGGTCGTCTTCGTCGTCCTCTCGACGCTCGTGTATCAGGCGTATTACGCATCCGAGGCGGAGCGCGCCCGCGGCGCTTTTCAGGTGTCGCAGATCGTGTGGGGCCTGTTCCTCGTCCTCACCGTCGGGTTCACCTACGCGTCCAGAGAAGGGGTGCGTGAGCTGCTCGAACGGCGCTGGCGCGCCGGGATCGGCCTGAAGCGGATCCTCATTGCGGGCGCCGGCGACCTGGGACGGATGGTCGCCGATCGCATCCTGCAGCACCGGGAACTCGGGTACCAGGTGGTCGGCTTCCTGGACGACCGCGCCGGAGGCGACCACATCGGCTACCGCGGTCTCCCGCTGCTGGGCACCCTCGACGAGGTGGGCGAGATCGCGCAGCGGGAACGCGTCGATCACCTGTATGTCGCGCTGCCGCTCGAGGAGCACACCAAGCTGCTCAACCTGATGGAGATCACCAGCCGCGAGTGCATCGACGTCAAGGTGGTGCCCGACCTGCTGCAATTCATCGCGCTGCGCGCGCGGCTCGAGGACCTCGACGGCCTGCCGATCATCAACGTCAACGACGTGCCGCTCCAGGGCGTCAACAGCTGGATCAAGCGCGTGATCGACGTGGCATTGTCGGGTGCCGCCGTCGCGGTGCTGGCGATCCCCTTCGGCATCATTGCGGCGCTGGTGCGGCTCACCTCCCCCGGCCCGGTGTTCTACCGGCAGGAGCGCATGGGGCTCGACGGCAAGGCGTTCACCGTCTACAAGTTCCGGTCGATGTACAGCGGCGCCGAAGATACGACCGGTCCGATCTGGGCCCGGGATGACGACCCGCGGACGACGCCGGTCGGCCGCTGGCTGCGCAAGCTCGATCTCGACGAGCTGCCGCAGTTCCTGAACGTGCTCAAGGGCGACATGTCGATCGTCGGACCGCGCCCGGAGCGCCCCTTCTTCGTCGAGCAGTTCAAGCACCGCATCCCGCAGTACATGCTCCGGCACAAGGTGAAGGCGGGCATCACCGGCTGGGCGCAGGTCAACGGCTGGCGCGGCAACACGTCGCTCGAAAAGCGCATCGAGTACGACCTGTACTACATCGAAAACTGGTCGGTGACGCTCGACCTGAAGATCATGTGGCTCACGCTCGTGCGCGGCCTCTTTCAGCGCGCCTACTGACCATGCGAATAGTCGTGACCGGCGCCGCGGGCTTCATCGGCTCGCACCTCAGCGAAACCCTTCTCGATCGCGGCCACAGCGTCGTCGGGCTCGACAACCTGCTGACCGGCGCCCTGGCGAACATCGCGCACCTGCGCAGCCGGGACTTCACCTTCATCCAGCACGACGTCACGCGGTACATCACCGTCGATGGCCCGGTCGACTTCGTGCTCCACTGGGCGAGCCCGGCCAGTCCGATCGACTACCTGGAGCTGCCCATCCAGACAATGAAGGTCGGATCGCTCGGCACGCACAACGCGCTCGGCCTGGCGCTCGCCAAGAATTCCGGATTCATGCTGGCGTCGACGTCGGAGGTGTACGGCGATCCGCTCGAGCACCCGCAGAAAGAGACCTACTGGGGGAACGTCAATCCAATCGGACCCCGCGGCGTGTACGACGAGGCGAAGCGGTTTGCCGAGGCCATCACGCTTGCCTACCACCGGTCCCACGGGGTGAACACGAAGATCGTCCGGATCTTCAATACCTACGGGCCGCGCATGCGCCTCCGCGACGGCCGCGCCGTCCCCGCGTTCATGTCGCAGGCGCTCCGCAACGAAGACGTCACCGTCTTCGGCGACGGCACGCAGACGCGCAGCTTCTGCTACGTCTCGGACCTCGTCGACGGCATCCTGCGCCTGATGGAGGCCGACACAAACGATCCGGTCAACATCGGCAACCCGCACGAGCTCACGATCGAGGAAATCGCCCGGACGATCATCCGGCTGATCGGATCGAAGAGCCAGATCGTCTACCAACCGCTGCCCGTCGACGATCCCAAACAACGCCGCCCGGACATCACACGCGCGCGCACGTTATTGCAGTGGGAACCGAAGGTCGGCCTGGAAGAAGGCCTCCTGAAGACTGTCGACTACTTCCGCAGCAAGGTCGGGAGGTAGCCAGGTAGCCCGGTGGCTAGGTTAGACATAGACCAGGTCGCTGGGTAGGGGGATGGGTAGTTCGGTAACTCGCTCGGTCGAGCAAATCCGTCGCTTAGCTCCCTGCCGGCTCATTTACGAGCCGCCGCAGCTTGACGAAGTAGTCTGCCGCCGAAAGCACTGTCAGAGCCAGCGATAGCCATACCATCACGTCGACCGCAACCGACCGTTCGCCGCGGTAATTGAAGTACATGACGACTACGCTGGTCAGGACGAAGGTGGCTGTGGCGAGCTTCCCGAGCATCGACGGACGAAAATTGCGCGGACCTGCGGCAAGCGTCACGATCGCGACGACACCGACGATGACGACGTCACGGGTGATGACGAGAACCGTCAACCACAGCGGCAGGTGATTCGTGAGCGGCACGCCTGGCAGCGTGAGGACGACGAAGGTGGTGACGAGCAGGAGCTTGTCGGCCATCGGGTCGAGCCAGGCGCCCAGGGTCGTGCGCTGGCCCGCGCGGCGGGCGATCAGCCCGTCGAGGGCATCGGTCACGCCGGCGGTGAGGAAGACGATTAACGCCCACCCGAGATAGCCGTAGACCACGAGCAGGACGAACGCCGGGATCAGTATGATCCGCAGGATCGTCAGTTGGTTCGCAAGCGTGAGGTGGCCCACCGGGAATCAGCGCGCCGGGCTGGCGAGGGCCCGCAGGCGGGCGATGACGTCGGCGGCTTCGGCGCCCGACACAGGGCGCGCCGCCTCGAAGCGCCCGTCGACGAGCGGCATCACCTCCGAGACCACGGCGTGGGACACGGCCGGGTAACTGAGGTGCCCCGGCGCCATGTCGGCGATTTGGGGCCGTTCCGCCATCTGCAGAATCCGCAAATCCGGTCTGCGGTCGGCGGCGAGCAGTCGAATGACCACGCTGACGACGGCGGCCAGATCCCCGCGCGTGATGCGTTCGCCCGGCTGGAACGTGTGGTTGGGGTACGGATCCATGACGGACGCGGTGGCCACCTGCGTGATCCAGGAAGCTGCCCAATGCGTCTGCGCGTCGGTCATCACCACTTCGCGCGTCGGCGCCGCGCGGACAATGTCCTCGAGGCGCACGCCGATGAGCGCCGCCAGCTCGCCGCGCGTCATCTCCGAGACTTCTGTAATCAACTGGAACTCAGGTGGCAGCCGCGCTTCGCGCGCCCGCTCGGCGATGGCGGCCATCCGTGCCGTCAGGTCGGCGCTCGGCTCGATGTCGGCGGCGTTCCGGTAGGCGGCTTCGGCGCCCTCAAAGTCGCGGCGCTGCTCGAACATCTCGCCCATCTGGACGAGCGAGACGGCATCGGCGCTGTCGAGTTCGACGGCGCGCCGGAAGCGATCCAGTGCCGCGTCCTGATCGCCCGCCTTTCGCTCGAGCAGGCCGAGCTCCCGGTGGAGAAACGCGCTCTCGGGCGAGGCCTGGATGGCGCGCCGGTAGGCGTCGCGCGCCTCGGGCAGCCGTCCGGCGGCTGCCGCCGTGCGGGCGGCCTCGATCACGTCTTGAAGGTTCCGGAAGCGCAGGACGGCCGCGCGGCGGCGAACATCGGCGAGCGACGGGTCTGCGGCGAGCGCGGCTTCAAACGCGGCGAGCGCGTCGGTTTCGCGCTTCAGCCCCAGGAGCGTCTGCCCGCGCCCCACCAGCGCCGGCACGTACGCGGGCGCCGCGGCGAGCGCCGCGGCGAAGCGGCTCAGCGCCTGCTCGTGATTCCCGCGCGCCAGCGCGACATACGCCGAGCCCGCCTGGGCGGGATACAGACCAGGGGTGCGCTGCACCGCGGCCGCGAACTCGCGCTCCGCATTGCCAAAATCGGTGTTCTGAAGATAACGCCAGCCGCGATCGATCTGCGCCGCCGCCTCGACGTTCGAATACGCCGCAGGCAGCGCCGGATACATGAACTCGGGATACGGAAGCGCGGCCGGAAGCGCGGGCGCCACCGTCCGCGTGGCGCAGCCGGCGAGCAGCGCAACGAAGGCACAAGTCACACACACTCGCATGCGGCGCGGGCCTTGACGGCCCGCGTGGCGGACCGTGAAGGTCCGCCCCGCACGACCAG
>Ga0214472_10007653_pt1 | contig 11293 bp, 11 predicted proteins | sample RVTome_6_FD_207662 | JGI IMG/M metagenome (GOLD analysis project Ga0214472, IMG submission 207662) | Soil microbial communities from uranium-contaminated site in the Upper Colorado River Basin, Wyoming, United States - RVT140D175 | ecosystem: Environmental > Terrestrial > Soil > Contaminated >...
TCGACCCTAGCCCTTGACCTCCCCGACATGTGTGGTGCCGTACCCCTCTCGTTCAGGATGGCCGTGCTCCCCCTCGGTCAGGGCGAACTCCTCCTCGGGCGACAGCACGAGGCGGTGCCGCCCAGCGATGGCAAAGTAGATGATCCCGAGCACGAAGTAGATCAGCGTCCCCACGACGCCGGGCCGGTAGTCCTCGTTCAGGTACAGGGAAATGAGGGATACGAGGGCGATGGCCCCCGCGATCCCGGCCCCCCATTCGCCCACAGGGCTCCGATATGGGCGCTCGATGTTCGGCAGCCTCCGGCGGAGCATGATGAACGACAGGCACTGCATGAAGTAGGAGACGACCGCGCCGAACACGGCCATGTACAGGAGCGCCCCCACGATCTGTCCCGCAAGCGTGCCGCCGGCCTTCCCTAGCTGGTAGATAAGGACGGCGAGCCCGTACCCGACGACAGCTCCCGCGATCAGGGCGACGTGCGGTGTCTTGCGCTTCGCAGACGTGATGGACAGCCACTTCGGGAAGTAGCCTGCCCGCGACAGTGAGAAGGTGTTCCGCCCGTAGGCGTAGATGATCGTGAAGAAGCTGGCGATCAGGCCGACCAATCCGATCAGCGCGAGCAGCTCGGCCGCCGTCCCCGCGCCAAAGACGCCCTTGAACCCGTCGAACAGCGGGGTCGCGGAGATGCCGATGACCTTCGCTCCCCCGTCCACGCCGGTATTCAGGAACAAGATAAGGGCCCCGGTGATGACGAGGGTCGTCAGCCCCCAGATGGTCGCCCGTGGGATGTCGCGCTTGGGGTCGTGCGACTCCTCGGCGGCCAGCGGTAACTCCTCGATCGCCAAGTAGAACCAGATGGCGAAGGGGATGGCCGGGAAGATCCCTCCGATGCCGTGAGGCAGCCACTTCGAACCGCCCTCGTCGGGCGGGATGTTCGTCAGCAAGCTCGAGTCGAACTTCCCCTTCACCAGCACGGCGATGAAGAAGACTGCAAGGATCCCGAGTGCCAGCGCGTTGATGACCACCGTGAACCGCATCGTCGCCTCGATCCCGACGATGTTGATCCACACGAAGACCACATAGAAGATGGCCCACCAGGTGACCGGGCTGTTCCACCAAGGTTCCCCAGAGATGTCGAACAGCCCTTGGACGATGTCGTGCATGAGGAAGCCCATCGCCCCGACCACGACGGCAGGGGTGATGACGTACTCCATGTTCTCGGCGAGACCGGTGATGAACCCGCCCCACGGACCCATCGCCGAGCGGGCGAACGAGTACGCGCCGCCGGTGTGGGGAAGGGCCGGGGACATCTCGGAGATGCTGAAACACAGGCCGTAGTACATCGCTGCGATGAAGATCGTCGCGATGACCAGCCCGCCGAACCCTCCCGCGTCCAGCCCGAGGTTCCATCCGTAGAAGTCGCCCGAGATGACGGCCGCGACGCCCAAGGACCATAGGGACCAGAACGCGGCATGTCGCCGGAGGCCCCGTTTACGAAAGTACTCGTCACCAACCTCCTGGTAGGTGACGGATCCGACCCTCTTCTGCTGCGCCACGTGGCACCCCCCCAAGCCCACCGGTTGGCGGTATTCAGCACAGGAGCCGGTGCGGCTGTCAAGTCGCTTTGTCTGACAAGGGGTTGACGCGAGCGGTAGCTTGTCAGACAAATCGGAGCTCAGGTAAGGGGGGGACGGTTGGTCTCCAGCGGTCGAGCGAAGCGCCGTTCGAGCTCGGCCCGCGAGCACCTGCTGTCGCTGATCACCCGGGGAAGGGTTCGACCGGGGAGCCAATTCCCGCCCGAACCCCAGCTGGCGACCGAGCTGGGCGTGTCGCGGGCGACGCTTCGTGAAGCGCTTCGGTCCCTTGAGGACGAGGGGGTCGTCACCCGGACCAGGGGTGCCGGAACGTTCCTGGCCCATCGCCCCAGGCTCAAGAACAGCTTGGACCTGAACTTCGGCGTGACCGACGCCATCAAGGCCGCGGGGATGCGGCCGGGGTTCGAGCAGGGGGTGACCATGATCGAGCCCGCCGGGGTCGAGCGGGGCCAGCGCCTCAGACTGGGGCCCCGCGAGGACGTCGTCGTCGTCGAGCGGGTGAGGACGGCCGACGGCCGCCGGGTGGTCTTCTCCCTGGACGTGCTGCCGGCCAGGCTGACCGCCGATCATCCTGAAGTCATCCCGCGCCTTGGGCGGGGGTCGATGTACGAGCTCATGGAGCGCGAGCTGGGCATCGTCATCCACCATGGGGAGGCCAGCTTTGCTCCCATTCGAGCCTCGCGCGCCATCGCGTCGAAGCTCGGGATCCGCTCGGGAACCCTGCTCCTGCACCTTCGCCAGGTCGACTACGACGACGTGGGGCGCGCGGTCCTCTCGTCGGACGAGTACCACGTGGCAGACGCGTTCGAGTTCACGGTCGTTCGGCGGGGGCCTGGGAAGGGGTCGCGTTGACGGCACAGGTCGGCAAGACGATGCGGCTGAAACGAGTGATCGATGCGGCGGGCGTTTCCGTCATCTGCGCCCTCGATCACGGAATGACCTCGCCGTCGTTCCTGGAGCCGCTCGCCGACATCCAAGTCCGAACCACGGAGGCCGTCGCCGGTGGGGCGAACGTGATCATGATGAGCAAGGGCATGATCCGCGTGGCGGCGCCGGCGTTCTCCCCAACCACGTCGCTCGCACTCCTCCTCTCGGCATCGGCGGATCCCGGGGGCGAACGGCCCCAGATCGTCCAGATTGCCGAGGTCGAGGAGGCCCTGCGGGCGGGGGCCGACGCCGTCGTGCTCTTCACGGCCTTGGGGGGGGAGACGGAGGCCGGGATGGTGAAGATCCTCTCGGCGGTGGGCCGGGAATGCGCGGTCGTGGGCATGCCCTTCATCGCGGAGGCCGAATTCCCGACCACCTACGCATCCGTCGAGGACCTGAAGCAGCAGTACGGCTTCGAGTACCTTCGGCGGAACGTGCGCCTGTGCGCCGAGCTCGGGGCGGACATCGTGAAGACGAATTGGCCGGGCGATCGCGACTCGTTCGCCAAACTCGTCGAGGCGACGAACGGGATCCCTGTGGTGCTCGCCGGCGGCTCTCGCCTGGAGGACCTCGAGCTTCTCGGCCGGATGGAGCAGGCGATGTCGGTGGGCGCGATCGGCTGTTCGGTGGGTCGGAACATCTTCATGCACTCGTCGCCGGAGGGCATCACCCGAGCGCTCTCCCGGGTGATCCGCGAGCGCTGGTCCGCCGACAAGGCCCACGAAGCCTTGCTCGAGGAGACGGGAGGCCGGCCATGAGAGCAGCGTTCATGACCGGCGTGAACGCCGTGGAGGTCCGAGAGACCGACGAGCCGAAGCTCGATCCCGCCGGTGCGGTCCTCGAAGTCGAGGCCTGCGGGATCTGCGGGACGGATGCCCGAACCTTCTTCAACGGCGATCCCGGTGCCCCTGCGCCCTGGGTCCTCGGTCACGAGCCGGTGGGGACACTCGAGGAAGTCGGCCCCGACGCTGACCTCCCGCCCGGGATCTCCAAGGGCGACCGCGTGTTCCTGGGTTCCATCCTGACGTGCGGCGAGTGCCGATGGTGCGTCGACGGGTTCCAGAACCTTTGCGAGCACCACCTGCTCTACGGCTACGATCCGTTCCCCGGGGCCTACTCGGAGCACGCCTCGGTTCCTCCCATCGCCACGAAGAACCTGATCAAGCTCCCTCCCGAGCTGCCGTCGGACCTGGCCACCGTGGCCGATCCCTTCGCCTGCGCGCTCAACGGCATCGAGGCGCTCGACGTCCGGCTGGGCGACACGGTGGTCATCGTCGGCTCGGGGCCGATCGGGTGCTGGCAGGCCGTCATGGCCAGGGATCGCGGCGCCGGCAGCGTCTACCTCACCGACGTGAGCGCCGAGCGCTTGGAGATCGCCCTGCGAGCCATCGGCCATGCCGTCGACAAGGCCTTCGTCGCGGGGGAAGACAACGGCGTGGCCGAGGTGGCGTCGCTCACCGGTGGAGCGGGACCCGACAGGATCAGCGTGGCGGCGCCGTCGAAGGAGGCCCAGGCTGCCGCACTGATCATGGCGGCCAAGCGCGCCCGGGTCGTCTACTTCGCCGGGCTGCCCAAACATGATCCGGTGAGCCACCTCGATATGAACCAGCTCCACTACAAGGAGCTCGCTATCCTCGGCGCATACGGCGCGACCAACCGGCAGTACCGGATCACCATGGGTTACCTGGATCGCCGCCAGGAGGAGTTGGGCCGGGTGGTGACCCACCGATTCCCGCTCGAGGGCATCGCCGAAGCCTTCGAGACGATCAGAACCGGTTCCGGGTTGAAGATGGTGATCATCCCGTGAGCGGCCGGTGAGCATCGCGTGAACGGTCCGGTGAGCGGCCCCTACGTCATCGGCTGCGACGTCGGAAGCCAGGGTACGAACGCGGCCCTGTACGGGGCCGACGGGACCCTCGTGGCCGCGGCCTACGAGGGGTACGACCTGTCGTTTCCTCACCCGGGCTGGGCGGAGCAGGACCCATCGGCCTGGTCGAAGGCCCTGATGAGCACGATCGAGCAGCTGGTGGCCGGGTTGGACGAGCGACCGGGGGCCATCAAGGGCCTTTCGTTCGGGTCGCAGCTCGACGGGATGGTGGTGTGCGATGCGAACGGGCGCTCCCTCCGACCAGCGATGATCTGGATGGATCGGCGCGCGGAGGCGCAGGCGGCGCAGTTGGCCGCGCGGATGTCCCCGGCCGACTTCTACCGCAACGTCGGTGCGAACCTGGATTCGTCGCACGCGGTGTTCAAGGCGTTGTGGGTCCGGGATGAAGAGCCCGAGGTCTTCGCCGACGCCGCGTTCGTCATGCCCCCGGGCTCCTTCGTGCTTCGCGAGACGACGGGGATCCTGGCCGTCGATTACTCGAATGCCTCATCGCTGGCCTTGCTGGACCCCAGGACGCGGACCTGGTCGGAGCCCGTCCTGGACGTGACCGGCCTGAGGCGGGAGATGCTGCCGGAGCTCGCCCCCGGGACGCAGGCCGTCGGCACGATCAGCGCCGCGTTCGCCGAGGCTACGGGCCTCTCACCCGGGACGGTGGTGGCTGTGGGATGCGGTGATGAGATGGCGGCCACGCTCGGCGCGGGCGTGTTCTCTCCGGGCGAGGTGTGCGACGTCGTGGGAACGGCGGAGCCGGTCTGCGCCGCCTCGAGTGAGCCGCGCGAGGATCCCACGATGTTGGTCGAGTGCCATCCTCATGCCGACCCCGATGCCTGGCTGCTGGAGAACCCGGGTTTCGTTTCCGGAGGGAACCTCCGGTGGTGGCGCGACCAATTCGCTCCATTGGAGCGGAGGGCCGAGGCAGAGGGAGGCGGGGACGCCTACGAGTTGTTGACTCGCGACGCGGCGGACATTCCCCCCGGCTCTGAGGGGGTCCTGTTCCTCCCGTGCATGCAGGGAGCGATGGCTCCCGAATGGAACGGCTCTGCCAGGGGCGTCTTCTACGGGCTCACGCTGGCGCACAGCAGAGCGCACATGACCAGAGCACTGCTGGAAGGAAGCGCGTATGCGCTCCGCGACATCCTCGACGCCATGAGGAACGCCGGGCTGGATGTTCGCCGCCTCACGATGGTCGGTGGCGGGGCCAAGGGCGCCCTGTGGCGGCAGATCAAGTCCGACGTCACCGGCCTCCCCGTCCGTATCCCGACCAGCGTCGAGACAACGGCGACGGGCGCCGCGATCCTGGCGTCGGTAGCCTCCGGCGTTCATCCAACCGTTGCGTCGGCCGTCGATGCATTCGTGGCCTACGAACCAGAGGAACACCGGCCGGACCCCGATCGACAGGAGGCATACGCCGAGGCCTATCGGCGCTATCGCGATCTGTACTTCGCCCTCAAGCCCGTCTTCGGGGTCGGCTGAGCGCGATCGCGAGCACGATGAGGGCCGTAGCCGACGGCAGGACCACACCCCACGCGTCCACTGCCCAGCCCCATGCCGTCCCTGCGAGGAACGCCGTCGCAGTGGTGGCCCAGGTCACCGTGAACCCCAGCACGAAGCGCGCCACGAGCAGGGCCACGATCACACCGATCAGTGGCTTGAAATCGTAGACGGCGTGCACGGGACGCGGCCACGCGTCGATCCCGAAACCCAACACGACACCTCATGCTACGTGATGCAGCCGAGAGGCCTTCGTGCGTCTTACTCCGGCGTGACGTAGGCCGCCGTGATGCCCCCGTCCACCACGAGGGCGGCCCCGGTCATGTACGAGGACTCGTCGGAGGCCAGGAACAGCGCCGCGTTGGCGATCTCCTCGGCCCGGCCGAAGCGGCCCATGGGGATGTGCACGAGCCGGCGTTGCCGCCGGGCCGGGTCCGCCAGCAGCTGCTGGAGCAGCGGGGTCTCGATGGGCCCGGGGCAAAGGGAGTTGGCCCTCACGCCCCTGCGCGCGAACTCGACGGCGATCTCCCGGGTCATCGACAGGACGCCCCCCTTGGAGGCCGTGTAGGCGATCTGGGGGGTGGCCGCCCCCATGAGCGCCACGAACGAGGCAACGTTGACGATCGAGCCGCCTCCGGACTCGATCATGGCCGGGATCCCGTAGCGGCACCCCAGGTACACGCCCTTGAGGTTGATGCCGATCGTGAGATCCCACACCTCCTCGGGCGTCTCAGTCACCGAGCCGTCCCGTTCGGGGAAGACCCCGGCATTGTTGTAGAGGACGGTGAGCCCTCCAAAGGTGTCCACGGCGAAGCGCACCATGGCCTCCGCGTCGGAGGCCCGCGACACGTCGGCGTGCACGTACGCGGCCTGCGCGCCCTGGCCCCGGATGGCCGCCGCAACCGCCTCCCCCGCGTCGTCGGCGACGTCGGTGAGCACCACCTTGGCCCCTTCCCGCGCGAACAGGTGCGAGGCCACCTTCCCCATGCCGCTCGCCCCCCCGGTGATCAACGCCACCTTGCCGTCCAGCCGGCCCATCCTCACGCTCCCTTCCATCGCTTGCCGCCGGCCTCGCCCGACGCCGGTCCGCGAATGCCTATCATCGACCACCGGTCGGCGGCCGAGGAACGGATCCCGCCGTGGGAGGGAGACCAGGCCGCCGATTGATAGATTCGGCGTTCGATGGATCTTCCCGAAGAGCTGGCGAGCCGGCCACGGCGAAAGCCCGGACAGGAGCCCACGGCGACCATCACGCTCGAGGCATACGGACGCCTGAGGGCCGAGCTGGATGAGCTGGCGTCGGCCGGCCGCTCACGCATGGCCGAACGGCTGAAGGCGGCGCGTGAGCACGGCGACATCCGCGAGAACGCCGAGTACGACTCGGCCAAGAACGAGCAGGCCCTCATGGAGTCGCGGATCCGGAACCTGGAACGGATGCTGCGTGATCCGGAGATCCTCGAGGCGCCGTCGAGCTCCGACGTCGTGACGCCCGGGATGCTCGTGACGGTCAGGCCACTGGACGACGAGGACCCCGACGACGAGACGTACCTGCTGGCCGAGTCGGCGGAGGAGCGGGCGGCCGGAGTCCGGACCATCACCACCACGTCGCCGCTCGGCCAGGCCCTCATGGGCGCCCGTACGGAAGAGCGGGTCTCATACGAGGCGCCGGGCGGCACCTTCCGCTGCGTGGTGGTGGGCTTTCGGCCGAATGGCGGCTAGCTTCGCCGCGGCTTCCCCGGAGGGGTAGCCTCCCGTACAGGATGAGCGAGTCGCCCGGGAGCGAGCCCCAGGCGCCCGCGCCCCGCGTGCGGGACATGCCGGCCCCTCGGAAGAGCACGGGCGTGTTCGGTCCCGCCATGCGGTTCGTCTTCACCTGGCCCTACCGGGCCATCCTGGCCGGGCTGTACCGAGCCGGAGTCCGTCCCTGGCAGCTCACGGTTGCATCGCTCGTGGCGAACGTCGTGGTCGGCTGGCTCCTGCTCACCGGGCGCCGATTCCTGCCGGGCGTCCTGCTCATCCCGGCAGGGTTGTTCGACGTCTTCGACGGGGCCGTTGCTCGGTTGCGAGGCGAGGACCGGCGGGCGGGAGCGTTCCTGGACTCGGTGCTCGACCGGATCGGCGACATGGTCCTGTTCGGGTGCCTGTACTGGTCCGAGCAGGGCCAGGGACACGTCCTCGCCGCGGCCCTGGCGCTCGTCACGCTGGTCACGGCCCTGACGGTGAGCCACGTGCGCGCGGAGGCGGAGGCCGCGGGGATCCAGCTCTCCAAGGGGTTCTTTCAGCGGCTGGAGCGGTACGTGGCCATGACGGTCGGGCTCATGGTGCCGAGAGCCCTGGTGCCCATGCTCGTGGTGCTCGTGGTGTTGGGAGGCGCCACGTTGTTGCAGCGGGGGTGGTCGGCCCTCCGACGGCTGTCCCGCCCCACCCAGGATCAGCGCTGACAGGATGGGCAGAAGTAGGTCGTCCGCCCCGCCACCACGGACCGTGAGAGTGCCGTCCCACACCGAGGGCACCCGCCCCCGGGCCGTCCCCGGACCCGGCTGAGCCAGCGCCTCCGGGTCTCCAGGTAGTCGAAGTCCTCGACAGCGGCGCCGAGGACCCGCTGCATCGTTCGGAACAGGCGAACGCGATCCTTCGCGTCCAGGTGCTCGACCCGCCGACGGGGGTGGATCCTGGCCTGCCACAGGATCTCGTCGGCCACGAGGTTCCCGATCCCGGCCACGAGCCGTTGGTCCATCAGGAGGGCCTTCAGCCCTCCCCGCCGGCGCGAGAGCAATCCCAGGAACTCATCCTGTTCGACAGCGAGCGCGTCGGGGCCGAGGCTGCCCAGCACGACCTTCAGCTCGTCCTCGTCACTGGCCAGCCACACCCCTCCGAGGCGCCGCATGTTCCGGTAGCGGAGCTCGCCCTCGTCGAACACGAGCACCAACCGATCGTGACGATGCCGATCGGGCTCGTCGCCCGACCAGACGAGGTCCCCGGTCATGCCGAAGTGGAACAGGAGGGTTGGGCCCGCGGCCGGGCACACGAGCCACTTCCCATGCCGCGCGGGCTCATCGAATCGGTGGCCGGTCAGCACGCGGCCGACGTCCTCCGGAGCCGCGTTCCTCACGATGGCCGGGTCGAGGACGTCGACGGCCCGCACGGTCCGGCCCTTCGCGTGCTCGGCGAAGAAGCGGCGGTACGCCTCAACCTCGGGAAGTTCGGGCACAGCGGTAGTGTTACCGAAAGGTTCGCCGAAGTCCGCCGAAGGTTCGAAGGAAGAGGCCGTGGCCGAGTACATCCGGGTCGCGTCGCTGGCGGAGGTGCCCGAAGGGGAGCTCCGCGGGTTCGAGCTCGCCGGGGGGAGGATCGCCGTGGCCCACGTCGAGAACGAGCTCTTCGCCCTGGGCGATGAATGCACGCACGAGGGGTGCCTGCTGTCGGAGGGAGAGGTCGACGAGTCCGCCGACACCGTGGTCTGTGCGTGTCATGGGAGCGCCTTCGATCTTCGCACCGGCGAGCCCGTCGAGGGTCCGGCCCAGGATCCCGTCCCAACGTTTCCCGTCCGGCTCGTGGAGGGATGGATCGAGCTGGTGCCCATCGCCGCAGGAGGAGACGGGTGAGCCTGGGGCGAAGCACCGGATGAGCGCCGAGCTGCGACCGCAGGCGGTCGTCATCTTCGGGGCCTCCGGCGACCTGACGAAGCGCAAGCTCCTGCCGGCCTTCTGGAGCCTGTTCGTCCAGGGGCTCCTCCCCAAGGGCTTCGCCATCACGGGATACGCCCGCACCGAGATGACCGACGAGGAGTTCCGGGAGCAGGCCCGCGAATCGGTCAAGCTGTACGGTCGATGGACGCCGGACGACGAGGCATGGCGGGGGTTCGCCGAGCGCCTCTCGTACCTCCCGGGCGAGTTCGCGAGCGAGGGCGCGATGATGCGACTGGAGAAGCACCTCGTATCGATCGACGAGCGGTTCGGCACCGGAGGGGGGCGGTTCTTCTACGCGGCCACGCCAACCACCGTCTACCCCGACATCGTGCGCCGTCTGGCCGAGGCTGGTCTGCACCGGGACGCCAAGGTCGTGTTCGAGAAGCCGTTCGGCGACGACCTGAATTCGGCCCGGGAGCTGAACGCGAGGATCCACGAGGTGTTCGACGAGTCCCAGATCTTTCGGATCGACCACTACCTGGGCAAGGAGACCGTCCAGAACATCCTGGCCTTCCGGTTCGCCAACGGGCTCTTCGAGCCGGTGTGGAACCGAAGGTACCTCGACCACATCGAGCTCACCGTGGCCGAGGACATCGGGATCGACGGCCGGGGAGCCTTCTACGAGCAGACGGGAGCCATCCGTGACCTCGTGGTCACTCACCTGTTCCAGGTCTTGACGTTCCTGGCGATGGAGCCGCCGGTGTCCTTCGACCCCGACCGGCTGCGTGACGAGACCGTGAAGGTCCTGCGGAGCGCCCAACCCTGCGACCCCTCGCAGGTGGTCCGGGGCCAGTACCGCGGCTACCGGGGTGAACCGGGCGTCGCCTCCGACTCGACCGTCGAGACGTTCGCCGCGCTGAGGCTGGAGATCGACAACTGGCGGTGGGCGGGCGTCCCGTTCTTCCTGCGGACCGGCAAGCGGATGGCCGCCAAGTGCAGCGAGATCACGCTCAAGTTCCTGAAGGTCCCCTTCAACGTGTTCCGGGGGACGGACCTCCATCTGCCGATGCGCGACCACCTGACCATCAGGATCCAGCCAAACGAGGGGATCACGCTCGCGGTGAACGCCAAGAAGCCCGGGCCGGGTCTCGAGCTGGAGCGCGTCACGATGGACTTCGACTACGAGGAGGAGTTCGGGGGGCAGATCGCCGATGCCTACGAGCTGCTGCTCCTCGAGGCCATGGAGGGCGACCACACGCTGTTCCTGCGGGAGGACGGCGTGGACCGCGCGTGGGAGATCCTCCAGCCGGTCCTGGACCGTCCGGCGCCGGTCGTGGAATACGAGCCGGGTGGCTGGGGGCCGGCCGAGGCGGACGCGTTGATCGCCCCGCACCGGTGGCACGCCACGCCGGCGCACGCTCACTGAGCGCTCGATGCTCTGAGCGAACTCTCACCGCGCACTGATGCCCGCCCTATCGACGAGGATTTCGCGATCACCTATCGACACACGCTCGCCGATATCATCTCGCTGAACTCCGGGGCGCGCGTGCCGGCGGACGTGTTCGGGGTCGCCCCGAGCGACGAGTAACGACCGACCGACGATCCGGGCGGGCGTCGGGAGGGTGGCGCCGGCACGGCGCCCTCGGATACGCTCTCCGGCCTCACTTCCCTGCAACAGGAGGCATCCGATGGCGGAGCCCACCAGGTTCGACCTCTCGCCCGACGACATCCCCACCGCGTGGTTCAACATCATGCCGGACAT
>Ga0214472_10007654_pt1 | contig 11292 bp, 9 predicted proteins | sample RVTome_6_FD_207662 | JGI IMG/M metagenome (GOLD analysis project Ga0214472, IMG submission 207662) | Soil microbial communities from uranium-contaminated site in the Upper Colorado River Basin, Wyoming, United States - RVT140D175 | ecosystem: Environmental > Terrestrial > Soil > Contaminated >...
AAACTGGATTTCCAGTGCCACGAAGGGGATTTCGTGGTTCTCAACCAGCCAGGCGGTCAGCCCGCCCGGCGAGGTGACCTCGGCGATCTCAACCTCGGCACGCGCCGGCACCGCCAGCGACAGGGCAACAAATAGCGCTGCAAGCAACCGCATCATGGCATCACCTCGTCGTTTCCGGGTCGCGTCAGCCAGCCGGTGACCGCGCGCCGGCGGTCGAATACTGCCCGCGCCGCCGCCATCACCTCGTCCTCGGTGACCGCCGTCAGCGCATCGGGCCAGGCTTGCACGTCAGCGATCGTCAGCCCGCTGGTCAGCGCCTGCCCATAGCGCCGCGCCAGCCCCTGCACGTTGTCGAGCGCATAGATCTCGCGCGCGCCGATCCGGGTGCGGATGCGCGCGAATTGCGCCGGATCGGGGCCGTCGCGCAGAAACGCCGCCAGCGCATCGTCCAGCGCCGCCTCGGCCTCGGCCAGCGAAACGCCCTCGACGGGCGCCACGAAAACCGAAAACATGCTGTCGTCAAAGGCCGTGCTGTCATACGACGCGCTTGCGGCCAGCGCCTTGCCGCTGTCGAAAACCAGCGCCCGACCCAGCACCGATGTCGCGGCATTGCCGCCCAGAAGCTCGGCCAGAATGGTCAGTGCCGCGGCCTCGCCTTGCGCGCCGGCGTCGCGCTCGGGCGCCAGATAGCTGCGCACCACATAGGGGCGCTGCACGCGGGCATCGGCAAGACGCAGGCGCCGTTCGGCCAATTGCGGCGGCTCGGCCGGGCGCTGGCGCGCGGTCAGCCCTTGGGTCGGCGCCAGGGGGCCGTAATATTCGCGCGCCAGCCGTTCAACCTCGGCCGGGTCCACATCGCCCGCCACCACCAGAATCGCGTTGTTGGGCGCGTAGAAGCGGCGATACCAGGCCAGCGCGTCGTCACGCGTCAGCGCCTCCATCTCGTGGCGCCAGCCGATTACCGGCGTGCCGTAGGGATGGTTGAGATATTGCGCCGCGCTCATCTGTTCGCGCAGCAGTGCGCCGGGGTCGCTGTCAACGCGCTGGTTGCGCTCTTCGATGATCACTTCGCGCTCGGTCCGCCAGTCGTCCTCCGAAAGCACCAGATCGCGCATCCGGTCGGCCTCCATCCGCATCACCAGTTCCAGCCGGTCGGCGGCGATGCGTTGAAAATAGCCGGTGTAGTCGAACGAGGTGAAGGCATTGTCGGACCCGCCGTTGGCCTCGACCGTGGCGGAAAATTCGCCGGGCGCCAGATCGTCGGTGCCCTTGAACATCAGATGTTCCAGAAAATGCGCCACCCCCGAGGTGCCGCGGGTCTCGTCGGCGGATCCGGCGCGATACCAGACCATCTGCACCACCACCGGGGCGCGGTGATCCTCGATCACCACCGCCTCAAAGCCATTGTCCAGCGTGAAATGGCTGACGCCTTGCGCCACCGCCGGCGCAGCCAGCGCCAGCGCCGCGACCAGACCCGGCCAAACCCATGCACGATTCATGCGCAATCTCCTACCCGCCCCGTTCAAGCTACGTGAAGCCCGCCGCCCGACAAGCCCCGCAGCCGCGAATGACGCCAAGTTGATCAGTTGTTAAGCAGCGCCGGTTCGGGCGGGGCGCCCACGGTGCGCACCCCGGCCCGGCGCCAACGTTCAAGTTCGGCAGCCTGATCCAGCGACATCGGCAGATAGGCGCGGAAATAGACGTTGACGTTGAACAGCCGTTCCAGCAGCCGGCCGTCGTTGTCGCGGCGAAACTGCAGATCTTCCGCGGCCAGCGCGCTGCGGATATCGGCACTGGTGCCAAAGCGCGATGCGTAAGACAAAAGCCCCGCCTCCGCCGCGGCGCTGCCCCGCGCCAGCACCGCGGGATTGCCGCCAAGCGCCGCGATCGCATCCGCAGCGGGGGTCGGATCGGTCAGGTTGGCGCCACCCGGCGTCGGTTCCGGCAGCGATGCCATGCTGGGCGGCATCTGCAAGGGTTTGGTCGGCAGAATGGCAAATTCGTCAGGCCCGCCGGCAGAAGCGCGCAGGTTCATCAGCACCGGCGGCTTGTCGCTGCTGGCGCAGGCCGCCAGGGCAAGCTGCGCCGACAGCGCCAAAGCCATGCCCAACTTGCCAAATCCTGCCCGCATCCAGCGCCCCCGCGTCATCATGCCCTCGTCTTAGCGCATGTCCTTGCGCGCGTCACGGGGGTTGTCGCGGCCGCCGGTAAACAGCACAAGCCCCAGCGCCCCGGCAAAAATTGCCACATCGGCGACGTTGAACGACCAGGGGTTGGTGATGCCGGGCACCGACATGTTCAGAAAATCGGCCACCGCGCCATAGATCAGCCGGTCGAGCACGTTGCCCAGCGCGCCGCCCACCAGCAAGCCGGCCGAAACCTGCACCCGCCGGCCATGCGGCTCGCGCGAGACCCACCACCAGACCCAGGCCGCAATTGCCAGCGCCAGCGCCACCAGCAGCCAACGCGTCAGCCCTGCGTCGTTGGCCAGCAGGCCAAAGTTCACGCCGCGGTTCCAGGCCATGCGAAAGTTTATCCAGGGCGGCAGCACCTCGATGCTTTGCCGCGCCGCCAGATCCAGCCCGCGCAGCACCGCCAGCTTGCTCAGCTGATCCGTCAGCAGCACCAGCGCCGCAACCTTGCCCGCCAGCCGCATCTGCTAGTGCCGGAAATGCCGCTGGCCGGTAAAGACCATCGCCAGCCCCAATTCATCCGCCGCCGCGATCACCTCGGCGTCGCGCATCGAGCCACCGGGCTGGATGATCGCAGTGGCGCCGGCCTCGGCCGCAGCGATCAGCCCGTCGGCAAACGGAAAGAAGGCGTCGGACGCCACCACCGAACCCTGCGTCAGCGGCGCCGGCAGGCCCATCGCCCCGGCCATGTCGATCGCCTTGCGCGCGGCAATGCGGGTGCTGTCAACGCGGCTCATCTGCCCGGCGCCGACGCCCACCGTGGCGCCATCCTTCACATAGATGATGGCGTTCGATTTCACGTGCTTGGCCACCAGCCAGGCGAACATCAGATCGTCCAGTTCCGCCGCACTGGGCGCGCGTCTGGTCACCACCTGCAGATCGCCGCGCGCGACATGGCCGATATCCTTGTCCTGCACCAGAAAGCCGCCCGCCACCTGCCGGTAGCTCAGCACCGGCACCTTGGGGTCGGGCAAACGGTCGGTGGTCAGCAGCCGCAGGTTCTTCTTCATTGCAAAAATACCCATGGCGCCGTCATCGGCCCCCGGCGCGATGACGACTTCGGTAAAGATCTTGCAGATTTCCTCGGCCGTCGCAGCATCCAGCGACCGGTTCAGCGCAATGATGCCGCCGAAGGCCGAGGTGCGGTCGCAGTCATAGGCGCGCCGGTAGGCCTCAAGCAGCGTCGCACCGCGCGCCACGCCGCAGGGGTTGGCATGCTTGATGATGGCGCAGGCCGGGTCAGCCGCGGGTTCGAATTCCGCCACCAGCTCATAGGCGGCGTCGGTATCGTTGATGTTGTTGTAGCTCAGCTCCTTGCCCTGCCACTGTCGCGCGGTGGCAACGCCGGGGCGGTTCGAACCATCGGTGTAGAAGGCGGCGGCCTGGTGCGGGTTTTCGCCGTAGCGCAGCCCCTGTGCCAGCGTGCCGGCAAAGGCGCGGCGCCGCGGCGTGGGCTCGCCGATCGCGCCCGCCATCCAGCTCGAAACCGCCGCGTCATAGGCGGCGGTGCGGGCATAGGCGATCTGCGCCAGCCGCCGGCGCAGCGCCAGACCGGTCTGCGCGCCATGCGCATCCATCTCGGCCAGCACCGCGGCATAATCCGCGACATCGACCACCACGGTCACGAAGGCGTGGTTCTTGGCGCCGGCGCGGATCATCGCCGGGCCGCCGATATCGATGTTTTCGATACAGTCGGCCCAGGCCGCACCCTGCGCCACGGTCGCCTCGAACGGGTAGAGGTTGACCACCAGCAGGTCGATCGGCTCAATCCCATGCGCCGCCATCGCGGCCAGGTGCTCGACATCGTCGCGCAGTGCCAGAAGCCCGCCATGCACCGCCGGATGCAGCGTTTTCACGCGGCCATCCATCATTTCGGGAAAGCCGGTCAGATCGGCCACGTCGCGCACCGCAAGCCCGGCGGCGCGCAGCGCCGCGGCGGTGCCGCCGGTGGACAGCGGTTCCACCCCGCGGGCGGCAAGGGCGCGGGCAAATTCCTGCAACCCGGTCTTGTCGGAAACGGAAATCAGCGCGCGGCGGATGGGAACGAGGTTGGTCACGGTTCGGCGGTCCTTTGGTTCAGTCATCGGGCGGTGTCTCTTCGCGCTCCAGATCGCGCATGATCGAGGGGGTATCCTGTGCTTTCGCCAAGGTCCAGCCAACCTGGCAGGCAAAATCGAACACCCGCGCCGAAAGCACGATCTGGCGGCTGGCGCGTGGTCGCAGGCGGCCCTTTTCCAGATAGACCGAGGGTTCCAGCGCCAGCTCGGCGATGCCGTCATGGCGGAAAATCCAGATTTCGCCGCTTTTCAGCGCCATGGAAACCGCGGTGCCGCCCAGATCAAGCGCGGCATCCACCTCGGGGTGCAGATGAAAGCGGATGTCGAAGGCAACCCCGTTCATGCCGCCGCGTTCCAGCACCGTCTCAAACCGGCGCCGGTCGGCACTGCCCATCGCCCCAAGCGTGTCGGCGCCGCGCAATTCGCGCCCGTCAAGGCTCAGCTCCAGTTCGCGCACATGCGTCAGGCCGTGCGTGGCAAGCCAGCCGTTGTGGCCGAACAGCAGCCGCGTGCCGGTCTCGCTGTCCTCGCTTTGCGCCCAGACCTCGCCGGGCGTTTCGGCAAGCAGTTCCGACGCGCCGCGGCCAAGCATTCCCGCCGGGCCAAGCCGTGACGAGGAAAAGCCGGCGATACACAACGTCGAATGGCTTGGCGTGGCGCGGCCGGCGCGGCGCCATTCGGGGCCGAAAGCGGCGCCTGAGCCGCAGTTGACCACCAATGGACGGCGCCCCGAAGTCAGTTCAAACGCCAGGGTCGAGGCATGCGCGCTGACCGATGCGCGCCCCTGCGGCGGCGGCGCGGCGTCGACGATGACCGTGCTCCGCCCGCCGTGCAGCCGGGCGAATCCCATCGCCAGCCCGTCAAGCGGCTGCGCCCGCACCCCGGCACTGGCCAGCGCCTGATCGAGCCGCCCTTCCAGCCCGCGCCCGCCGCCGTGAAACCGCGCCAGTCCGCCATCGGCATGGCGCAGCGCACGCAGCGCCGGCGCGATGCGGGCGATGGCGGCAAGATGCTCTGAATGCGGGCTGCGCCCGGCCTCGCCCAGCGCCGCCGCGGCCCAGGTCAGCAACGTGAGCACCTCAAGAAGTTCCTCGGGGTTGCGGGTCGAGATGCCGCCCTGCACATCTATCTGCGCGTCGCATTCGCGCGCCAGCGCAGCGCTGGCCGGAATCACAAGGCGCTCCATTCCGCTGAGCGCCAGACCCGCGTAGATCAGCCCGGTCAACGCCTCGAACCGCGCCAGGCCGGGGCTGGCACTGCGCCAGCGGCGTGAAAGGAACAGCGTCTGCTGCGCCAGGCTGCGAAAGAAAGCATCCGCGGCGCCACGGTCGCGCGCATTCAGCAGCAAGATCGCGTGGTTGATCCAGCGGATCAGCCGCCGCCCGGTCAGATCGGGCGTCCAGCCCGGCCCGGCGCCGCGCCCGTAGCGCGCGATCCAGTCGAACACCCAGCTTTGCGCGCGCCCGCGCGCCGCGCCGTCGCCTACCGCCGCCAGATCGTCAAGCCAGGCGCAGCCATGCAGTGCCTGTTCGAACCCGGGGTCGGGCATCGGCAGATCCCACAGCATCACCCCCGGCCCCTCGATCAGAAAGCCCGCAAACATGAAGTTTCCGGCCAGCAACTGCCTGCCGCGGGCGTGGCTGCCGATGGTGCGCGGTTCGGGCTGGCTGACAAAACCGGTGGCCGGGCGGGCCCGGGTGGCACGCCAGGCCTGCAGCCGGTTGGCAAGCCCGGTCGCTGCGCGCGACAGCCTTGCCGGTGCCGCCCCTGTGCCGCTTTGCCTGCCTGTGCCCGCCATTCCGCCCGCCGCCTGCGCCCCGATGCCCCCGGAGTTCGTGCGCCGCACCATAGCCAGCGCCCCCGGTGCTGTCACCGCCCAATTCCCATTGGCAACACCCGCGCCGCAAACGCGGCGATCCCCGGGGACTGCAGTCGCACCCGACACTGGCATGCAGGCCATCAAGTCCATGTCGTGCACCGCGCATCTGCGCGGTAATCCCCCCGAAAGCTGTCCGCTATGCATGTAGAATTTTCTTGGCGCTTTGCATGAGAAGATTCTGCATGAAGACAAGCGGATACGCTGATCAAGAGGGGCCGTAGCCGCATGCTTGAGTGGCCCCTGCGAGGCAAATGCCGATCTGGTTCGGGCGTCTGGCATTTCGCGGCGATGTATTCGGCGTCGTTGATGCAGAGATTCTCCGCGCGCCTTGATGAAGTCCGCCGGGTAGAGGTAGGGTGGGTGGATCGCGATCAGGTCGCATGGTGCCACGCGAGTTGCCGTGTCCCTCATTTCTGCCGATTGCCATCACCTCACGCTGCAACTTGCTGTCTCGGCTTGCCGGGGACCGGCAGCTTTCCTTTCAAATCGTCCTGCGGCCCGGTAACTTTGACCCGTTTTTAGCAAGGCCCAGATCGTCCCGGCCATCTTGTTGGCGATGGTGATCGCTGCAAGCTTTGCAGGCGCGCGCAAGCAGACACCAGATCCGGTCATCGCCTTCACCGCGCCGCCGCCGCGTGCGGCTGCGCGGCCCGGACGGTCGCGATGCCGTTCGGCCGGCCTGTTCTCGGCTGAATGCTTTGCGCCCGACGCCCGACCGGCGTGTCACCGTCCCGGCCAGCGACGCCAATTTTGACGCGCAACCATTTGCGCCCATTTCGCAGCGGCAACCGCGCGGGCCAGGCGCATGCGTGCCCTGCTATTGCGCCGTCCAGCCGCCGTCCACCGTGATTGCCGTGCCGGTGATGTTGTGCGCGATGCGCCCGCACAGAAACACGGCCAGCTCGCCGATCTCGCGCGGGTCGGACAGCCGCTGCGAGGGCTGCTTTTCGCTCAGCAAGCTTGCAATCGCGCCCTTGCGGTCGGTCGCCAATGCCGCGGCGCGCGCGGTGATCTGGGGCTCGAGGATCGGGGTTTCGGTCCAGCCGGGGCAGATGCAGTTGACCGTGACGCCACCTGTCGCGGCCGATCCCGCCTGCGCATATTCCAGCGCCGCGACCTTGCTCAGGCCGATCAACCCGTGTTTGGCGGCGACATAGGGGGCCTTGTTGGTCGAGGCCACCAGCCCGTGCACCGAGGCGATGTTGATGACCCGCCCATAGCCCCGCTGCGGCATCGCGGGCAGCACGCGGCGCATGATTTCATAGGGCGCGGTCAGGTTGACGGCGATGATCCGGTCCCAGACCTCGCGGCTCGCCTCGGCCAGCGACACGGTGTGCTGGATGCCGGCGTTGTTGACAAGGATGTCCGGCGGGCCCCAAGCCTCGACCGCGTCCATCAGGACCGCGGTCTGCGCCGCGTGCAGCAGGTCGCCGTGAAAGAAGCGGACCTCGGGGGCGCCCGCGGCCAGAACTTCGGCGACAGCGGCGGCGGCCTCGGCCTCACTCGCCAGACCGTGCAGCCCGACCGCCGCCCCCGCGCGCCCAAGTTCGCGGGCAATCGCCAGCCCGATGCCTTGCACCGAGCCGGTCACCAAGGCGCGTTTTCCTGCCAGCGATGCCGTCATTGCACTGTTTCCCTAAGTTGGTCGCGCAGGGCGCCCTTCAACACCTTGCCGTAGTTGTTCTTGGGCAGATCGGGCACGAAGCAATAGCTTTTCGGCCGCTTGAACCGCGCGATGGCTTGCAGACAAAGCGTGTCGAGTTCCGCCTCGGAAACCGTGGCGCCGGGCTTGCGCACCACGAAGGCAACCACCTCCTCGCCCCACTCGGCGTTCGGTCGGCCGATAACCGAGACTTCATGCACCGCGGGATGCGTCAAGAGCACCTCTTCCACTTCGCGCGGGTAGATGTTCGAGCCGCCCGAGATGATCACGTCTTTAGAGCGGTCGTGCAGCGTCAGATAGCCATCGGCGTCCAGCACCCCCATATCCCCGGTCCACAGCCAGCCGTCGCGGATGGCCTTGGCGGTGCTTTCGCAGCCCTGCTCATACCCGGTCCAGTATCCGGCCATCACCGGCGCGCCCTGCACCAGAACCTCGCCGATCTCGCCCGCGGGGGCGTCGCTGCCGTCGGGTCGCGCGATGCGCAGCCGCACACCCGATTGCGGTCGCCCGACCGAACCAAGGCGCGCCTTCCAGTTGGGCGAGGCGCGGTCGGCCACTTCGGCGCGGCTTAGCGCGGTGATCGCCATCGGGCATTCGCCCTGCCCGTAGATCTGCACGAAGCGCGGCCCCATCAGCTCGACGGCCTCGATGATATCGGCCAGATACATCGGCCCGCCGCCGTAGACCACGGTTTTGATGCCATCAAACGATGCCCGGTCCCGCGCGGCGTCGACCAGCCTGCGCACCATCGTCGGGGCGGCGAACATCGAAATGCCCCCGACACGCTCGCCCAGATCAAGCACCTCGGCGGCGTCGAACCCGCCTGAAGCCGGCACCACATGGCGCGCGCCGCGCAGCACATGGACAAAATTGTAAAGCCCCGCGCCATGCGACATCGGCGCGGCATAAAGGATCGCGTCGTCGGGCCCCACGTCATCGACATCGGCCAGATAGCCCAGTGTCATCAGCGTCAGGTTCAGCGCCGTGAGCATCACCCCCTTGGGGCGGCCAGTGGTGCCGGAGGTATAGAACAGCCAGGTGATGTCTTGCGGCTGGGTCGGATGCGGGGCGCTTTTTTCCGGCGCCGGAAGGGTTGGCAGGTCGGTCACAAGCTGGAGCTTGCAGTAATCGGCCTGCAGCACCTCGGCCAGATCATCTGCATGGTCGCCCGAAACAAAGCACAGCCGCGCGTCGGCATCTCCGATGATCCATGCCGCCTCGCGCGGATGAAGTTTGGCGTTGATCGGCACGGCAACGGCACCGACATGCCAGATGCCGTAAAGCGCGACCAGATATTCCGGGCAGTTCGTCGCGAAAATCGCCACGCAGTCCCCCGACGCGACCCCCTCGCCACGCAGCCAGTGCGCCAGCCTCGCCACCCGGTCGGCAAAGTCGCCGTAGCTTGCGATAATCGCCTCGCCCAGCAAAAGCGCCGGACGGTCGGGAAACACCGTGGCGGTGCGCTGCAACCATTCCGCGGGATTCATCATCCGGCCTTTCTTGCTTCGAGGATGGAACAGTAATTCGCAACGCCCGAGCCACCCATGTTGAAGACACAGCCAAGTGCTGCATCCTGGCGCTGCATGTCACCGGCCTCGCCGACAAGCTGGCGCGCCGCGATCACATGCATCGAAACCCCCGTGGCGCCCACCGGGTGGCCCTTGGCCTTCAGCCCGCCCGACAGGTTGACCGGAAGCGCGCCGCCCTTCAGCACCCACCCCTCATCCAGCGCCCGCGCCCCCTGCCCCGGCGGCGCCAGGCCCATCGCCTCGTAAAGCATCAGTTCGGCAATGGTGAAGCAGTCATGCACCTCGGCGAAATCGAGGTCGTGCACGGTGATGCCGGCCTGGGCATAGGCGCGCCGGAACGCCTGAGCGGGGCCTTCGAATGCCGTCAGGTCGCGGCGCGACATCGGCAGGAAGTCGTTGACCTGCGCCGCGGCGCGAAAGCCCACGGCACGGCGGAAATCGCCCAGCATGTCATCGGCCACCAGCACGAGCGCCGCCGCCCCGTCGGAAACCAGCGAGCAATCGGTCAGGCGCAGGGGTGCGGCGACAATCGGATTCTTGTCCGAGACGGTGTTGCAGAACGCGAAGCCGACATCCTTGCGCATCTGCGCCAGCGGGTTCGAAAGCGCATTGCGATGGTTCTTGGCGGCAATCTGTGCCAGCGCCGCCGAGCGGTCGCCCCATTTCTGGAAATATGCCGCCGCGAACCGCCCGAAGATCGCCGGAAAGGTCAGCCCGGCCTCTTGCGCGGCATATCCCGCATGGCCAAGCGCCTCGGCCACCTCAGCAGTTGCCAGATGCGTCATCTTTTCCGCGCCGATCACCAGCGCCACGCGCGCCTCGCCCGCGCGGATCGCATTGCGCGCGGCAAAGATGGCGGCAGAGCCGCTGGCGCAGGCATTTTCGCAGCGCGTTGCGGGCTTGAAACGCAGGTCATCGTCGGCCTGCAACGCCAGCGAGGCGGCAAACCCGTCGGGCACCAGCCCCGCATTGAAATTGCCCAGCCAGATGCCATCGACCTGCGCCGCTGCGATGCCCGCATCGGCAAGCGCCTCGCGCGCGGCGCCCACGATCAGGCTTTCCAGCGTTTCACCCTCAAGCCGCCCGAAACGGGTATGGCCCCAGCCCACGATAGATGCGTCCATGTGCTTTCCTCCTGGTATGAGGCACTTTATACGTTGGCCGGGACGCCCGTTCTATTCGTGGAACTACGCTATGATCTCAAGCGACGTGGCCATTACCGCCTTCGAATTTGCCCCCATCGGGCTTGTGCTGACGCGGCAGCGCGTGGTGCAACGCTGCAATGCGCATATGTGCCGGATCTTCGGCTACGCCCGGCACGAGATCGAGGGCCAGTCGCTGTCGATACTTTACCCAAGCCACGAAGAATTCGCCCGCATCGGCGCAATCGGGCTGGAACGCATGCGGCGCGAAAACTACTACGCCGATGAGCGCATCATGAAGCGGCGCAAGGGCGAGCATTTCTGGTGCCGGGTTCGTGGCCAGTCGCTGACGCCCGAAAACCCTTTCGAACGTTCGGTATGGAGCTTTGCCGATATCTCGAACATGCGCCCGATCGCCAACCTGACCCTGCGCGAGCGGCAGATTGCCATGTTCATGGCAGAGGGGCTGACCAGCAAGGAAATCGCCCGGTTGCTGGACATATCGCACCGCACCGTCGAGGCGCATCGCGCGCGGCTGCACGAAAAACTCGACGCCCGCAACACCGCCGAATGCATCGCGCGCATCACCGGCCTGCCGCAGTAGCGCCTGGCCTCCCGCGCGGCGGGCGCTGAGGTGAAGGGCCCGGTCGGGTGGCGGCGGTCAGGCGCCCTCTTCGGCGAACAAGTCTTGGTTGGCAGCGCGGATGCGGTCGAACTGGTCCCTGATACGGCTCAGATGCGCACGCATCGCATTGGCGGCGGCGCCGGCATCGCGCGCCTGCAATGCGGCAAGAATGCGGACATGGTCATTCCAGGCGTCGCGCGAGGCG
>Ga0214472_10007655_pt1 | contig 11289 bp, 9 predicted proteins | sample RVTome_6_FD_207662 | JGI IMG/M metagenome (GOLD analysis project Ga0214472, IMG submission 207662) | Soil microbial communities from uranium-contaminated site in the Upper Colorado River Basin, Wyoming, United States - RVT140D175 | ecosystem: Environmental > Terrestrial > Soil > Contaminated >...
AAGGAACTTGAGCCGGGCGATCCCGGCCTCGTAGCTCATCGCCTTCGAGTACGGCCGGTCGGTCGTCATCGCGTCGAAGGCGTCGGCGACGCTCACGATGCGCCCGAACAGCGGGATCTCGTCGCCCTTCATGCCGCGCGGGTAGCCGCTGCCGTCCACGTTCTCGTGGTGCATCAGCCCGTCGCCCGCCTTCTGCTTGAGCAGCGGCACCGCGTCGAGGATGTGCTCGCCCTTCATCGGGTGCTGCTTCATGATCTCGTATTCCTCGTCCGTCAGCGCCGCCGCCTTGCGCAGGATCTTGTCCTCGATCCCGATCTTGCCGACGTCGTGGATGATGCCCGAGAGGTGGACGCGGCCCACTTCTTCGGGCGACATGCCGAGGTGCTTCGCGACGCAGGCGGAATAGTACGCGACGCGCTCCGAATGGCCGCGCGTGTAGGGGTCCTTCTCGTCGATCGCGTTGGCGAGCATGCGGATCGACCCCATGAACAGCTCCTCGTTCTCCTCGGCGCGCCTTCGGATCTCCTCGATCGCCTTCTGGATCTCTTCCCCCATCTGGTTGAAGGCGTCCGCGAGGATCCCGACCTCGTTGCGGCTCCGGACACTCACGCGCGTGCCATAGTCGCCGCCGGCCAGGCGCCGCGCGCCCTCCGCGAGCTTCTGCACGGGCCGGCTGATCTCTCCGGCGAACAGCGTCCCGAGCACGACGGCGAGCGCCGCCACCAGCGCGACCGTGCGGAAGGACTGGTCCCGGAGCCTGATCGCCGTGCGGTAGGCGGTGTCCTCCTCGGTCTGCACCACGACGCCCCAGCCCGAATCGTCCGAGAGCGGGATGAAGGTGCCGACCATGGCCTTGGGACCCGCCTCTGCAGCCATCTCGAAGTTGACCGTGCCACCCGTCTTCTGCCGTCCGATCAGGAACTCGGCGACGATCGGCACCTGGGAGACGTCGGCGGCGAGCGGCTGGGCCGGGTCCGAGTGCGCGACGATGCGCCCGCGGTTGTCGATCAAGTACACCTCGGAGGCGCCGCTGCTCTCGGTCGTCATCTCGCGGATCGGCTGCAGGCTGGCAACGCCGAGCACGACACCCAGCACGCGCCCCTGCCACTTCACCGGCTCGCCGATGATGATCACCGGCTCCTGGAGCGAGTCCGACACGACCGGCACCGAGATCATTCCGGTGCCGTGCTGGCCGCGCAGGAACCCCTCCCGTAGCTGCTCCTGCAGCTTGGGATCCTGAAGGTCCAGGCCTGCAACCGCGGCGATCCCCCCCGTATCGACGACGCCCAGGTAGACGAGACGCTTCGCGTCGTCGCCCTGAAGGTACGGCGCGAGCGCCTTCTGCTTGTTGAGCTGCGTGACGCGCTCGGTGAAGGGGACTCGGCCCGCGTCCAGCTCGAGCGTGCGGGCGATCGTGACGATCTGCGAATGGGCGCTGCGGACGTAGAGCTCCGCCTGGCGGGCGAGCGTCTTGGCCTTGGCGATCTGCGTCTCCTTGAGGCTCACCTCGAGGTCCTCGCGGCTCGTGGTGACCAGGCGGTAGGAGGTCCACACCAGCGGCATCACACCCACGCCGAGCAGCAGACCCAGGATCGAGAACAGGATGCGGCCGCGGCGGTTGGGCGGGGACTTCTCCGCCATCGTGGTTAGGCCCCCTCCGCCGCGGAGGGCGAAGAAGACGCGGTGTCGGCTTTCGCCGCCAGGACCTCGAAGGCCGGGATCTCCAGGGCCTTGCCCTTCACCTTGAACGTCCCGAGCGCACGGGTCTCGAACATCCCCGCCACGAGCGCGCTGGTGTTGGCGCCGATCACGACCGTGCCCGGCTTGGCGACCGAGCTCTCCAGCCGGCTCGCGGTGTTCACCGTGTCGCCGAGCACGGTGTACTCCTTCTTGTTGATGCTGCCGATCTCGCCCGCCACCGCGTTGCCGGAGTTGATCCCGATCCGGATCCGCAGCTCCGGGGTACCCTCCTTGCGGTCGGCGTTCCACTCGGCGAGGCGCTCCTGCATCTCGAGCGCGGCGCGGATCGCGCGCGGGGCGTGGTCGGGCATGTCGAGCGGCGCCCCGAACACGGCCATGATCGCGTCGCCGATGTACTTGTCGAGCGTGCCCTCGTACTTGAAGATCACGTCGGTCATGCGCGAGAGGTAGTCGTTCAGCAACAGTGAGACCGACGAAGGGCTCATCGTCTCGGACATCGAGGTGAAGCCGCAGATGTCGGCGAACAGCACGCTCACCTCGCGCACCTCGGGCGCGCCCAGCTCCGCGCCGCCGTCGGTGGCCGAGGCCGCGAGGATCCGGTTCGCCACCTGCGGCGACAGGAAGCGACCGAGCCGCTCGCGCTTCTTCTCCTCCGCCAGGATCTTCTGGTTGAGGCGCGCCCGCTCGACCGCGACGGCCGCGTAGTTGGCGAGCGCCGTCAGCAGGTCCAGGTCGTTCACGTTGAAGCAGTTGGTGAGCATTGGCGAGTCCACGTGGATGATCCCGATCACCTGGTCCTTGTTCCACAGCGGCGCGCACATGGCGCTCCTGATGCCATGGAAGCGGATCGAGTCCCCCGCGCCGAAGCGCGGGTCGACCATCGCGTCGGAGGTCAGGATCGACACGCGGTCGTGCATCACGCGGTCGGCGATCGTCTTCGATACCGTGATCCGCCCCTCGCTGCCGCCGGCGGTGCGGTGCTTGACCACCATCGGCACCAGCTTGTCGGCGACCGCCTCGTCCTCGAGCATCAGGAAGCCGCGGTCGGCCGGCATGTGCTCGAACACGATGTCCATCACCTGGTGCAGCACCTCCTCGACCGGCCGGACTGCGATCAACGTCTCCGCCACCTGGGTGAGCACCTTCAGGATGCGGTTCGACTTCTCGATCTCCTGGACGTCGACCGGCTCCGGTTTCCTGGCGTCGGCAGGCGTCTTGCCGGGTGCTATGCCGGCTCCGGTGAGCAGATGCTTGAGCTCGCCCACGGAGCGGATGATCGTGCCCGCCTCTTCGGAGAGCGGCTTGGCGTCGTCGAGCACGACCTTGCTCTCGAGCGCCTTGCTGAACGTGAGCTCGAACTTCCCGAGCAGCACGCGGTCGCCGTCGCGCAGCGGCGCCTCGACCACGGGCACGCCGTTCACCTGGGTGCCGTTCTTGGACTTGAGGTCCATGATGCGGGCGTCGCCGCTCTCGCTGACGACGACCTTGGCGTGGTTGCGCGAGATGCCGAAGTCGCGCAGCACGATCTGGCACTCGGGGGAGCGGCCGATGACCACGTCGCCCGAGGCGAAGGTGAAGCTCTGCGGGGTGTCGCCGTCCTGATAGGTCAGCCGGTACATCGCTCCCGCCGCGTTAGCGCAGCCAAGCCACTCGAAGCGAGCAGTTTACTCCCTTTTGAGGCTCCGCAGCATCAGCTCCTCGAGCGCCTCCCGCGGGGGCTTGCCCTCGTAGAGCACCGCCTTCATCTGGCGGGCGATCGGCATCTCGATCCCCTCGCGCTCCGAAAGGGCGCAGGCGGCGAGCGTCGTGCGGACGCCTTCCGGGTGGATGCCCGCGCACGCCTCGGCGAGGGACTGACCCCGCCCGAGGCGCTGGCCCACCGTGCGGTTGCGCGAGAGCGCGCCGGTGCAGGTGAGCACCAGGTCCCCGAGGCCCGCGAGCCCCGCGAGCGTGTCCGGGCGCGCGCCGAGCGCCACCGCGAGCCTCGAGATCTCGGCGAGGCCCCGCGTGATGAGAGCGGCCTCGGTGTTGTGGCCGTAGCCGAGGCCGTCCACGATCCCCGCGGCGATCGCGATCACGTTCTTCAGCGCGCCGGCCAGCTCGACGCCGACGACGTCTTCGCTCGAGTACACGCGGAAGCTCCGGGTGGCGAGCGCGCGCTGGACGCGCTCGGCGACGTCGTGATCCGTCGCGGCCACGACCACCGCCGTAGGCAGCGCCTTCGCCACCTCGAGGGCGAAGGACGGACCTGAGAGCGCGCAGAGCGGGCGGCCCGGCGCCTCGGCCGCCGCCACCTCGGTCATCCGCTGCAGGGTGCCGATCTCCAGGCCCTTGGTGGCGGAGACGAAGCTGGCGCCGGGGGGCGCCAGCCGGCCGGCCTGCCGATAGATCTCGCGGCAGAACTCCGACGGGACCACGACGAGCACCGTCTCGGCGTCGGCAAGCGCCTCGGCGAGCGCGCTGGTCGCGCGCAGGTCGGCGGGCAGCTCGACGCCGGGCAGGTACGCGGGGTTCTCGCGACGCTCGTTGACGGCGCTCGCGACCTCGGGCTCCCGGATCCACATGCGCACCGGCAGTCCTGCCCGCGCGGCGTGGGCGGCGAGCGCCGTGCCCCAGGCTCCCCCACCGAGGACCGAGAGCCTCACAGCCGCTGCCCCGCTGTCGAATCGAGCCGCCGCTCGGTGCCGTCCAGGATGCGCCGCAGGTTCGAGCGGTGGCGCAGGACGATCAGCGCGGCGGTGGCGATCGCGACGATCGCCACCGGGTCCAGGCCGCGGAAGAAGAGCGTGAGCACGGCGAGGCTCGCCGTCCCCACCACCGAGCCGAGCGAGGCGTAGTGCGTGGTCGCCACGGTCAGGCCGAAGATCGGCATTGAAATCAGCGCGGCAACTGGCTCGAGCACCGCGAACGCCCCGAGGCCGGTCGCGACTCCCTTGCCGCCTCGCAGCCCCAGCCAGATCGGGTAGACGTGACCCACCACGGCCGCGCCGGCCGCGACGGCGGGCAGCACCGGATGGCCCGGAGCCAGGCGCAGGGCAATCGCGACCGCGAGCGCGCCCTTGGCCACGTCGAGGCTCAGGGCCACGACTGCCGCCCCCCTGCCGGCGCTTCGCAGCACGTTCGTCGCGCCCACGTTGCCGCTGCCGACGCGACGCACGTCGGCGACACCGAAGGCCCGCGCGACGAGGAAGCTGAACGGGATCGACCCGATCAGATACGCGGTGACGATCACACCAAGCGCGAGGAGCATGAGCGAGCGCGCGGGCAGTATAGCCGAGCGCTGCTAGCGAGGTTCCGGCACCGTTCGTTGTCGGTGCAGTGCGGAACCTCGCTCCTTGAGCCGGTCGTGGCTCTGTTCCGGTCGTCGGCTTCTCCGGAATCCGGAAGGGTCGAGGAACCGCGATCCGACAAGATTCGGAAACGCAGAGCGGACCGACGGAGCTGCTCAGAGAGCGTCGTTTCGCATCGGCAACGACAACGAAACCTGCGCGAAACGACGCTAGCGTCCGAGCGGGAAGCGCGCGAGCGGCATGTAGACCGCACCGCTCGGAGCCGTCTCGCTGCGGAAGAGGACGAGCGAGTCGAGGCGAGTGTGCCCGAGGTCGGTGGTCTCCGGTAGCTCGGGACGCGCGGCGCGGTCGCGCCAGCGGCCGAGCGTCAGGTGGGCGAGGAACGGCCGCCGCTCGGGCTCGAAGCCCGCGTCCCGGGCGACGCGCTCGCAGGCGCGCTGCAGCTCGAGGGCCGTGGGCGGCAGTTCCATGCCCACCCACAGGACGCGCGGGCGGCCGCGGTCGGGGAACAGCCCGATGCCTCCGACCCGCGCGTCGAGCGGTGGGCACGCGCGGGCCGCGCGCGCGAGCGGCGGCTCGAGTGCCTGGATCTGCTCCGGACTCGCCTGGCCCAGGAAGCGCAGGGTCAGGTGGATGCCCTCGGGCCGCACGAGCCTTATCCCGCCGAGGCTCGGACGCAGCCGCTGCTGCAGCTCCTCGAGCGACGCACACAGCGGCTGGTCGAGCTCGAGCGCGACGAACGCACGGACGCTTCCGTCGCCGCTCACAGCGGCGGCAGGCTCAGCAGGCCGCGCCGCAGCATCTCGAGGGCGACCTGGGTCGCCTGCTGCCGCACGAGCTCGCGCCCGCCCGGGAAGTGGTTGCGCCTCACCCGCGTCCCGGCCGCGCCGCAGATCGCGACGAAGACCAGGCCCACGGGCTTGTCACTCGTGCCGCCGTCGGGGCCGGCGATGCCCGTGATCGCGACCGCGACGTCGCTGCGCGCTGCCTTCATGATTCCGGCCGCCATGGCCGCGGCCACCTCTTCCGAGACGGCGCCGTGGCGCTCGAGGAGCGCCGCGTCCACCCCGAGCGCCTCGACCTTGGCGCGGTTGGCGTAGCTCACGACGGCCCGCTCCAGCACGGCGCTCACGCCCGCAACGTCGGTGAGCCGGGCCGACAGCAGGCCGCCGGTGCAGGACTCGGCGAGCGCCAGCGTCAGCGAGCGCTCGCGCAGCAGGTCCGTGACGACGTGCGGCAGCTCGCGGCCGTCCTCGCTGAAGATGCGGCCGGGGAGAGCCTCGTGCAGCAGCCGCGCGAGCTCGTCGATCCGGCTCTCGGCCTCCGCTTCACCGTCTGCCTGCGCCACCAGGTGCAGCTCCACCTGGCCGGGCGCGCCCAGGATCGTGGTCTTCGGGTTCTCGAAGTGGGAGTAGACGGGTGCTACGACCTCGTCGACACCGCTCTCGGACATCCCGGCGATCCTCAGCACCCGCCGCCGGACGACGCGCGACGCGCCGGCACGCGCCCGCAGTCGCGGCAGCACCTGCTCGTCGAACATCGGCTTCATCTCGCCGGGGGGACCGGGCAGCAGCACGAGCGTGCGGCCCTGGTGCTCGAGGAGCTGCCCCGGCGCCGTGCCGCGCGTGTTGTGCAGCGCCTCGGCCCCTTCGATCACGTCGGCCTGCTTCAGGTTCGTGTCGGACATCGGACGGCCGTAGCGCGCGAAGCGCGCGCGCAAGCCCTCGACGATCGACGGCTCGCGGCGCAGGCCGCGCGCCGTGGCGGCGGCGGCGGCCTCGCGCGTCAGATCGTCCGCGGTCGGGCCGAGCCCGCCCGTGGCGATCACGACGTCCGCGCGCGACAGCGCCGCACGGAATGCGGACTCGAGGAGCGCCGCGTCGTCGGCGAGGGTGGCGCGTGCCGCCACCTCGATGCCGGCGTCGAGCAGCCGCTCGCTGAGCCACAGTGAGTTGGTCTCGGCGCGCAGCGGCCCGAGCAGCTCGCTGCCGATGGCGAGAAGTTCGGCCTTCACGGCGTCACGCGACGGGCCAGACCGCGAGCCCGGCCCGCAGCAGCAGGTGCGCGTAGATCCCCGCCGCGACGTCGTCGGCCATGATGCCCAGGCCCCCTGGCAGCCGCTCGAGGTCGCGTGCCGGCCACGGCTTGACGATGTCCATCACCCGGAACAGCAGGAAGCCCGCGAGCGCGGTCACGGGTGTGACGGGCAGGGCGAGGAACGTGATCCACTGCCCCGCCACCTCGTCCACCACCACGAGCCCCGGGTCCTTCCGCTCCACGACGCGAGCCACCCGCCCGGCCGCGAACACCCCGACCAGCGTCAACACGGCGGTCGCCGCGAGCTGTACCGGCCAGGCGAGCCCCGCGAGCGGCAGGAACAGCAGCAGGCCGACGATCGAGCCGGCGGTTCCCGGCGCGATGGGCGAGTAACCGCTGCCGAGTCCCGTGGCGACGAGCTTCGCTCCCGCGTCGATGGCTCGCTGCATCCGGCGATGATACGCCCGGCTCAGCTCCTGACGACGCGCGTGCGAAACAGCCGGTCGTGCAGCGTCCGGCGCGCGGGGTCGAAGGCCATCGGCACCAGGAACGCGCCGGCGAGCGCGATACCCGCCACTCCCAGGAGCGCGCGTGCCATGGCTCGCGGGTAGCTCGGCGGACGGCCCGTCGAGCCCACGACCCGCAGACCCGTCATCAGCTTGCCGGGCGTCTGTCCGGTCGTGCCGGTGAAGTAGCCGGCGTAGAAGAGCGCGAGCAAGCCCAAGTAGACCGCGAGCCACGGCCAGCTGGGAGCGAGCGCGCTCACGTCCGCGCGCGCGGCGCGGCCCGTGAAGTAGAGCACCACCACTCCGAGTGCCGCGAATAGGATCGCGTCGACCGCGGCCGCCTGCGCGCGCTCGAGGGCGAGCGCCGGCCGCTCGAGCGGAGGCGCCTCGGTCGCGAGCGGCGGCAGCTCGATCTCAGGCTCGGCGTCGGACGCGCGCAGCAGCGCGTCGTCGTCGAGCGAGGGCATCGGGCGCCGCGTGGCGCGCGGCAGCGCGCTCGCCTCGCGCTCGCGCGCCGTGGCCTCCGGCTCGCCGCCCTCGGCGTTCAGCGGAAGATCGCCGAGCTCGGCCTCGCTGAGCCGCACCGTCACGAAGTCGTCGCTGCGCTTCGGCTCGGGGGCGCTCGGGGCGGGGGGCGGAGCAGCCGTGACTACGGTCTCCGGAGCCCGGGAAGGCGCGGCAACGGCCTGCGGCGGCTCGACCTGGTCGAAGAGGGGCAGGCCGGCGCTCGCGCGCTTCTGCCGTCGCGACTTCACGCGCTCCAGCACCTCGTCGCGCCAGGTCTTCTCCTTCTTGCGCAGACCCGGGATGTCGCGCAGCGGCTCGACGCGCGGGAGCACCTGCGGCGTCACGTAGCGCGGATCGGTGGCGAGCGCACCCTCGACGCGTGGCGTGGCACCCGCGTCGCAGACCGGGCACCCGGAACGTGACGCGTCCAGCTCGCCCCCGCAGGACGGACAGGTCATCGCTCGGCCCCTCCCCCATGGGCCGACGGCGCGTCGGCCAGGCTCGTCATCAGTGCGTCCCAGCGGACGGCCAGGGCTCCCCCCAGGAGCGCGAAGGCGATCACCCACAGCGACACGAGGGCTGCTCGCGCCCAGGGCACGGCGGCTCGGCCCGCCTCGGGGTCGTCTCTCCTGCGCATCGCGCTCCTGTCGTCGTTTCGCCGGCTCGTTTCCATTATCCGGGAACCGCTCACGCGGGATCAAGCCTCAAACGCGTCGTCTCCGCGATCGCGCCGCGCGGGCAGCAGCCCGTAGGCCTTCATCTTGCGGTACAGGTTCGAGCGTTCGACGCCCAGCGCTTCGGCGGTGCGGCTCATGTTACCGCCGCACTCGAGGTAGCGGCTGCGGATGTAGCGCCGCTCGAACTCTTCGCGGGCCGCCTGAAGCGTCCCGTCCGGGGCGGCGGCCGTGGGCTCCGGCTGGTCGCCCGCAGCGAGGTCGGGCAGAGACGTCGCGAGGGACGCCGGCAGGTGGCGAAGCTCGATCAGCTCGCCGGGCGTCATGATCACGAGCCGCTCCAGGATGTTGCGCAGCTCGCGCACGTTGCCCGGCCACGAGAGCCGCGCGAGCGCGGCGAGCGCCTCGCTCGAGACCTCGCGCGGCCTTCGGCCGTGCTCGGCGGACAAGAGCTTCAGGAAGTGGCGCGCCAGGAGCGGGACGTCCTCGCGCCTTTCGCGCAGCGGCGGCACCTGGAACGGGATCACGTTCAAGCGGAAGTACAGGTCCTCGCGGAAGCGGCCGGCCCGGATCTCGGCCTCGAGGTCCTTGTTGGTGGCGGCGATCACGCGCACGTCCACGTCGACGCCGCCCGTGCCGCCCACGGGCTCGATGCGCTGCTCCTGGAGCGCCCGCAGCACCTTCGCCTGCGTCTTGAGGCTCATGTCCGCGATCTCGTCGAGGAACAGCGTGCCGCCGTCGGCCAGCTCGAACTTGCCCTTGCGCGCCGCGAGGGCGCCGGTGAAGGCGCCCTTGGTGTGTCCGAACAGCTCGCTCTCGATCAGCTCTTCGGGGATCGCGGCGCAGTTGACCTCGACGAAGGGCGCCGCGGCGCGCTGGCTCTGCGCGTGGATCGCGCGGGCCACCAGCTCCTTGCCGGTGCCGTTCTCGCCGAAGATCAGCACGCGGCCGTTGCTGGGCGCCGCCTGGGCGATCTCGGCGCGCAGCCGCCGGATCGCCGGGCTCTCGCCGACCATCGCGTAGCGGGCGTCGAGCCGCTCGCGCAGCTCCCGCAGCTGGCTCTCGAGCCGCTTCTGGCGCAGCGCGTTCCTGACGGCGAGCACCGTCTTCTCGAGCGAGAGCGGCTTCTCGACGAAGTCCTGCGCGCCGAGGCGCACCGCCTTCACCGCGGTCTCGATCGTCCCGTGACCCGAGATCACGACCACCGGCAGCTCGGCGTCCCGCTCGCGGATGCGGCTCAGCACCTCGAGGCCGTCCTGCCCGGGCAGCCAGACGTCGAGCAGCACCAAGTCGTAACGGCTCGACTCGAGCGCGAGAAGCGCCGCCTCGCCCGAGTCCACCGCCTCGACCGCGTAGCCCTCGTCGCCCAGGATCCCGGCGAGCGAGCCGCGCACGCCGGCCTCGTCGTCCACGACCAGCACTCGGTCCTTCATCTCCACCTCACGCCGGCAGCTCGATCACGAAGCGCGCGCCGCGCGGCTCGTGATCCTCCACCCGGATCGTGCCGAGGTGCTCCTGCACGATGCGGCTCACGATCGCGAGCCCCAGCCCGCTGCCGCGCTTCTTGGTCGAGAAGTGCGGCACGAACAGCTGGTCGCGGTCGTCAGGGGCGATCCCGGGTCCGTCGTCGCTCACCACCAGCCGCACGCGCCCCGCGCCGCGGTCGTACTCGGTCGCGAGCTGGATGCGTCCCTGCCCCTCGGTCGCCTCGATCGCGTTGTCGACCAGGTTGATCACGGCGCGCTTCATCTGGTCGAAGTCGAGCCGCAACGCCGGCAGGTCCGACGCGAGCCGCCGCTCCAGGACGATCCCCGGGAACAGACCGTCGTAGAGCGACAGCGCCTGCCCGAGCACGTCGTGAAGCGACGCCGGGCGCAGGCTGGCGACCGGCATCCGCGCGAACTGGGCGAACTCGTCCACCAGGTTCTTGAGCGCCTCGACCTCGTCGACGATCGCCCGCGTGCACTCGGTGACGATCTTCTCGAAGTCCGGGTCCGACTTGAGCCAGGCCTTGCGCACGCGCTGGGCCGAGAGCTGGATCGGCGTGAGCGGGTTCTTGATCTCGTGGGCCAGCTTGCGCGCCACCTCGCCCCAGGCCGCCACCTTCTGCGCCCGCATCAGCGGCGTGAGGTCGTCCACCACCACGAGGGCACCCGGCGCCCCACCGAGCGAGCCCGGCAGGCTCACCACCGTGACGGCCAGGTGGCGGTCGCGCTCGCGCGACGGCACGATCACCTCCCGCTCCTGGCGCGACACGCGGCCCGAGAGCAGCCGCAACACCAGCGCCTGGATCTCCTCGCGGCCGGGGCCGCGCATGATCCGCTCGAGCGGCAGCCCGAGCGCTCCCGGCTCGAGCTCGAGCAGCCGCTGCGCGGCCGCGTTCAGCGCCGTGACCGTGGCCTCCTCGTCGACCACCACCACCCCGGTCCCGACCGTTTCCAGCACCGTGTCCGTGAGGCGCCGGCGCTCCTCGAGCTCCTGGTTCTTGCGCACCAGTCCCGCCCGCGAGAACTCCACCTCCTCCTCGCTGCGCGCCAGGCGCTCCGACATGCGGTTGAAGGAGGCGATCAGCGC
>Ga0214472_10007656_pt1 | contig 11289 bp, 8 predicted proteins | sample RVTome_6_FD_207662 | JGI IMG/M metagenome (GOLD analysis project Ga0214472, IMG submission 207662) | Soil microbial communities from uranium-contaminated site in the Upper Colorado River Basin, Wyoming, United States - RVT140D175 | ecosystem: Environmental > Terrestrial > Soil > Contaminated >...
TTCATCCCTCTCTACCACTGAAATGTGCGCTCCGGCCGGCATGAGATACCGCCCGATCGTGGTATTGTCCTCATCTTTAATTGAAATGCGGGGTTGGCGCTTTTCGTCATAATGTTCCAAAATGACTTTTTGCGACAGACCCGTCTGCTCATCCACCTCTTCCTGCATGGTCACGCCCTCGAGGATATCACCGTAAGCGACTCGACCGTTGACTTCGGCGAGGATAGATAGCGTGTAGGGATCCCATTCAACCAACTTTTCGCCGCGTTCGACGTGTTGGTCATCCTTGACTCGCAAACGAGCGCCATAGACGATCTGATAGCGCTCTTTCTCGCGTCCCTGATCATCTTGAATCACCAGTGTACCATTGCGGTTCATCACGACAATACTGCCGTCCCGGCTCACCACCGTACGCATGTTGTGATAGCGCACCATACCGCTGTTTTTCGCCTGCAACGTACTCTGTTCAATTTGCCGACTCGCCGTGCCGCCAATGTGGAAGGTCCGCATCGTTAACTGCGTACCCGGCTCGCCGATAGACTGCGCCGCGATGACGCCCACCGCTTCGCCAATCTCCGTCATGGCGCCGGTCGATAGGTTCCGACCGTAACACAAGGCACACACCCCGGTATCCAGATCGCAGGTCAGCACGGAACGAATTTCAACCCGTTCGAGACCAGCGCTTTCAATGCGATCGGCCACAGCATCGTCAATCATTGCGCTGCGCGGCACAATACACTCGTTCGTATAGGGGTCGAAGATATCCTCAGCCGCCACTCGCCCTAAAATCCGCTCACCAAGTGATTCGATAATCTCACCACTTTGCACCAGGGCAGTGGCGGTAATCCCATTCACTGTGCCACAGTCGGGCGTCATGATGATGATATCCTGGGCCACATCGACCAAACGCCGAGTCAAATAACCGGAGTTCGCTGTTTTAAGAGCCGTATCCGCCAAGCCCTTGCGTGCCCCGTGAGTCGAGATAAAATACTGTAAGACGGTGAGACCTTCACGGAAATTTGCCGTGATTGGCGATTCCATAATCTCGCCGCTCGGCTTGGCCATCAAACCGCGCATACCCGCGAGCTGACGAATCTGCTGCGGCCCGCCGCGCGCCCCGGAGTCAGCCATGACATAAATCGAATTGAAGTCTGCTAGCGCCGTTTCCGGACTATCGCCCTGCATGACCTCCAAATCTTTTTGTTCCAGATCCTTAAACATTTCATTGGACACCTGCTCCGTCACTTGTGCCCAGATGTCGATGACCTTATTGTACCGCTCACCATTGGTGATCAGGCCCTCCCGGTACTGACTCTCAACCTCGACCACTGCTTGGCGTGCCTGTTCCACCAGAGGTTCTTTCATCTCCGGGATATGCATATCGTTAATCCCGATCGAAAGTCCCGACTTGGTGGCATAGTAGAACCCCATCTCTTTGAGGCTCTCCAACAGATTTACCGTCCCCTCTTTGCCCAGACGCTGGTAGCACTCCGCCACCAGATTGGTCAAGGCCTTTTTGTCCATCTGGTGATTCATGCGCTCAAAGCCGATCTCTGGTGGCACGACTTCGGAGAGCAATACGCGGCCCAAGGTGGTTGACACCACCTCGCCGTTCATGCGGACGCGAATGCGAGCCTGTAGACCCACTTCTCCTGCATCATAGGCAATCCGCGCTTCTTGTGGGCTGGCAAAAAGCTTACCCTCCCCTTTCGCCCCGCCACGCTCTTTAGTCAGATAGTAACACCCGAGAATGATATCCTGGCTCGGCACGGCAAGGGGTTTGCCATGTGCAGCCGACAAAATATTATTCACGGAGAGCATCAACATTTTGGACTCAACCTGTGCCTCGACCGAAAGCGGCACGTGCACAGCCATCTGATCGCCATCGAAATCCGCATTAAACGCGGTGCAAACCAGAGGGTGAATCCGAATCGCCTTACCCTCGACCAACACGGGCTCAAAGGCCTGGATACCCAGACGATGCAAGGTCGGCGCACGGTTGAGCAGCACCGGGTATTCGCGAATAATTTCATCGAGCACATCCCACACCTCGGGGCGCTCTTTTTCAACCATCTTTTTCGCGCTCTTGATCGTATTCACATGGCCACGCTCTTCGAGCTTGCTATAGATAAACGGCTTAAACAACTCAATGGCCATTTTCTTCGGCAGACCGCACTGATGTAGCTTCAGCTCCGGACCCACCACAATTACCGAGCGTCCCGAGTAATCAACCCGCTTGCCGAGCAGATTCTGCCGGAAACGTCCTTGTTTACCTTTCAACATATCGCTAAGCGATTTGAGCGGACGCTTGTTGGGGCCACGCAGGGCTCGACCGCGCCGACCATTGTCAAACAGTGCATCTACCGCTTCTTGCAGCATGCGCTTTTCATTGCGGATAATAATATCGGGGGCGCGCAGCTCCTGAAGGCGGATCAAGCGATTGTTCCGGTTGATGACACGGCGGTACAAATCGTTCAGATCAGACGTCGCGAATCGCCCACCATCCAAAGGCACGAGAGGCCGAAGCTCTGGCGGAATCACCGGAATCACTTCCAACACCATCCATTCCGGGCGATTGCCGGATTTGCGAAATGCGTCAACCACTTTTAGCCGCTTAACGATCTTTTTCCGCTTCTGGAGCGAAAACGACTCGCGCATCTCGACCCGCAACTCATTCGCTAGTTCTTCAAGCTCGATGCGACGCAGCAGTTCGCGAATCGCCTCCGCGCCCATCCCCGCATCAAAACTACCGGAACCACTCTCTTTGATGAGTTCCCGATAACGTTCCTCCGTCAGGAGTTCCTTTTCCTTCAAACCGGTTTGTCCCGGATCGATGACCACATAGTTCTCAAAATAGAGAATGCGCTCGAGCTCCCGCAACGACATATCCAACAAAATACCAATGCGGCTGGGAACCCCCTTGAAGAACCAGACATGGGACACCGGGCAGGCCAGTTCAATGTGCCCCAATCGCTCCCGACGAACCTTGGACTGAATCACTTCCACCCCGCATCGCTCGCAGACGACGCCGCGGTGCTTCATGCGTTTATACTTCCCACAATTGCATTCCCAGTCCTTCACCGGGCCAAAAATTTTAGCGCAAAAAAGCCCATCGCGCTCCGGCTTAAAAGTCCGGTAGTTGATGGTCTCAGGCTTTTTCACCTCGCCGTGAGACCATGAGCGAATCTTTTCTGGCGAAGCGATACGTATCCGAATCGCCTCGAACGAGGTGGGATCTTTGGGCTTCTCAAACAAGTTGAAAATGCTGTCCAAAGGGAGTCTCCTTCACCTTCAGGACCAAGGGCGCATCGCCGACGCCCAATCAATGCATAGCATATACGTTCTGACGCAGAGGACTCGATACCAATTCAACTTTACTCCGACATCTCTTCGAGTTGCTCCTCAGACGGCAGTTCTCCCGCCTCCAACAGCTCGACATCCAATGCCAAACTTTGCAGTTCCTTCACTAAGACGTTAAAGGACTCCGGCAGGCTCGCTTCCAACGTATTTTCGCCTTTCACAATTGCTTCGTACATTCGCGTACGACCAACGACATCGTCGGACTTCACCGTCAGCATCTCTTGCAGGGTTCGCGCCGCACCATAAGCTTCCAGAGCCCAGACCTCCATTTCGCCCAGCCGCTGGCCGCCAAATTGTGCTTTACCACCCAACGGTTGTTGCGTCACCAATGAATACGGCCCAGTCGACCGAGAGTGGATTTTGTCGTCCACGAGATGGTGCAGTTTCATCATATAGATCTGACCGACAACAACTTTTTGGTCAAAGGCTTCGCCCGATTTGCCATCGTACAGACGCACGCGGCCATCCTCCGGCAAGCCGGCCTGCCCCAAGGCGCCTTTAATATCGTCTTCGGTCGCCCCGTCAAACACCGGCGAGGCAACGGTCCAGTGCAAGCCTTTGGCAGCCCAACCCAAGTGAGTCTCCAAAATCTGACCGACATTCATACGCGAGGGCACACCCAATGGATTTAGCACTAAATCAACGGGTGTCCCATCTGCCAAATAAGGCATATCCTCTTCCGGCACAATTATCGATACCACGCCTTTATTACCATGGCGACCAGCCATCTTGTCACCCACACTCAATTTTCGCTTCATCGCCACCGAGACTTTGACCATCTTGATCACCCCCGGAGGGAGTTCATCGCCGCGGTGTAACCGAGCAATCTTTTCTTCCTGCATGGATTGCAACACATGCACCTGCTGTGCCGCTGCCTCCTCGACTTCGCGACGCCGCTGCAGGGCAAACTCATCTGTCCCAGTGGTCGTGAGTCGTAGCAACGCTGGCCCTTCCAAGGCGTCTAAAAAGTCCGCCGTCAAGGGATCGCCCGCTGCCATTCGCATCCCGCCATTTGACAAATTCACGGCCTCGTCCAGAAGCCGCTGCCCCACCAAGAGCTGACGCAGCTTATTGTCGCGTTCCTCTTCGACAATTTTGATTTCGTCGGCAAAATCCTTGCGTATGCGGGTGACTTCATCCTCTTCAATAGCCAACATCCGGGTATCTTTCTCCGCGCCCCGGCGAGAAAAGACCCGCACGCCAACAACAATACCCTCCACCCCCGGCGGCACGGTCAGCGACGTGTCGCGGACATCCCCGGCCTTTTCGCCAAAAATGGCTTTCAAGAGCTTTTCTTCAGGGCTTAGTTGAGTCTCGCCTTTTGGCGTAATTTTTCCAACTAAAATATCCCCCGCAGAGACTTTAGCCCCGATGCGAATGATACCGCTGTCGTCGAGGTCCTTGAGCGCGTCTTCACCCACGTTGGGAATATCTCGGGTGATTTCCTCCTTGCCCTGCTTCGTGTCACACGCCTCGACTTCAAACTCTTCAATGTGAATCGAAGTAAAGATATCCTCTTTAACCACCCGTTCACTAATAACGATGGCGTCCTCGAAGTTATACCCACCCCAAGGCATAAACGCGACTAAGACGTTGCGCCCTAGTGCTAGCTCACCATGGTCAGTCGCGGGTCCATCCGCCAGGATGTCACCCTTCTTAATCCGATCCCCCAAACGGATGATCGGACGCTGATTAATGCAGGTACTCTGGTTCGACCGTTGATATTTGACTAGCGAGTAGATATCGACGCGGGAACCACTCCCCTCGCCGTTCTCATCCACCCGCACCACCAACCGCGTGGCATCGACATTGACCACCTCACCCGCAGACCGGGCCACCACCACCGCACCGGAGTCCCGTGCCGCAATCGCCTCCATCCCAGTCCCTACGATCGGTGCCTCCGTGCGAAGGAGGGGAACAGCCTGGCGTTGCATGTTTGACCCCATCAGCGCACGGTTGGCGTCATCGTTTTCAAGAAACGGAATCAGCGACGCCGCCACACTCACCAACTGTTTGGGTGACACATCCATGTAATCCACGCGCTCCGGGGGCACAAAGACAAAATCGCCGCCCCGCCGCGCCTGTATGAGTTCCCGGACAAAACCACCTTCCTCTGTGACTTCCGCATTGGCTTGCGCAATGACATAGCGATCCTCTTCAATCGCCGAGAGAAATTCGATTTCGTCCGTCACCCCACCCCCTTCCACTTTACGGTAGGGCGTTTCAATGAAACCGAACCGATTCACCCGAGCATACGTGCTCAGCGAGGCGATAAGCCCAATATTGGGCCCCTCAGGCGTCTCAATCGGACAGATGCGACCGTAGTGCGTTGGATGCACATCGCGCACTTCAAAACCGGCCCGGTCTCGCGTTAAACCGCCGGGCCCTAGAGCCGATAGACGCCGCTTATGGGTAATTTCCGATAAAGGATTAGTTTGATCCATAAACTGCGACAATTGGCTGCTCCCGAAGAATTCTTTCACCGCCGCAGTGACCGGTTTTGAGTTGATCAAATCGTGCGGCATCGCAGTTTCAAGATCGTGAATGCTCATGCGCTCACGAATCGTCCGCTCCATCCGTACCAATCCAATGCGCAGTTGATTCTCCAGCAATTCCCCCACCGAACGCACCCGCCGATTGCCCAAGTGATCGATATCGTCCACTGCACCATCACCCTGGCGCAAGGTCAACAGATAGCGCACCACCTCGACAATGTCCTCCGTCGTCAACATGCGAGTCTCAAGCGGTAGATCAAGCCCCAGCTTAGTATTCAACTTCAACCGCCCAATCCGCGACAGATCGTAGCGCTTCGGGTTAAAGAAGAGATTGTCGAAAAACAGCCTTGCCGTATCCGGCGTCGGGATATCGCCCGGACGCAACCGCTTGTAAATCTCTAACAGGGCTTCTTCTTGAGATTCCATGCGATCGGCCGCCAGGGTCAGACGCAGCGATATATCCGTACGCAGCGGATCCAGATAGAGCAATTTGAATTCTGTAATCCGTTTTTCTTCGAGCTTCGACAGGTCATCCACAGTCAATTCGTGGTTCAGCTCGAACATCACCTCACCCGTGGTTGGGTCGACCACGTCCTCGGCAACCACTTGACCGACAAAAGACTCGCGCGGGAAGGGGATCTCATCCACATCGCTTCTGAGCAACCGCCGCAACGCCCCGCGTGATATTTTACGCCCCGCGCGCACCAGTGTCTCGCCCGAACCTGGATCGACCACATCATCCTGGACTTGCTGCTGCAAGAGCAATTCCGAGACCTGCTTGTTAAACGTCTCTCGCTCAGAATCCAAACGCACCGTCTCACTTTGATAGAACTCGTGCAGAACATCCTGCGAAGAAAGCCCTAGCGCCCGCAACAAAATCGTCACCGGCAACTTGCGGCGACGATCGATCCGCACGTAGAGCTGGTCCTTCGCATCGAATTCAAAATCGAGCCAAGAACCGCGATAGGGAATAATGCGCGCTGAATACAGGTGTTTACCGGTCGATGTGCTGCGCCCCTTCTCCTGCGCAAAAAAGACGCCAGGCGAACGATGCAACTGACTCACAATGACGCGCTCCGTGCCATTGACAATAAAGGTTCCAGCATCGGTCATCAGGGGTACTTCGCCCAGATAAACTTTCTGCTCCTTCACTTCCCGCACCGGCGCGGCTTCGCCATCGGTCGCCTTATCCCGCACGACGAGACGCACCATAACGCGCAAGGGATCGGCGTACGTGATCCCCTTTTGCCGGCATTCAGCCATCTCGTACTTGGTCCGATACATCAGCGGACGCTTGCTGCGTTCGTGGACCACACTCGCGCCGCCAAGCCCCTTGTACTCACCCTCTTCGGATTCCCACATACCAATTTCATAGCCGACGTATTCCAATGACGCCGTACCATTGAAATCATGAATAGGGAATACACTCCGAAACACCGCTTCCAAGCCACGATCCTCACGATCGAGCGGCGGGCGGTCCTGCTGCAAAAAACGGGCGTAGGACTTCTGCTGCACCTCAATTAGATTTGGCAAATCAATGATCATCGGGATGCGTGCGAAATCTCGACGCTCCCGGAGTCCATCTGCCGCCGACATCATTATGTCTCGAACCGCCATGGTTACTCCTCATGCACAGCAAAAATCAACTCATACCAGCTTCCACCCAGATGTAGCGTAGCGCGCAACACTTGGCTCTTACTTCACCTCCACGACAGCCCCAACTTCTTCCAGTTTGCCTTTAATCTCGTCAGCCTCTTCCTTGGGGATTCCTTCCTTAACCGGCTTAGGTGCCTCATCCACCAATGCTTTCGCTTCTTTCAACCCCAATCCGGTAATGGCCCGAACCTCCTTGATAACCTGGATCTTTTTGTCACCGACAGCAGATAATATAACGTCAAATTCGGTCTGCTCCGGCTCCGCCTCTTCACCGCCACCCATCGGCATCACGCCCATTGGCATCATCCCGACTGGCGCCGCAGCCGAGACCCCGAATTTCTCTTCCAGCTCTTTGACCAAATCACTCAACTCTAGAACGGTCATATTTTCAATAAAACCAATTACGTCTTCTTTAGTGACCGACATCACGCTCTCCCGCCCAGCACATTGTGCAGTTTCATCCCTAGACCAGCCATTACGATGACTGATTTTCCTTTTCCTGTTGAATCGCAGTCAGTACATACACAAACTGACGCACAACCCCCTGAAGCACCCTCACAAATCCCGAGATTGGACTTTTGAGGCTACCTAGGGCTTGCGCCAGCAACACTTCTCGCGGCGGCAACTCCGCCAGCACTGACACCTGCTCCGGCGTCAACGCCTGACCCTCGGCCAAACCCGCCCGGATTTCTAGCTTCGGCTCTCTTCTGGCGTATTCCGTCATGACCTTGGCCATCGCCACCACATCACCCTCGGTAAACGCAATGGACGTAGGGCCTACAAATGACTCGACAATATGCTCAAAGTCCGTGGCCGCAGCCGCACGGCGTGCCAATGTATTTTTAACCACGTGCAGTTCCACACCAACCTCGCGCAATCGCTTCCGCAAGGTTGACATCTCTTGCACATTTAAACCGCGATAGTCCGAAACCACTGCACCCTTGACCACGCCAAATTTGGCATGCAGGGACGCAACCGTTTCCGCCTTGTCCGCCATGCACTTCCCCTTTCTCCACCCCCAACGCTGCACGAGGCCCTCGTAGCAGGCAGTGCCCTACCGCAACGCGTTGGCCACCGCCACCTCGTCCACCTTTACCCCGGGTCCCATCGTCGAGGACAATGAGATGGATCGCATATATTTGCCTTTGCTGGTCTGGGGCTTCAGACGCGTCAACGTCTCCAACAAGGCTTGTGCATTTTCTTCCAAGGACTCTGATGCAAAGCTCACCTTGCCAATGCCAGCGTGGATGATACCAGCCCGATCCACCCGGAAGTCGACCTTACCCGCTTTAATTTCTCCAATGACGCGGCCAATATCCGGTGACACCGTACCGGTTTTTGGATTCGGCATCAAGCCTCGTGGGCCGAGGATTTTACCGAGTTTGCCCACTACGCTCATCATATCCGGGGTCGCCGCCGTGCGGTCAAACTCAAGCCACCCCTCCTGAATGCGCTGAGCCAAGTCGTCGCCACCGACGAAATCTGCACCCGCCTCAATGGCTTCACGTTCTTTGTCGCCCTTGGCGAACACCAAAATGCGCAGTGTTTTGCCTATGCCATGCGGTAAAACGACACTGCCGCGTACCATCTGGTCTGCATGTCGGGGATTGACCCCAAGACCTACCGCCATTTCAACACTCTCATCAAACCGGGCGTACGACAGCTCTCGCACCAACCCGATCGCCTCCTGCAAATCGTATTTCCGGTTGCGATCCACTTTCTCGCGCGCATCGAGAATTTTCTTTCCATGCTGTGTCATCTCGCATTCCCCTTCACGTCTCAGTCAACCACCTCCAACCCCATACTGCGGGCTGTGCCCGCGATAATTTTGATCGCCCCGTCCATATCATTGGCATTCAAGTCCGCCATTTTGATCTCAGCGATCTCTTCGAGCTGGGTCCGCGTCACACGCCCCACCGTTTCGCTGCTCGGCGTATTCGCGCCCTTGGCAATACCTACTTTTTGCTTGAGCAACTCCGCCGCTGGAGACGATTTCATAATGAACGTAAACGACCGATCGTTGTAGATCGAGATCACGACCGGAATAATCATGCTGGGCTGGCCTTGTGTCTGGGCATTAAAGGCCTTGCAAAACTCCATGATATTGACACCGTGCTGCCCCAACGAGGGTCCAACCGGTGGTGATGGAGTGGCCTGCCCTGCCGGTATCTGCAATTTCACATAGGCCATTACTTGCCTTGCCATGCGCTACTCCATTCTCTCCTTCAAATCAACCTGCCTCGCAGCCACTCCGTTACACGTGTTCAACCTGGAGGAAATCTAATTCCACCGGTGTGGCTCGGCCAAAGATGCTCACCATCACGCGGAGCTTCCCGCGCTCCGGATAGACGTCACGAATGACCCCGGTAAAATTCGTGAACGGCCCTTCCGTCACACGAACATTCTCTCCCAATTCATAACCGATGCGAGGTTTGGGCTCAGTCGCCTCCCCACGCATCTGCTCGCGAATGTGCTCCACCTCTTCCTCAGATAACGGCGTCGGCTCTTTTGCACCACCTAGAAACCCGGTCACCTTGGGCGTCTCATTGATGACATTCCAAATGTCATCACCCATTTCCATTTCGATCAAGAGATAGCCAGGAAAAAACTTCCGTGACGACACCCGTCGCTTACCGCCCTTCATTTCAACTACATCCTCAGTGGGCAACAAGATTTGCGCCACGCGGTCGCCGAAGCCCATCGCCTCCAAGCGCTCTTCCAGACTGATCCGCACCTTATTCTCGTGGCCAGAGTAGGTATGAATGACGTACCATTGTTTGTCCATATCCCGCCCACCCTGAGGTTATCTGAGGATGCCGCCAATAATGAGCGACAACACGGCATCGACAATGCCCAAATAGATCGCAATCGCGAAAACTGCGATTAAAACAACAGCCGTCGACGCAATCGTTTCCTTACGCGTCGGGAAGGTCACTTTACGCAGCTCAGAACGCACATCTCGAAAAAACTGTATGGCCTTATCGTACCAGGCCCATGGCACAGCGCATCTCCTCCCACCAGACCGCAAGAGCCAATCTTAAGTTTTCAACGCGATCACACTCGCGTGAAAAAAACAGGCCAGGAGGGATTCGAACCCCCAACACCCGGATTTGGAATCCGGTGCTCTAGCCGTTCGAGCTACTGGCCTATTGACAATTTATCGCCAAGTGGCCTACCACCACAGAAAACAGGCCACCTAGAACCACTGAGACTAACGTGTCTCGCGATGGAGTTTGTGCTGCCGACAAAAGCGGCAATACTTCCGAAACTCAAAACGATCCGGCGTACGGCGTTTATTCTTCGTGGTGGTATAATTTCGACGTCGGCAGCTTTCGCATGCCAAAATGACCATATCGCGCATACAAGCCACCTCTTATACGGAATCTCGAAAACGGCTACCAAAGCCCCACCATCTCTTTTATTCGTCGATCTCGCTGACCACACCCGCACCTACCGTGCGACCCCCCTCACGAATCGCAAACCGCAACTCTTTCTCCATGGCGATCGGGGTGATCAAGTCCACCGACACCGACACATTGTCCCCCGGCATCACCATCTCCGTCCCCTCGGGCAACGTCACCACACCCGTCACATCCGTCGTGCGAAAATAAAACTGCGGACGATAACCATTGAAAAACGGCGTGTGACGACCTCCCTCTTCCTTCGACAACACATAGACCTCCGCCTTGAACTTCAAGTGCGGCGTAATCGAACCCGGCTTCGCCAACACCTGACCCCGCTCGATCTCATCGCGCTTCACGCCACGAAGCAACACACC
>Ga0214472_10007657_pt1 | contig 11289 bp, 3 predicted proteins | sample RVTome_6_FD_207662 | JGI IMG/M metagenome (GOLD analysis project Ga0214472, IMG submission 207662) | Soil microbial communities from uranium-contaminated site in the Upper Colorado River Basin, Wyoming, United States - RVT140D175 | ecosystem: Environmental > Terrestrial > Soil > Contaminated >...
ATGACATGCTTGATCGCCCCGTCCTTGCCTGCCGCGTCCATGGCCTGAAACACGAGTAGCACGGCCCACTTATCCTGGGCGTAGAGTTTCTCTTGAAGGTCGCTCAGGCGGGAGACACCTTCTCGGAGCAGCGCCTCGCCTTCCTGCTTCGAGCCGACGCCGCCTTTGTGGCGCGTCTCCCAATCGGAGAGCTTGAACTTTGTTCCGTCGTCGACGCGAAAGCGGACGACCAGCTTCCGAAGCTCAGATCTCTTCAAGCGTCACCTCCCCCGACCGTTGCCGCCTCTGATTCGAGCGACAACCGCTCAAGCTTAGGCTCCCAGTCCATTCGGCGGCAACTCGAAGCCAGCAAAGCTTAGTGCCCTGATCCGTAAGTACGGTGACGCACCGAGAACGCCGAGGCGCCCGCCTGGCAGCGAAGAGGGCGCATATCGGGCATATACAACCGATGAGCAACGCAGCCAGGCGGGATGCACCGGCGTTCGAATGCCACCGTATTTGCGGATCCGGGCACTGAGCCCAGGATTAAGGTCGGGGTTCCGCAAAACGCCTGGCGAGTCCACTCAGCGTCGTGGGGGTCTTCGTGGACAGGCTCCCAGCGGCACCACTATTCTGCCTTGGCGCCCACGTTCGTCGAGACGGAACTCGCCGTGATCGGCGCCGGCAGGTCGAAATCCGCCTCCTGACGAATATCCTCGGACGAGGCGCCGACCCTGATGCTGTAGGCTCCCGCGTCGGCGACCCACGCCATGGCGGCTTCGTCGAAGGATGCCAGATCCCGGGCGGTCAGCGTGAATCGCAAGGTCTCCGCTTCGCCCGGGCCGAGCGTGCGCGTCTTGGCAAAGTCCCTCAGTTCCAAGGCTGGCTTATCTGGGCCCGGCGCCGATACGTAAAGCTGCACGACCTCTCGGGAGGCCGCCTCGCCGCTGTTCGTGACCTTCACGGATGCGGAGATCGAACCGTCGAAGCGGGCGCCACCCAGCCTCAAATCACTGTAGTCGAAGGTCGAATAGGACAAGCCGAAGCCGAATGGATAGGCCGGCTCGACGCTCCGTGTCGCGAAGTGCCGGTAGCCCACCCAGATGTCGTCTTCGTAGACGACCTCCGCGGCACGGTCGCCAGCCATGGGACCGCGCGCTTCCGGGTCGGGGCCGAGCAGCGTCTTGCCCGGGAATCCCTGAGATGAGGGGACGTCTTCCAGGGCGATCGGGAAGGTCGTCACCAGCTTACCGGACGGGGGCGTGCGTCCGATCAGGACGTCGGCGATAGCGTAGCCCGCCTCCTGGCCGGGTTGCCACGCGAGCAAAATGGCGTCGACCTCGTCGCGCCAGCTCGCCGTTTCGATCACGCCCCCGATGTTCAGGACCACGAGAACTTTCTTACTGCGCGCGTGGAACGTCTGCGCGACGCTGCGGAGCAACGTCTTTTCGACGTCCGAAAGCTCGAAGTCTGCTTCGCGCTGGCGATCGGCGAATTCGCCGGAGTTGCGGCCGATCGTCACGAGAGCAGCGTCCGCTGTCTGGGCGGCGCGCGTGATTTCCTCCTCGGAGGGGGGCCTCTCGGCGATGGGTGGCGGGAGCATGAATGGCATCGGCGGGGCGGGCCTGGCCGCTTCCTGCTCAGCCAAGTAGCCGGCGTAGCTCTCGGCTAGCGTCGGGTCGGCGACGAGTCCCCCGTCCTCCAACCCCTGCAGGAGGGAGATCGAGTAGGCCTCGTTCACGTCGCCACTGCCGGTGCCGCCAGTGATCATGCTGTACGAGCTGTTCCCGAACACGGCCATCACTGCGCCTGGCTTCAGCGGAAGCATCTTTTCGTTGCGCAGCAACACCATGCCCTCGGCGGCCGCCTGGCGCCCCACCAGCGCATGAGCCTTCAGGTCTGGCGCATCGGACGGGGTGGAACCGGCAAAGGCAGGCGTGAGCTGGATCAGATTCAGGATGCGCTCGACGTTCCGATCGAGCACGTCTTCGCTCAGGCTTCCGTCGGCGATGGCCGCGAGCAGCGCCTTCTGTTGCGCCGCAGTACCCGGCATCAGCAGCTCGTTGCCCGCGTTCATCTGGGCGACGGGATCCCGGCCGCCGAACCAATCGGTCATGATCACGCCGTCATACCGCCAGTCGTCGCGGACGACACCGGTAAGCAACTGATGGCTCTCTGACGTGTAGGTGCCATTGACCTTGTTGTAGGAGGACATGATCGTCCACGGCCGAGACTCCCGAACCGCGATCTCGAAGCCTCGCAGGTAGATCTCCCTCAGCGCGCGTTGGCTCATCTTGACGTCGATGGTGTTGCGGTTCCATTCGTGGTTGTTGGCGACGAAATGCTTCACGGAGGTGCCGACGCCCTGCGATTGCACGCCGCGCACCATGGCGGCGGCCATGCGTCCGGCGACGAGGGGGTCCTCCGAGTAGTACTCGAAGTTACGCCCACCGAGGGGGTTGCGATGGATGTTCAGGGCCGGCGCGAGCAGCACGTCTACGCCGTACTCGCGAAGTTCATTTCCCACGGCGCGGCCCACGCGCTCCACCAGATCCACGTCCCAGGATGAGGCGAGCAGTGTAGCGATCGGGAAGGCTGTGCAGTAATAGCTCTGCTCGGTGTCGCCGGGCCGCTGTGGCTGGATTCGTAGCCCCGCGGGACCATCGGCAAGAACGATTGTCGGGATGCCCAGTCGCGGGATGGCCGGTGTGGAGCCGGCCGCGCCCGGGACGCCCTTGCCCATCTCACCCACCACCGGGCCCTGCATCTGTGGGGGCAGGCCCGGGAAGTCCATCCCGGTGCCGAGCACAAGACCCACCTTTTCTTCGACCGACATGGCCGCCACCACATCCTTGGTGGCGCTCTTGCCGAGCTGGGGCGCGCTGGCGGCGCTGACCAGCGTGGCGCTCATTGCCAGGACTCCTGCGATCTCGAGGCTGCGTCGGGCTCGCGCGTGGCTCATCAATGTCCCCTCCGTTGGATCTGAACTTGCGGCAAGTATGACATCACCCGCCGTGCATGTCACTCGGTGTCATTTCTTCGTACTGCGGCCGGCCGCGAGACGCTCTCGCTGATCCGAAGGCGAGCTTTGTCAGCGGTGCTCCAGAAGCGGCGGCTACAATAGGACCCACGATGATCCCGATCGCTCGGCCCAATATCTTCCGGCGTGGTTCGTGGCTCACTGCCACAGGCTTGCTCGCCTGCGCCACGGCTGCCTCCGCTCAGGCAGGGCCCCACGACAAGCCGCTGATCTGGGACGACGCGCCCGCCGGGGAGTGGGACGTCGCCTATCCAGTCGGGAACGGGCACCTCGGTGCGATGCCGCAGGGGAACTATCCCGGGGAAAGAATACTCCTCAACGAAGAGACGATCTGGTCGCGCACGGATGCGATGCTCATGCCGGAGAACAGCTTCGAGCACCTCGAGGGGGTCAGACAGCTCGAAGCCGCGGGAGACTACGAGGCGGCGGATCGGCACTTCGAGAAGCACCTGCAGGCCGGCAAGGACCCCGACGGATTTCAACTCGCGGGCTGGCTCGGGATCGACTACCGGGACACGGGACCGCTCCGCGCCACCTATCGCGAACTGGCTCTGGCGACCGGGGTGGCCCAGTCCATCCACACACTGGAGGATGGATCGCGGATCGTTCAGAGAGTCTTCGCGTCAGCAGCCGACGACGTCATCGTCGTCGCCATTTCCGCCGACCAAAGGATCGGGCTCCGCGTGGGCCTCGAGAACGCTGTGCTCGAGAACGGTGACCTCGTCAAAGACGCGGCCGCAACCGGAGACGGGGCCACACGCTACCGGGTACGGGTGCGGGTGCTCGCGAACGGAGAGTCCAAGGCATCCGAGGCGGCTATCGAGGTCAGCGGTGCGAACGAGATCGCTCTCCGCATCTCCGTGGCGACGGACCTCGACCGCCGGGCGGCCGGGGCGAAGTTGTCCGACGGCTGGCAGCAAAAGGCGCTCGAAATCCTCGATCGGATCCAAGGGCGAGACATGGCTTCGCTCGAGGCGGCGGCGATCGCCGAGCACCAGCGTTTCTTCGGGCGCGTTCGCCTGGATCTGGGAACGACCCCCGACGAGGTGCTGGCGCTTCCGACCCGAAAGCGGCGGCAGCGCCTGGAGGAGGGCGCGCACGACGACCCGGATCTGATCGAGACCTACTTCCAGTTCGGTCGCTACTTGCTGATCGCAGCCTCGCGTCCGGGTACTTTCCCAGCCAACCTCCAGGGCGTCTGGAACCCACACACCGAGGCGCCTTGGGGCTCGGACTATCACCTCAACATCAATATCCAGATGAACTATTGGCCGGCTGAGACCACTCATCTCGCCGAGATGCACGAGCCCCTCTTCGATCTCATCCGCTACTTCCAGCCCAGCGGCCGCGAGATGGCCAAGCGCCTGGGGATGAAGGGGTGGTGCATGGGGCATGCGACCGACATCTGGGCGAACGCGAGGATGATGTCGAGGACGGCCTACTGGGGCGGGTCCTTCCTCGGGGGGCAGTGGATGACCTTCCACATCCTCGAGCACTACCGCTTCAGCCAGGATGTGAGCTTTTTGGAAAGAAACTGGGATGTGCTCACGGCCTCCGTCGAGTTCGTCGAGTCGTGGTTGATCCCGGGCCCCGGGGAAGGGCAACTGATGGCGCGGCCTGGCTGCTCGCCCGAGAATTCATTCACGTACTTCGACGAGCACGGCGAGCCGCGAAATGCGGCGCTGTCGGCGGGCAACAGCTTCGACCAATTCATGGTGCTCCAGGTCTTCGTCGACTACCTCGAGGCTGCTAGCGCCCTGGGTCGGGCCGGGGAGGCATTGGCCAAGAGGGTCGAGCTCCTGCTGCCCCGCGTTTACCGGCCGCGCATCGGCGAGGACGGTCGGCTGATGGAATGGCGCTTTCCTTTCCAGGAGCCGGAGCCCGGCCACCGGCACATTTCGCACGTGATGGGGGCCTACCCCGGCAACCAGATCGATCTCGACGGCGATCGCGCGCTGCGCGACGCCGTCACCAAGACCCTCGAGGGGCGTCTTTCACAGGGCGGCGCGGGGACCGGCTGGAGCCGGGCCTGGATCATCGGAATGTTCGCGCGCCTCTCGGATGGGGCTCGGGCCTACGACAACCTCCATAGCCTTCTCGCCCGCTCCACCCTCGGAAACCTCTGGGACACACATCCCCCCTTCCAGATCGACGGCAACTTCGGCGCGACGGCCGCTTTGGCCGAGATGCTCGTCCACAGCCACAACCGCGAGATCAAGCTCCTGCCCGCTCTACCGGAGCAGTGGCCCACAGGCGAGGTGACTGGCTTGAGAGCACGAGGTGACTACACCGTCGACGCCCGTTGGCAGGATGGCCGGCTGGTCGAGGCCAGGTTGCACGCCGGGAAAAACGCCGCGGGTAAGATCCGTATCGTCTCGGAGGGACGGCACGCGGTGCTGGAGATGACCCCCGGGGAGACGGTCACCCTGAGCCACCACGATTTCGACCGGAGTCTCCGGCGTCGCCAACCTGTCGCGCAAGGATCTGAGGTCGCGCCATCTGGGTAGGTGGTTGCGCCGCCAATCAGCCGAGCCCTCGAAAACCCCTCCCGCATCCTCTATAGTCGCTTCACGTTCCGCTCGCCGCGGAACCGTACACCAGGGGCGGGAGTCAGCTTGGGCGAGACCGCAGCCACAGCCACGGCAGCCGAAGCCAGCTTCTTCGAGCGGCCCATCCTCAACTCGCCCTACGCGTACCCGCGCCGCCACTGGGAGCTGGACGACCAGGGCCAGCCCACGCAGCGCATCGTCGAGAAGCGCCGGCCCGCCCAGTTCATCTCGCCGATTCCGAAGCCCCGGAAGCGCAAGGCCGCCCAGAAGGAGCTGGTCCTCGACGAGGGCGAGGGGCTCTCCAGCGAAACACAGCGCTACAACGTCGCCATCATCAACGAGCTGCGCAACCGCGTCGACGCCTGGCGCGAGCTGAAGAACCCCGACCAGTGGGGCGTCACCCCCGAGACCCGGCGCCTGCTCCAGCACTGGCGCCACCATCCCTTCGAGAGCATCCGTCCCTTCTTCTGCCAGGTCGAGGCCGTCGAGATCGCCATCTGGCTCAGCGAGGTCGCCCCCGGGGAGAAACAGGGCAAGCGCTTCCTCGACCACCTCCAGCGCGCGAACGAAGAGGCCAACCCCGGCCTCTCGCGCCTGGCCCTCAAGCTCGCCACTGGCGCCGGCAAGACCACCGTCATGGCCATGCTCATCGCCTGGCAGACCATCAACGCCGTCCGCCGCCCGGGCAGCCGCCGCTTCACCCGCGGCTTTCTCGTGATGACCCCCGGCATCACCATCCGCGACCGGCTCCGCGTGCTCCTGCCCAACGACCCCGAGAGCTACTTCCACACCCGCGAGCTGGTCCCGAACGACATGCTCCAGGAGACCCTCTCGGCCCGCATCGTCATCACCAACTACCACGCCTTCCAGCGCCGCGAGCGCGTGCCGCTCTCGAAGGGCGGCCGCTCCCTGCTGCGCGGCCGCGGCGCCGAGCTGGACACCCTCGAGACCGAAGGCCAGATGCTCCAGCGCGTGATGCCCGAGCTGATGGGCATGAAGAGCATCCTGGTCCTCAACGACGAGGGCCACCACTGTTACCGCGAGAAGCCTCCGGACGCCGACGACGAGAGGCTGAAGGGCGACGAGCGCAGGCAGGCCGAGCACAACAACGAGGCCGCGCGCGTCTGGATTTCGGGCCTGGAGAGCGTCCAGCGCAAGCTCGGCAACGTCCGCATCGTCGACCTCTCGGCCACGCCGTTCTTCCTGCGCGGCTCGGGCTATGCCGAGGGCACGATCTTCCACTGGACCATGAGCGACTTCTCGCTGATGGACGCCATCGAGTGCGGCATCGTCAAGCTCCCCCGCGTCCCCGTCGCCGACAACATTCCCGGCGCCGAGGTTCCTATGTACCGGAACCTCTGGGAGCACATCCGCAAGAAGATGCCGCGCAAGGGCCGCGGCAAGGCCAAGACCCTCGACCCTCTCAGCCTCCCCACCCAGCTCGAGACCGCCCTCGACGCGCTCTACGGGCACTACGCCAAGACCTTCGAGGAGTGGCAGAAGCGCGGCGCCAGCGTCCCGCCCTGCTTCATCGTCGTCTGCAACAACACCTCGGCGTCGAAGCTCGTCTACGACTATATCTCCGGCTTCGTACGGGTGGCCGACGACGGCACCGAGACCTTCCACAACGGCCGGTTCGAGCTGTTCCGCAACTCCGACGAGCACGGCAACCCCCTGCCGCGGCCCAACACCGTCCTCATCGACAGCGAGCAGCTCGAGTCCGGCGAGCTGCTCGACAAGAACTTCCGCGACATGGCCAAGGACGAGATCGAGCGCTTCCGCCACGACATCGTCGAGCGCAGCGGCGACCAGCGTGCGGCCGACAACCTCAGCGACACCGACTTGCTGCGCGAGGTCATGAACACCGTCGGCAAGCCCGGCCGCCTGGGCGAGCAGATCCGCTGCGTCGTCTCCGTCTCGATGCTCACCGAGGGCTGGGACGCCAACACCGTCACCCACGTTCTGGGCGTGCGCGCCTTCGGCACCCAGCTCCTGTGCGAGCAAGTCATCGGCCGCGCGCTGCGCCGCCAGTCCTACGAGCTGAACGAGAGCGGCCGCTTCGACGTGGAGTATGCCGACGTCCTCGGCATCCCCTTCGCCTTCACGGCCGAGCCCGTGAAGGCGCCCGCGCAGCGACCGCGCGAGACGGTCCGCGTCCACGCCGTGCGTCCGGAGCGCGACGCGCTGGAGATCCGCTTCCCCCGCGTCGAGGGTTACCGGGTGGATCTCCCCAACCTCGAGCTGAAGGCCGACTTCACGGAGGACTCGGCCCTCGACCTGACGCCCGACCTGGTCGGGGCCACGACCACGAGCAACTCCGCGATCATCGGTGTGCCCGTCGACCTCACCTTGCAGCACACGGCCGACGTGCGACCGTCCCAGATCCTCTACGAGCTGACCGCCCACCTCGTCCTGACGAAGTGGCGCCCCGGCGAGGACCCCCAGCTCAACCTCTTCGGCCAGTTGAAGCGCATCACCAAGCAGTGGCTCGACGGCGGCTACTTGCGCTGCAAGGGCGGCACCTACCCGGCGCAGCTCAAGTACAAGATGATCGCCGACATGGCGTGCGAGCGCATCGTGAACGCCATCACGAAGAAGAGCGTCGGGAAGGGGCAGATCAAGGTCACCCTCGATCCCTACAACCCCGTCGGCTCGACCGCGTACGTCAACTTCACCACCTCCAACACCGACCGCTACCAGACCGACGCACGGCGCTGCCACGTCAACTGGGTCGTGCTCGACAGCGACTGGGAGGCCGAGTTCTGCCGCGTGGCCGAATCCCACCCCCTGGTGCGCGCCTACGTGAAGAACCGCGGCCTGGGCCTCGAGGTGCCGTACGTCATGGGATCCGAGCCCCGGCGCTACCTGCCCGACTTCGTCGTGGTCGTGGGCGAGGACGGCGCCCAAGCGCTCCACCTGATCGTCGAGATCAAGGGCTACCGGCGCGAGGACGCCAAGGTCAAGAAGGAGACGATGGACACCTACTGGATTCCCGGCGTCAACAACCTCGGCGCCCACGGCCGCTGGGCCTTCGCCGAGTTCACGGACATTTATGCGATCGAAGCGAGCTTCGATCGCATGGTTCGCGACGCCTTGGCGGCCGGCGGAGGAGCGTCATGACTGCGCGATCCCTGCGCAGGTGGCTCATGCGATCACGAGCTGTGACCGCATCCGGAGGATGCGCAAACGTTCCAGCAATCGGGCCAGAAACGCGCCAAACACGCCACCATGCCCCCTGCGGATCGGCCGAGCACCATGTCATCGCAGTCTGTGATGACATCGCTTCGGGGGCTCGAGACTGATGCCGAAGAAGAAGACCTCGAAGAAGCCCAAGCTCGTCGAGACGCTCCGGCACGGGGACGCCACCCGCAAGAACATCCCCACCGCCGAGCTGCAGCCCGTGCTCCAGAAGAAGGAGCAGAGCCCCATCCAGGTGGCCTACGAGCGGCGCAACCGCGATCTCGACCCCCAGCTCGTCTGGCGCGGCAAAGACCAGCAGCACTGGAGCGACCTCGTCGTCCAGGCCCCGCCCCTCTACATCCAGGAGAAGGTCCACCCCAAGGTCCTGATCGACGACCTGCTGCGCGAGTCCCGCGAGCGCCGCGCCGACGAACCGGGCCAGATCGACCTGTTCTCCGACTTCAACGGCATCCCCGAGGGTGTCGACAAGACCGAGTTCTACCAGCACGACCAGAACTGGTCGAACCGCATGATCCTGGGCGACTCGCTCCAGGTGATGGCCAGCCTCGCCGAGCGCGAGGGCCTGCGCGGCAAGGTGCAGTGCATCTACATCGACCCGCCCTACGGCATCAAGTTCAACAGCAACTTCCAGTGGAGCACCACCAGCCGCGACGTGAAGGACGGCAACGTCGAGCACATCACCCGCGAGCCCGAGCAGGTCCGCGCCTTCCGCGACACCTGGCGCGACGGCATCCACAGCTACCTGACGTACCTGCGGGACCGGCTGACCGTGGCGCGGGATCTGCTGACGGAGTCGGGCTCGATCTTCGTCCAGATCGGGGACGAGAACGTGCATCGAGTGCGGGCGCTGATGGAGGAGGTGTTCGGGGAAGAGAACTTCTTGTCCATGATCGTCGTTCGGAAGACGGGTGGCGCCACGAAAGGCACGCTTTCGACTGTGATTGACTTCGTGTTGACCTACGCACGAGACGCCGAGCAGGTCAAGTATCGGCAGTTGCTCCTGCCCAAGATCCCCGGTGAAGAAGGCGGATCGGAGTACTCCCAGGTCGAACTTGAGTCGGGGGTGCAGAGGCGTTCTGGGGAGGAAGACATCGACGCTGCAGGAAGTCTGCTGCCGGGTCGCCGAATCTTCGCGACCGACTCAGCCGTATCAGAGGGTTTTCGTCAGAACACCTCGGTCCCGTTCTCGTGGAATGGGATCACCGTAGATCCGGGCAAGACGAAGAACTGGAAGACAACGCTTGAAGGCATGACTCGGCTGGCCAGAGCGTCCCGATTGATGGACAGGCCAGGAGCTCGCATCTACAAGCGCTATCTTGAAGACTTCCCTGCCCGTGACATCAACAACATCTGGATGGATGTGCGCGGTGCTCTGGACCGTGTCTACGTTGTCCAGACTTCCACTTCTGTTGTCCAGCGTTGCCTCCTCATGGCCACCGACCCCGGCGACCTCGTACTCGACCCCACCTGCGGCTCCGGCACCACCGCTGCTGTCGCCGAGCAGTGGGGCCGGCGCTGGATCACGATCGACACGTCCCGTGTCGCGCTCGCGCTGGCCCGCGCCCGCATCATGGGCGCGCGTTACCCCTACTACCTGCTCGCCGACTCCCGCGATGGTCAGATGAAGGAAGCCGAGCTGAGCGGCAAGGCGCCCTCGTCCCAGCCGGTGAGCGGCAACGTCCGCCGCGGCTTCGTCTACGAGCGCGTCCCGCACGTCACGCTCAAGTCTATCGCCAACAACGCCGAAATCGACGTCATCTGGGAGAAGTGGCAGGAGACGCTCGAGCCCCTGCGCGAGAAGCTCAACGCGGCCCTGAAGCAGCAGTGGGAGGAGTGGGAGATCCCGCGCGACGCCGAAGACGCCTGGCCGGCCGCCGCGAAGAAGCTCCACGCCCAGTGGTGGGGGGCGCGCATTGCCCGCCAGCAGGAGATCGACGCCTCCATCGCCGCCAAGGCCGACTTCGAGTACCTCTACGACAAGCCCTACGAGAACAGGAAGAAGGTGCGCGTCCCCGGCCCCTTCACCGTCGAGAGCCTCTCGCCCCACCGCACCGTCGGCGTCGACGAGAACGACGAGCTGATCGACCGTGTCGGCGAGCCAGGAGACGAATTCGGCGGCGAGCGCGGCTTCACCGAGATGATCCTCGAAAACCTCCACGCCGCCGGCCTCCAGCAGGCGCACAAGGAGGATCGCATCACCTTCACGTCGCTCACCCCCTGGCCCGGAACGTACATCTGCGCCGACGGCCGCTACCGCGAGGGCGACGACGAGGCGGGCCAGGAGCGCCGCGCCGCCATCTTCGTCGGCCCGGAGTTCGGCACCGTCTCACGCCCCGACCTTGTCGCCGCGGCCCGCGAAGCCGGCGACGCCGACTTCGACGTCCTCGTCGCCTGCGCCTTCGGCTACGACGCCCACTCGTCGGAGTTCGACAAGCTCGGCCGCATCCCCGTCCTCAAGGCCCGCATGAACGCCGACCTCCACATGGCCGACGACCTCAAGACCACCGGCAAGGGCAACCT
>Ga0214472_10007658_pt1 | contig 11289 bp, 9 predicted proteins | sample RVTome_6_FD_207662 | JGI IMG/M metagenome (GOLD analysis project Ga0214472, IMG submission 207662) | Soil microbial communities from uranium-contaminated site in the Upper Colorado River Basin, Wyoming, United States - RVT140D175 | ecosystem: Environmental > Terrestrial > Soil > Contaminated >...
CGACGCCAGAGGAATGTGCCGGTATCAAGAGCAATTGCAGAAATGAACCAGCCAACGGCACCGCTCATCCCATTGGCACGTAGTGTGATCAAAGCCAGGGCCAAGGGAAAACAGCACCTGAACAAATAGAGGCGATCCTCCATCGATATCCAATAGAGAAGGACCTTGCGTCTTATATGCTCCTGGGATTCCAAAACGGAATTCATGCTGCCCGAACCCTGATTCCAGACAAATCGCTGCCCCCGATACCCATAGGGATCATTCCACTGGCGATTTAAGGGCAGGTTGCAGAATTTCTTAAAAAGCGAACTATTTTATTAATCATTTGTCACTTTCGGCCCGAATTCCTCACCCAATCTCGGCAAATCAACGTTAATGCTCCATAGTGATTTGACGTTTATCGTGATGACGAAAATCAAACGAGGTTGGCTGCATTAATGCAAATCAATCCGATACCCGCGTCGGGTCACAAAAACAGGCACTGACGATGAAGGAAAAGGAACTTCGGCTGGCTCTCGTATGCTACGGCGGCGTCTCGCTCGCGGTATATATGCATGGCGTCAGCAAGGAAATTCTGAAACTGGTGCGAGCGTCCCGCGCCTATCACAGCGGTGACAACCATGCCCGTCGCCAAACCACGCATTTTGCCGATATCGATGACGCCCGAGAGGGTGAACGCGACACCGAGAACATCTATTTTGAACTGCTGCAAATTATCGGCGAGACAACCGAGTTGCGCGTCATTGTCGACACGATTGCCGGCGCATCGGCGGGTGGCATCAACGGTGTTCTGCTGGCGCGCGCGCTTGCCCACGATCTGTCGCTCGACGCACATCGCAGGATGTGGCTGGAAGAGGCTGATATTCTCGCGCTGATGGACGAAGATCATCTGGCTGGCAAATGGAGCAAGCCGTTTATGAAGCCGATCTTCTGGGCGCTCAACAACCGATGGCTGACGCGCTTTGCCCCGGATGAAGAGATGCGGCAGAAGCTGCTGCTGTTTACGCGCTCACGCTGGTTCAAGCCGCCCTTCTCCGGCACGCTTATGTCGAACATGCTGCTCAATGCCTGCGCGGCCATGGAAGTGGAAGGCAACAAGGATGACGCCTCGCTGCTGCCAGCGGGACACAAGCTCGAACTCATCGTGTCGGTCACCGATTTTTACGGCTATACGCAAAACATTCCGTTGCATGATCCCGCACTGATCCGCGAACGCGAACATCGCCACGTATTAAAATTCAACTATCTGCGACACTTCACCGGAAACGTGCAGAGCGAATTCGATACCTCGCACATACCCGGATTGATCTTTGCGGCTCGTGCCACATCATCGTTCCCCGGTGCCTTTCCTCCCGCGCAAATCGGCGAAATTGATCGATGCCTTGTCGCCCGACGCCAATCCTGGGCCACACGGGCCGAATTCCTCGCGGGTAATTTCAAACCGCTGATCGCCACGGGGTCAGACCCAGCCAAGGCATCATTCATCGACGGAAGCGTGCTCAACAACAAGCCCTTCGGCGAAGCGATCTACTCGCTGCGGGGACGCCCGGCCTACCGCGAAGTTGATCGACGCATCGTCTATATCGACCCGGACCCGGAAGGGGGACACCTGGAAGCCGGTGGCGTGGCGCCGGGTTTTTTCCATACAATACGCGGCGCGCTTTCCGATATTCCGCGTAACCAGCCGGTACGCGACGAATTGGAATCAGTTCATCATTATTCCGAACGTGTACGTCAGTACCGCCAGATCGTCGCGGCCATGCGTCCACACGTCTCAAAGCGTATTCAGAAGCTTCTGGATTTTGACGCTGACGCGGTGGCGAGCGTTGAAAAACTTTCGGCCAGTCGGGAATTGGCCAATACACAATCTGCCGCCGAAGCAGGCTACGCCTATGACGGCTATATCCAGCTCAAGGTAAGTTCTGTGCTTGATCGCCTGACGCAATTCATTGCGGAAACGGCGGGCGTCACGCATGACCCGGCCAAACTTCAAAGCCTGTCGCGCGCAGTCGAGGTTTGGGCGAAAACGAGGAACATTTTTCCTGTCCAATGGACAGAGGAACAACAGAGCGACACAAATGCGCCAACGTCGCAGACTTCATGGATCAAATTTCTGCGAGAGTTCGATCTCAATTTTCGTCTGCGTCGAATGCGTTTTCTGGTCCGTCGCCTGAACGAACTTTATGAGGAAAATGTCGATACAACTGGCGATACGAACGGTCTGGACGAGTTCAAGGCCAGCGCCTATGAGAGCCTCGAAATGTTGCGCGGGCGCGCGCTGATGCGACTGGAAGCAACTGAAATTCAGGAAATGTGCCGTCGTATCTTTGACGACAACATAGCCGAGCCGCATGAAATTGAAGAGCTTGTCGGAAAAATGGGCCCTGCCCTTGACCTCGTTGGGGCCGACAAGATTGTGGACGAGCGATTTGCCGTCATGGCGCAAACCTATCTGCCGCCCAGCATCCGAAACGAGCTGATGCAGGCCTATGTCGGCTTTCCGTTTTTTGACGTGCTGACGCTGCCGCTCAACAAGTGGGACGAACTGGACGACGTGGACACGATTCAAGTTGACCGCATCAGCCCGGAAGACGCCAAAGCAATCCGGCAGGGTGGCGCGCAGGCAACCTTGATGGGACGTGATCTTGGCCATTTCGCTGCATTCTTCAGCCGACGCGCGAGAGAGAATGACTACCTGTGGGGCCGGTTGCATGCCGCCGACCGGCTTGTCGATATTGTCGTGAGCGCAGGACTGGGCCCGCAAGATTCGACGAAGAAATTCGATGCCATCAAAGCCCGGCTTTTTCGCTCCATACTGGAAGCTGAACGCCCGTTCCTGTCGAATGTCAAAGACCTGATCGCCGATATCGAACGCGACATAGCGACAAAATTCGGCGTCGATATGACGGACGATTCAACTGAGACGACCGAAGCCAAAGGTTAAAGACGACCGCCATTGGCCAGCCACGGACAGGGAACGAGGTTCTGCGCTCCAGACGGCAGCGGCTGACCTCTGGCGTCTATCCAACTTTCGATATCCCGCCAGACAATCGCGCGATCCAGATCACGCAACAGCATGTGATAGCCCTCAGGATAACAGGCAGGTATTACATCCACATGGGCTTTTTGCATGTCTGTCAATGCCTGCCCAATTGGAAGGGGTGGCACAACTTGATCATGCGCGCCGAACATCAAGAGCACAGGCACATTGATTTGCGGCGCGGCAAGGGCCGCCTCGTCCATCAAATCGACAAGACTATAGAGGGTGCCGATTTCTGTTTGTTTGATTACTAGCGGGTCGTTACCCAGCGCGCGTAGCATAGAGATATTGTCAGACGGCTGAATGCCGGGAGCATTTCCCGAAAGCGTCAAAGATGGCAGAAGATGTGCGCTCATCCAAATGACGGTTTCGTAAAAACTATTCATCGCGCGCCAGCCCCAGACCGCTGGCGCCGCAAGTATGACACCATCGACATGCGGTGGCGTCACAGACGAGAAAGCCCGCATGACGACAGCCCCGCCCATGCTTGTGCCAAGAATATAGACGGGCAAATCGGGGTATCTTTTGTGTGTGAATGCAACAACGGCATTGAGATCGCTCACCATACGCGCCGATCCCGCCCATAGGCCGTGACCGGGCGCTTGACCAAAGCCGCGCTGATCATAAGCGAGTACAGTGATCCCTTGAGCGACAAACCAGCGAGCGGGCATGTCAAAGGCGTTGGAATAGTCGTTCATGCCGTGAACGCCGATGATGATGGCCCGCGGATTTGCCGCGGCCCATATGCGCATCGGCAGATGGGTGCCGTCCGGCATAACAACGCTTGTGATTTCCGCATCGGGGTTTATCGCAAGGGACGAGAATGCATCGCCTGCCGCCATAACGCGTGACGGGCCAGCAACAACCGAAATGGCGATGATGGCAACCGCCAACAGAAGGTAAAAAATGCGTCTCATCTCTCTATCCAGCCTCATCCCTCAGCCCGCCCGATCAATGCGCGGACGTGACGGCGCAGATCAGGCAAGACATCACGCTCAAACCATGGGTTTTTCTTGAGCCAGCCGGTATTACGCCACGAAGGATGTGGCAGAGGTATGGCCGAGGGGGCGAAGTCGCGCCAGGCGGCCACAGTTTGGGTGAGTGTTCCCCTGGACAGCGACCCCAGATAGCGCGCCTGCGCATATCGGCCAATCAACAGAGTGAGTTCGATATGGGGCAATTCGGCCAGCAAGCGATCATGCCAATGGGGCGCACATTCGCGGCGCGGCGGCAGGTCGCCACCCTTGGGGTTCTGTCCGGGGAAACAGAAACCCATCGGCATGATAGCGATTTTCGTGCGATCATAAAATTCGTCCGGCGTCACCCCCATCCATTCACGCAGGCGATCTCCGCTGCGGTCAGTGAAGGGTTTGCCGGAGAGATGGACGCGAGTTCCCGGCGCTTGCCCAATGACCAGAATTCGAGCCTGACGCCCGACATGAACGACAGGACGCGGCTCATGCGGCAAAGGCTTGCCGTGAGGTTTTTCCAGACAGAGGCGACAGGCGCGAATGTCGGTAACGAGACTATCAAGACGAGACGCCATAGCCTCCCCGACTAGCTGATTTCTTTCAGCATATTGCGTGCGATGATGATCTGTTGCACCTGACTGGTGCCTTCGTAGAGACGGAAGATTCGTACGTCACGGTAGAAGCGCTCAATGCCATAGTCGGCGACATAGCCCGCGCCGCCATGGATCTGCACCGCGCGGTCAGCGATCCGACCAACGGCCTCGGAGCAAAAGAGCTTGCAACAAGAACTTTCCGTACCCACATCCTCGCCAGCATCGCGGCGGCGGGCGGCATCGATCACCATGCAGCGACCAGCATAAAGTTCCATGCGAGAATCAGCCAGCATGGCCTGCACGAGTTGAAAATTGCCAATGGGCGCGCCGAACTGTTTGCGCTCTGCGGCGTATTTCGTGGAATCCGCGACCAGGCGATCAGCGACACCCATGCAGATGGCCGAAATATGCAGTCGCCCGCGTTCGAGCACCTGCATGGCGGTGACGAAGCCACGGCCTTCCTGATCGCCCAAAAGAGCGGAGGCCGGAACCCGTGCGTTGTCAAAGATGACATCGCAGATGTGGGCTCCTTGCTGACCCATCTTTTTTTCGTTCTTGCCGAGCGTCAGCCCCGGCGTGTCACGCGGGACGATGAAAGCGGAAATGCCCTTGGCCCCCGATGTCCCGGGGTCGGTACGGGCCATCAGGGTGAAGGCATCCGCCTTGTCAGCATTGGTGATGAAGCGCTTGGTGCCATTGATGACATAGTGATCGCCATCGCGAATTGCCGTGGTCCTGAGCGAAGCCGCATCAGATCCGGCTTCAGGTTCTGTCAGGGCAAAGCTGATGATGATTTCGCCGCTGGCGATCCTGGGCAGCCATTCTTCCTTTTGATCTTCACGACCATGCATGACGATGCCCTGGCTGCCGATGCCGACGTTGGTGCCAAAGACGGAGCGGAAAGCTGGCGAGGTGCGGCCCATTTCGAACATGAGAAGGCATTCCTCCTCCATCGTCAGGCCCAGCCCGCCATATTCGACTGGCACCGAAATGCCAAACAGCCCAAGTTCCTTCATCTCCTCGACAATTTCAGGCGGCACGGTATCCGTTTCAGACACCTGATCTTCAATAGGTCGCAACCGTTCATCGACAAAACGGCGAAGAGAGGAAATAAGTTGTTCGCGTGTTTCAGAATCAAGGGCCATCGGCGCTGGTTCTCCGGCGTTTCATGAAAAATTCGGCAGGGCTTATATCATCGAATGAAGGCTAGCGCCTTGAACCGCACTTGGCATGTCAATAGTTTAGACCCTTGGGCCCAATGGGGTGCGTTAAATCTGGAAATATTTACATGGTGACCCTCAGCGTTCTCGATCAATCGCCTATTTCCAAAGGCAGCACGGCAGCGCAGGCCTTGCGCAATACCGTCGATCTGGCACGCATATGCGAGCGGCTTGGCTATCATCGCTACTGGATGGCCGAACATCACAATACGCCATCATTTGCAGGCTCGGCACCTGAGATCATGATTGCAACAGTGGCGGCCGCCACATCAAGCATCCATATCGGCGCGGCGGGCGTGATGCTGCCGCATTACAGTCCGCTCAAGGTGGCCGAAACTTTCAGACTGCTGGAAGCGCTTTATCCGGGCCGGGTTGATCTCGGTTTGGGGCGCGCACCGGGATCGGATCAGCGTACGTCGCGGGCGCTGCAACCGGGGCCGCAGGCCTATCCTATCGACGTTTTTCCGCAGCAGATCGAATTGCTGATCCAATTTCTGGAAGACTCAACGGGGCTTGGCGGCGAGGCTGGCGGGTTTCCGGTGGGACATCCCTATACGGGCATTCACGCGGTGCCACGCGGGCCCGGCGTTCCAAACCTCTGGATGCTTGGCTCGGGGGGCGATGGCGCTGCCTATGCGGCGCAATTCGGCATGGGCTATTGTTTCGCCCATTTCATCAATCAGGATGCCGGGACCGCGCCGCTTGAAATTTATCGCCGGAGTTTCAGACCCTCGCGCCAACACAGCGCACCGCTCGGCTCGATTGCCGTCGCGGTAACAGTTGGCGAAACGAAGGAAGAGGCCGCGCGTCTGGCAGCCCCGCGCAATCTCTGGATCCTGCATCTGTTGCAGAACCGGGCGGGCGAATTTCCCAGCATCGAGGAAGCGCTCGCCTATGAATTTACGCCTGATGAAAAAATCATGCTGGAGACCGTGACGAAGCGTGGCATCGTCGGCACACCAGAATATGTGCGCGGGCGCCTGTTGGCGCTGGGCGAAGAATATGGGGTCGATGATTTTGTGATCCTGACGATCACGCATGACCATGCCGACCGTGTGCGCTCCTACGAATTACTGGCCGACGCTTTCGGGCTGACAAGTCCCCTGTAAAATAAAATTTTTCAACATCCCATGAACCCCGTCTTCAGCTTGGGTTCATGTGAGCGGGACTAGTTTGTGTAGTGTCGAGTGCTCTTTAGAGCAATCGACTGCCTCTCAATCCTTTGTTGGGTGCTCTCAAGAGGCATGGTGGCGGCGTCCGGAATGTACCCCACGGACGCTGCCATTTTTGTCATGTAATGATGCCGATGACCGCCCCTGTCATGGAAGTCGCCAATGTGCCCGACACCAGGGCACGGGTGCCAAGCGTGATAATGTCGGCACGGCGCGACGGTGCAAGAGTGCTCAACCCGCCAATCAGAATTCCGACGCTGCCCAGATTGGCAAAGCCGCAGAGCGCATAGATCATGATGAGCGTAGAACGCGGCGACAATGCCTCGCCTTGCAAATGCGACAAGTCAATATAGGCGATGAACTCGTTGAGGATCGTCTTCGTCCCCATCAATTGTCCGGCAGTCTGCATCTCGCTTACGGGGATTCCCATCAGCCAGACGAGCGGTGCAAAGACCCATCCAAAAAAGCGTTGTAGCGTCATCGGCGCGCCCCAGAGATCGGGTAGCTCCCCAAGCATGATGTTGGCCAGCGCGACCAGGGCGACCATGACCACCAGAATGGCGAGAATATTGAGCAGTAAATGCAATCCGTCGATAGTGCCGCGCGTGATGGCATCCATACTGCTTTGATAGTGCGCCAGTGGTTCATCGTTCATGACATTTGTAGCCACCGCGCTCTCGTCTTCGGGCACCATGAGGCGGGCAATGGTTATTCCTGCGGGCAGCGAGATGAGCGAGGCGACAAGGATTTGTCCCAGGGCATCTGGCAGGAGGGGACTGAGGATGCTGGCATAAAGGACCAGCACGGTGCCGGAGACCGAAGCGAGACCGACCGTCATCATGATGAACATTTCAGCGCGCGTCAGACGCTCCAGATAGGGGCGGATGAGAAGCGGTGCTTCGACCATGCCAACGAACATGGTAGCGGCAGAAGCGAGCCCCACCGCCCCGCCTATCCCCATGCTTTTCTTCAGGACCAAGGCAAAACCATGCGTAACAAATTGCAGGATGCGCCAATGCCACAAGAGCGCGGAGAGCGCTGACATGACCAGCACCAGCGGCAGGGCCTGAAAGCCGAGAACGAAAGCATTAGCTGGCTGTATCACCTCGAAGGGTGCAGGTCCGCCGCCCAGATAACCGAAAACAAAGCCCGTGCCCGCCAGCGTCGCTTTGTCAAGAGCATCGACCGCCGCGTTGAGCGCCAGGAGTCCCTGACGCGCAATTGGTAGTTTTAACATAATGAAGGCGATGGCAATCTGCAGCGCAATGCCTGCCAGAACCTGACGCAACGAAAAGGCGCTGCGGCGTTCGCTGAGGGCCCAGCCAAGACCAATAATGACAGCAAGCCCGAAGGCGCTTTGGAGCGATAGCCAGTTCATAAAATGTCTCCGAAGGAACAATCAGGTGCAAAACTGGCCGATATCATAGGGTGGCGGGGAATAGCTGCAATCTTCGCCCCGGCGGCAGCGCAGCCAGCTTGACCGGGGCGTTCCTTTTGGGCACAAACGCCCTCGAAATTACGACATTCCCGCCGGTAAGTTATGCCTTATGGCCAACCCAACGGCATCAACATAAATAAAAACGGGAGATTCCCCATGAGCATTCGTTTTGACGGCAAGGTCGCCATTGTGACTGGCGCTGGTGGTGGCCTTGGCCGCAGCCACGCACTGGAACTCGCACGTCGTGGTGCCAAGGTCGTCGTCAATGATCTCGGCGGTTCGCGCGATGGGTCGGGTGGCTCGTCGGCAGCGGCTGAAGCCGTTGTGGCCGAAATCAAGGCAGCGGGCGGCGAGGCCATCGCCAATGGGTCAAGCGTGACCGACGATGCCGGTGTCGCCCTCATGGTCCAGCAGACCATGGACGCCTGGGGCCGCATCGATATTCTCGTCAACAATGCCGGCATCCTGCGCGACAAATCTTTTTCCAAGATGACCGTTGAAGATATGCAGATCGTCCTCGACGTTCACCTTGTGGGCACCATGAAGGCGACCAAGGCCGTCTGGGAAATCATGAAGGCGCAGAACTACGGTCGCATCATGGTCACAAGTTCGACTTCCGGCCTTTATGGCAACTTCGGCCAGTCCAACTATGGCGCGGCCAAACTCGGCGTTGTCGGCTTCATCAACACGCTGAAGATCGAAGGCCAGAAAAACAACATCCGCTGCAATGCGCTGGCGCCCGTCGCCTTCACGCGCATGACATCGGACATCTTGCCGCCAGAATCCGAACAATTGCTGACACCTGAATCAGTGTCGCAGGGCGTTGTGGTTCTGGTCTCGGAAGACGCCCCGACAGGCACGATCCTTCTGGCGGGTGCTGGCGTATTCTCCACAGCCCAGATGATGGAATCGGAAGGCATGCTCCTCGGTCGCGAAGGCATGACCGCCGAACAGGTCGTCGAAAACTGGGGCAAAATTTCTGACATGAGCAAAGCAACGCCCTATTTCATGGGCGGCGAACAGGTCGACAAGGTTCTGAAGATGGCCACGGGCAAGTGGTAAGCCTCGCTTTATTGCGGATAGGAATTGGGGAGCCTTCGGGCTCCCCTTTTTTATGGCTTGTGGTCGGCAGATCTTTTTCATTTATCTTCCATCGGCCCAAACGAAAGCGAGCGCCGGATTGTTTCCAGCGCTCGCAAGTCTTGCAATCCTATTGGCGCAGGGGCCTGAATTCAGAGGCCGAGAACAGCCTTGGCCATGATATTGCGCTGCACTTCGTTCGAACCCGCATAGATTGAGGTCTTGCGAAGGTTGAAGTAGTAAGGCGCCGCCGTCATCGCATAGTCCGGCCCGACCAAAGGTTCATTGGTTTCAATCATACCGTCCTCGACAAAGGGCGTTATATAGCGACCAACGGCATGGACAATCAGTTCAGAGATGGCTTCCTGCAACTCTGTACCACGGCACTTCAACATTGAGCTTTCCGGGCCTACATTGCCACCGGTCGACAGCGCGGAAAAAATACGAAGCTCAGTGAACTCCAATGCTGTGACCTGCGAATAGAGGTCCGCCAATTGCGCCTGGAACTCCGGCTGATCGGCCAGCGTAGCTCCATCGACCTTGGTGTCCGCAGCAATTGCCTTGAGGTGGGCCAATTCGCGATAAAGGGTCGCTGAATAAGGATTGCCACGCTCAAACTCAAGCAGGTACTTGGCGTAAGTCCAACCCTTGTTCTCCTCACCGATGCGATTTTCGATCGGCACTTTGACGTCCGTGAAGAAGACCTGATTGACTTCCTGATGTGGCGCAGGCGTGCCATCCAAAAGCACAATGGGTTCCACCACGATACCCGGCGTCTTCATGTCGATGAGCAGGAAAGAAATGCCTTCCTGGGGTTTGCCCTCTTTGGAGGTGCGGACAAGGCAGAAAATCCAGTCAGCATATTGCGCCACGGACGTCCAGATTTTTGACCCATTGACGAGATAATGATCGCCCTTGTTCTCCGCTTTGGTCTGGAGGGAAGCGAGATCGGAGCCTGCGCCGGGTTCCGAATATCCCTGACACCAGAGCACATTCGTTTCCAGCATATCGGGCAGAAAACGCTTCTTCTGTTCGGGCGTTCCGAACTTCATGATGACCGGCGCGCACATGACCGGGCCGAAGGGAATGGTATGGGGCACACCGGCACTCGACATCTCGCTGTCGAAAATATATTTCTGCGACGCGGTGAAACCCGGACCGCCGTATTCGGCTGGCCAGTTTGGCGCGAGCCAACCTTTCTTTCCCAATGCCTTCTGCCACTTCACGTGGCTTTCCCTGTCAATATAGCCATGTTTGGAACGCGCCTGTTTGGCGCGCAGTTCAGGCGTGAAGGCTTCTTGAATGAAAGCACGAACTTCCTGACGAAACGTCTCGTCACTCTTGCTGAAACTCAGGTCCATGATGTCACCTATTCAACTTTGTCGGAGAAAACCAGAGCTGGCGCGGCGGCCAGCATTCCGGCGAATTGACGACTGGCGGCACGGAAATAGTCCGTCTTGCCATGGGCATCGAGATCGGCTTGCGTTGCATATTGCTCGGTCGCGACGAAGGTGCCCTCTTCCGATTTCACTTTATAGAAATCGTACTGGAGGCAACCTTTTTCGTTCGCCAGAACCTGTGTGCGAAGATCGCCGAATACCTTTTCAAATTCACTTTCCTTACCCGCCTGAACCTTCAGGGTCGCGACAACGCCAATGATGGCCATTTAATTCCTCCCAATTTCCATTTATTTGCTCATATTTTCGAATTGACGAAACTTTAGAGCCATCACCATGCGTTATCAACGCTTAGCGCCGCGCTTTTCAATTCAACTT